>Ga0316204_10000110_pt1 | contig 331979 bp, 248 predicted proteins | sample 6monrhotite_MG_2_FD_205661 | JGI IMG/M metagenome (GOLD analysis project Ga0316204, IMG submission 205661) | Microbial mat bacterial communities from mineral coupon in-situ incubated in ocean water Damariscotta River, Maine, United States -... | ecosystem: Environmental > Aquatic > Marine >... | reverse complement strand
CCGAGAGAACTCCAACAAAGTGCCACGAATGATGTGTGTTCGTGGCGCGCCCGGCTGATCGAGCAAGGTCCCCGGTGAAGTATTGCTTCACCCTTGCGAGAGCTCGAGGTTACCACCGAGAGAACTCCAACAAAGTGCCACGAATGATGTGTGTTCGTGGCGCGCCCGGCAGGAGTCGAACCTGCGGCCTAACCCTTAGGAGGGGTTCGCTCTATCCAGCTGAGCTACGGGCGCTTATGGGGGTTTACGTGCTTATTAAATCGCCAACTCAATCGCCAGCAAAGCAGCAGGAATAGTAAACCAACTAGCTATGAAATCAAGTGGTAGATCGATCTAGTTAAAAACAAAAGACTAAATCATATCCCCTGTCAGTCCCCTCTCCAACGCGAGACGACTCCAAGGACGGAGAAGGTAGAGCGACGCAGGAGGCCAAAGCCGAGGGTTAGCGAGAGTGGGTTTGACACCCTGAAGGGCTACCTACAAAGCAAAAAAGATAAAAGACTTCACCACGGAGAAAAAGACTTAAATAATTGCAATGCGTAGGTATCTAAACAGGCTGAACCCATTCGGTCGTCGGCTCTCACTTCGACTCCACTCAGTGAACTTTCTACTTTAAAACGCCGACCATCTAATCCCAAGACTGGCACTACTTTTCTCGTGAGTATAGAAATCATCAATATGCTCGAAGTTTGAATGTTCCAATTCGACATAGACCGCTAAATTAGTTTCATAAAGTGTCGCTAAAATCCATTCATAACCTAAGTTAATGGTAGCGCCTTGTCGTTCTCGTTGGTCATCTTCAAAGGTATCGGGTGTGGCATTAGGATCAACCTGTGATTCCACTTGATTAACCAGTGAAAACTTCAGGTATTTTACTCCGGCGCTAAGGAATTGATAATCACTGATACGATGAACGGCTGAGATCCCCAAGAAACCACCGGTCGCATTGTAGTAACCAGTAACCGTATCTCGACGCTCTTCATAGTTATAGGTGTAACGCCAACGAGTGTCTTGATTCGGGCGATAGATATACCCCAAATTTAGGGTCGCGTAATTATAAAATAAGTCAGTTCCAAGTACTTCCAAACTGGTTTCTAAATCTCGCCCTCGCCTATCAAGGTATTCTCGTTGGGTAAACGAACCGTTCATAAAAAAGCGCCCGAGATCGGAAGCTTTATATTCAAAACCTGCGGTGAACTTTTGGTGGTCATAGTCCAGATTACTTAGCCCGGGGATTTCGAGTTCTTCAAAGCTTTTAGAACGTTGTTGGTAGGATGCCCCATACTCAAAAATACTATTTTGCATATAGATAAGCTCGGCAAAATAGGTTTGTTGATCATAGTCATATCGATCAGCAATCGACTCACCCGCAAATACACCGACAAATCCGGTGCGTTTATTGACGTAAGTCTTATCTTCGAACTGGTAGTCTGCGGCTATTTGATATTTGAAATTAGCTTCACCGATCGCAAATTGATCCTTCAACCTTAATTCCGCGCTGCCAGTGTAGCGATCGGCTCGAGGATCATCATCGTACTGAGTTTTTGTAACCTGAGCTTTAACATCGAGGATCTCAAATAAATTGGCGGCCAGTTTAAAGTCACCTTTCAGGAAATTTATCGCTTCATCAGGCTTGTTTTCTGCTGACAGTTGATGTGGATTATCGTCTAACCCATAGGTCGCGGTAGCATTAACAATATTTTTGTCGGCGGCTTGTGATTGCAAGGCCACCAGTGACAAATTACAGACCATAGATATCGTGGCTAGTTTAAAAAGAAGCCTATTTTGCATAAAACTTGTTACCTTTAACTGTTTCCATCGATCTATCGTTTTTCCATTGAAATCGCCCGCATTTAAGCCTTCAGCCGGGTTGTTTTCCAAAATAATGACTTACAAAAACAAAATTTAGCCGAAATCTTATAAATAAACCGTGATTGTTCGCAAGATTTACGAGGTAATCCCTGTGTCTAAAGAGTCATTGTAGCTGCTCTGGCCAACTTGCCGATAGACCAACTTCACAAAAAACGTTCGGTTAGTCAATTCTCTCAATTATAGACAGGGTTTCTCATATGCGCTTATAAATCAGGCGGAAGCCTGCGCTATTTAGACGGTTTTAGATTAAGGCTTGAGCAACAGCTGGGGATCTAAGCGAGTATTGTACCAATTGAGCCTCCAGTCTAGATGGGGTCCAGTGGCTCTGCCTGTGGCACCTATCCCACCAATAGGATCGCCTTGTTTTAGCTCTTGGCCCAGCTCTACTGAGAGTGAGTCTAAATGAATATAGGTGGTCGAGATGCCATAGCCGTGATCGATAATGACACTGCCACCTGAATAGAATAAATCTTTTTCTGCCAGCGTAACCACGCCATCTGCAGGCGCTACCACCGGAGTTCCTGTTTTGTTGGCGATATCTAAACCGAAATGCGGCCTTTTAGGCTCGCCGTTGAGAATACGCTGACTGCCGTAAACTCCTGAAATACGCCCTTCAGCAGGTTTAATAAATTGCATCATGAAGGCTGTTTGAAAGCTGGTACCCTGGCGAGCTTTTCTTACTAAAGCGCCCTCTTTTTTGATTCGAGCAAGTGTTTCGGGTGATGTCGGGTTGACTTTACTCGGCGGTAAGCCATCTACACGCTCAATTTTCCATTCTCGTTTGGCAATTGCCAGTGAAAAAAACTCAGTACCTGATGAGCTTTTTACTTCTAATTGAACCTCTAAGTCGCTTTCTCGTCCCACTCCAAAAACAAACTCGCCTGTTTCAGTGAGCGCCAGCTTTTTACCTTTGAAGTAAACATCGCCATCGACCAACATTCGGCCGACAATAAGACTTCCTTGTTGAGGATTTTCCGTGAAAATTTGCAATAGCGGCTGTTTGGCCTGCGAGCAACAGCTCACGGAATAGATGCAGATAACTAAGAAACATCGAATCAGTGGATTTAAGAATTGGCAAACAGTTGTCATGCTCTCATCATTCCTTGTGTCATTTTATTAACTGGATTGAAGCCATTGGGCAAAATTGGCTTGGCGATAAACCCTAATCCAAGCTAATACGCTATTTTGCCAGTTTTTAGCCTATTCAACTGAGAGCCAATTCAAACAAATTGGATTCGAGCTAAACCTTCCAGTCGGCTGAAGGTTGTGGTGAGCCAAGCCCAACTGCAGTGTTGAAGTCTTACTCAAGCTAAATACAACTCATAACAATGGAACACTTCGACTCCGCTTAGTGAGCTTTTTATTTCTAAGTCAAGATCCCATCTTAAACACTAAGCCGGCTGAGGGTTGTGGTTAGCGAAGTCCAACTACAGAGTTGAAGTCTTAACCAACTATAATCCCTACGCTTGCGCTTCTCTTTGTTGAATAAACTCTAATGCTCTATCAATTCTAGCCAAGGCTCTCTCTTTTCCAACCCATAATAAAGTAAGGTCTATAGCTGGTGACATTCCGCCTCCTGTTGCTGCGACTCTTAGCGGCATACCCACTTTACCCATACCTATTTCTAACTCTTCTGCCGTATGATTAACCGCTTGTTGGATGGCGTCTGCTTGCCACTCGGCTAGTCCAGCTAATTTCTCTCGGATTAATTGCAGAGCCGGTTTTGCCACCGGGCGTAGGTGTTTTTTGGCGGCCTTTTCTTCAAAAGCTTCAAACTCAGTATAGTAAGGTTTTATCGCACTAACGAGTTCAACCAGAGTTTGTGAGCGCTCTGAAAATTCAGGGATTAAATCACCAATTTGCGGGCCATTCGCTAAGTCAACCGATTGTTGATCGAGGTGCCATTGAAGATGAGGTAATAACTCGTTGATTGGCGTTGATTTTATATACTGCTGGTTTAGCCATTTTAATTTGTCAGTATTAAACGCCGATGGGGCTTTGTTGATATTGTTAATATCGAATAACGATTTCATTTCATCAATTGAAAACAGCTCTTGATCGCCATGTGACCAACCGAGTCTTACCAGGTAATTTAGCACTGCGTGAGGCAAATAACCTTCATCACGATATTGCATCACGCTAACCGCACCATGGCGCTTAGAGAGCTTCTTACCATCATCACCCAATATCATTGGAACGTGTCCATATTCAGGATAATCGGCACCTAGCGCCTTGAAAATATTGATTTGGCGAGGTGTATTGTTCAAATGATCATCACCACGAAGCACTTGGGTAATGCCCATGTCCATATCATCAATCACTACCGTGAAGTTGTAAGTCGGTGAGCCGTCGGTTCGCGCGATAATTAGATCATCAAGCTCTTGGTTACTGAAAGTTACTTCTCCCTTCACTACGTCGTTAAAGGTCACAGCGCCTTCCAAAGGATTTTTGAATCGAATGACATGGTCTTGACTAAGATCCAACTCAGACTCAGAAAGATCGCGACATTTACCGTCATATCGAGGCTTTTGCTTACTATTCATCTGGTTTTCGCGTAACTCGTCTAACCTTTCCCGAGAGCAGAAGCAAGGATAAGCATGCCCTTGATCACGTAAATCCTGGATGACTTGTTTATAACGATCAAATCGATGAGTTTGATAAATAGGCCCTTCATCCCAATCGAGTTCTAACCATTTCATACCATCTAAGATCGCTTGTACCGCCTCTGGTGTGGAACGCTCTAGGTCGGTATCTTCTATTCTAAGTACAAATCGACCATCGTTGGCCCTAGCATGTAACCAACAATAGAGAGCGGTGCGAGCGCCGCCAACATGCAAATAACCAGTAGGAGAAGGTGCAAAACGTGTTTTTACAGACATTAGGATTTCGCTTGTAGGTAGTTGTCAAAATTCGAGCGCTATTCTATCAAATCAAACCAAGAAAAAATAATTAAATTAGGGGTTGACCGAGTTAAAAATTCTCTCTAGAATGCGCACCTCTTGAGAGAGACAGCAATCATCCTTTCAAGTACTCGTGGGACTTTAGCTCAGTTGGGAGAGCATCGCCCTTACAAGGCGAGGGTCAGTGGTTCGAGCCCACTAAGTCCCACCATGTTTAGAAAAAGCCTGCATTTATGCGGGCTTTTTTGTGCCTGTGGGAAAATCAAACAAATTCAAATTCAAATTCAAATTCAAATTCAAATTCAAATTCAAATTCAAAAGACTATTCACCACGGAGGCACGGAGAACACGGAGAAAAGACTGAAAGGCAAATTCTTTGTGTGTTAGTCCCCTCTCCAGCGGGAGAAGGGATCTTTTGACTTTTAAACTTTGCTCTAACCTTTCAGCTACGCAACGCCCTGAAGGGCGACCTACAAAATAAACCAGACAAAAGATCATTCACTACGGAGAACACGGAGGAAAAACACTAAATTTACTCTTGCCATTAATTACCTATTCAAGAAAATAGGTAAATTCTTAAATTTTCCAACCGCAAGCGACTCGCAACTCGCAACTCGCAACTAGCAACTAATAATTATCAAAGCACCATTTCCATCTCATGCCATTGCAAACCGCCGTGGTCGGACTCAGATGGGCCTAAATCCATAAAACCAAAACTAGCATACATCGGTATTAATTCCGTTTGGCAAATAAGTAGCACTTTATGCTTGCCTGCTTCACGCATTTGCTCGATAGAACGCTTCATTAAGCGAGTCGCCATCCCTTGTCTTTGATAATCAGGATGAGTAACAACCGACATAATCACAATATTCTTACCATCTGAATGATGACCTACCAGTTCTTTAAAAGACTCGTCTGAAAGCTCAACTTTATCCGCTGCACCACAATTTACAAAGCCAATAATTTCTTTGTCATTTTCAAGAATTAAGAAGCCTTCTGGATACATTTCGATTCGTTTTAGTATTTTTTCTTTGGTGGCTGCTTCATCACCTGCATAGGCAGTAGTTTCTATTTGGTAACAGCGATCGAGGTCAGATGGCTTAGCTTGGCGGAACGATAGATTGGTCATGGTTTTTTATTAGGACTTATTCAGAGAGTGGTTTATTTAAACTCAATTGGTAATTGGGTACAAGGATAAATGCTTTCACTTTGACTACGCAGTTCGACTCCGCAGTTCGACTACGCTCACCACAACGCTCAGTGAGCTTTGATTTTTCATTACAACATACCTCAACGCCAAGCCGGCTGAGCGCAGTCGAAGCCTCTCTTAGCTCAATGCAGAATTTAGATGCTTACACTTTGACTCCGCTCACCACAACACTCAGAGAGCTATGGTTTTGAGTCTGAAAATATCATCGCCATAAAGCCGACGGAATTTGTTGTATATATTTTAGTTACAGCGACTCCACTTCATACAACCACATCACCGCCCTTTCAAAATTCGCTCGCCAAAATTGCTCGTTATGCTCTCCACCAGCGACAACATCTGAGAAAATTCTATCAGCGGAGTGTCCTTGCCGTTTTATTTGGTGGACCATTTTTTCCATGTTCGCAACGGAGTCTGAACCTTCATTCCCCCCCATCAGATAAAACAATCGAGCTTTTTCATCAGGAGCATTTTGTTCAGTAAACTTGTAGACCTGTTCCGAATACCAAAACGACGGTGAGAATATACCGGCCTTAGAAAACGTATTGGGGTATTTCAAAATGGCATAGTGGGAAATAAGTCCCCCCATTGAACTTCCCATAATCGCAGTATTTTGCTGGTCAGCTAACGTTCGATAATGACTATCAATATAGGGTTTAACCTGCTCTACAATAAACTGCATATACTGCTCCCCTTCTGCAACTCCATACTTATTATTTTGCCAAGGGCTTAACTCATTCATTCTTTGGGCTTGACCGTTATCGACTCCGACAACGATTAATGACAACTTATTCTGATTGTGTAATTGATTGAGCGCTTCGTCGACTCCCCACTCGCCAACATACGAGGTCTTATCATCAAATAGGTTCTGTCCATCATGCATGTACAGTACAGGGAATGATTTTTCTGAGGAAGAATAGTTAGGTGGTAAATAAACTCGAATCTTTCTCAATCTATCAAGCCTAGGGATTTCGAACTCTTGGGATAATACTTCTACGTTGTTAGTTGCAGTCGATGTTTTAGCTTGATTATGCTCGCAGCCAGCGAGTATTAGTAGCATTGAGGCAAACACTACGAGCTTTTTCAAAATATGTTTAAATAGATTCATTTTCTTCTCTTAAAATAACCTTACTCTTGTGTCCAATAAAACACTCTAGATTCTAAAGGCTTCAAGCTGACAGCTATCGTTGATGACTGTTCTGCTAACTTGAAAGTGATTGTTTGACTTGATTTACCGAATAAATCGGCGAGCTCTGGTTGGTCACTTTCTAGTCCCCATTGCTCGATCAGATTTTGAGGTAAATGAAAATCAAATTGATATGATTTAGTGGGTGAGAAGTTGCTAATCACGATCACTTTATTTTTCTGATCCCACCTGGAAAAGGAGAACAATGATTCATCATAATGATCGGATGCATTTAGATTAAAGCTATGAAGTTCCAAAAAATCGCCATTAAACGCCGAGTTAGACGCGCTGAAATCTAATAATTTGGCATAGTAGTCTCGTAAATCCTTTTCAGCTTGAGTCGACTTGCCACCATCGAACTTTCCCCCATTATTCCAACGTTGCAAGCTAGGGACTCCCCAATAGTCAAAAATAGTGGTACGAGTTGGGTCGCCGAACCCTGCGTCACCATCCCCTGCTTCCCCTAAGGCTTGTGCAAAGTACAATAAGTTTGGACCTTTACCAATCAGGCTGGATACAACCATCGCTGGTTTGCCTTTTCTTGCATCGCCTGCGAAGTCAGCGCTGGCGATCCGTTGTTCATCATGATTTTCCAAAAAGTGAAGTAAGTGACTATCAACATCCTTAAAACGATCGACTATGGGTAACAGCGAACTTGTCGCTGCTTTTTCCTGCATAATTAGTTTCATGGTGTCATAGAAATCGACTTTGTCATACAGGAAATCCATCTTTCCTAATTTAATATAATCTCGATACAAGCTAGGGTTATACACCTCTGCCAGTAAAGTCGCATCGGGGTTCTTCATTTTGATGGCACTATTGAGATAACTCCAGAATTCGACTGGAACCATTTCTGCCATATCGTATCGAAAACCATCAACTCCTTTGTCCAACCAATACAAAACAATATCATGGAATTTTTTCCATGAATCAGGCACTGACCTGCCCTGCCAAAACGCATAGTGCGCTTGATAATCTTTACTGGCATAGTCTTTGTGTAAGCGAGAAAAATCATAACTGCCGTCAGGACGAACACCGTAATTCACTTTTACCGTTTCATACCAATCGTTAATATCCGGTTGTACTTTACGCGCACCATTGCCTGTCCACTTGGCGGGAGTTTCGTCAAATTGGTTATCAGAAAGCGGATGAGGCTCTCCATTTAAAGGAAGGTAGCCGTTACTCGCTTGCGGGACTTTAAAAGATTGCCCGACAATATAATAAAAATTATTATCTCGCTTGTACTCAACACTGGTGTCGTCATTAGCTCCGAAGTCTGCCACACCTTGAGGTTTTGAAATTGATTGGTAGTTTCTAGCGACATGGTTTGGAACTATATCAATAATTACTTTCATACCTTGCTGATGAGTGCGCTGAATAAGTTGCTCAAATTCCTCTAGTCGCTTGTCAGGATTGACAGCAAGATCGGGGTTGACATTGTAATAGTCTTTGACCGCATATGGAGAGCCTGCTCGTCCTTTTACCACATCGGGATCATCAAGAGAAATTCCAATTTCAGAATAATCTCGAATGACTGCATGATGAGGCACACCGGTATACCAAATATGAGAAACGCCAAAGTCTTTGAGCTTAGAGAGTGCGAGTTCATCAAAATCATTGAACTTACCGACGCCATTTTCTTCGATCGTTCCCCAAGGTTTGTTTGTGGAGTTTTGATTGCCAAATAGTCGAGTGAAAACTTGGTATATCACAGGTTTACCATGAGGCTTTTCCGAACCTTTGTTTTCAATATTAGAATTTAAAACTTGGCTGGGCTCGGTTAGATTGAGTTGAGTCGCTTTTTCTTGTTGATTGGTTTGCTCGCATCCAGACAATAAAAGCGCGCTTATAACAATTAACTTTATAGACTTTATATTTCTTTTATCAATTATTCTCATCATAGATTCCATTTTTCATAATTCTTATAATAAATCAACACACCAACCTAATTGATCGTTGTGAGGTTCTGAGCCGAACTACTCAGTAGAAATCAACCATTCTATACTCGCTTACAATTCTTCGATGACCGATAAAACTATTAGTTATTCAGCCTTAAATTAGAGCTTAACAATTACTTCGGTCAATTGGTGATCCCACAAGAAATCAACCCTAAGCTGTTGCTTAGTATCGTCATAGGAGTAGTCAGTACTCTCTAATCGCTCTCCGCCAAATTGAACATTGTTTGGAGCTCTACTAACGCCATGTATAATCAAATTTATTTGCCGTTGCGATGGCATGGATTGATAACCAGTAGCGGTTCTATTTAGCTCAATTACCAATTGGTTGTTCTTGTTCGTCGCAATAAAGTCTAGAAGTTCATAGTGATTGTTTTCGATATTATTAGGCGTAATACCGTCATCCTCATACATTTGATATTGACTCTTTTCGAGGGTCTCATCATAGTAATAGTGAAGGTTTAATTTTTGACTGCTGTATTCGCTGGTGTTGTTAATTGGATCGATCATGGGTATAAACGCGCCAGCTTTCACCATAACTGGAATCGTTTCTAAACTAGTCGGAATATTGGCGATTTGATTACCTTGATATTTGATATCGCTCCAAAAATCGAACCAAACACCATCCGGTAATTCTACTTGAGCCCCAGTAACACCCGCGTCAACAACTGGAGCGACTAGCAAGGAATCTCCCCAAAAGTATCTATCCTTAATATCAAAGGCAAATGGATTGTCGGTATCACTAAACATCACTGGCCGCATCAGTGGCAGTCCTGTCCGACTGTTCTGATAGGCCATACTGTAAATATAAGGCAGCATACTGTAACGAAGCTTTAAGTATTCTCGTATAATGTCTTTGGTTTGCTGGTCATGAAAAATGGGTTCAGGAGCTATATTGTCTTGAGCATGAGGTCTAAAAACCGGTTGGAATACACCATATTGCAACCAACGAATGTAGAGTTCTTTATCAAAGGATTCTCCCCCTGCAAAACCACCTAAATCAGAATGGGTATAAGCTAATCCTTGCATCCCCATCTGTAGTGTTAGTTCTACTTGCGGTTTCAATCCTCCCCAAGAGCGTGAGACATCGCCAGTCCAAGGGATCATTCCATAGCGCTGAGTTCCGGCAAACCCTGATCGCATCATCACGAATGGTCTTCTATCCGGTCGATCAGTGATCAGGTTTTGATAAACCATTTTAGCCCATTGGTGTCCGTATGCATTGTGCAGCGTCTTTGCATCATAGGACTGCTGCATACCTGAAACAAAGTGAACGCCGTCATCAGGGTGAACTTCTGGCTCACCTAAGTCCCCCCAAACACCAGCGACTCCTTGTTGGGTTAGCCCCGAATAAATCCCTGAAAACCATTCCTTTGCTTTGTCGTCGAATATATCAATGAGTCCTGTATTTCCAAAATAGAAATCAAATCGTTTTGGCTGGCCTTGTTGATCTTTCATAAGAATTTTTTCAGTCACTGCTTCATCCCAGCGGGTCGAAGTGCTCAAGATAAATGGTTCAGTAACCAAAATAGTTTTAACGCCTTTTGATTTAAGATCGGATATCATTTTTTCAGGGTCTGGAAAAGCCTGCTTATCCCAAGCTAAATTTCCCATAAATCCTTTAATATCGTTACCAAACCAATACAAGTCCAAAATAATCGCATCTACCGGCATGTCGTCTTGAATAAACTGTTCAATGGTTGAGATAACTTGTTGCTGATTCTTATAACCAAAACGAGAAGAGAAATTACCAAACGCCCAACGAGGCGGCATCGGTTGAGTGCCGGTTACATTAACGTATTGATTGATAAGCTTTGGATAGCTGTCATCAGCAAATACGATATAAGCTTTGCGCCCAGACTCAGCTTCAAAAACTAATTGATCGGCTTTAGTTTTACCGATATCTAAAAATCCACTGGCGGTATTATCAAATAGAATGCTGTATTTTCTATCGGAAATAACTAGAGGCAAACTGTAATACATTTGATTAGACTCAGTGGTGTAGCCGTAGTGCGCGCGATTGTAGAGCGGTAGTCTATGCCCTCGGCGATCCATGCCGAGTACTCGTTGGCCGCCTCCCATAATTTTTTCATCTTTATCCAAACTAAATTCAACCTTACTAAAATTGGCTTTACTTAGTTTGGCCTTACTAGAATTGGCCTGCTGTGATTGTTCAGATTGTCTTAGTAACCAGTTTTGTTTCTGAATGGTTAGTAGTTGATTCTCACGATAAAAGGCGATACTCAAATCGACTTTATCAATAACCGCTCGTAGCTTTCCGGAACTAAACTGGTAGCTTGAATCGGTCAGCTTAAACTGGGCGGGTAGATTTTTTAAATCATCTTTGATTGCAAACGATGTCAGCTGCGCTTCAGACTCCTGTAGAAACTCAACTTGAATAGCACCGGTTGCAAGTGCGGACAACTGAATTGAGCGATTAGCTTTCTTAAGGCTAAGAATGTTGTCCTTAAAGCGATGGGAAAGTCTTGAATCACTGATATTAAAACACGCAACCACCACAAGTAGCGATAAAATCACCGCGATTAACTTCAGGGCTTTATTCTTAAAGAGATTATTACTAGGCGATGGCCGTCGACTCTTTGGTTGCTGATTTTGCTTTTTAGTTTCCATAATTATCATCGCTTTGTTTTATGTTCCTATTGCTTTACATTGGTCTGTACTTATTCGGTCTAAGCAATCACAGCAGTTGTTCCGTACTCGTGATTGGTTTTTGCTAATTTTAATAACCAATTAAAACTGGATGATTCGAATTGATTTTGCTGGTAGTTCTAGCTTTTCATTTAAACTTAAAGATTCTTTATTTAGAATATCCATAACATCCCGACTCCTTTCACTAGCATTTATCATCGTCTTAAATCGCTGAGTTTCCAGTTGTTTAGCTTGGTCATCTTTGTTGATGACTATCATTACTTTGTCATTGTATTTATCGCTATGACGAAAGTAGACGTAGATGCCATTCTGAGGCGAATAGTGAGTCATTTTACCTTCATGAATTGCCTTTGATGTTTTTCTCCAATTTAATAATCGTTTGGTAAAACCTTGCATATCACTCTGCTCTTTGGTGAGACCTTGTCCTGAAAATGCATTACGACTGTCTATAGGCCAACCACCAGGGAAATCTGTTCTAATCACACCATGAGATCCAGTTCCACGATTATCCATCAATATTTCAGTGCCATAAAAATACTGAGGTATCCCTCTCACCGTTGCAAAAAAACCGACCGCGACTTTGGTAAGTTCGATATCGTGATTTAACTGAGTATATATTCGACTCATATCATGATTGTCGGGAAAAACTACTAAGTTGTCAGGTTCTGAATAGACGAAGTCTGTCGCCACTAGCTCGTATAGCCGCCTCAGTCCATCCGCCCAAGTTTCTTTTTCGATCAATCCTTTAATCAACACATCTTGCAATGGAAAGTCCATCAGTGAAGGCAAGTCTGAATGATATCCATCGTGTGTTTGGTTTCCTCGTTGCCAATAGGCAACAATATTAGGACTCACCGACCATTCTTCTGCAACTATATTGTAGTTAGGATATTCCTGCATAAGACGTCGTGTGAACTCACTGAGAAATGCTTTATCGGAATACGAATAGGTATCCACACGTAAGCCGGATAAATCAGCGTATTCTGTCCACCAAATACAATTTTGAATTAGGTAATTTGATACAAAGCGATTCCGCTGATTTAAATCTGCCATTGTTGGTACAAACCAACCGCTAGCAAACGCTTCAATATCTTCTTGGGTACCGTGTGGATCATGTAATGCTTCTCTTCGATGAGTCGTTTCTACATAACTGTCAGGATGATTAATCCAGTCTTTACTCGGCAAATCTTTTAACCACCAATGCTCGGTTCCGATATGATTAAGAATGACATCCTTAATTAAACCGATTCCCTTATTTTGGGCTTGCTGTGATAATTGTTGATATAGCTGGTTACTTCCAAATCTTGGATCGACTTTATAATAATCGGTGGTTGAATAACCATGATAGGTCACTTTGGGCTGAGCGTTTTCCAACACAGGATTAAGCCAAATTTGAGTAAATCCCATGTCATTAATATAGTCTAATTGTTTAATGACGCCTTTAATGTCACCACCGTGCCTGCCATCATGGTTATTACGATCAACACCTTCAATATAGCCTTCTACTTTATCATTACTTAAATCGCCATTGGCAAATCGATCGGGAGTAATTAAATAGATAACATCTTTCGGACTAAAGCCTTGCCGCTGTGAAGAATGCTTTTTTCTAGTTTTTAACGAGTAGTGATGGGTCATTTGTATTTGACCATCAATCCAAAACTCTATCGGATAGTCTCCGGCTTTGGCATCTTCTTCGATCACTAAGTTGATAAATAGATAGTTTGGGTTATCGGTCCGTTCAACACTGCTTAAAGTTAACTGTTGCCCCGGCGATTTTACTTGATAGCGGCTGATGTCGGCGCCATATACCATCAATTGTAGCTGGGAGCTTTTCATTCCAACCCACCAAAATGGTGGTTCAACTCGTTTTATTATCGAGTTGTTAGTGCTAGCTGATAATTCGAAAGAGAGCCCCATAATCGAAAAGGAAAAAATTAACAAGCAACTGGCAAGGCGCGGGAAAGAAGGACTTGAGCTTTTGGTCATTAGTTAACAATATTCCGAGGAGACAAGTCACCTAATAGTACGAGACCTGAGACTATTTAACAGCTATTTGCATACGTATTCATTATGTATCAGATGATTGAATACAATACTATTTATTATCAATTATTTCGCCCCCCGCTCTCTGTAAGGATTCAATATGAAACAGACATGTTATTTGCTCTTAATATTTGTCTTTGTTTTTCATTCACATCAATCCCATTCCAAAACGGATGACGAGTTTGTGCCACAATGGGCAAAGAGCGCAATTTGGTACCAAATTTTTCCAGAAAGATTCAGAGATGGTGATCCACAAAATAACCCAAAGGTTAAGGATATACTGGGTGCCGATCCCGCCACTCCGCCAAAGCAATGGAATATCCACCCTTGGGGAAGCGACTGGTATGAACGACAAGCCTATGAAAAAGCCAATGGTGAAAATGAGATCGCGACGCATTTATTGCGTCGACGATATGGCGGAGATCTGCAAGGTATTTTAGATAAACTCGACTATTTAGAGTCACTTGGCATCACGGCGATTTATCTTAACCCGGTATTCGATTCGCCTTCTCTACATAAATATGATGGTGCTAGTTATCATCATATCGACCCTAACTTTGGGCCAGACCCAGAAGGAGACCGTCGATTAATTGCGACTGAGAATCCTCTCGACCCAAAGACATGGGTATGGACAAGTGCCGATGAGTTAATGCTTAAGTTAATCGACGAATTACACAAGAGAAATATACGGGTAATTTTTGATGGTGTATTTAACCATTTGGGGATCAATAGCTTTGCATTTAAAGATGTCGAAAAACACCAGCAAAATTCCCCCTTCTCAGAATGGTTTGAGATAAAGCAATTTAGAGATAAAGCGAAGAATAAGGACTTTCAATATGAAGGTTGGTTTGGGGTAAGCTCATTACCGGTTTGGAAAGAAAATAGTAACGGTATTGTAACCGGTCCCAGAGAGTATATTTTTAACGCTACTAGACGTTGGATGAATCCAAAAAACAAAGGCACTCGTTTTGGTATTGATGGATGGCGTCTTGATGTCGCTTACGATGTTCACCATAACTTTTGGAAAGATTGGCGTAAACTGGTCAAGGGTATAAATTCGGAAGCCTACCTGACAGCTGAAATTGTTGATAAACCCGAGAGAGTTAAACCTTACTTGCAAGGAGATGAGTTTGATGGCGAAATGAACTATAACTTTGCTTTTACCGCAGCTGAATTTCTGTTTAATCCTTCCTCGATGAAAATTTCAGCGACAAAATTTGATGAAAAACTTGAAGAACTTCGCAACCTCTACCCCAAAGGAGTTGCTTACGTTAATCAAAATCTTTTTGGAAGTCACGATTCCAATAGAATTGCATCACATATTGTAAACCGAGGAATAGGCAACTTTAGAGATTGGGGACAATATTTTGGACTATCGCAAGCCGTCAACAATCCAAACTACCAGGTCGGAAAACCAACTGAAAAAGAGATTGAACTACAGAAGCTCTTTATTATCTTGCAAATGACTTATGTTGGCGCTCCAATGATCTATTATGGCGATGAAGTCGGAATGTGGGGTGCTAATGATCCGGATAGCCGAAAGCCGATGTTATGGAGCGACATAGAGTATAGCGATGAACGTTACTTACCTAACGGGAAACAAAGGTCGAAAGCGCTAGTAGATCGCGTCGAAATTAATCACACTCTATTTGATTTTTATGCCAAACTCATTAACATTCGCCGTCAAAACCCAGCACTTCAACGAGGTGACTTTACTACTTGGTTAATCGATGATGAAAAGAATAGTTATGGTTTTTCGCGTAGTCTTGATAAGCAAAAGCTGTGGGTGCTGTTAAATAGCTCGTCAGCGAATCAAAGCTTTCAACTAGAGTTTGGTGGAGAAAGACATATAGTAGAATTGATTAGTGGAAAAACGTACACCTTGGAGAATTCTACGCTGTTGTTCAACTTGCCAGCTAAGACCGGCGCTGTTTTTAGTCTAATCAATTAAACGAATACTATTGGGTTCCCTTGAGCTGAATTCAGGCCAACTTTTTTTCTTTGAGTTGACCGTTGCTGATACTGAACGTAGTGACTCTTAGCTTGTTAGTAATTTGTGCAAGTTAGATTTATGTGATTCAAAGTTTAAACTACAACCGGCTAAGAATTCATGAACTTTTAGCTCTTTATAAAGATCACCTTGACCAGGTTGGTTGTTAGCCAATGGAGGAAATGCACCATAACCGGCTAACAAACAATTCCAAGAAACAGCATCAAAATGCGACTGAAAATTACCTTCTTGAAACAATTGTCTAAAATCATCTTTACGAAACCAACAATCTAGCAATCGAGACAAATTAGTCGACAGGTGAGTATTATTTCTGTTGGCTCGCCAGTATTCGCTATCTTCTCTAGAATTCAATTTATAATGAGCGACTATATAATCTCTAACGCTTTCAAATCGGTTGTAAATATCACGATTATAGTTATCCTTATACCTGTCCGAAAAGTCGCCTTTTTCATAATAGTCGATGAATGCTTCTATCGAAATTTGTACCAAATGTAAGGCGGTAGCCTCTAAGGGTTCGATAAAGCCTTGCGATAATCCAATTGCAATACAATTCTTTTTCCAATGTTGTTTGAGTTGTCCCACTCGCATATCTAAATGATGGCAATCTAGATCATCATCAACAATACCTAAGTGTTTTCTGAATTCTAATTCAGCATTGTCTTTTGAAATAAAATCCGAACTAAAGACATAACCATTGCCATAACGGCTGGTCAGTGGGATTTTCCAAATCCAACCAGCACTCATCGCAGTGGATATTGTTTCTGCTGAAAATTCTTGATCAGACTCTGTCTGCACAACCACTGCTGAATTATTGAATAAATTACTACTAAAACTATCGAATTCAGCCTTTAACGATTTCTGCATCAGTACCGACGCAAAACCAGTGCAATCTACAAATAGATCAGCCTCAATTCGTTCACCTTGTTCGGTGACCAAAGCCGCTATATTACCGTTTGGTTGTTGAATGACTGATTGAATATGTTGCTGCTGATAATTCACGCCACGAGTTTGGGCGAGTTTGGATAGAAATTCACCCAATAACTTAGAATCAAAGTGATAACCATATTCAATAGCGAAAGGGAAATTTTCAGGGGTAATTGGCCCTTTACCTTGTGCGGCCAAAACTCCATTAAGCAAAAAGTCCTCAGGTTGAGTATTAACTCTTAACCCTAGTCGGCGAGTTCGCGCATTGGTCATAAACGCACTCGAAGTATGCAAGTCGACTTGGGTGGTAAAGGGGTGCGAATAGCTTTTTATACCAGATTGAGGGCTCCACTGGTCAAACTTAATATTAAGCTTATAGGTTGCTTTACAAGCTGGCATCCAATCGGATTCTGCGACTTCGATGGTTTTAAAAAAATGTTTTAAACTGGGTGTTGAACCCTCGCCAACTCCGATAGTACTTACATTGGGAGACTCAATCAGCTTGATATTAACCTGCAAAGAAGCCCAGCGTTTAGCAAATAGATTGGCAGCCATCCAACCGGCGGTACCTCCCCCAAGAATTACAATATTCAACGGTTTATTAGGAGCCATAAGTTGAACCTATCTAAGCTCACAAAGCTTGTTCAAAAACTCATCATGCGGTAATAGCTGCGCTGCCGCTTGAGCCTTTATTGACTGAATTTGATCTAGCATCGACTGAAGTTTGTCGCTAGGAATATTGTTAGCAATGGGGTGATAATCTTGCGGTGTTATACCCTGTCCAAGCATCACCTGCAGCCATGAACTTTCAGCAAACAAATCATTTTGCTCTCTAAACAGTGAACCATTTTGTTTAAATATTTCTATCTTATGAGCCAAGCTATCTGGAATTTCCATGCTTCTTAACTCTTTCCAGAATAGCGAATCATCTCGTTCATTCACTTTGTAATGCAAAATAATAAAATCTCTGATTTGTTCATATTCCGTTTTTGATTGCTGATTGTATTCTTTGACCATCGACTCGTTGATACCGTTATGAGGAAATAAGTGCAACAAACGCACAATTGCCGACTGAATTAAATGAATACTGGTGGATTCAAGCGGTTCTAAAAATCCGCTGGCAAGACCCACTGAGATCACGTTTTTATTCCACTGCTTAAGCGCTCTTCCTGTTCGAAATTTAATTTTACGCGGTTCAGCTTCTGGTTCAGACTCTAAATTATTCATCAGCACATCATGTGCTTGCTCATCGGTCATATAATGACTGCTGTAGACCAAACCATTTCCGTTACGATGTTGCAATGGGATGCGCCATTGCCAGCCTGCCGTATGCGCAATTGAACGCGTGTAAGGCAGGGTTTTATTGAATCGTTTCGATGGTACTGCTAGCGCACTATCGCATCGCAGCCAGTGGCTCCAATCTTCATATCCGGTATTGAGTTTACGTTGTGTTAAGAAGCCCACCATTCCAGAGCAATCAATAAATAAATCGCCTTCAATCATTTTTCCATCCTTGAGCTGAAGACTCTGTATAAATCCATTATCGGGATTTTGTTTAGCATCTAACACCAAACCTTCGGTTCGTTTAACACCCAGTTTCTCACTGAATTTTCTTAAAAATTTAGCGTATAGACCTGCGTCAAAATGATAAGCATTGGGAATTTCCAAAAGCGGATCTTGACCTTTAATAAACGCATAGTTTCCCTTCTCAGCACACAGGTAATTTAAGTCATAATCCCATAAGTGTTTTTTGTTACCTAATTGCTGTGAGCGCGCGAGCAAGTGATGAAATTGACAAAAAGCTAAACTTTTACCGGCAGCACCAAAGGTATGGTAATAACTATCACCAAGTCCTTTCCAATGATCAAATTTTATTGCTAGTTTAATCGTGGCCTTAGTTTCTCTAACGAATTCATGTTCAGATATTCCCAGTGCGCTATTAAATAACTTAATCGGGGGAATGGTGGCTTCTCCAACTCCGATGGTACCAATCGTTTCCGATTCGACTAGTTCAACCTCTATCGCATCACCAAGCAATTTCTTGGCTAACGCAGCAGACATCCAACCGGCGGTCCCTCCGCCAAGAATGACCACTTTTTTAATTGCTCGCTTATTCATGCTATTCGCTCTCACTCGTTTTTTATTCTTTGAAAGCTAAGATACTTGATATCTCGCTTTCTGTAATCAAATTTTTCTTTTGACATAAAAAACCCACCAAAAAATGGTGGGTTTTAGTCTTACTAACAACTAAGTCGATTAAAACTCGTAGTTAAGTCCTAACAGGTAGTTTGCTCCAAATGACTGATAAGACGTTATTTGACGAGGATCATCATTCGCCTGAATAGTTTTCTCGTCAGTCAAGTTTTGAGCTTGAAGAGTTACTCTTAAACCATGTAACCACTCAATACTAGACTCATCAAAGTTATAACCAATTTGAGCATCCCAAAGTTCAGCACCTAAGTCACCTGCAGGAACCAGTGACAAACTAATTCCTCGAGTCTCAGTGTCGAACTGATTTCGCTTTGTTCCAGAAATACGAATCTCAAACCCGTTACTCTCATAATAAGCAGTAATCGCGTAGCTTTCTGGAGATAATCCTGGTACGGAGCTACCATCGTCAAACTCACCATCTAAGAAAGTTGCACTTGCTACAACACCAAATCCATCTAACGAATCAGATATAATTCTTAAAGGAACACTTGCTTGAAATTCACGCCCGCGAATAAAACCTTCTAAACCATCCTCTCGAAACGTTACAATACCTCGGTTTTCAACTGGTGGTTGATTTGGGGGATTAGTTTGGTCAGAAGTGACGTGATAACCGTCGATAAAGAACTCTGAAAAGTCCTGTACAAATGCACCTGAACGATGCCAATTTGTAAGATCCTTATAAAAGAAACTAGCTGCGAAGAAACCATCTTCAGCGAAATAATTTTCGTAACTGATATCAAACTGATTTGCCTCTAACGGCTTTAACTCAGCGTTCCCAGAATTACCACTCCATGGAACACCTGTAAGAATTACGTCATCATTAAACTGAAACGAGACTTGATTATTTGGTCGCATATCATCCATTCTTGGACGACTCGTTACCGTTGACATCGCTGTTCTAATGAACTGTGATTCATCTAATTGAAAATTTAAATTTAAACTTGGTAGTACATCACTGTAATCAGCTCCGCCTGAAACTGGAGTTGCTGTGGTGTATAAATCTGCCCCAGTTACGGTAGAAAATCCTGTTGCGGATTGATCTGAATTAACAAACTGCAAACCAAAATTACCAGTTAACATTACATCGCCAATTTCCGTGTCAATATCAACCTGAGCAAACAAGGTTGTAATTTCTTCATTAATTGTCCAAGTATCGCCCAGTCGCCCATTTTCTATCCCTGAGGCTGCAGTCTCTGTATAGAAACCACTGTTGTAAAGACCAAGACTATCATAAGCGATAATGTTTCCGAGTCCAAAGACATTAAGATTAGTTGAACCTCTTAAATATTGAGTTGGCACTGGCCCTTGACCAGGCCAAGTAGGAGCTGTCAAATAAGCACCCTCGTTGACTTTGGCTTTAGTTCGATCAGAATAAGCCAATCCGACATTGAAGCCGCTGAAGATTGAGAATTCCAAATCGCCGTTAAGTTCTAAACGAATAGTATCAAGCTCTTCGTCAAACTTCGGTTGATTAACAAATCCATCTTGCGCTGTATTCGGAGCGAAATCAGGATTACCTTGGAACGCTGGAACTGGCGCTAAACTTCCGCCCCATGCTTGAGGCCCAGCTAATTGAATTAAATTGGGATCGGCCAAGTTAACCAGTGGAACAGTAGGATGAGCTGAAAAGAAAACGCCTTGTGATGTCATTTCAAAAGAACGAGCCGTCAATGGTCGGCCATCTATACCAGCTCGGCCAACACCAGAATAACTTTCTATATCGGTAATTTCTTTTTCGACTTCACCTGTAGAGTAATCAAATACTAATGACATAGAGTCAGATACCATATACTCTAAATTAACTGCGACAGTGGTTAATTCTGCAATTTGTGAGCGAGCATCATTTCGAATCACAGAATGAAATCCATCATAATAGCCTGATGTTACTAGACCGTTGTCTGACGAAGTTGCAACATAGTTACCACCACCCCACTCCGGTCCAGCTTCCTCAATTCCACGACGCACATCACTTTCATCAAAGTCGATGTATAACGCGTCTAATTGCGCTCTGAATTTATCATTAGGTGCGTATTCCAAAACACCAGCTACGGATGTTCTGTCTAGTAGAGCAGATCGGATAAAAGAGTCATGACCACCAAAGACAACATCTCCCGCGGAGACTCCAGAAGTTGGATAACCCCAAATTCGTGAATTAACCTCTTGACGAGTTGATTCTTGGTTAGCAATTACTAGAGCAACACCGATAGTATCGTCAGCAAATTGATCAACATAGTTAAATGAAAGTCTGTGACCATTATTATCGAAATCTGGATTTGCAGAATCTTCAGCATTTTGTTCGTAAATGGCGTTGACGGTCATGTTAGCTTCCGTACCTAACGGATTTACCGTTCTTAAATCAACGGTTCCACCAATCCCTTGACTAAGCAAACCAGCCTCAGGTGTTTTATAGACGACTATTTCCTTAACGATTTCTGTGGGATATAAATCATACTCTACCCCTCGGTTATCACCCATTCCTAATAATTCACGACCATTTAAAGAGGTAGCAATATAGTTTTCATTTAAACCACGAATAGAAAGACCACTCGTACGACCGTTGCGACGCTCACCCTGAACTCCAGGTAGACGTGCTAACGATTCTGCGATACTAGTATCTGGCAATTTTCCAATGTCTTCAGCGGAGATTGCTTCAATAATTGAAGTATTATCCATTTTTAGAGCCTGAGCTCTTGCTAAACTTCCACGGATTCCAGTAATAATTACTTGGTTTTCTGTTTCTTCTTCGCTCGACTCAACTTGTGATTCAGCAGCATTTACTTTATCAACTTCCTCTGCAAAGGTTGGCGAACCGAAGGTGATCATTCCCGTCGATAGCAGCGCTACCGTCAGTTTACTCGGCTTAAAATTAAGCATTTAATATTCCCCTTTTTTATTATGCTTGTAGTTTACTTGGTTACACGTCTGGTTTTAATCGTTCTGATTTAATTTTGTATTCTTCTTAAATAATGTTTTTAACGAACGTTACTAGCCTCTACTTTTCTAACAGCGTTGCAAAAAAACAGCCAAACGGCGGTAACGTTAACTCATCGTCACGCAACTCACCGCTGGCTAAGCCATGCTCTAACAACATCGAGGTAGAATCATTTCTGGAAATCTTTGTTGACTGTTCTTGGTTGGATAAATTAAAACAAACTAGCATACTGCCCTTTTCACTTTTTCGTGTGAAAGCGAGAATAGATTCAGCTGTTTCAATAAATTGAATGTCACCATCAATCAATGCTGGTTGAGTTTTGCGCCAGTTCATGAACTGTTTAAAGCTATTTAGCACAGAATCCTCTTCTGCGAGCTGCTTATCAACCGACATACTTAGATGGTCTTGTGGTATTGGCAACCATGGACTGCCACAGGTAAAACCTGCTTTATCTTCATTGGAATTCCAAGGGATTGGTGTTCGGCAACCATCTCGCCCTTTGAAGGTCGGCCAAAATGTGATGCCATAAGGATCTTGCAACTGATCGTAATCGATTTCAGCCTCGTTCAAACCAAGTTCTTCTCCTTGGTATGTACAAACGGTTCCTCTTAAACTGCAGAGCAAGGCCGTCAGCATTTTCGATTTTTGTTGACTGTTTTCAGGTCCACCCCAGCGACTTACCACTCGAGTAACGTCGTGATTACTAATAGCCCAGCATGGCCAGCCTTCTGCCATTTTATTTTCTAAAGTCTCGACAGTTTCCCTAATATATTGCGCTGTAAAATCATCAGTCAATAATTCAAAGCTATAACCCATGTGCAAACGTGAATCGCCTTGCGTATACTCAGCCATTGTGGCTAAAGAATCTTCCGATGAAATCTCACCCAGTGCAGCGGCTCCAGGATACTTATCCAGCAAGGCTCTAATTTCTTCTATAAACTCAATATTTTCTGGCTGAGTATTATTGTAATAATGGTATTGGAATGCATAAGGATTATCTTCACTAAATCCTCGACCTTGACGTTCTTCAACCGGCTTTGCTGGATTATCTCTTAACTGACTATCATGAAAACAAAAATTGATAGCGTCCAGTCTAAAACCATCCACACCACGTTCTAGCCAAAACTCAATATTTTCCAGAGTAGCTTGTCTAACTTCTTTGTTGTGAAAATTTAAATCAGGTTGGCTCACCAAAAAATTATGCAAATAATATTGTTTACGACGAGGCTCCCACTGCCACGCACACCCCCCAAAAATGGAAAGCCAATTGTTTGGTGGGGTACCGTCTTCATTGGCATCAGCCCAAACATACCAATCCGCCTTGGGATTAGTTGTGTCTTCTCTACTCTCTAAAAACCAACTATGCTTTTCAGAGGTGTGACTTAACACTTGGTCAATAATGACTTTAATATTCAGCGAGTGCGCTTTTTTAATAAGTCGATCAAAATCGTCTAACGTCCCAAACAAAGGATCAACATCTCGATAGTCACTAATGTCGTAACCAAAATCTTTCATTGGTGATTTAAAGAAAGGTGAAATCCAGATAGCATCCACCCCTAAGCTAGCGATGTAATCAAGCTTTTCTATGATGCCAGGAAGGTCTCCAATACCGTCACCATTAGTATCTTTCATACTCCGTGGATAGACTTGGTAAATGACCGCCCCTCTCCACCATGAATTATTTATCATTCTATCTTCCTAATTTGCGATGACTCGAATCAGCGCATTTTTTGAATAGAGTCTGACTGTTTGATGATTGACTAAGAATCACCTTACTAGTCACATTTAATAAGTATTTGTGCACGCACTTCAATAAAGTTTATTGAGTGCAGCTCGACTCAGCTAGCCTATAAACTAGCTAAGTCTTTGGTTAGTTATGAATAATTATTCGAGTAGAGAAACACTCAAAACAGGTTGAGTATTATCTGGACCGACGACTGAAAAACGGTAAGTGCCTGCAGTTGTTACTTCGAGCGACATGTTAGCGCCAGAAACTGCCAAACTTTTATCTGCGCCTAGCACAACCGCTTCTTCACCAGCGTTGGCTCCAAAGTCAACCGTCGACCAATCAGCAGAGGCGACTTTAAATCCGTAGCTGCCGACTGCTAAAGTGATATCAACTGAATAATCGGAGTCACCGTTATAGGTCATTGGATCATCTTCACTCCAACCATTCATATCCCCACGAATGAAAACGGTGGTGTCGTTAAACATTTGTGTTTTATGAACGGTCACTGTTGGCACCGCTTGGTCAGAGAAGTCAAATACGAAGGTGTATTCACCGATCTCTGTGAAGTCCATCGACAGGTTGCCAGCATTATAAGCTAAGATTTTCTCTACACCCTCAGTAACCGTTCCGTCAGCATCAAATGAACCGTAATTGAAGATATCCCAATTTTCCGATGCAATCTTAAATTCATGCGCTTCCACAGCGGCGATATCAAATACAACACTGTAAACATCATTACCAAGATAACTCATTGGTGTATCCGTACCCCAGCCATTCATGCCACCGCGCAAATAAACTTTGGTTGGAAGCAAGACTGTTAGCACTGGCGATTCTGTTTCTGACGCATCTAGTCTGAACATGTACTCTTCGTCCACAGCAGGTGTGAATAGCATATTTGACGCAGCTCGACTTAACGTTTTTGCCTCATCTTGAGTGACTACTTGGTCAGCAGAACCAAAGTCAACGGTGCTCCAATCTTCGCTTGCGACTTTAAATTCGTATTCGGTACCACCGACTAATTCGATACGAGCTTCATAAATGCCATCGCCTTTATATTCGAATTGATCGTTAGTACTCCAACCATTCATACTGCCTCGAACAAACACAGAAGTATCAGCATAAGGAACCACATCTGGCGCTCCAATAGTAGCTAAGGCCGATAGTCCTTCACCTTGAGCATCGCCCTGAACTTTGACAAACACTGCAGTGGTTCTTGCTGGTACTGTAAATGTTCCTTCGCCCTCACCTTCAGCAAAAGAAGAAGTCGCGACTACCGGATCGACCGACGCAAGTTGCGTTGCGTGCAAGCTAAAACCGGTTGCTGTGGCGATAGTGTGAGATTGCTCGGTGTCGCTACCATTAACGATAACGACAATCGCATCATAAGCAGGGTCTAAGTCGGTCAGCCCAGTTCCATCATCAATACTCATCGCGATTAAACCTTGCGATTGAGTACGGCCAATATTATGGAAGCCAACTCTCGCATTAATCTCTTCTGCAGTATTTAATCTGAAAAGTTTGCTGTCACGGCGAATACTTAAGAATTCCTTAAACACGCTAGAAGCAAACATGGTATCTGACATAAAGGTTTGAGTATTGGGATTCGAAGAAATACCAACAATCATATCCCAGTCATTTTGATTATCTTCCGCCAAAGGCAAACCAACATTCCAGTTATTATGCTCCATGGTAAAATCGACTTTGTTAAACCAATCGCCTGAGTCATAGCTGTTTCGGTCCATTGATTTTGAACGTAACAGATCACCGCCCATTTGTAAGAAAGGAATACCCTGACTCAGCAATGGAATGGACGCAGAAATATTTTGAATTCTAACTCTATCTGCGGCAGAAATTCCGATATCTAATTTGTACTGCATTTGATCCCAAAGTGATCGATCATCATGCTTAGAAACGTAGTTGATGATATCTGCAGGATCTTCTGCGTAAGAAGCAGGATTAAAACCACTACCAGTTGTGGTGACACCAGTGCTAGTTTTGATAACAAAATCGCTTAACGTTCCCGCTAATCCTAACCGAACGATATCTTGATCGTGCAAGTTAGCTTCTTGATTGAACAATCCAGCGTTTCGAACCCCTTCACGTAAGCGGTCATTGAAAGTCGCAATTTCGGTACCAGCTAGATTGAATTGATTAGCTTCTACAAATCCTCGGTAGTCCCTTGACCAACCTTCGCCATAGAAGAAAGTGTCCTCGTCGATAGTTCTGACTAATTCGCGAGCGGCAACCATCTGGTCAACCGAAGCGTGTGCCATGATATCAAAACGGAAACCATCTATCGCGTACTGCTCGGCCCATTGAATCAGCGAGTCATTCATTAATTTGCCCATCATGGTATGCTCAAGCGCAGTATCACTACAGCAGGTTGAATTTAAGATCCCGCCAGTTTCTAGATCACGACTTTGATAGTAACCAGGAACAACTTTATCAAGTACTGAGTTATCCCATAATCCTCCAGAATTAGTATGATTATAAACAACATCCATATTCACTCGTAAACCAATTTCGTGAAGTGACTTAACCATCGCGCGCATTTCTAAAATTCGAGCGGTACCATCGGGGTCGCTAGCGTAGCTTCCTTCTGGTGCATTAAAATGCTTTGGATCATATCCCCAATTGAATGAGTCATAACCTCTCATTGCTTGTACTAATGCTTGAGCTTCTGTTTCAAATGGCAAATAGCTTTCTAAGATATCTTTTAGAATTTCGCTATCGTCATTCACACCACAAACTGGTGCGTTTTCATTTAATGCACAAAGATCTGCGACAGTATCGGTAATGTTTACGATAAAGGCTGGGTCCTCTCCAATACTTGCAATGTCATTAATGGGCAAGAATTGGAAGTGAGTTAAACCGTTGGCAACTAGCTCGGCAAGATGAGTCATTGGTGCTGAGCTCGTTTCGGTGAAGGCTAAATACTTACCGCGGTTAGCTTCTGTTGTACTCGTATCAAGTATACTAAAATCTCGCACATGACCTTCGTATATCACCGCATCTTCATAGTTTTCTACAGTTGGAATGCTATGCCCTTCCCAACCTTCAGGCTTGAGGTCATCATCCGCTAAATCAACAAATTGTGAGTAGATTCCATTAGTCGACAAACTCACTGAATATGGGTCAGAAGTTTCAATGGTTTCTATTGCATTATTTTGAGAATGATAGACTGTGACTTCATAGCGGTAGAACATTCTGTCAAGCGCCGCAGTTCCATCAAATGTCCAAATTCCAGTCGCCGAATCTTCTGTCATCACATTAGCACTAACTAAGTTTTTGTCGGCATCATAAACATTGAGAACGACACTTTGAGCAGTAGGCGCCCAAAGCTTGGCAGTGATAACATCACCATCGTAGAGAATACCTAAGTCCGCTTCGTTAGCATCGTTGTCGCCACTGGTGTAGAGGTCGTCTAATACTTTTGCAGCTTGAACATAGGTTGCAGCAAACGCATTACCGTCTGCATCATAAGCAGCAATCACTAATTCATTCTTAAGAATTTGTTTGATTTCATCATCGCTAGAGTCAATCGCAAACGCAGACCAACCGGCAGTTAACGGATAAGCCGCTTGTAGTTCAGCAGATTGTTCAACTGATGATAAAACCACAGCTGTTCCATTAACTTGATTATCGAGGTCAGCTTCAATACCAGCGGTTGCCGAATGATGTAAACGAACCTCAGCTGCTAGACTAGTATCAACTTGCCAAGCAATCGTATTGGCATCTAACCAATGTGCAGCAACGTTTTCAATTTTTAATGGTTGTGGGCCTAGCTCGGTAATTGGGAATTCTAATGCCGATTCAAAACCTGAAATAGTCCAGTTCATGCGAGTAAAATCTGGGTCGTCTTGTACCAAGTTCATTTGCTTATCGCCACCACCCATTTCTTTACCTGCATCGTCGGTACCAATATGAATAATGAAGTTTCCGCAATCGGTATGATCTTCTTTAAGTTTTAGAATCCAGTATGCGCCATAGTTAGGATCGATACCGTCATAAACATGTTCACTCCCCCAAATAGATGAGTCGAATGGAGCCGCATAAGCATCACACTGATCATTATTCCAAGTGTGAAGCACATAACCACTATAGGAAGGATCATTGGCCTCATTGGTCGCGCCTTTATTGGCGCGGTTGTAATACAAAATGGCTTCATCATCTGCTGGAAAAACCGTTGGAACCGGCGCATTTGGATCGGCACCTACCACACAAGCATCATTAAACTCATTAGGCACCAGTGGTGCTACACATGATATTGCTGTGGGTTCTACACAAGATGTTCCCGATGAGTCTACGACTAAAGGTGCAGAACAAGTTAACAATTCTTCACCTTGATCAACAGACTCACCACCACAACCAAACATAGTTGTAGCGATAACTAGAAACGCTAGGATATTTATTATTCTTGAATAACTAAGCATAGTTTGCTCCATCATATAAATTTATTTCTTCAATTTCTAAAGTGAGTTTCCGACTACATTTTGTAGTTAAAACCAAGGTAATATTGTCGACCAAAAAACTGTATTGTTCCGGTTTGCGATTGTTGACCAAAAAAGCTTTTAGTTGGCTCATCAGTCAGGTTAATCGCCTGGAACATCACACTGAAGTTATCATTGATTTGGTATGACGCTTGGTAGTCAAAAACTGTCTCACCATCGAAGAAAGTTTGCTGTTCATCCACAGCAAATTGAGAAGAGACAAATTTAGAACGGTGTCTTACGTTTAATCGGGTATCGAAGCCTTGATAGTCCCAAAATAGAGCTGCGTTTATAACGTTTTTAGATAGGCCTGGAAAAGTAGTTTCTACTGTTGGCCCCGGCAAGTCACTCGTTGTTAAACCCGCAATCGCATCTATCTTGCTTTCTGTATAAGCGTAACTCGCTGAAACGCCCAACCCAGACCAGAAATCAGGAAGGTTTGTAAACACTTGGGTATAAGCTAATTCAATTCCTCTGAAGTAACCACCGTTAGCATTGTTGACTGAAGTTGTAAAACTGCCATCAACCGCTCTTAAAGGTGGATTACTGTCAGGGTTGTCTGGCTCAAATCCAGGCACATATTCTGGAAGTGCAATGCCGTTGTCTGCAAAGATGAAATCATTATCAGTAAATGTTTGCACAAAGTTCTTAAGATCTTTATGGAAATAAGCAACAACAAAAGCCCCTTCCGTATCAGAGAAGTAGTACTCATAAGATAAATCATATTGGTTTGCTAAGAAGGGCTTTAAATATGGACTATTAGTACTTGATGCGTGAGCTTCGCCGTCATCCTCATCATAAGAAATACTGGTGTCGGAAGCTAAACGATTGATTTGAGAACGAGCCATGACTCTAGCTGCAGCAAAACGAATTTGACTGTTGTCAGTAATTTGAAAATTAAGGTTTAGCTGTGGAAGATAATCGGTGTAATCAATTCCCTCTATACCTGGAGCGTAATCAGAATTAATCAAACCCGCTTCGTCGACAATATTTTGTGCTCCAAGTGCAGGATCGCCCCCAACATTGACCAAAGTTGATGCTCTTTGATCAGTATGCACAATTCTCATTCCAACATTACCGGTAATTGGAAGATCAGAAACTTCAGTATCAATGTTAGCAACAAAATAACCAGAGGTTACATCTTCCCATACTTGACCACTTTGTTTAACAGACCAATCATATCGGTTATTGATCTCACCTAGTGAATTAGCTCCCCAAGTTGTGACCGGTTGAGGAACGCCGTTTGGAAACCATGCACTCAATGCTGCGTCGTAATCGATCGCTAGGTAGCTTGGAAAACCAGCAAAAGCCCCTTGAAAGTCAACCACGGTAGCCATGTCACTGGTGAGTCTTAGTGGTGGCTCATTAGAGGAGAAAGTATTATCGGCACCATATTCAAACACCGAACGTTTGTTTCTATAATGTCTTTCAGAGTATCTAACGCCTGCTTCAAATGAACTAAAGACTTTATTGTTTCTAAATTCATAAACACCGTCAAAGCGAGCCGCGTTGAGAGAGTCATCAAAAACGTAGGGGTAAATACCGTACTTACTCAACATCATAGTGTTTAGATTGGTGAAATTTTGATTAAAACCAACGTCAGGTAAATTTAATCCGTTAAGTCGATAAGAAATGGCAACATCGTTATCAAAAACAGGGTCAGCAGCGGTTGCATCTTCAGCAGCAAGTGTCCAAAGCAATCCATTCCTGAAATCACTGGTTGCAGATGAGCGAGACAAGTCACCAGTTAAAGTAAATTGGTCTGTTAGCTGCCACTCTGCATTGAGTCCAAACGCTTCAGAATCATCAACTTTAACATTATTGTCGTTAACCATTTCAACCCGAGTATTACCGCCAATTCGCGCTCGGTTAAAATCCGCACCAATGACTGCGTTATCGTCCAACACAGGATTGTTAATTAGCGCCGTTCCTGAATCAAACTTTACTCGAAACCCTCGAGCAAAAGCTTGCTCGTCAAACTTAGAAATAAAAGTATCGGCTTTAAGCTTAAATGTATTGTTAGGGGCCCACTCTATCGCTGCAACATAACCGTCTCTAGTCGATTCTCCCCCTTTATGCTGCATTTCAAATCCTTCACTTAAATATTCTGCAGCAGGATTACTTTCTGGCCCATCAACATCGTCAGCCACATTATCGACATCTCGTCGGGCACTATACGACAGCCCAATAAACTGAGTTGCAACACTGGGTTGAAATAAGCGAGCATAGCCTAGCGCAACACCCAATGTATCATCGGCAAACTTACCTTGATACGAAAGGCTAAAACGATGCCCTGAATCCTGGGCATCATATATTTCGTCAGCGCGGTCATTAAACATGCCTCGCAAATTAGCGCTAAAAGTATGCTGTTCACGATTGCTCAATGGACTAGCTGTTTTTAGATCAACGGAGCCAGCAACCCCGCCTTCGATTAACGACGCTTTTTGTGATTTGTAAACAGTGGCTCCGGAAACAAGCTCTGACGGGTACTGGGCAAATTCAACACTTCGACTTCCGCTAGTAGCGACTTGCTCTCTTCCGTTTAACGTGGTGTGAACAAATATTCCAGATAATCCGCGAATATTTATTTCAGAGGCTTTTCCGCCCGTTCTAATTGCTGAAATTCCAGGAAGACGAGTCAGTGCGTCAGCAATCGAAACATCTGGTAGTGAGCCTAGGTCATCGGCACTCAACTGTTCAGTTACTGTATCCGCCGCTCGCTTTTCATCAAGAGAGCGAATCAAACTTCCTCGATATCCGGTTACTACAACAACTTGGCTGTCGTCGGTGTCTGCATCTGCCGATGATTCAGCATCAGTTTCCTGTTCAGCTTGAGCCACTTTTAGAATAACTTTCTGCTTAGCATTTTGATTAAGCTGCTCTTGAGCTGAGACCAACTCGGCTGAAACTCCCGCACTGAAAAGCGCTAGAGTTAATAAACTTGGCTTGAGTATTTTAGAGGCTCTTGCACAAGGCTTTATCAGACTTGGCTGAACACGGTTGTTGGCTTTTGCCATATGACGCTCCCACTGTAATTTTTACTTGGAATTATTATTCTTTATCACTGCTGGCCGCACCAATTGTTGTTATATATTGCGCCGATACTCGATGTGTAAGCCAAGCATAGGCTGATGCAATCGCAGATTAGCGGACATAATAATCACAAAAATCTACGCTACACAAAAAAATGCATACGTATTCAAAACGCTTGCAAACATTCCCTCGGTCAAAAACCACAACAATGTTAGCGCTTACATTTACAAGCAGTATTTTACTTAAATCGATTCCTTCAGTTTTTAGATTGTCGCTGCAATATCTCATAGAAGTAATACTAGCTAGCCTCTTGAGAGTATTGCTTAGATTGTTTTTGCAAAGATGCTGAAGCTAATTGAAGGTCAAAAAGTTAGTCCATTAACACAGTCAATTAACTGATTGAGGAGAATATTGAATACGTATGCAATCGCCAATTTTCCTTGAGTACAAATTGCATACGTATGTATTAAAAAATGATAGCATTTTGATTTGTTAGTACGTAGATTCGAGCCTAATAACAACAAATATAAGGTCGCGTGTAAGCTATATCCCGCTTTACTCGACTAATACCGAACAAATCTTTGGAGCAACAATGAACGGCAGACCCGAGCTATCCTTTTGGCAAATATGGAATATGTGTTTTGGATTCTTCGGAATACAGTTTGGTTTTGCACTACAAAACTCTAATGTCAGTCGAATCTTTCAAACCCTCGGCGCTGACTACAGCAATATGACCATTCTTTGGGTTGCCGCACCTATTACCGGACTGTTCGTTCAACCGATTATTGGTTATTTAAGCGACAGAACATGGAATCGACTAGGTCGACGTCGTCCCTACTTTTTATGGGGCGCTATTCTCGCTAGCTTAGCGCTATTTATCATGCCCCACTCACCAACGCTTTGGATTGCGGCGGGAATGCTTTGGATCATGGATGCGTCTATTAACATCTGTATGGAACCCACTCGAGCTTTTGTTGGTGATATGTTGCCGCCGCAACAACGTGGTAAAGGTTATGCTTTTCAAAGTTTCTTTATAGGTGTCGCTTCAGTCGTTGCTTCTGCCCTTCCCTGGATGATGACAAACTGGTTTGATATTAGTAATCAAGCAGATGTTGGGACAATTCCTGATTCGGTAAAATTTGCGTTCTATGCCGGCGGATTCTTTTTCTTGGTTTCTGTTTTATGGACTGTCTATACGACTAAAGAGTATTCTCCCGAGCAGTTGGAAAAGTTTGAGAAGGCTGAAAAAGAAAACAATCCTGAATTTATCGAAGTAGAATACGACCGAACTCATCAACAATACTACAAGGGCGGCTTGATCTGGCTTATCTTGGGTTTATCACTAACAGCATTAGTTTATTTATTCATCGATTCACTTGACCGAAACCTTTTCTTGCTAACCTCTGGACTAGCTTTATTTGGAATTTTTCAAATCATAGCCGGTGTATTAAAAAATAGAGCGCGTGATAACAATGGATTCTCAGCAGTCATGCTCGATCTGTTTAATATGCCGACAGCCATGCGTAAATTAGCGGCTGTTCAGTTTTTCTCATGGTTTCCATTTTTCGCTTGGTGGTCATCTTCAACTCCGGCAATCACTTCTTTTCACTTTGGCACAACGGATGTTAGTTCGAAACTTTTTAATGATGGTGCTGATTGGGTGGGTGTTTTAATGTCCGCCTACAATATCGCGGCAGTATTCGCGGCAATCACCATTCCATTGATGGTTAAACTACTCAACCTTAAGAAAACTCATATGATCAATCTATTACTCGGCGGGCTCGGATTTATATCCTTTAGACTCATCAGTGATCCAGATTTATTAGTTATTCCTATGATAGGTGTCGGCTTTGCTTGGGCTTCGATTTTATCACTCCCCTACGCTCTATTGTCTAACACAGTACCAGCGAAAAAAATGGGACTATTTATGGGGATCTTTAATTTCTTTATTGTACTTCCTCAAATTCTTGCAGCATCCATATTAGGCTTTTTAGTTAATCAATTATTCGATGGACAAACCATTTATTCATTAGTGATTGGTGGTGCTAGTATGCTGGTTGCGGCGGCATTAACTCTCAGAGTTGAGCAACCAAAATAGGCAAGGTCAAAAACGCTTATTCCCACTCGTTAAGAACAACTGATTGTGAGAAAACATTTTGAAGAATGACATTAATAAATTACTTAGATTAAGCGGGATTTTTCTTTCTGTGTCATTACTGCTTTCCTGCGGTGCTTCTGATGAGCCTGATACAAGCAAACAGCCCGAGGTAATTTCCTTAAAAGAGAACACGATTAGCTTTTACGGAACGACCAATGATTTTGCCAGTGAAGCGATCTATTTTTTAATGACCGACCGTTTCGTTGACGGCGATCCGAGTAATAACCAAATTAATCAAGGTGGAGAGAGTCCTACTTTTAAAGGTGAATTGGTGGGACCTAATGGCGAAACCGCTTATGTTGGATATATGGGCGGAGACTTTAAAGGCATTGCAAATAATGCTGAATATATTAGCAATATGGGATTCACTTCGATTTGGCTGACTCCAATTGTAGACCAGCCTGATGAGGCCTTTGCTGGCGGCGAACCAATTGAATTTGGCGGTGCATTTAAGGATGGTGGTAAAACTGGTTATCATGGTTATTGGGGAAGTAATTTTTTCAAAGTCGACGAGCATCTTCCTTCAACAGATTTATCTTTTAAACAATTAACCCAGCGATTAAAACAACACCAAATAAAAACAGTATTAGATGTTGTTACTAATCACGGTACTCCTGCTTTTACCATGCAACCAAAGCAGCAGGCAAAGTTCGGCCAATTGTTTGATGAGAATGGCCAACTGGTAGCCGATCACCAGAATCTTCATCCTAATCAATTAGATCATAATAATCTGCTTCACAAGTTTTATAATAAAGAACCTGACATCATGCAGTTGTCAGATATGAACGAGAATAACCCAAAAGTATTAGATTATTTTACTCGCGCTTATTTGCACTGGATAGAGCAAGGAGCTGACGCGTTTAGGATCGATACCATAAAACACATGCCTCACCACTTTTGGAAAAGTTTTTCTGACAACATCAGGGAAAAGCACCCGGATTTTTTCATGTTCGCCGAGAGCTATTCGTTTGACGCAGAATTCATTGCGCAACACACTCAACCACAAAATGGAGCGGTTAGTGTTTTAGATTTTCCGGGTAGAGAAGCCATGTTAAAAGTCTTTGAAGACCCTGCTGGTGATTTTGCAGAATTAAGCACTTATTTATACTTAGTAAATGGGCCATACGCGAATCCTTACGAGCTAATGACCTTTTATGACAATCACGACATGTCTCGAATTAACACAACTGAAAATGGTTATATCGACGCACACAATTGGTTATTTACTTCTCGTGGGATCCCAGTTGTTTATTACGGTTCTGAAATAGGCTTTATGACAGGAAAAACAGAACATCAAGGCAATCGCAATTACTTTGGTCAAGACAGAATAGAACAAGCAAAAACTCATTCAATACATTCCGCTTTAAGTGAAATTGCAAACATTAGAAAGAACTCAATAGCATTACAAAAAGGGTTGCAAGCTAATATCAAAATGGCTGGAAACCAAGCCTCTTTTGTGCGAGTTTACCAACATCAAGGTATCAACCAAACTGCATTGATTTTATTGAACAAAGGTGACAGTGAAGCGAGTTTCCAAATCGACCAATTTTTAGAAGTTGGGCGTTGGGTAGATGCTAAATCGGGAAAAGAAATACTTGTCAATAGTGATCTGATATTGCAAGCTACAGTGCCAGCACATGATGTCGCAGTTTATGTTTTTAATGGGGTTAATAACAACTCAGAGTTAGTTAAATTGTTGGCTAAAAGAATGGTTCAAAATTAATATTGGATTTCTGGTTTCTATCTATAGCGGAAGCTATTTTTTGTTCTTTTTTAGAACCAAACTTAAAGTCAATGCTTCGACTGCGCTCAGCAACTGTTTGTTTCGCAGCGCTGCGCTCTGACTGCGACGTTCTTTTGTCTGGCAACAAAAGAACGCAAAAGTGCCCTTTACGTTGCGCACTGGGCGACCGAAATTGACTTGATCTTTTGTCCTGATTTTCAGTGGGACGCCCACCACCTTTTCGTCCGTGAGGCCCATCCCAATGCTACTTACTTCGAAGTTTCTTTCTTTACACGTAATTAGTGACGCGATTATCGTTGTCTAAGTTTTATCTGCCTAGCGGCTTATAACGGACTGGTGAAACTCATGAGGCAGCGGGTAGACAAGAAAAGTAAATGACAGAAAACTGCTCCTGCATTTTCTGCATACCTTACATCCATGTAAGTAAGCGCCAGCGAGCTCTTTTCTTCCGCTGACTCGCGTTCAGCCAATAAGGAACCCTCAGGCTTGAAATAGCTATCAATAAGTAAAAGCTTAGTTATTTTCAGCGAAAGAAGCTTTTGGTTTCTTTTGTCTTCTTACAAAAGAAACTCGCAGGCAAGCTTTAGCGCTGCGAAACGCCTTTGACCTTAACAAAGACAAGGTACTCTAAATAGGTCGCTGTACATGAATTAGTTTAGCTTTTATCCGAAAGTATTCGACCTCTCCCTAACCCTCTCCTTCCAAGGAGAGGGGACTAAGTGTTAGTCCCCTTTGGAAAAACAGCACTCATTCACAACCCCCAACTCAACCTAACCCACACCCACAAGACTCACGAATTTTGAGCGTCGCTGGAATAACCTCCCCTTGCGCAGGTTCATTGTTAATCAACTTGATTAAGTTTCTAACTAAAACTTCCCCTGCAGCCTTAGTGTCTTGATGAGCGGTGGTTAATGAGGGTCGGACATATTCAGCAAGTGGAATGTCATCGTAGCCAACGACGGCAATATCTTTTGGAACTAAATACTGATGCTCTCGTAACGCCTTAATCGCACCAACAGCAATTAAATCACTAGCGCAAAACACCGCATCAAATTCTAAGCCTGATTCTATCAATCGGCTCGCCGCTTGATAACCTGACTGTTCATTGGTGATCGCATCAAATTGAAGCTCGCTGTTAAATTCTAAGCCTGACTTTTCTATAGCTTGCCGACTGCCCAGGTAGCGATCTAGAAACTCTGGACTTCCAGATGAAACCCCGCCTAAAAATGCAATTTTGCGGCGACCTAGTTTGATTAAATGTGAGGTTAAATCAAATCCTCCCTTGATATTATCGCAACCTATGACAACACCATGAGATTCACTTTTTCCAGCGCCCCACAACACGAAATGGGTACCCTGAGACTCAAGTTGAACTAATTTATTTTGATAGGCTTCAAAGTCTCCGTAGCCTAATAATATGATGCCATCCGCTTTATGGCAGTCCTCATAATCTGCTTGCCAATCATTGCTCAGTTGCTGAAAGGAAACCAATAGATCGTAACCCTGGGAGGCGCATGCACGGGTAATACTTCCTAACATAGAAAGAAAAAATGGATTGATTTGTGAGTCGTCGTTTGTCGGATCTTCAAAAAGAAGTAATGCAAGTGTGGTACTTTGCTTGGTTCGCAAGTTGCTGGCGTTCTTATCGACTTTGTAGTTTAGCTCTTTGGCTATCGCTTTAATTTTCTTGCGTGTTTCTAAATTAACCAATTCACTATCACGTAGTGCTCTAGAAACAGTCGATTGAGAGACGCCTGCTCGATAAGCAATATCAAATGATGTGGCTTTGCCTTTTATTAAATCGTTAGACGTCACTCATTTTCCTCTGAATACCAACAATTAAGACGGATTAGTTAACAAAGAAATATACCGCATAGGCTGCTGCTATGAAAGGCAACTTACAGGATAATCATCAATAATGGGCACAATTACCAGATTCTGCTTTGACAAAACAACAATGACACCGGTATCATTGCGCAAATTTGGATAAATTTAGCTAACTATTTAATTGATTTAGCTAACAATGCTAAGAGTTTAACAGATGACAAGTGATATGCCCTACATCGTCGCAGACATAGGCGGAACCAACGCTCGATTTGGACTAGTAAGCCCGAACTCGTCTGCTGCTAATGGCTATACCATTGAAGCCCAGCAAACATTCCCTAGCGGCAATTTCGAAAACATCGATCAAGCAACTGAGCATTATCTTGAAGCTCTAAACATGCCCAAAATTGCTGGGGCGTGTCTGGCGGTTGCAGGTCCCGTGACTGGTGACCAAATAAAAGTCACCAATCTAAACTGGAGTTTCTCAAGAGCCGAAGTCGAGCGAAAGCTCAATCTAACTAACTTAAAAGTGATTAACGATTTTGCCGCACATGCGTTCGCAGCCCCACTGGTTGCTCGGCACAATCTAATCAATATTAATCAGGGTGAGCATTCTGTTGGTTCTCCTATCGCCGTTTTAGGTCCAGGGACTGGATTTGGCGCGGCAGGTCTAATTCCCAATGGAAACTCTTGGATGGTTTTGCCAGCTGAAGGCGGACATATTTCCTTGGCAGCAAAAACTCAGCAACAGGCGGAATTAGTTAGAATTTTAGCGCAACGTTTTGAGCATGTTTCGGTTGAAACTATTTTCTCGGGGCCAGGTCTTGGTAATTTGTACCAAGCGCTAGGTGAGTTAGAAGCTCACCCCTTTGAATCAATGTTAGCACCCGAAATTTGCAAACAAGCGCTAACAGATCCATCATCCTTGGCGTGCCGGACGCTTGGTCTTTTTTGCCATTGGCTCGGTCAAGCAACAGGAGATTTGGCGTTAGCACTAGGCGCTAATGGCGGGGTGTATTTAGGTGGTGGAATCTTATTGCGATTTAGTGACTTTTTGCTCAATAGTGACTTTATGCTAGGCTTTGTCGCTAAAGGACAAATGACTGAAATCATGCATAAGATTCCAGTCAATTTAGTCACTGAGGGTAATTCGGCTTTGTTAGGTGCGGCGGCTTATTTTGACCAAACTCAATAAACCCAAAACCTTTTTGATTGATAATCATCTGAAACCCGAAACTTCAGATCAAATGAGAGTAGCTGTTTGAAAAAAGTAACTATCAACGATGTCGCGAAACATGCTGGGGTATCGAAGAAGACTATATCAAGAGTCCTGAATAACGAATCGAATGTTAGTACAGACACCAAAGAAAAAGTACTTCGTTCCTTTGAAATCTTAGGTTATAGACCAAATCCGCAAGCCCGCGGTCTAGCAACTAATCAGTCATACTTAATAGGTCTGCTCTACGACAACCCTAATAAAAGTTACGTGACCGATATTCAAACTGGCGCATTAGAGACCTGCCAAAAAGAAAACTACAACTTAGTAATTTACCCTGAACAGCATGACGCTATCGATTTGTTGGATAGACTAAGATCATTACTCAACAACGCACATTTAGACGGACTAATACTTACCCCACCCTTCTCGGATATGAAACCGATACTCGAAATGCTAGAACAATTGCAAGTGAACTATGTTCGAATTGCACCAACAGAAGACTTTGAACGCTCACCTTGTGTGGTCAGCAATGATCTTGATGCTGCCTATCAAATGACTCGCTATTTAATATCTTTGGGTCACTCCAAAATAGCGTTTATTAAGGGACACCCCGAACATAATGTCTCGGAACTAAGGCTAAATGGTTATTTAAAAGCAATGCAAGAAGCTTCTATCGAATCTCAGCCGGAATTTATTGAACAAGGCTATTTCACTTTTCGCTCTGGAGAAGATTGTGGCCGTCGTTTATTAAATCTAAAGAATCCACCATCTGCAATATTTTCAAGCAATGACTTCATTGCCGCGGGTGTTCTAAAAGTTGCGGCCCAACGAAGCGTCTCCGTTCCACATCAACTTTCAGTATGCGGATTCGACAATGCACCGATCTCACGCTACATATGGCCTTCGTTAACCACCGTTAAACAACCCATTAAATCGATGGCGGCTGAGGGTGTTAAGTTGTTAATTCAATCAATCCGTCAAAAGCCGATTGAATTTGGAATCAGCCGATTTGAAGACGAACTTATAGTTCGAGAATCGAGTGCACCGGTAGCCAATTTCTAGAATTAATCACTATTTAGTTTGATTTAATCAACAAAAATAAGCTTAACTAACGGACAACGTTGACACCGGTGTCAGCATATGAGTAAATAGAGCCATTAAATTGGCCACTATTGTTTTTGAGTTGAATAGCACTCAACTCAATATCAAAAAATTGGAATCTTTTAGGATCTTTAATGAAATTAACAACGCCAATCGAACAAATTACACAGCGAATAATGAATCGCAGTCGCGATACTCGAGCGGCTTATTTAGACAAAGTAAACGCTGCCAGAAACAATGGACCAAAGCGTGCAGCCCTTAGCTGCGGCAACTTAGCGCACGGAATGGCTGCTTGTGGCGCAGAAGATAAAGCGTTATTAGCCGAAGAAAAAGCACCCAACATCGGTATTGTCAGCGCCTATAACGATATGCTTTCTGCCCATCAGCCCTACTTTGTCTATCCAGAACTCATTAAGCAAACAGCTAGACGACATGGCGTAACCGCACAATTCGCTGGCGGAGTGCCTGCCATGTGTGACGGTGTCACTCAAGGCCAAGATGGCATGGAATTGTCACTATTTAGTCGTGATTTAATTGCGATGGCGACATCGGTGTCACTTTCTCACGATATGTTTGACGGTGTGGTTTGTTTAGGAGTATGTGACAAGATAGTCCCTGGACTAATGATTGGCGCATTGAGTTTTGGTCATCTACCAACTTTATTTATGCCGGCTGGCCCAATGACCACCGGACAAAGCAATGATGCCAAAGCAAAAGTAAGACAAGCTTATGCAGAAGGTAAAGCAGGAAGAGATGAGTTGTTAGCATCAGAAAGCGCTTCTTACCACGGCCCAGGAACCTGTACCTTTTATGGAACGGCCAACTCCAATCAGATGTTGATGGAAATTATGGGTCTGCAATTGCCGGGCAGCTCTTTTGTCCCACCGAATACTCAATTGAGAGACGCCTTATCGACTAGCGCTGTCGAACAGCTAATCAGCAATATAAAACAGCAAGAGAAGTTCGCAATTGCCGATATTGTCACCGAGAAGACAATCGTTAACGGTTTGGTTGGTCTTTTAGCCACTGGTGGCTCTACCAACCATGCCATACATATTATCGCCATCGCGAAAGCCGCAGGAATTATTGTTGACTGGCAAGATATGTCTGATTTATCAGCGGCGGTCCCCCTACTCTGTCGGATTTACCCGAACGGAAGCGCTGATATAAACCACTTTCAAGCGGCCGGCGGAATGACCTTCTTAATAAGAGAGTTAAGTGAAGCGGGTTTATTACATCAAGACGTAAAAACCGTGGTAGGCGAAGGCTTAGACAAATACTTCCTAGAACCAAAATTGGTCAAGAATAGCCAATCAGAAATCTTTAGACAAGAAAGTCAAACTCAACAATCTCAGTATACCGTTGAATGGCAACAAGCAATCAGCCAATCGCTCGATGAAACCGTTTTAGCACCAGCCAATAAAGCCTTTAGCGGACATGGTGGACTGCAATTATTGACCGGTAATATAGGGCGAAGTGTGATCAAGGTGTCAGCGGTTGCCGACGAGAACTTGATTATCGAAGCAGAGGCTGTGGTTTTTGATGATCAGAATGATTTGGTAACAGAGTTTGAAAATGGAAATCTAAACAAAGACTTTGTCGCTGTCATCCGATTCCAAGGTCCACGTTCTAATGGAATGCCAGAGCTACATAAACTGACACCAATCCTCGGTTCGCTTCAATCTGCGGGCTATCGAGTCGCACTGATTACTGATGGCCGTATGTCTGGAGCCTCTGGAAAAATCCCGGCAGCAATTCATTTAGTCCCAGAAGCACTTGCTGGTGGCTACATTGGCAAAATCAAAAATGGCGATTTAATTCGCTTAGATGCAGTTAAAGGAACCTTGGAAGCAAAGGTCGACTCAAAAGAATTTGAACAACGTTCACTGGCTAAAAAGCCAAGCGAACATGACCAACAAGGAATGGGCAGAGAATTGTTTAGCCAATTTAGAGCATGCGTTACAGATGCAGAAACCGGAGCAACCAGCTTTGGAGTATAGCGGTGATACTTAGCCTTAAAATTCTGTGAACTAAAGCCATGTCTTATAAAACTATATAGAGTGAATTATTTTGGAAAAAGTACTAAATAAACCTTTCGACTTGATTATATTTGGCGGTACGGGTGACTTAAGTTTACGAAAACTTTTACCCTCAATGTTTCGAGCTTTTATGGAAGACGAGGTTCCTGAAAACTCTCGGATTCTCGTTAGCTCGCGTAAGCAAACCGACTTTGATAATACCGTTGAAACCATTAAGAATGCATTTAAAAAATTCATGTTAAAAAATGAATTTAATGCAAAGAGTTTCTCAGATTTTGAAAAATATATCGTTCCAGTTTTAGTTGACGTTGCTGATTATTCGAAAGGATGGCAAGAACTAAAAACTCAATTTGAAGGTCGAGAGTCTATCCCAAGAATTTTTTACTTGGCGATAATTCCAAGCATTTATGGTGACTGCTGTGAAAATATTGATAAAGCAGCTTTAGTGACTGAAGATTCCCGCGTGGTGGTTGAAAAGCCAATCGGGTACGACCAAGAATCAGCAGAAGCAATTAATCAAAAAATCGCTCAGCACTTTCAAGAAGAACAAATTTATCGAATTGATCACTATCTTGGAAAAGAAACCGTACAAAACTTACTAGCCCTGCGCTTTAGCAACTCACTATTTGAACAGTTCTGGGATTCGAAATCTATCGATCATATTCAAATCAGTATCAACGAAAAAGTTGGGCTGGAAGGTCGTGCCGGATTTTATGATGGCGCTGGTGCGATGAGAGATATGGTACAAAATCATTTATTGCAATTACTTGGACTGGTCGCAATGGAATCGCCCAACAAAATGGGCGCGAATAATATTCGAACAGAAAAAATCAAAGTTCTTCAAGCATTAAGACCAATCACTGGCGATGCAGTTAAGCGGTATACAGTGAGAGGTCAATATGTAGCCGGAAACATTGATAACAAGCTAGAACAGGGTTATCTCGAAGAGCTCGGCTGCGGTCATAGCCAAACTGAAACCTTTGTTGCAATTAGAGCTAACATCGACAATTGGCGATGGGCTAAAGTGCCTTTTTACATTCGTACCGGAAAGCGATTAAAACGTCGCAGCGCGGAAATTGTGATTCAATTCAAAGATGTTTCTCACAACGCATTTGATGATGAAGCTGGGCAGCTTGTGCCCAATCGTTTGATTATTCAGTTACAACCCGAAGAACGAATGCAATTACTTCTTATGGCCAAAGATATGACACAGCTTAAAACCATTCTTAAACCGGTTAAGCTGGACTTAAACTTTACTGAGTCTTCAAAAGGCTTTAAGAGTTTTGGCTATAAACGTTTGCTACTAGATGCAATCGCTGGCAATGCTTCGCTATTTATTCATCGAGATGAAGGAAGCGCTGCTTGGCATTGGGTCGACCCAATCATTGACTATTGGAAAGAAAACAATGTCGTTCCCTTCTTATATCGAGCCGGCACTTGGGGTCCTTCCGAAGCTGATGATTTATTAAGTAAAGATAAAAGAGAATGGATTGATATAGAGGCCTAGCAGCTTTTTAGTATCTTAGCATTAGACCCACGAAATAAATAAATATAGAGACTTAACACCAAGAATTATGACTCAAGAAAACGTTAAAATATTCAAACACAAAAATAAAACCGAATTGTTTTCTGAAACAGCTAATCGCTGTCTAGAACAGTTAACACAAAGCCTTGCTGAGAACGGCAAAGCGAGTTTTATTATCCCTGGAGGTACAACACCTGGCCCCGCATTTGAACAATTATCTAAGGCTAATTTGGCTTGGGAAAATATCACTATCGCCCAATCAGACGAACGCTGGGTTGCTGCGGAACATCCCCAGAGCAACCAGCGATTAACTGAACAAACGTTACTGATCAATCAAGCAAAGCACGCCAACTATATTGCTATGAAAAATCAACAAGCCTCCGCGAAGCTGGGTGAAGCTCAGTGTGACTCTGAATACCGAGCAATGCAAAACCCTTTTAGTCTCACCATGCTGGGCATGGGGTTAGATGGACACATTGCCTCATTGTTTCCAAATAAAAAGATTATTGACAGTGCGCTCATACAAAACAAAGAAAAACTCTGTATGGCAATTGATGCAACAGGATGCGAAGTAGCTGGCGATTACCCGGAAAGAATGAGTTTAACTTTTTCTGGGATCTTAAACAGTGAGTTAATTCTGATACTTATGATTGGAAACGCTAAATTTGAAGTCATCAATCAGGCGCTTAACAATACCGACCCGCTGAAGTTTCCAATATCCGTGCTACTAAGTCAAACTGAAACACCAGTAGAAATACACTGGTGCGAATAAACTAACAACAGGTATACAATTTTGAACAACTCAGTACTAAACATTTTGAATTCCACTCGAGTGATTCCGGTTGTGGTCATCGATAACCTAGAGGATGCAGTACCGCTTTCTCAAGCCTTAGTCGATGGCGGTTTAAAAGTATTAGAAGTCACTCTAAGAACACCAGTAGCTCTAGAATCAATTTCCGCAATTAAGGCGGCGATCCCTGAAGCGATTGTCGGAACCGGAACAGTAATCTGTCCCAAAACATTAGAGCAATCATTAAACGTTAATGCCGACTTCTTAGTTTCGCCTGGCGTAACTAGCAACTTGCTTGATGCGGCTAAGCAAAATAATGCACCACTTTTACCCGGTGCAGCCACAGCTTCAGAGGTCATGCGATTATTAGATTTAGACTACCAAGCAATGAAATTTTTCCCAGCTGCGGCGGCAGGCGGAGTCAATATGCTTAAGTCATTCGCAGGCCCACTTCCTCAAATAACATTTTGCCCAACCGGTGGCATAAAACTTTCCAACGCAAACGATTATTTAAGTTTAAGCAACGTTGCGTGTGTTGGTGGAACTTGGATGCTCGATAAGCAATTAATAGCCAACAAAGATTGGTCAGCGATTTCAGAGCTTGCAAAACAAGCAAGTCAATTATAAATCGCAAAGAAACCTCAGAATCAAGAACTAAAATTTTAACTTTGGACCAAAGGTAAACACAATGATTAATATTGCAATAAATGGATACGGAAGAATAGGAAGAAACGTCTTAAGGGCGCTATATGAAAGCGGTAACAGAGAGCATATGAAAATTGTTGCCATCAACGATTTAGGCAATGCTGAAAATAACGTCCATCTTACCAAATACGATACTGTTCATGGTCGATTTAATCGTGATGTAAAACTGAGAACGGAACAATCCACCGGTGATCATTTTATGGATGTCGAAGGGGATCCCATCTTAGTCTGTAGCGAACGTGAACCAAGTAATTTGCCTTGGAAAGAATTGAACGTTGATGTAGTTTTCGAATGTACCGGAATATTTAAAGATAAGAAGTCGGCCGGACAACACATTGAGGCGGGAGCTCGCAAGGTCATTATCTCAGCGCCAGGAAGTGATGTGGATGCAACAGTTGTTTATGGCGTAAATCATGATGTATTAGATAGCGAGTGCGATATTATCTCTAACGCCTCATGCACCACCAATTGTTTAGCACCCGTTGCCAAAGTTTTAAACGATGCCATAGGTATTGAATCGGGATTAATGACAACGGTCCACGCCTATACTAACGACCAAAAACTAATCGATGCCGCTCACAGCGACATTTACCGAGCTCGTTCTGCAACTCATTCAATGATTCCGACGAAAACTGGTGCAGCGAAGGCCGTAGGTTTGGTACTCCCAGAATTACAAGGAAAACTCGACGGCATGGCGGTTAGAGTGCCAACTATCAACGTCTCTGTCGTTGACCTAACCTTTATAGCCAAAAAAGACACCAGCATCGAAGAAGTTAATAGTTTGATTGAAAAAGCTGCAAAAAATGAGCTGGCTGGTATACTCAACTACGTTAATGAGCCATTAGTTTCTATTGACTTTAATCACGATGCCGCCTCTTCTAGTTTTGATGCTGCACAGACTAAAGTACAAGGAAATATGGTTAAAATAATGTCCTGGTATGACAATGAATGGGGCTTCTCAAATCGTATGTTAGATACTTGCAAAGCGCTAGTGGCTGCAGAATCTAAGCAACGATTACAGCAAGCTGTTTAACTTGATTCAGACACCATAGGACTGACAATAATTGCGTGGTATGGAAGGCCTACAAAAGTGATTCAACAATCCCACAACTTAGAGAGCATGCCTGAATGGCGTGCTCTTTGTTCACATTTTGAACAAACCAAAGCGATTCACATGAGGGACCAATTTGCTGAAGAACCGAATCGTTTTAATGATTTTTCTCTGCAACTGGATGACCTGTTGTTTGATTATTCTAAAAATAGAATAAATAAAACAACCATTAAATTACTCACTGATCTGGCTGAAGCCTGCCAGCTGCCAAAACGTATACAAGACAAATTTGCTGGTAGAAAAATAAACTCTACAGAAAAACGAGCGGTTCTTCATTCGGCACTACGCTCGAGCAATTCTTCACCGCTTGTGGTTGATGGCATTGATATCAGGAAAGAGGTTTCTCAGGAATTAGCTCGTATCGCTGAACTGAGCGATAAGATTCGTTCCGGTGAATGGCTCGGACATACCGGCAAACCAATCACTGACGTTATTAATATAGGTATAGGCGGCTCCTACCTAGGCCCGCAAATGGTAACTGAGGCACTCAATCCTTATTGCAGCAACGATCTAAAATTACATTTTGTAGCTAATTTGGATGAAGATCAAATCGATGACTGTCTTGCCCAATTAAATCCGGAAACTAGTCTGTTTATCATTTGCTCAAAAACCTTTACCACGCAAGAGACTATGTTTAATGCCAACACTGCAAGAAGCTGGTTTTTGAAACAGGTCAACAATGAAGAAATGCTAGCCAAGCATTTTGTTGCGGTGTCATCTAACCTTCAAGCAACTTTGTCATTTGGTATTCAACCCGAAAATGTCTTCAAGATGTGGGACTGGGTTGGCGGACGATACTCTATTTGGTCAGCTATAGGTGTTTCAGTCATGATAGCCATTGGCAGCGATCGTTTTGCAGAGTTTCTTGCTGGGGCAGAACAAGTTGATCAGCACCTGCAAACACAGCCCTTAGGGCAAAACATGCCAGTACTGATGGGGTTGTTGGGCATTTGGTATAACAATTTTTATCAGGCCGAATCATATGCGGTGCTACCCTATGATCAACATCTGCATCGCTTCCCTGCTTATTTGCAACAAGCAGATATGGAAAGTAACGGTAAATCAGTCAAATTAGATGGCGATAATACTGACTATTCCACTGGCCCAATTATTTTTGGCGAGCTTGGAAATCCCGGACAACACGCGTTTTACCAGCTCCTTCATCAGGGCACTAAATTAGTACCGATTGATGTGTTAGCTGCGATCAATCGTGTGAGTGGTGAAAATAAGCATCAAGACGCGCTGATTTCAAATGTGCTTGCACAAACTGAAGCACTGATGCTTGGTAAGACAAAACCCCAAGTTCAATCGGAACTGGAGGCTCAAGGCCTTAGCCAAGAAGCTATTGATGCCCTACTTTCCCACAAAGAATTTGCTGGTAATCGTCCGAGTAACACCATTCTTTACCACAAGTTAGACCCTAAAACTCTGGGAAAACTAATAGCACTCTACGAACACAAAATTTTTGTTCAGGGAGTTATTTGGAACATCAATTCGTTCGATCAATGGGGTGTTGAATTAGGCAAGCAACTGGCCAAGAACATCTTTTCGGAACTGCAAGACGAAAACACTAGTTCCAAAAGCATGCATGACAGCTCAACAGCCAGTTTAATGGACTATTACCAAAAGAACCAAAAAAGCTAGCCTACTGTGTGGGTTAGCATATAGAACCAATTAATCTTTGACCGGTTGATATTTTATAATTCATCATTCAATCACTATTATATGTCGATACCGAGCGAAGCAATCTGCTACAATGCGCGCTTTATGACACCCTAAATTAATTCAGGTTTCACATGTCTGACTTAGCACCCCTTTTCTCAGAAATTGTTGGTCATCAATACGTTCTCACTGAGCAAGCTGACAAGCTTAATTATGGACAGGATTGGAGTCGGCTTTATCAGCCAGATCCAGCCTTTGTCGTCAGACCTGGCTCTACTCAAGAAGTCGCTGAAGTCTTAAAACTAGCCAACCAGCATAATCTAGCCGTTGTACCTTCAGGCGGGCGCACCGGATTGTCAGGTGGCGCGGTTGCAACTAATGGTGAAATTGTTTTATCGCTAGATCGCCTGAACCAAATATCTGGATTTAACCCAACTGACAGAACCGTAAAATGTGGTGCTGGGGTGATCACTCAACAATTGCAAGAATTTGCGCTGGATAAAGGGCTTTATTATCCCGTGGATTTTGCGTCCTCAGGTTCCAGCCAAATAGGTGGAAATATCGCGACCAACGCCGGTGGAATCAAAGTCTTAAAATATGGCTTAACTAGAGACTGGGTGGTTGGGTTAACGGCAGTCACTGCTGAAGGTGAAATCCTTCACTTAAATAATGGCCTAGTAAAAAATGCCACAGGCTATGATTTGCGCCATTTGATGATAGGTAGCGAAGGCACGCTTGCGGTGATTACTGAAGCTGAAATGGCGATGACAAAGCCTCCCAAGGACCCCACTGTCATGTTACTAGCGTTAGAGGAGCTAGATGATGTCTCCAATTTATTGGTGCATTTCCAGTCTCAAATGACCCTGCTAGCCTTTGAATTTTTCTCTCAACAAGCGCTTGAGAAAGTATTGTCACATCGTGATATTAAACCGCCATTTGCAGACTCGGCTAATTTCTACGTATTAATGGAATTTGAAGCAGATTCAGAACAAGCAATGGATTCCGCCTTAAGCGCTTTTGAATCAGCGGCTGAAAATGGTTGGCTGGTCGATGGCATTATTAGCCAAAGCCAGCAACAAGCTGAGGAGTTATGGGTGTATCGAGAAGGTATTTCCGAGTCGATATCTCATTACCCACCTTATAAAAATGATATCGCCGTTAAGCCTTCGTTGGTCGGTGAATTTCTAACCAAAGTTGACCAGTTTGTCAGTAACAACTATCCAGAATTTGAAAATATCTGGTTTGGACATATAGGCGATGGCAACCTTCACCTAAACATTTTAAAACCTGCAGCGATGGAACTTGAGCTATTTAAGCAACAATGCGCTGAAGCCAATCCACAAATCTTCGATATTCTGAAAGAATTTGACGGCAGTATCTCTGCTGAGCATGGTGTTGGCTTATTGAAGAAAGATTATCTAGAGTATTCTCGCTCACCGCTAGAAATAAAGATGATGAAATCCATAAAGTCATTGTTTGATCCTAAGAATTTACTCAATCCAGGCAAATTATTTAAATGATACCTTTAATCGCGAGTATATTTGCGCTAGGGGTTGGCCCGCTTATCTATCAAACTTTCGGACCAATGCGGCGCACCGATCGCTTAGTTAGCGGTTTTATTTTGGTCGTGATCACAATTACCTTATTATTGGAAGTCCTGCCCGAAGCCTTTCAGGTCATTGGCTATGTGGCAATCATTCTGAGTTTAGTTGGTTTTGCCGGTCCAACTTTTATTGAAAGACTATTTACTAAAGCGGCTAACCAGACACATTTGTTAACTATCCTATTAGGAATTTTGGGGTTAATTATTCATGCTAGCATTGATGGCGCGGCATTATTAGAATCGGATCCTTCTCATCATCAGCACGAAAATCTAACCCTTGCGATCATTCTGCATCGATTACCGGTAGGATTAACCATTTGGTGGTTATTAAAACCTCTAATCGGCGAGCGAATGGCGCTGGCCACTTTAGTAATGATGGGAGTAGCTACCGCTGGTGGGTATACCTTAAGTATGCAGCTAATCGCCTATCACCAAACTCCTGCATTCGTGGCGCTACAAGCGTTTATATCCGGCTCACTTTTACATGTAGTACTGCACAAACCTCATGAAGATGGCTGTCTACATACCAGTCAGACGCACGAATTGAAACACGCACATCATGGCTCCACGCATCATTCTCATGCTGCTCATTCCGAGAGTCTAAAAAGTCGCTTATTAAACAAGATCCCTGACCGGTGGGAGTTCACTGGCATGTTGCTAGGTGGGCTGACGATGCTTACACTACATCTTACTTTATAAATATGGCATGATATCTGCTAAGTTTGATTGAACTCCATTAATCGATCAATCCAAAAATACCTTAGATGTAAACGCAAAACCCGTTACTTCTATACTAGCAAGCAGATTAAAAAATGACCTTTAAAAAAATTACTTTCGTATTTATCGCAATGTTATTGAGCCTGCTGCTGTTATTACAGTATTGGCTAATACAAAGCTTTACCAATGATGTTTCCAGTAAAATTGGCCAAGCGGCTTTTGAAGTCAGCCGTTCTACAATCGAGACATTGGTCTTTCGACAACCCGACTTAAAAGTCAAACGGTTTGCCTTTAATGGCCAAATTTCTGAAGAGGCACAGCTAGAAATACTCAATAGTATTACTCGCCTAAGTAGTGAAGTTAGTATTAGTTTAAAGGATGGTCAAAAAGATAATTTCCTTACCATTAACTCTGCTGGTTCGAGCTACAAAGTTGATATTCCTAGAACCGGTATCGAACAATCATTAGATGAAATGTCTAACAAGATCTTGTTGAGCGCGTTGATGTTTATCTTTGTCGGTTTAATCGCAGCAGGTTATTTTACCAAGCGGATCGCAAAACCGTTGAAAGATTTACAGTTTGCATCTGAACGTGTTGGTAGAGGAGAATTTGGTTTTCAAGTACCTCTGGATCGACAATTCAAAAGTATCGAGTTAAAAGAAACGGTTGATACATTTAATCAAATGTCAAAACAAATAAAACAGCTGCAAAATCAGAATGAAAATCTGCAAAAACAGGCGCAGCTTTCAGAACTAGCCGAAATTACCCGAGGATTAGCACATACCATTAGAAACCCATTGAATACCCTTAACTTAGCGGTTGATGAATTGACTACGACTAAAGTTGATTCAGAAAAGCCCGAGCTTGGTCGCATTGCAAAACACCAAGTACAGCGAATAGACAAATGGGTACGTTCATTAATGGAAATAATGTCGACTGATAAGAGCCTTATTGAACAAGTTAATCTATCCAAGTTGCTAAAAACAATTGTCGATGAAATCAGCACTAACAATAACTCGGATATTCAAATTAACTTATCCGAAAATAAATCAAACTCAGGTTCCACAAATTATGAATTGAGAGGTATCATTCCGGAGCTAAAGAGCCTACTAATCAGTTTAGTCACTAATGCTATGGAAGCGACTGAGTTAACTCGTTTAGCTAGCGCAGATAAAACACAAAGAATTTCTGATATACAAATCACACTGAGTCGAAATAACAAAGGTTTAGAAATTGCCATAGTCGACCGAGGCATTGGATTTAGTGAAAAAGTCTTAGATAAGCTATTTACTCCCCATAATACTGACAAAACCTATGGCGCAGGAATGGGCCTTTATTTGGCACATCGAATAGCGACCTTAAAGTACAATGGTGATTTAAAAATCACTGAAAATTCAAAGGCAAAAAATCAAGTCACCTCAGGCACTACTGTCACTATAACTTTAAATAATAGAGTTTAAACGAATGACCTACCAAATATTACTAGTTGAAGATGAAGCTGATCAACGGAAAATCATTCAGTCTATTTTACGGTCGCAAGGTTATTTAGTTGAAGCTGTAGCAGATGCCGAAACTGCCATGGATAGATTAAGTTCAAGCTCGTTTGATATTATTGTTTCTGATTGGAAGCTACCGGGAATGAATGGTGAACAACTGCTACAACAAGTTATCAACAACAATCCCGAAACAGGTTTTATTTTGATTACAGCGCATAGTGAGGCATCACATGCAATCAATGTAATCAGGGCGGGCGCCGATGACTACTTACCTAAACCTTTTGACAAGCAGTCGTTGTTATTTGCTGTAAAAAAACTGATCTATACTAAAAGTATTGAGTCCGAAAATAACCAGCTAAAACTGCAAACATCTCAACGAACACAGCTTGTTGACATGCTAGGTCAGTCCATTTCAATGAATCGACTTTTTGCTAGAATCGAAAAAGCAGCTCCTACCAATGCTACATTATTGATTTCTGGAGAAAGTGGTACAGGTAAAGAACTAGCTGCTCGTGCGATACATCAATTATCGAATCGTAATGAAAAAGTATTTCTACCAGTAAACTGTGCAGCCATCCCTGAAAGCTTAGCAGAAGCAGAATTATTTGGTGCCGAGAAAGGCTCTTTTACTGGAGCGAACAAAACACGAATTGGAAAGTTTGAAGCTGCCAATAGTGGCACTATTTTCTTAGATGAGATTGGTGAATTACCGGCTATCCTTCAAAGTAAGCTATTACGATTTCTACAAGAAGGAACGATCACTCGTGTTGGTTCAAACCAGGAAATAGAGCTCGATGTCAGAGTAGTATCAGCCACTAACAGAGACCTATTAGAAGAAGTTGAGAACGGCAATTTTCGAGAAGACTTATACTACCGACTCAATGTTATTCCTGTGTCGATACCACCTCTAAGGCAGCGCCAAGAAGATATCCCCTTACTCATTACTCATTTCTTAAAACATTTTAGTCAGCAGCATCGATGCGAAAATAAAGCAATTACTAAATCAGCTATGAAGATGTTATTGAGTTACCCGTGGCCAGGAAATGTTCGTCAGCTACGCAACAGTATTGAGCGATTAGTTTTACTTTCAGTTGGTGACAATATATCCCTTGAAGATGTTGAAGATCTGGAACTAACCAACAAAAATAAAACCAATCAGTTCTTACTACCGGAACAAGGTTTAGAGTGGGAAGCCCATGAAAAAGAATGCTTAGCCCAAGCGCTTACTCATTGTAATAACAATCGCACTCAAGCTGCAAAACTACTCGGTCTCGGCTATAAAGCGTTCTTATACCGCCTTGAGAAATACAAACTATAACCTTGTGTGTTTTGTGAATTATCAATTATCAATGGCTAATGACTCAATCAACCAACGTCCTGATATGGAGACTACTTTCCCTATATGGGGAAATCAAAAGACCAAACAGGGATCACTTGAAGAACAGAATCGATAACTACAGTGACTTAACAGAGAAAAGTGAAGTTGGCATGGCATTTGTATAGTCCATTATTGAAAACCGATTTAAATTACTTCAATAGAGGAAATAACATGAAAAAAATTCATTCAACAATAGCGGCTTTGACTTTTGGTGTCTTAAGCTTTGCGGCGGTCTCGATTAGCGCTGATGAAATTAAGGAAAAGAATGTGATGGTTCAAATTCACAAATTACATGATGCGGATACCAAAGTTGATATTGACGTTAATGGTAACGCAGAAGTATTCAACCTTCCGGAACTGAGTATAGGTGAAACCAAAAATATTGTGACGGAATCCGGAAATACTATCGACGTCTCAAGAACTGACGACGGCTACACTGTGACAATCGATGGCGAGGAAATCAGCTTACCTAATGCCGGTAGTGAAATGTCGGCAAATATCGTGAAGCAAATGATGCCACTGCATACTAGCGCCAAAGATGAAATTCAAGTCATCGGTGATTTAACTGATGAGCAAATTGCCATTATCAAGGATGGTTTTGCAGCCGCTGGAGTTAATAAGGAAATCAAGTTTACTAAAGGTCACGAAATGCGTTTCATCAGCATTGATGACAAAGACGGCAACTTTGAGTTTGAATTTAACGGCGAAGGCACTACTGATTTAAATACTTGGGTCACTGAAGACGGTCAACACAATCAGATTAAAATCATAAAAATGGGAGATAAAGAGAAGCATATGGAAGTGAAGAGTGAATTTATAGTCATCGATAAAGTTGAAGAAGATAGTGATAACTAGAAAAACCATATAGTAAAAAAGGCGCTGGTTCGGCGCCTTTTTCATTCTGTCTACTAACGGGTTTCGACCTCATTAACGCCTTCAGCTTTAGCACCTGGCCTTCGAGTATCGGCAAATCCAAAAAATACTCCATTACCCACTTCAACACTTTGCACACTACCCCACGAATTGAAGAATCGTATGTTATGACCCTTTTCTTTTAGGCGCTCTGCCGTATCTACAGGAAAACCTTTTTCCAACATTAATAATTCAGGATACCATTGATGGTGAATTCTGGGTGCTAATGTAGCACTGGCTATATTCATATCATGCACCATACGATTCATTAACACGTTGTACACTATAGTGATGATGCGACTACCTCCAGGGCTGCCTGTGGCTAACCAAGGGTTTCCTTTATCTAAAACCAAAACAGGCGTCATCGAACTTAACGGGCGTTTTTCAGGTTGAATCGAATTAGCTTCTCCACCTAAAAGCCCATAACCATTTGGTACTCCGGGCTTAGCAGAAAAATCATCCATTTCATTATTAAGTAAGATGCCTGTTTCTGGAACTGTAATTCCTGAACCAAAACTAAAATTAAGCGTGTAAGTGTTTGAGACCATATTGCCATCTTTATCGACAACCGAGTAGTGAGTGGTTTGTGGACTCTCTTGACTTATATACATTCCAGGCAATACATCTTTTGATTTTAATACCTTATCAATAGATATTTTGCTGGCGATTCTTTTGGCATAGTCTGTAGAAGTTAGTTTTTCTACAGGAATTGTGACAAAATCAGGATCACCCAAATACTTGCTCCTGTCGGCATACGCAAACTTCATGGCCTCAGTCATCATATGTACAGAATATTCGCTATTAGGCCCAGCTTTCTTGATCGGAAATTCCTGAATGATGTTTAACAGTTGCACTAAGTGTATTCCGCCAGAGCTAGGTGGTGGCATAGAATAAATCGTAGCATCACCAAAGTTTGCTGATAATGGCTCTCTCCATACTGGTTGATAGGACTTAAAATCTTCCAAGGTCATTAAACCACCCTTAGACTGAATAAAGCGTACTAGCTTTTCGGCGGTATCTCCGTGATAAAACGACTCCCCATTTGTATCAGCAATTGCTTGTAAAACTCTTGCCAAATTCTCTTGTTTCAAAGTATCGTAAATCGTCCACTCGCTGCCATCAGCCTTATAATAATTACGAATAGATTCTTTGGATCGCGATAAATATCGCTTCTTTCTATTAAGAGACTCCGCCATAGCAAAGCTCATTGGGAGGTTTTGGGCTAATTTGACGGCTGGCTCAATTAAGGTCTTTAATGGTAGCTTGCCATATTTTCTATGGGCTTCTAGCATACCTGCAACGGTGCCAGGGACTCCTGCAGAAAAGACAGAATAACGAGCCTTATTTTTATCAACATTAAGTGACTTATCTAAGAACATTTCGCTGTATGCCGCTTTTGGAGCCTTTTCGCGATAATCTAATGAGCGAACTTTCCCGCTTTGCTTGTCATAGATCATCATAAAACCACCACCACCAAGGTTGCCAGCTCTCGGCAAAGTAACCGCTAGAGCAAATCCTACTGCGACAGCCGCGTCAACCGCGTTACCACCTTGCCGTAAAATTGAAACGCCAACTTCGGTTGCTCTCGCTTCTTGTGTAGCCACCATGCCTTTTGTCGCTATTTCGGGAAAAATTCGATCATTAAAATTTAAAATAGGTGCTTTTTCATTGGCCGCATTAGCCGAAATAGAAACAAGACAACTCAACACGCCTGTTACAAATATCCGCGATAGATAGCTCAATTTCCCATAACCACTTCTACAAATTTTATTCTTCACAATTATCACCAATAGAGTCTTTGCTCGTTAGAGCAATCTTTACTAAAAAATTTTAATTCGCTTGCAACGATTAAAGCGTCGTAACATCGACTATTTTTTGTTCTAACAGCTCTTCCAATCGCCAGCTGGTTTTACTGAGTTCTTTTGGATTCACCCATGTATTTAGGATAATCCTCCGGTTAGGTTCTTGTCTATTCAAACATAACTGTTGATGTAGCTGGATCAATAAATCGATAGCAACATCTAATTGCCGTTTACTATTAATCGATACCTTTTGTACATCCATAAAAGTCTGACTAACTCGAGAATGTTCAGAAAGTCCATTCGCGACGCTAACTTCAAATCTCTCTATAATATGCCCAAGGTTGAGCAATTCATCTTCAAACTGTTGGTACTCGATTTCGCAACCTAAGATCAAATAAATTCCACTTTGAATTTGAAATATTTGAATTCTGGAGTTTAGGTTTCGACGAATAACCATAGAAACTTGAGAGACAAATTCGGATACAGCGAGCGGCCCCAAGTTCTGGAATATTTCTGAGTAATCCTTTAACTCGAATACCGCTATGCACTTGTAACAATCAAAGCCCTTACCACTATCAGCGCCCTCTTCTAAAAAGTCATCCCCCTCTAAGCGGTAAAAATAATTTAGCCTATAAAACCCCGTGGAGACGTCTCTGTATTTTTCTATATCTAACTTTTTCTCACCGATTTCAACTCGGCGATTTAATGTCTGAATGCTTTTAGCTTTTTCGGCTAGCTCATCTTTTAACGATTCATTATCTACTCTTAACTCTTTTACTCTTAACGCTTCAAGAGTAGTTTTTTTCTGGGAACGTTCGACTAGATCTTTATAATATCGAGAAATTGATAGAATCGAAATAGCAAATACACCTAGAAAAATAATACCAATCAAGTAATTTGCTTGTGAGCTACTCCAAAAATCTGTCTCGACCACAACATTCAGTAATTTACTCTTATTCGCCCAAGGCAAACCAGCCATCTGGGTTTGTACTTCTACTTTATACTTACCTTCAGGTAGGCCCGCAATAAAGATGTTACGACGAGTTCCCAGATACACCCACTTTTCGTTAACACCTTCAATTCGATAACGATACCTTTGAGTACCTAACTTTTCATAACTAATATTGGCGACCGAAATGTCGATAGCATTTTCATCACTGTGTTGCACTATTAGAGGATTCGTTTGATTGTTTAAATTGAATAAATCGAGCTCCCTGTCACCCACTTGGACATGGGTAAAGACTAAATTGTTTTGATTCTCCCGAGTATATGACACGACATCATTAATGATGGTAACACCATTAATGCTGCCAAAATAAAGTCTTCCCTCTGCATCAGAGAAATATGAGGCTGTATTAAACTCGTCGCTGGACAAGCCGTCAACACTTCTAAAAGTATCACTGGTCACAGCACCATTGGCATATTTAACAATACCTAAGTTAGTACTAATCCAAAGCTGACGTTTCTGATCCTCAAGGATCCCATAAATTGAATTATTAGGAAGCCCCTCGTAAGTGGTGATTCGTTCAAAGTAAAACGTATCTTTGTCTACACTTGAACGGACGACGCGATTTAAACCATCTGATGTGCCGATCCAAATAAAACCGTAGCTGTCCTCATAGATTACTTGAATAACATTACTTGTAATACTTTGTGGATTATCGGACTCGTAAACGAAATAGTTGTACTGGTTTTTGTCGACTTGATAATAGACTAATCCAGCACGACTACCAATCCATAAATTCCCATCGGCGTCATCAATTACCGCAGTAATAACTTGAGTTTTATTGGTAAGAGAAACCGGCAGCTCCCGTGTCATGTTTTTTAGAAATACAGATACGGCCCCATCGGTTTGCTCAAGCTTTTCTAACTGAAATAATCCGCCTTCAGACGCGATAAAAATGTCGCCTTGATAGTTTTGTGTTATCTGATTAGGCCGATCAAACTTTTGTATTAATTCACCATCGACGTACACAAGTGTGTCGAGCTCTACTTCAGTATCCAAATTAACAATTGAAAGTTTATCGTACCCCCCCAACCACAATCGATGCTCATGGTCAATGAACAAAGAATATATATGACTGACTAATTCGGAATTTGACAACTGAACTGGCTTACTTATTTCACCTGAAAGTAAATCATATTTAAGAAGTCCTCCACCGTAGCTGGCCATCCACAAATTATGATTTCTATCTTTGACTATTCCGTGAATGGTATTATCTTTGCCTAGATTTGAAACATCACTTTTAGTCAATATATGCTCAAACTTATGCTGGTTTGGATTAAGAATGTTTAAACCACCACCGTATGTCCCTAACCACAACAGCTTTTCTTTATCTATCAACAAGACACCAATATCTTTAGCGGATAGCCCCTCTGCCGAGCTGTCCTGTTGGGTGTAATGTTCGAAAGATTCTTTATCACTATTGTAGTAATCTAAACCAACAGTTGAGCCAATCCATAATGAACCATTTCCATCCAACGCAAGGTCCTGAACATAATTACTCGCTAAAGAATCTTTATTATTTGGCTCATGGTAAAATTCTCTGAGTTTATCTGAGCTAATTTCATAGTGAAATAGTCCTCGATTAGTCGCTAGCCATATCGTATCTCCCACAACTAGCACTTTCAGGATGTATCGTCCTTTTAACACCTCTAAACTAGGTAAATCACACATGTTAAATAATGCTTTGCTAGATTTGGTTATTCGAGTTAAACAATCAGAGGAAGAGACGTAAATAAAGTCTTTGGTATCACCTATTGAGCCAACATCAGAGGTTATTTTTTTTCCGAGAGAACTTTCGAATGGCACTACCGCATCGTTGTTTTCATCGAAGAAATAGAGGCCATTTTCGGTCGCAAAATAAAGCTCACCTGTGGTCAGCCGAGTAATCTCCGTTATCATCGCTTGCAGTTGCGTGTCTTCCGTTGAGTAATTCTTAAATTGCTGAGTATCGTGATTGAGAAAAGTGACTCCTGAGACCGTGCCTACCCAAACCCCTTTGCCTGGTTCCTCTGCTAGGCTGACTAACCAATTTTCGTGAAGTGAAAACTTGTTTTTATGATCATGCCGATAGTTTTTAAACTCGTAACTATCAAAACGACTTAAGCCATCTTCAGTCGCTACCCAAATATAACCTTGTTGATCTTGGATAATATCTTGAACAACGCTGGATGCTAGCCCTTGTTCTAACGAAAGACGTTGGACTTTAAATGCTTTTCGGTAGCGATAGTCTTGAATATTGCTTTTAGCGGGAAACACTAAAATCAAAAGAAGTAAGCAATAGAATAGGTTAGTAAGAGGTCGCCAATTCATAATAAATTAACCTCTAAGTAAGTTCATTATGAATCTTGGTTTGATTTAAACACAATCTTACTAAATTTTTCAGGTTTAAATCCTTGTTTGTCACGATAGAATTCTTCAATCCTTTTTAAATCCTTGTCTTTATCATCAGTTAGATGGAACATAGGCCCCCATCCAATTGTTTTGCTAGCAGTGTCGAGAAAAAACGTTTGTACTGGAACCTGTGCTTTTCGAGCAATGTAATAAAAACCGCTTTTCCAATGAGGTAGATAGCTTCTCGTTCCCTCAGGAGAAAGTGCAAAAATCATTTCGTCTCGCTTTTCAAATTCTTCAGCAATTGCGTCTACGACATTATGCGCACTAGACCTATTGACAGGTAAGCCTCCCATTTTACGTAACACCCAACCAACCGGTCCGACAAATATAGTGTGTTTACCGATAAAAACTAACTTAAGCTTCAATGCGAATTTAACTAAAACGCAAATGAAAAAGTCCCAATTTGAAGTGTGTGGGGCAACAATAGCCACAAACTTTTTTTGCTCCGGCATTTCGCCAACTAGCGTCCATCCAAAACTCTTCAATAGGAACTTTGCAAAAGCCGACAAATTAAGAGCCACCTACATTATGCAATTCTATATTTGAATCACTATCATCATCATCGTCGACATCTTCGATCACGGAAACGTTGGATGCGCCACCTTTAGCTAAGTCGTTTCTTAAATCGTCCAACCTTTTTAAATAGGCCTCATCGATACCGCCAGTGATATAGTCACCATTAAACACCGAAGTATCAAAACGTTCGATTTCTGGGTTCCCTTCTTGGCAAGTTTCAATTAAATCTTGAAGATCTTGGAATATCAATTTATCGGCACCGATTAACTCTCCAACTTCTTCTTCTGTTCTCCCGTGAGCAATCAGCTCTGAAGCCGAAGGCATGTCAATACCATAAACATTAGGATATCTAACGGGTGGAGCTGCTGAGGCGAAATACACTTTATTAGCGCCGGCGTCTCGAGCCATTTCAACGATTTGTTGACTGGTGGTGCCTCTAACGATGGAATCATCAACCAGTAAAACATTTTTACCGTTAAACTCTAACCCAATCGCATTTAGTTTCTGTCTGACAGATTTTTTACGGACTTCTTGCCCTGGCATAATAAAGGTACGGCCTATATAACGATTTTTAACGAATCCGTGACGCATCTTTATGTTAAGTTTATAGGCTAGTTGCATTGCGCTTGTCGTAGAAGTATCTGGGATTGGAATGACGACATCAATGTCATGCTCACCCCAATCTTTCATGATCTTATCTGCAAGCTTCTCCCCCATTCTCAACCTCGAACGGTACACAGAAATATCATCCATAATCGAATCAGGCCGAGCCAAATAAACGTGCTCAAAAATACAGGGTGCTGGCTTATCTTTCTTAACACAATGACGAGTATGTAACTCACCATTTTTGTCAATGAAAATGGCTTCTCCAGGTTTCACATCTCTAACTAAGGTAAATCCAAGTGCATCCAAAGCAACACTCTCAGAAGCAACCATATATTCGTTAACGCCATTCACCACTTTTTTTCCAAACACCGCAGGACGGATACCGTAGGCGTCTCGGAAACAAACCATGCCATAGCCAGCGATCAAAGCGACAGCGGCATAAGCGCCCTTACAACGCGCATAAACTCGCTCGATTGAATCAAACACCACATCCGCGGTCGCTCCGCCATCTTGGCGCTGTTGCAATTCATGAGCAAAGATATTTAATAGAATTTCTGAATCAGAACTTGTGTTGATATGTCGCTTATCGGTTTCCCAAAGTTCTTTTTTAAGCTCGTTTTGGTTAGTCAGGTTACCATTGTGAGCTAATACGATACCGTATGGAGAATTTACATAAAGAGGCTGAGCTTCAGCTGAGCTGGCACAGCCAGCAGTTGGATAGCGAACATGGCCTACCCCAATATTTCCTTGAAGTCGCCTCATATGGCGAGTATGGAAAACGTCTTTAACCAGGCCATTGGCCTTTCTTAAATACATTTTACCGTCTTCTAAAGTGACAATTCCGGCAGCATCCTGGCCTCTGTGCTGAAGCACTGTGAGTGCATCATATAATCCTTGATTCACTGGCGAAGAGCTATAAATTCCAACTATGCCACACATGATAATAACCTTTTCTGAAAGCTCAGATATCTAAGCATTAAATCAACAATTACAACATTAATTCGAAGGTTTCTTTACGTTTACAGGTAAACGCGAAGTAACGCCAGGAATAACATCATCGACTTGTTCGTAAAACCAATTAGTTAATTGCTCCACATGCGGGATCAATTGAGATTTTTGCCACCATCTATCTTGCTGGACTGGAGTGAATTCTCGAAGTACGAGAATCAACACGGCTACAATGAGTACGCCTCGTAAAGCTCCGAACGCCATACCCATAATTCGATCCATTCCGCTTAGACCCGCTTTCTCAACGAGTTGACCTAGTAGATAATTTACCAGCCCACTCACCGTTAGGGTTAATAGGAATAGCGCTGCCCATGATACAGCGTACCGCAGACTGGGTGTTTCAATATGAGAATCTAATAATGAGGAAAACTCTTGGTAGAAGCCTTTAGCGACGAAGAACGCGATAACCCAACCGGCTAAAGACAATGCTTCGCGGACGAATCCTCGTATCAAGCTGATTCCTGCTGAAAGCCCAATCACTATTAGGATGGCCCAGTCTATCCACTGCATATAGGTTGTTATCTAACCAAGATTTATGATGGCAGTGATTTTACCAAAGAAGCAAGCTCTAGGTAAACCTAGATTATTGTCCATTAGTGTTTTACTGGGTCAAAAACCCTCAACACCACTTTAGTTTCACTGACTTTACTGATTTCAGCTGTTTTACTCTCTGCCTTCGGTTTATCAATAAAAGGTCCTACATAAACTCGATAAACAGTCTTATTATCGGCTTTAGACTTCCTGCGGTAAGCTTTAAACTGATGCTTTTTAAGCTTTTCGACTAAATTAACAGCGTTGGACTCGTTAGAAAAACTGGCCACCTGAACAACCCAAGCTGCGCTTTTAAAGTCTGGTCCTAAGGTCTCTGATTGAACTAACTGTTTGGAGTCAGGTTTAGCTTGTCCGACCGGAACCTCTGCGGTTTTTGTAGTTTCGAGTTGCTCGGGTTGGGAATCCTTTGTCTTGGTTTTTCTGGAAGCGGTTTTATCGGTATTTGCCGGTGCTGGCTTAACTGATTCTTTCAACTCATTAGCGGAAGCCTGATTTTCAGTCGCGCTATTCTCTTTTACCACTTGTCGTTCATGTTGAGAATCTTTGGCTTGCTTCAATTTCTCAATTTTATCAGTATCAACCCGATATTCTTCTAATTCTTGTGGTTTTTCAGGGATTTTGCTTTCAAAAGTCCCATTACTGGTCTTTTCTTTAAGAATTGCAGGCAAGAAAATGATCGCCAGCGCGGCTAGAACAATCGCACCAATGATTCTTTGTTTTAAACTGTTTTCCACTGAAACATCTCTTAAATCGCTAATAGATTGATAGGTTATCAAGTTTCTCGATAATAATGAAGCATCTCGGCAACCGTGATAAACGATCCTATTACCAATATTTGTTTGTCAGGCTCATCAATTGCTAGTGCAGCTTGGTAAGCGCCAGCGACAGAATCAGCAATTTCAGATCGGCTCTGCGAAGAAATAGACTGATGAATACTCTGTATTTGCAGGCCGCTGGCAGCCCTATCACCGGGCAAGTCGACAAATAGCCAAATGTCGACGCATGAATCTAACGCGGCTAAAAACTTAGCTATCGCTTTATCGGCCATCAGGCCACAAATCGCTATTCTCAATTTAGGCTTTATGAATGAATTCAGTTGTTTCGCCAAATTAATTGCAGATTGTTCGTTATGACCAACATCCAAGAGAGTCAATGGAGAATCACTAATCTGTTGCAATCGCCCGGTAATTTGAATATTGGAAAGTACTTTTTGAAGATCAAGCGACTCGATTAGCTCGGGAAACAACTTATGAAACGCTACGATAGCACATTCGACATTTTGTTTTAGCAATCGATGCGGATTGATTTTGGGGTCCGCTAGCATTGCCTCAATTTGTAATTTAGGAAGCTCATTACCAATATATTCTTTCACCAACACTGGCAACGCGATGCTACCAAGCGCCACTTGCTTAATCAGCTCTTGACTTCGACGATCTCCGATTAAGTTCAAACTTGTCTTTCGATAAATCCCAGACTTTTCTTGCGCAATTGAAATTAAATCACTACCTAACCAGGACTCATGATCGCGGTCGATAGTAGTAATTACGCTTACGTCTGGCTCGACAATATTGACAGCATCCAGCCTTCCACCTAAGCCGATTTCAAGAACTAGCAAATCCAAATTTAATTTCGAAAAACAATGCAAAGCCGTTAAGGTAGTAAATTCAAAGAACGTCAATGCAACTTGCTCTCTAATTTTTTCTATTGCTTCAAATGCTTCTATAAGAGATTCGTCATCGATGTTTGCTCCGTTAACTCTAATACGTTCATTGAAATGAATTAAATGTGGCGAAGTATAACATCCAACAGTTAATTGACTTTGCTTGGCAAGCGATTCCAAAGTGGCTACACAGCTCCCCTTGCCATTGGTGCCTCCAACTAAAATGACTTTGGCAGTAGGCGTTAATAACCCCAGTTTGTCTGCGATTTGTTTAACTCTAGTTAAGCCTAGTTCTATTTCACTCGGATGAAACTGCTCAATTAATTTTAGCCAGTCGTTAAGATTTCTCATTCTTGATTCCTCATTCCGGCAAGTTTTGTAAATCAATTCGCATCAATTCATCAAAGCCGGCAGTAAGTAGTCCTCGCATTGTCTTAGAGTCTGCTTTTACTTTGATTGTTTGGTTCTGTTCAAACAAGAGACGATGTGCAGCTAGTATTTTTTCGGCTTCCAATCTTTCTGAATTATCGACTTCAGGATATTTAGCGTTAAGTAACTTTGCGGCTTGGTCGATTGACTCTCGCGCCATATCAAAATTGCCTCGCGCTGCATAGGAGGCAGCAAGCGTGTCATGGTGTTGCCATTTCTGACTGTTGCGATACTCCGGTTGAAATTGACGAGCCAAATTAAGTGCTAACACAGGATCGTTGGATTCACTATCAACAGTAGCGAAAAACCAAGCGAGGTTATTGACGTACTGCAGATCGGCTGACTCACTGTTATCCAGAAACACAAGGCTTAATTGTTGTTTAGTCTTCTCCCTATCAATCTCTACTTTGGGCTTGACTACATTAAACCAATAGCTTGCTGCTAAGGCGTATCTTAGATTGGCTGAATTCTTGCTGTCGTTAATATCGATTGACTGTAGTATTTGATTGGCTTTCTCAGGATCGGGTTGTCCCCACAATCCCACATAGTAGCCGATCCCCAATGCAACGGTCGATACATTGTCACCATTGTTGGTTGATTGCTCCAACAATAGTCTTGCTGTAACTATATCTTGTTGCTGATAGTGCTTTCCAAGTTTCATCCACGCAAGTAAATTCGTTGCAGGTATATAGTGATTATCACTGGCTTGCTGTATTAGTTCGAATCCCTTATTTAAAGACTTATCTAGCAACTCTTTAGGTTTGTTATCTTTCTTGTTTGAATCAAACTGATTAAGCCAATAAAGAGCTAGAATTAGTCGTTTCTTGTTTTCGGTGGGTAACAATCGTTGTTCACATTTTTCTGCGCGCTCGTCACTATTAATTAAACGATAATGTGAGCAAAAAACAACTGGACGAATAGATTCTAACAAACGGCGTTCACTTTCCTTCGGCTCCGTGCTACCCCCCTTCCCGCTATCATTCTCCATTGCCGAGAATGCTTTGATCAATACAAATAAAAACATAAACCAGAAGAAATAATATTTGGCGTTAGAGCCAGACTCTTTCGTTTCTACAACCCTTGCAGATTTGTTTTTTAGGTAGAATTGCCCGACCATTTTCATTTGTTCGCCACTAAAATGATTGGACAGAATTAGTTCTGTATTCCTCCAGTCAAAGTGTTCAGCTAAATACATTGTTAGCCATTCAAAGTCTTTGGGCAACCTCTCTCTTAGTAACTTAAGTTTTAGCTGTTCCGGCTGGTTGCCTACTTCCATGCACTTTTCTATTTGCTCGACTAAGAAACCGAAAATATCAACTCGTAACAGTTCAATCACATCGAAAAACTGGAATTCCTCACCCTCAATCAAATCAATCCAGTCAGATTTTTCAACGGTACTGCCGGAGTCAAAAAGTTCAGTAAGTTTTTCTATAAATTCGTTCGCAGATTGATATCTTGTCTTGTGTTGGAAATCGGTTGCTAATTCTTGACTCTGAAATTCTATCCCGGAATAAACTAGTTGGGTTGGCCCTGAGTCGAGTGCTATTTTTTGCTCTTCAAAATTGTCCTTAAAGGGCTCTTCAAGAATCACCTCGTCAATACTTAGTTGGTCAACTACACTTAAGTCGCCTTTTTTAGATTCTGTTTCTTGGGGAACATCAAGTTCTGTGAGAATTAACTCTTGACTAGACAACTGTGAATAAGCTTTACTCGCTTCTACGTGGGTTAATTGTTCGTCGTCTTGTTCTTCTAGCGCAGCATTTTCAGATAGTTCGACAGATTCTTCCTCAACATAAAACCGCCCATAATCGAGTAAATAGTCATAGGCTTCCCGAACTTTCTGAAATCGCTGGGGTTCTTTCGCGGGATCGATTGTTTTAATTAATTTTGCATAGGCACGTTTTATTGCCCGTTTATCCGAAGTCGGCTCAATTTCAAATAAAGACCACTCATTCATTCAAAAATACTCTCATCCAACTCATCGAGAATTTTTTCTAGCTCGCTACGTTTTTGTTCTATTAGTTCATTGTCCTGAGTATTTAATACTCGGTCAAACTCAGCAGCAAGGTGAGCAACGTATTGACGTTTTTCTCCTAAACTCTCCTCATACAACCTTTCGGCACGTGCAACGATCAGTTGGTTATTACTATCTTCGCGAGGATGAATTTTGATTTCCGCTAGTCGCTGAAAGCTTTCTTCTATTTCTGCATCAGACAATTGACAGTCGGCATTTTTTATCAGTTTCCTACTAGTTTTATTGGTAGAGTTAACGGTCACCTCTACTTCTAAGATGCCGTTGACATTGTAAGTAAATCGTATATCAATGCTTTCCTCTCCCGCTTTGTTTTTAGGCACATCCACCTCAAGCGAGCCTAGAAAAATATTGTTTTCTACCAGTCGACTTTCCCCTTGATAAATATTACAGTTAATTCTGGTCTGTTTGTCTTGAACAGTATTCAATGTATCCATACGACTCACGGGTATGGTTGTATTTCTTTCTATAATCGGTAAAAAGTGCCCCTGTTCGAATTCATTTCTTTTAGCTTCGATACTTACTTCGACACCAAGAGTATACGGACACACATCGGTTAGAACGACATCGTCCAGCGCTTGATTTTTGTTGATTAACGCCGTTTGAACGGCCGTACCTAAGGCCACCACTTGATCCGGATTGATGTTAGAAGAAGGAAGCCTTCTAAACATTCTACCGACTAGGTTTCGAACTAGCGGCATGCGAGTAGCACCCCCCACTAATATCACTTCATCTAATTCATTGAGTGAAAGCTTGGCATCTCTAATTGCCCTTTCGATGGGATGACGAAGCTTTTTGAGTAATCCTTCGGCAATTCTTTCAAAGTCAGAGCGAGAACATGTCCATTGATAACTAGTTTCACCTATCTGATGATTTAGTTCGACATCTTCTGAATCACTTAACTCTAATTTTAATTGATTAAGTTTTCGGGTTAGTTTACCTTGCTCTAACTTGTTGAGTTGATGTCCTTTAAGTTGATTATCTTTTAGAAACTGAGTAATTAATGCGTTAGTAAAATCTTCTCCACCAAGAAAATTATCGCCCGCAGAAGCATGCACTTCCATCACACCATCAAATAATTCGAGCACAGACACATCGAAAGTCCCACCGCCAAGATCGACAACAATGATGTTTGATTCTCGGTACTTATCATGAATACCGTAAGCTATCGCGGCTGCGGTTGGTTCATTAATCAATCTCTCAACTTTTAAACCTGCCAGCTCTCCTGCTATTTTTGTTGCTTTTCGTTGGGCATCATTGAAGTAAGCCGGAACGCTGACAATGGCTGAATTAACACTCTTTCCTAAAAACTGTTCAGCATCTTGCTTTATTTGTTTTAGCAATAATCCTGATAGCTCCTCCGCCGTAAAGTTTTGATTCGCTAATTTCATCTGCGCTTTACTGCCCATTTTTCGCTTAAAATTAGCAATTGTATGATTGGGATGTGAAACGAGTCGTTGCTTAGCGATTTCGCCGACAAATATCTGTCCGTCATCATCAACACTAATGACGGATGGCGTTAGGTATTCACTTAAAGCATTTGGTATAAGCCTTGGCTTATCGCCATCCCAATAAGCCGCTAAACTGTTGGTAGTCCCCAGATCTATTCCTATCATTGTCATGCGTCATTCATTCCTTTTGTGTTTTTCTAAGTTGGTGCGATTGTCTTTGGTTATCCTATAAAATTTAGCGCATAGAATTCTCAAAGATTTCCTTCACCTACAAAAAAGCACCCTAAGGGTGCTTTTTTAGTCGTTACCAATCTAATTTGCAACTTTGGATTAAATAATACTATCCAACAACTACTTTATTCTCAACTGGTATTGTTACCATGGCAGCTGACTTTTTAAAGTCTTCAATTTCATGGAAATTTAAGTAGCGATAAATCTCTTCGCTCATGGTATCAAGATCCGAGGCATAACTCATGTACTCTTCAACCGTTGGCAATTTACCTAAAATTGAAGCTACCGCAGCTAATTCTGCTGAAGCAAGATAAACATCGGCACCATTACCAAGTCGATTTGGGAAGTTTCTTGTCGATGTCGAAACAACCGTAGAATTGGCAGCAACACGCGCTTGATTCCCCATACATAATGAACACCCAGGCATTTCCGTGCGAGCTCCAGCCGATGCAAAAATATTGTAGTAACCCTCTTGCATCAATTGATATTCATCCATCTTAGTTGGTGGAGCGATCCACAAACGAGTAGGAATCGAAGTGGTTTTTTCTAATAGTTTTCCAGCAGCTCGATAATGTCCAATATTGGTCATACAACTACCAATAAAGACTTCGTCGATTTTGTCACCCTGAACTTCCGATAACAATTTCACATCATCTGGGTCATTCGGACAGGCTAGAATTGGCTCTTTGATTTCATTTAGGTCAATTTCAATGACTGACGCGTATTCTGCATCTTCATCTGCAGACATCAACTCTGGATTAGCTAACCACTTTTCCATATTTTCGATTCGGCGACCAATCGTTCGCGCATCGCCATAACCTTCTTTGATCATCCACTTCAACAAAGTGATATTGGAATTGAGGTATTCAATAATTGGTTCTTTATCTAGTTTGATAGAACAACCAGCAGCACTTCGTTCTGCCGCCGCATCTGATAACTCAAATGCTTGTTCAACTTTTAGTGTTGGCAAACCTTCAATTTCTAAGATTCGACCAGAGAAAACGTTTTTCTTACCTTCTTTAGCAACCGTTAATAAACCTTCCTGTATCGCAGCGTACGGAATAGCATTAACTAAGTCTCTCAATGTCACTCCTGGCTGCATTTCGCCTTTAAAACGAACCAATACAGATTCAGGCATATCGAGAGGCATCACTCCGGTGGCCGCAGCAAATGCCACTAAACCAGAACCAGCTGGAAATGAGATTCCGATTGGGAAACGGGTATGCGAATCACCACCAGTACCAACGGTGTCTGGTAATAGCATTCTGTTTAACCAACTGTGGATAATGCCATCGCCTGGGCGAAGTGAGACACCGCCACGATTCATAATAAAATCAGGAAGTGTATGTTGAGTTTCAATATCAACTGGTTTTGGATACGCCGCAGTGTGACAGAAAGATTGCATGGTTAAATCCGCTGAAAAACCTAAACAGGCGAGATCTTGTAATTCATCGCGAGTCATCGGCCCAGTAGTATCCTGAGATCCAACGGTGGTCATTTTTGGTTCGCAATACTGATGAGCACGAACTCCTTCTACTCCACAGGCTTTTCCGACCATTTTTTGTGCCAAGGTGAAGCCTTTATTGGATTCAGCGACTGGATCAGGTTGTCTAAATAGAGTACTAGGCTCAAGTCCTAGGAATTCTCGAGCGCGAGTGGTTAAACCGCGGCCGATGATTAATGGAATTCGACCACCAGCTTGAACTTCGTCGAGTAGCACATCGGTCTTCAATTCGAATTCAGCAACCACTTCACCGTTCTTTTCGATTTTACCTGCATAAGGGTAGATGTCGATCACATCGCCCATTTCTAGCTTTGACACATCGACTTCAATCGGTAACGCTCCAGCATCTTCCATCGTATTGAAGAAAATTGGCGCTATTTTGCCACCGAGACAAAATCCACCAGCTCTTTTATTTGGAATGTATGGAATATCGTCTCCCATTAACCATAAAACAGAGTTAGTCGCTGATTTTCTAGAGGAACCTGTACCTACAACATCCCCTACATAAACAACCGGGTGACCTTTCTTTTTCAAGTCTTCGATAATCTCTAAAGGATTGCCATCAATACCAGGCTTTGGGTTCTTTAACATGGCTAATGCATGCAAAGGAATATCGGGTCTGGACCAAGCATCTTGAGCTGGAGAAAGATCGTCAGTATTGGTTTCTCCAGGAACCATAAATACGGTCAAAGTGGTCTTTTCTGCTAATTTATCTTTACTGGTGAACCACTCTGCGTCTGCCCAACTCTGCATCACATTCTTAGCGTTAGCATTACCTGCTTTAGCGAGGTCTGCAACATCGTGAAACGCATCAAACATTAGTAATGTGTGACTTAATTGTTTTCCAGCTAACTCACCTAATTCTGCGTCTTCTAAAAGCTCGACTAAAGTCGCAATATTGTATCCACCCAACATAGTTCCAAGCAATTCTACTGCCCGCTTTCTATCTAATAGTGGGCTAGTTTCTTCGCCTTTAGCGACTGCTGATAAAAACGCCGCTTTGACATAGGCTGCTTCATCAACACCAGCTGGAATTCTATAAGCTAAAAGGTCTAACAAGAACTCTTCTTCCCCAGCAGGTGGGTTCTTCAATAATTCGACTAGGTCAGTGACTTGTTCAGCTGATAGTGGCTTAGGGACAATTCCTTGTTCAGCTCTTTCTTTTACATGATTTCGGTAAGCTTGTAACACGCTAAAGATCCTCTTTATAGATGATTCGAATGACTAATATTCCTTAAGCTTTGTCGCAGCAAAGCCCGATAACCATTCATTTGAGTATTAAGTTAGGATAGTTCAGAAGTGGTGAATTATACAGGCAAATAAACCATTAATAAATCTGCAAGTGCACTATTTTACCTTGGTTCATATAGGATATATTTATGTCTAGCGAATCAAAGGTCGAGTTAATGGAAATGTTCAGTCCGAGCAAGCCAATTGCCGGACTGAGGTAGGAGCTAATGGTAAAACAAAGTGTTTAATTAAAGATAAGGTTATTGTGCACCCATCAATTGTTTCTTGATATCTTGATTAAGAGGTTTATCTCCCAACCAAGTCTTTAGGAAAGCTCGGTAGAATAACTCTCCAGCGATCATTCCCTTAGTCGCCCCATTGACGCTAATTTGAGTTTCACCTGAAGCCGTAAAATCAACAAAGACTTCATCGCCCTGTTTTACTTCGGCTTTCCAAATACGGTTGAACTCTTCTATAGCGCCAGCCAATGAGTTTAGTTCTTGCTCAGTATGGTTAACCGTAATTCCTAAATTGATTGCTCGAATAATTGACTCTGGCTTAACGACATCGTTAGTTTTGATTAAAAATCGTTTAGCACCAGTATTACTCAACAGGTCGGTGACAGACTGGGAGTCATTTTGTAGATACAAACCACCAACATAGATAGCTTGACGAGCATTAGATTTAGTTGCTGCGCCTTTGAGCCTTAACTCAGGGCCGCCTGGGGAAAGTGTAATCACCTCTTCGAGGTCAACAGCTGTAAGTGTATCGGCTAAACAAACCGAAGAAAGAGAAAATAAACAGGAAACTACTAAGACAATTATCTTATTCACTGGGACACCTTTTAAAGAATAGTTTTTATAATAATATCAACACCTTATACATTCTGTTGACTCTCGCGTCTGGCCAATCCCTTTAAGACAATTTCGCATCCGGTCGTCGAGATTACAATATTTAACATTTGCTTGCAATTATAATAGTTCATGTTTTAACCATTCATCTAGACCTAGGTCACAAGTAATGATTAATAATTGAGTTAATCTAATCTTTCTATCAATTTAACCCTTGTCGCACAGAGTCAACCTGTTTATCCTACTTGGTTGAAATCTTTCTTAAATTTGCCACGACAGCTAGTTTTGGGCAAACCTTTTAGATTAGGCACTCTGTAAGAAATTGATGGCATAAAAGTCGTCGCTAAAACAAAACGTATAGGAATAAAAATGAATAATCCCATGCACCATTCAATTGAGGCTAACAAGCCTTCAGCAAGCCAAAATCGCTGGCTAAAATCGTCTAAAACCTGCTTGATGCTGGCGGTTGCAACGCTAACTATAGCTTGTCAACCTCAGCAATCGACTAAAGTAGAAGAACCTAAACCAGCAGTACTCACAGCGCAAGATGCTAAACAATATGTTGCTGATGCAGAAAAATCTTTAGAAGAAGATTACGAGTTAATCGGTAAAGCGTTTTGGGTTCAGGCTAACTTCGTTAATGATGATACCAATGCAATTGCAGCAAAATTTGGTGAAGAAGCCACTAAGAAAAGCGTGCAACTTGCGCTTGGCGCTCAGAAATTCGATCACCTAGAGCTAGATTTTGATACTCGACGAAAACTAGACACGTTAAAACAAGGGTTAGTGATACCTGCGCCGAATGATGATGCAAAAACCAAAGAGCTCGCAAACATTACTGCAAATTTAGATGCGACCTACGCGAAGGGCTGTACTGCAGAGGGTGAGTGTTTCACCTTAGGAGATTTAAGTGGCACCTTAGCAAGTTCTAATGACCCAAATGAGTTACTAACGGCTTGGACTAACTGGCGCAAAGTATCTCCACAGATGCGGGATGATTATCAAAGAATGGTAGAAATTGCTAACGAAGGTTCCAAAGAACTAGGTTATAGCGATACAGGCTCTTTATGGCGTTCTAAATATGATATGCCAGCCGATGCATTTGCAGCTGATATGGATCGTGTTTGGGGCCAAGTGAAACCGCTATACGACTCGCTTCAATGCCATGTAAGAGCCAAATTAAACGAAAAATATGGCGATGATGTGGTCTCTCTCAGTGAACCTATCCCTGCTCATTTGTTAGGTAATATGTGGGCTCAGAGTTGGGAAAACATCTATGAAGATGTCGCTCCTCCAAGCTCAACCCCAGCGGTTGATGTGACTAAACGCTTGGCAGCAAAGAAATACAACGAAATTGAAATGGTAAGGACTGCAGAGAACTTCTTTAAGTCGCTTGGCTTTGAACCTCTTCCGGATACTTTTTGGGAAAAGTCTTTATTTGTTAAACCAGCTGATCGTGACGTTCAATGTCATGCTAGCGCCTGGGATTTGAGCACAACCGACTACCGCATTAAAATGTGTATTAAACGCACTGGTGAAGATTTCTCAGTCATCCATCATGAGCTTGGTCATAATTTCTATCAACGCGCCTATAACTTAAAGCAGGATTTCCTGTATAGAAATAGTGCCAATGATGGGTTTCATGAAGCAATTGGCGATACTATTTCATTGTCTATTACGCCTAAGTATTTAAAGGAAATCGGCTTGATCGAAAAAGAGCCAGATGCCGCTGGTGACTTACCTTTCTTAATGAAAAAAGCACTTGAAGGCGTTTCATTCTTACCATTTGGACTACTAGTCGATAAATGGCGTTGGGGCGTATTTAATGGCGAAATCCCAGCAGATAAATACAACCAAGCTTGGTGGGAGCTACGTGAAAAATACCAAGGTGTTCAAGCGCCAATCGATAGAACGGAAAATGACTTTGATCCAGGTGCAAAATATCACGTACCAGGCAATACTCCCTACTCTCGTTATTTCTTAGCACGAATTTTACAATTTCAATTCCATCGAGAACTTTGTGCAATCGCAGGAAATGAAGGCCCGCTACACCGTTGTTCTATTTACGGAAATAAGGAAGCTGGTGCCAAGTTAAATGCCATGCTAGAAATGGGTTCAAGTAAGCCTTGGCAAGATGCTCTAGAAGCCATGACAGGTCAACGTGAAATGGATGCGACAGCAATTATCGACTATTTTGCTCCACTTAAAACCTGGCTAGACGAGCAAAACCAATCTCGTCAATGTGGTTGGTAATCTCAATCTCCGGCATTAATTGAGATGTTCGAGACCTGTTTTTCTCATCCAGCAGGACGAGTATTTACTAGCAATAAAAAAGCTCCTTAATAGGAGCTTTTTTGATCGGGACGACAGGTGAATTAAATCTAACTCATTAAGTTTTATCTAATAGCCATCTGAAAACAGTACCAGTTGAACGCCTTGCATTGACCAAGGTGCCCGCCCGCCCGTAGGAATAGGCATTTGTGCATATCTTAATGAGCCATCATCCTTCTTAGAATTGTTTAAACAATCAACCATCAAATTAACAAACTCACTGGCTGCAATCTCCGTCTCCCAACTCCGATAGCCATCGGGCCAGCTCAAACTAGTCTCACGCGGGCGAGTGCCGCCCCAACCTTGCACTATCCCTAAATTGGGAAATCGGTTCTCAAGAGATTGATAACCTGCTTCAACTAGCAAGAAATCTAATCGAGAAATGATAGAGGTTGAAACACGGCTATTCCAACAAATCATCGGGGTGCGTCCTTCGGTGTTGTTTAACCAGTGAGTCGCAAATGAAGCAAGCAGAGACCAACCGCTATTCATCTTTGCACCACTATTAGGATCTTTAGTGATGGCCGCCTTCATTACCGCATAAACGTTTTCCCAAGTGACTTCTTTTTGCGGGGTACCAGCCTGTAAGAATATTTCTTCGGTAGTTTTCACTGCCAACTCTTTATCATCGTCACTCCACTCTATACCGTCTTCGATCCCGCGAGCTAATATTTCAGCACGATACATCAGAGCATCGGCAGAGTGAGAAACTTGCATCAAACCATTACGAGGTTTTGGCCAAAAAAAGTTTTCTAATCGGTCATGCCAACTACTCACGGCTTCGCCCACTGCATGGCGTTGATACATTGGTGTAAACGGATCTTCGTCGATCCAAGCGACTAGCGCAGCGGCAAATTCTTCATCACTGGCATCTTTGCCAGGTACCACAGGTGGATATATATCTTCACCAATGACTTCAAGCCCTGCATCATCAATAATTACTGGTTCACTGCTAGGGGTTTCGATATCCGCTTGAATTCTAGCTTCGGCATAAGCAGTAAACATATCTTGCTCTAGAAAGGTCAAGGAATCCCAATAATCTAAGGCTTGATCGGTGAGACGTACCCCTTCGGATTGATTGTCATCTCCCATCTTAGTTTTACGGATCACGTCAGGATTCATCAAGAAGAATGCTTTATCGACTTGAGATGAGTCTCGGAAAGACCAAGGCACCATTAACCGGGCGGCAACCTCAAGACAAAAACGCTCGCCTTGCTCAATTATCTGATAGAGCTTTGCGTCATTCTGTCCAATCGGCATTTTGCCTTTACGCCAAGAATCGTGGTCTCCAAACCGTTTGAACCAAACTTTCCATGCACCGATAAAAAGAGCTTTAGGAATTTGAAAGTGGTCCGCTTGCGGAAAAATCATCTTCTTCATGCGACAGTCCTAGTGGTAATTTGAGTTGGCTTTAGGCTGAACTTTTCATTGTTATCTTCGCCTAACCTACCCAATATTAAAGAATTTTACTTAAAAATCAATGGTGTCTTGCCAATTGGGGTGTTCTCTATCAACTATAGTTGATAGCGGTCAATATTATTATAAGTTTATTCACCGGATATCTCGGGAAAATACAAATTAGTGAGGTTCAGCATCTCAAAGTACGCCGGCAGCAAAACAATCTGGACACGACCCACCCTAGCTGTTCAATCCATAAACTCTACTTAAGCAAACCTAAAGTTCTAAAAGTCTTAAACATATGCCACCATAATAATGCCATTTGCCCACTATATAAGGTAAAATGCGCGGCTTTAGAATCCATTGCAACAGAATCCATTGCAACAATATATACTCAAGGGGTCATCATGGAACTTTCTGCACTAACCGCCATTTCATCAGCAGACGGCCGTTATGGAAGCAAAACCAAAGAACTTAGAGCTATTTTTAGTGAGTTCGGCTTAATCAAATATCGAGTAATCGTTGAAGTAAAATGGTTACAAGCGCTAGCTAAATGCGAAAGTATCAAAGAAGTTCCGGAGTTTAGTGAGAACACTAATCAACTCCTAGATAATATTATTACTAACTTTTCTGAGACTGATGCCCTAAGAGTTAAGGAAATTGAAGCAACTACCAACCATGATGTGAAAGCTGTTGAGTATTTCTTGAAAGAGAAAACCGCATCTGACTCATCTATTTGTGCAGTTAGCGAATTCATTCATTTCGCCTGTACTTCAGAAGACATCAACAACCTTTCCTATGCACTCATGCTTAAAGATGCAGCGATTGTTGTTTGTGACCAGCAGGATCAAGTGGTTAATGCAATTGCTGACCTGGCGCATCAATATGCTGAAACTCCATTAATGTCTCGCACCCATGGGCAGCCAGCTTCACCAACCACTCTAGGCAAAGAGATGGCCAATGTGGTCGCTCGTTTGCAAAGACAACAAGCGCAATTTGGCAACGTCCAGTTAATGGGCAAGATTAATGGCGCGGTTGGAAATTACAACGCCCATATATCGGCTTACCCAGAAGTTGATTGGCCAGCATTCGCGCAATCATTTATTGAAGAGCTTGGTCTTACCTGGAATCCCTACACCACGCAAATAGAACCACATGATTACATTGCAGAGTATTTTGATGTGATTACTCGTTTTAACGTGATTTTGCTCGATTTCGATCGTGATCTTTGGGGATATATTGCACTGGGACATTTCAAGCAAAAAACAATTGCCGGTGAAATAGGCTCATCAACCATGCCGCACAAAGTTAACCCAATCGATTTTGAAAACTCAGAAGGAAACTTAGGTATTGCCAATGCTTTATTCACTCATCTCGGCCAAAAATTACCGATTTCAAGATGGCAACGTGACCTTAGTGATTCAACCGCACTTCGAACACTTGGGCTGGGAGTAGCACACTCATTGATCGCTTATAAAGCAACTTTAAAAGGGATTTCCAAGTTAGAAGTGAATGAGCAATCGCTCGCGGATGAGCTTAATCAAAACTGGGAAGTCTTGGCGGAACCTATTCAAACCGTTATGCGACGCTACGGCATCGAAAAACCTTATGAGAAACTAAAAGAGCTAACTCGCGGTAAACGGGTTGATCAAGCAGGAATGCAAGCATTTGTTGATCAATTAGAATTACCACAAACTGTTAAAGATGAACTTAAGAAACTTACACCTTCAAACTATATCGGAAACGCTATAGAACAAGCTAAAAATATTTAGTCAGCTTTTGACACCTCTTCTCTAATGAAGAGGTGTCGGCCTTGTTATGTACTGTCAACCTTTTTCCCACATCGACAAACAGGACTTTCTTGCCAACTACTGGCATAAGAAACCTTGTTTATTTAGAAATGCATTTTCAACTTTCCCTAATTATCTTAGTGCTGAAGAACTAGCAGGACTTTCACTAGAAGATGATATAGAAAGCCGGCTGATTCAATATGATACTAACGAAAATCGTTGGTCAATGGAACACGGTCCGTTTGAGCAGCAAGACTTCACTTCACTGGGTAACTCTCACTGGACCTTACTTGTCCAGTCTGTCGATAGTTGGGTGACAGAAACTCATGAGCTATTAGATCACTTTAGTTTTATTCCTAAGTGGCGCTTTGATGATTTAATGATCAGTTACGCAACCGATCAAGGCGGTGTTGGACCTCATTTTGATAACTTTGATGTTTTTCTCATCCAAGGGGTTGGCAAAAGACATTGGCGTGTAGGTCAACCTGGCAAGGCAAATCGACAGCAAGAAGTGATCGCAGGGCTTTCACAAATGAAAGAATTTGAAGCTGTCATCGACGTCGAATTATCTCCTGGAGATATGCTCTATGTCCCCCCAAAAACTGCACATTGGGGCATCTCCCTCGGTGAATCCATCGGATATTCTGTAGGTTATAGAACACCGGAAACCCGACAGCTAGTCACCTTGTTAGCCGAGTATTTACAAGAATCCTCTAATTTCGGTGAGTTTTTTGATGACAAATATAGAAATTCGGCAGCACACAACAACCAATGTGAAGAACAGTTGATCCGGTGGGCACAAACTCAACTACAAATGCTCTCGCAACAACCAGAGCTTTTGACAAAAATACTCTGCCAACAACTTAGTCAATCCAAGTTAGGTCTGCTTCCACTAGAAAATACCTTTAATATTCATTCAATTAGCGAAGATTCTGCAATAAAACTGATCTCTGGCTTAACTGTAATTTGGCACTTGGAAAAAGCTCAAATTATCCTTTGTATTGAGGGGGAGCAGTTTGTTTTTGAAAAATATTTAATTACCGCGATAGAAAAATTGGCTAATTTTGAAGCGTGTCCCATAAAATTGTTCAAAAAATCACCAAATACTGTTGATTTTCCTGAAGATTTGTCTAATCTAGTTAATAGAGGGTATGTAAAACTAGTCAATTAAATATTATAAATAACTAACATGAAATCTAATCGAATTCGTTCATTTCAGTTTCAGCGCACGACTTGGCAAGAGTCGAGTAATGATATTTTGGATATTCGACATCGAGTTTTTATGATAGAACAGCATATTCGAGATAATGTTTTATGCGACCTAGATGACAATGAGTGCTTTCACGTTGTAGTGAAAAATACCCAAGGTGATATTGTAGCTTGCGGCCGTATTACCGAAGAAGGAAGAATTGGGCGGCTTGCAGTTTTACTCCCCTACCGTGGCATGGGCATTGGCACAAAACTCTTCAAAACTCTTATCGACATCGGCAAATCTAAGAACCTCAAGAACATTTCCCTAAACGCAGAACTCGGTGACCAGCGGTTCTACAATATGCAGCAGTTCACTTCTGCCGGACCTGTTTATATGAAACAAGGTGTTCCTCACCAAATGCTCGCAAGAAAACTAGCCTAATTAGTTAAATTCAAATAACATCAATTCAGTTCACTGCTAAATGGAATGTCTAAGATGTCTTCTATTGAAAAAAATGACTCAGCTAAAAGCTCTGACACTACCGAATTCGAAATCAATCAATCGTCTGATACGACTCATCGTGCAATTGATAGTCTGAATGAGTTTAAAGCTGAAACCGAGCAATTAATTAGCGAGGCCAGTCGAGTCATTCAAATCTACAGCAAAGACTTAGATCCCAGAGTGCTGAGTGATACTCGAGTTGAAAGCTTGCTGCTCAAATTCATTAAGCGTTCCAAAGCGAGCAAGTTGCAACTATTGATTTTCGACGAGTCATATTTAAAAGGGATCGACCATCGCTTAGTCAGCCTTGCGCAGCGATTCACTAGTTATGTCGAAATTCGTTTAATTCCACGAGACTATCATGAGAACTATTTTGGCTATTATTTAGTCGATAAAAAACGTATTGTGCACAGAAATAATATCGAACGATATCAGGCAGAGTTTGCACAACTCCCCAATTCTCTAGTTAAAGAAAAGTCTAAATGGTTTGATGACATTTGGCAGAAAAGTACACCCGCTAGCTTTTTAAGAGCGCTTCACTTGTGAGCTTTAATCTGTTTTTTAATCTAAAGGAAACGGGCCCCATAGAAATAGAGGAGTTTTACCGGTGACTAGAAATATTTTCAAATTTCACTTATGTCTATTACTGATCGGATTGTCATTCATCAGCCAACAAGTCATCGCGGAAGTTTACATTCACCAACTAAAGCATCAGCCTGCTGAAAAACTGATCTCAATTATTCAGCCACACCTGTCCAAACAAACCACGCTTTCGGCATCTGGATTTAAATTGATCATCAGTGGTAGTAAAGGCGATGATGCTAAAGTAACTCGTATGCTGTCGGATTTAGATACCCCTTTTAAAGAGTACATCGTGCAACTAAGAATCACCAGTGTACCAATTAAGCAAACTAACTCGGAGTCTCAAACTCAAATAAAAGGGTCAAGTGAGTCAAGTTCTACGACCGCTGTTGTTAAAAAATACCGAACAGATCATTTGCTCGCAGATGATAACGAATTCACCGTACGGCTAATTGAAAACTACCAAGGTTATATCAACACCGGAGAAACCTATCCAGAAGTTAAAATAGTTAGCCAATATGGACATATGATTCCAACAACAGCCAGAAAAAAAATTCAAAGCGGTGTTTATATTAGTGTTGGTCCCGCAGGTGAACAAAGAGTTGCAGTAAAAGCTTCAGCTTATCAACAACAGCGCCAATCGACCGACTCAAGAAATACTAATACCTCTTCTACTGCGAGTCGTATTTTGGCGAAACTTGATGATTGGACCCTACTAGCCTCTACCGAGAATGAATCTGATCAGTCACGAAAGAACCGCTATTCAACCAAAGGGGCTTCTAAAAGTGCTCGATACTATTATGTAAAGGTGAAAGAATTACTTTAGATTACAAAGCTGACTAATTTCTTAAAGTTATTTTAGCGCGATACAACAAACTCTGTATAATTCACGCGTTGCACTTTTTATAACTAAGAAATAGTCAATTGAGCGCTTTCTCTTCCACACAAGCATTAGCAATCAGCTATAACTAATACACCGAGCCAAACCAATAAAAATGACCATTAACCAGTTTAAAAAAGAACTAAAACAACTGGCTCCGATTGGAATTCCTGCGGTGTTGTCACAGCTAGCGCAAATGGCAATGGGATTTATCGATACGGTAATGGCGGGTCACTACAGCACCGAAGCGCTAGCGGCCATTGCCATCGGTACCAGCCTATTACACCCTGTCATAGTTTTCTTTTTGGGTTTGTTTTTAGCATTTAACCCTATCGTAGCGCACTTTAGAGGAGCGGATAAGACTGAAAAAATCAGGTCTCATTTTCACGCAGGTATTTTATTAGCGATTGTATTTTCACCGGTTGCGATTTTAGTGTTGCTCAATTCTCAGTTTGTATTGCAGGCATTGGAAATCGACCCTGCGGTTAGCGAGTTAGCCTTTGGATATTTAACAGCGACCCTTTGGGGAATGCCCAGCCTAATTCTTTTCTTGGCTTTACGCTTTTGTAATGAAGGCATGTTTTCTACTACTGCAGTTATGATCATCACTGTTATTTCAATACCGTTTAATGTGTTACTTAACTATTGGTTTTTGTATGGAGGCTTCGGCATTCAAGAAATGGGTGCCGTTGGTGTAGGTTATGCCACTGGGCTTATTTGGACTTTAATGTTTATAGGAATGCTGGGTTACACAATATTCACCAAAAAATATGCCGAGTTAAAAATCTTTAGAGAATTTGAAATCCCCAGTTTCTCAGAATTCAGAGCTATTCTCGCGCTTGGGTTTCCAGTTGCAATAACACTTGGATTCGAGATAACCATGTTTGCTGCTGTGGCATTAATGATTGCAAGATATCCTGTCGAAGTGATGGGAGCGCATCAAATAGCAGTTAACATTGCATCTCTAACGTTTATGATTCCCCTCGGGTTAGCCCAAGCAATTACCGCCAGAGTTTCCTATTTTGAAGGTAAAAAAGATCGCGATGCGATGAGAATTGCAGGCTATACCGGAATTAGTGCTTGTGTTGCCATCATGACTCTATCCGCACTAATGATGATTGCGATACCGACTCTATTAGTCAGTATTTATACCTCGGAACCCGGCCTAGCAGAATTGGCAGCAGGCCTATTATTCTTCGCTGCGTTATTTCAATTTTCCGATGGGTTACAGGTTTCTAGTGCCGGTGCACTGAGAGGATTAAAAGATACCAAAATGCCGATGATTATCACCGCCATTTCTTATTGGTTAGTTGGTTTCCCCACTGGATACTATTTGGCAGAATTTCAGCAAATGCAAGTGCAAGGTTATTGGGTTGGAATGATCTTTGGGTTGTCTACGGCGGCGGTTTTATTGTTGAGGCGCTGGGTGGTTTTTTCTCGTTAGATTAGAATTTAAATTTGTACCTTTCATGTTGATTGTTTTCAAATACCCAACCGTATAAACGGTTGGGTGCAGCCAAAAACTCATTCTAGTTTGATTTCGCCGCTTGTTCTCTTTGTTGTTTAAGGTCAGCAGTAAGCTGTTGAGACAAAGCTCGGATTTTTGGTATAACATCTTGCATCATCGTCTGCCCCATTGTCATTGACTCTTGCATCACCACCGGCATTTTCTTAAGAATACTTTGCCCAGTTTTTGTCTTATAAAATGCCAGCATGTCCATAACTTCCTTTTCTGAAAAGTTGCGATCATAAAGCTCCATTGTTTGAGGTTTCATTTTCTGCCAACTCATCCCCTCTCTTACTATTTTTCTCATTTCAGCACTGTGCTTATCAAATAAAGCCTGTTCAGAAGGTTTAACTCCCATTTGTTTAGACATATTCTGCATAGAGCTCTCCATCTGGCTGTAAAATGAATCTACCAGTTTGTCCATATCCATAATCTCAACTAACTCATCGAGTGCAGCCTGTTTGGTATTGGTTTCAGCGTTTACTCCCATTGACAACACCATTAGTGCCGCACATAAAAAGACTTTCATTTAATTCTCCATATAATTTAGGTAATCTGAATTTATTTCTAATAATATTCAGAGGTTTGTGATTGTTACAGGTAATACTAGTACGGCAATGAAACAATAATTCCTTAGAACTGCATAATAGCTATTCCTACTAGAATTTTATACTTAATGAACTTTGATGTAACTGGAATTAATTACATAACTTTATAATGAGATATCATTTAGCAAAATTGTTCAAAAATCAAACAATCCGTGCTAATACTTTCTTATAATCTTGAATTGCTGCTCCACTTCCATTGTGTTTACCGCTATCAATTACCTGCTTACCCGCAACAAAAACATCTTTAACCGGAAGTTGATTACAAGCAAAAATCGCCGCATCTAAAACCTGACTTTGATGCTTACTAAATAGCGATGGATGCTCGGGATCTAGCACCACCAAATCAGCCCGTTTTCCAACACCTATTTCACCAACATTTTGGCTGAGCGCGTATGCACCATCTTTGGCAGCTTTTAGATAGAGGAACTGACCGACTGAAGGACACTCTCGTTCAACCAATACCGCGCGTTGGTGACTAGTCAGACGCTGGCCATATTCTAATAACCTTAATTCATCTGCTATGTTAATGGCGATATGTGAATCAGAGCCTATGGCGAATCGGCCGCCTAACTGCAAAAACTCTTGAGTCGGAAAGATTCCATCGCCTAGGTTTGCTTCAGTCGTTGGGCAAATCCCAGCAATTGAGCCACTTTTAGCCAGTGCATTAATCTCTGAGTTTGATAAATGAGTGGCGTGAATAAGGCACCAATGTTGATCAACTTGATGATTGTTTAACAACCACTCGACTGGCCGTTGATGATAAAAGTCGAGGCAATCCTCGACTTCTTTAGTTTGCTCCGCAATATGAATATGAATAGGTGCAGTCGAATCCATTTGACGAATAAATGGGATCACTTCCTCTAACTGTTGTTCGCTAGCAGCCCTCAAGGAGTGAGGTGCAATCCCTAACTTAAAGTTTTCTTGGTCGGAATAACGAGTATTTAGTGATTCCAATAAACCAAGATATTCATCGGTTTGATGGATAAACCGGCCTTGAGCCGACGAAGGTGCTTGTTCACCAAACCCAGCGTAAGTGTACAAAACAGGAAGATGGGTCAACCCCATTCCAACCGACTCTGCGGCCTTGATCACTTGATGAGACATTTCAGCAGGATCATCATATTGCACGTTACCGACTTGGTGATGCAAATAATGAAACTCGGCAACACTGGTATAGCCTGCTTTAAGCATTTCGATGTAGAGAAATTTGGCCACTGTATGTAAATCTTCAGGTGACATTTTCGCAACAAAGCGATACATGATATCGCGCCAACTCCAAAAACTATCTGTGGTCGGGTTGCCATTAGCATCGTATTGTCGATATTCAGAATAACCGGCAAATGCTCTTTGAAAGGCGTGTGAATGGCAATTTGGCATTCCAGGTATAACCGGTCCTTTTAGGCTAACCGCACCACCTTCTTTACCTTCAAGAATTTCAGTAATAACCCCTGCATTATCAAGAATAAGCGTTTGATCAGTTTGCCATTGACTGCCAATTAGAATATTTTCAGCGTATAATTTTGTCATTCGTTTACGACTTGCTTTAGCAACAATAAGATACTTTAGATTATGCCAGAAATATTTGATCTCATCATACACAATATCCAGCTCGCCACCATGTCGGATGAGTCCGAGCAAGATGGCTACGGTATCATCGAAAATGCGGTTATTTGCATTAAAGGCGAGACCATTCAAGCCATCTATCAAAAAGACGACCCCAGTATTACTGAACTTCAAACTGAGCAAGCAATTGATGGCAAAGGTTGCTGGGTTACTCCGGGACTGATTGATTGTCATACGCATCTTGTTTACGGTGGAAATCGTGCCAACGAATTTGAGATGAGACTCAACGGCGCAAGCTATGAAGAAATCGCCAAAGCCGGCGGTGGGATTGTTTCAACCGTAAAAGCCACTCGAGAAACAGGCAAAGATGAACTTTTTCGATTGGCCGCAAAACGCTTAAGCTATTTAGCGGATGAAGGTGTCACAGCGATCGAAATCAAATCGGGCTATGGATTAGATATGGAGACAGAAAGAAAAATGCTACAAGTTGCCGACGAGCTAAATCGCTACTCACACTTAGATGTAAGCAAAACATTTTTAGGTGCTCACGCCGTTCCCGTCGAATTCAAAGAAGCTCCTGATGATTACATCGACCTGGTTTGTGAAACAATGATGCCCACTTTACATGATGAACAGTTAATCGATTGCGTTGACGCTTTTTGCGAAGGCATTGGATTCTCAATTACTCAAACACAAAAAGTTTTTGATGCTGCTAAATCATTAGGTCTCCCTGTGAAGTTACATGCAGAACAACTCTCTAACCTCGGCGGTTCAAAACTCGCCAGTCGATACGGCGCTTGGTCGGTTGATCATCTTGAATATTTATCCGAAGAAGATATTCCTCATTTAGCAAAAAGCGGAACCGTCGCAACATTGCTCCCTGCGGCATTTTATTTTTTATCAGAAACTAAACTTCCTCCGATTTCACTGCTTCGACAACACAAAATCCCAATGGCAATCGCCACAGATTCAAACCCTGGAAGCTCTCCCTGCGTATCACTATTGTTGACACTTAATATGGCTTGTACTCTGTTTAAACTGACGCCAGCAGAAGCACTTCGCGGAGTGACTATCAATGCAGCAAAGGCCTTAGACTGGCAAGATAAAATGGGAAGTGTTGAAGTTGGCAAGCAAGCTGATCTGGTTTTTTGGGATATCAATTCGCCAGCAGAGTTAAGTTATTCTATTGGGGGGAATTCTTGTGTGAGGGTGATTAAGAAAGGGAAAGTGGTGGTTGATAAGGCTTCTAGTAGTTTAGAAAGTTAACTTTTTGTATTTAGGTCAAAAGCGTTACGCACTAGGCGAGCGCGATTTAAATCCTATCTTAATCGAAAGAAAATCAATTGCGTTTACCGTAAGATGATAAATAAGCATCGTCAGTGCTTAGAATCTTTTCGCCCAAAGGCTTCGAGCAACCCGATATTCACATGCCCACCGGAATAGTGGAAAAGCTGTTTGAGCCGCAGGCGAAAGTTTTTCGCACCCCGCAAAAGTTGCATGCCGTTCATCCATAGATTGTATTGAGCTAGTGCAGAAGCAGCTAGCTTTTGCAGGATAGCGAAGCGCTGCGAAAAAAGGTTGCTGAGCGGAGTCGAAGCATTGACCCTCTCTTTATTTTTATTTAATCTAGACCAAACATAAAAAAAGCGCCAACAGGCGCTTTTTTTATTGAGCGTTGCGAAAGCAACTCCCTACACTACTCATATCGCTGAAAAACCAAACTCGCATTCGTTCCACCAAACCCAAAACTATTCGATAAAATACGATCCAATTTCGCCGCTTCAGTTTTCTGAACAATCGGCAAATCTTTCGCCAAAGGATCAATATGTACGATGTTAGCTGAGCCAGCAATAAAATCATTTTCCATCATCAATAGACTATAAATCGCTTCATGCACTCCAGTTGCGCCTAATGAGTGCCCCGCTAGTGATTTAGTAGAGCCAATCTTTGGTGTATTTTCTGCAAACACTTCATTGATTGCACTTAACTCCGCGGTATCCCCAACTGGCGTACTAGTGCCGTGAGTATTAACGTAATCAATATTGCCATCAACTGTTGCCATGGCTTGTTGCATACAACGCACCGCACCTTCACCTGATGGAGCAACCATGTCATAACCATCTGAAGTCGCACCGTAACCAACAACTTCGGCATAGATTTTAGCGCCACGAGCCTTAGCATGTTCTAATTCTTCAAGAACTAAAGTTCCGCCACCTGACGAAATAACAAATCCATCACGAGTCTCGTCATAGGGACGCGAAGCGGTTTCTGGGGTGTCGTTATATTTAGAAGACAAAGCGCCCATTGCATCAAACAACAAAGTTAAACGCCAATCTTCCTCTTCACCACCTCCGGCGAAAACGATATCCTGTTTGCCCATTTGAATTTGCTCGTAGGCGTTTCCAATACAGTGAGCGCTAGTCGCACAAGCGGAAGAAATCGTGTAGTTAATACCTTTTATTTTAAACGGTGTTGCTAAACAAGCCGAAGTCGTACTGGCCATTGTTTTTGGCACAGCGTATGGCCCTACTCGCTTAACACCTTTTTCTAAACAAATATTCACTGACTCAGTTTGGTGTTTTTGCGAGCCGCCACCTGAACCAAAAATCAAACCAGTTCGTGGATTACTCAACAAATCTTCACCGATACCGGCATCTTCAATTGCTTGCGCCATAGAGATATACGCGTAAGCAGCAGCATCCCCCATAAACCGTCTTACTTTTCGATCAATATGATCGGCAACATCGATATCAGGACGACCGCATACATGACTGCGAAGTCCTACTTCTTTGTACTTCTCGTTAAATGTTATGCCAGATTTTCCGTCTTTAAGTGATTGGGTTACAGTTTCTTTATCGTTGCCAAGGCAAGACACCACTCCCATACCAGTAATCACAACACGTTTCATCAAATTCCTCGCTCGCTTTATGCGCTATATAATATTTAATTTCTAACTAAAATCTAATTTGGCTATCAACAGAGCCGGCTGAACGCAGTCGAAGCCTCACTAAATAACGACTTAAAAATCGTCGGTTGATTCGAACAGTCCAACTTTAAGATTTTTTGCGGTATAAATTTCCTTGCCATCAACTTCGACAGAGCCGTCGCCAATGATCATCGCCAAACCACGTTTAATAATTCGCTTAACACTAATTTTGTAGGTCACTTTTTTAGCCGTAGGCAAAACTTGTCCAAAAAACTTTATTTCACCAGCACCTAGTGCCCGCCCTTTTCCAGGACTTCCATCCCAAGATAAATAAAAGCCTGCCAATTGCCACATAGCATCAACGCCCAAACAACCCGGCATAACAGGATCAGTCTTAAAATGACAATCGAAGAACCATAAGTCCGGTGTAATATCTAATTCGGCGATCACTTCACCTTTGCCATAACTGCCGCCTTCGTCTGAAATTCGAACGATTCGGTCCATCATCAGCATATTAGGAAGCGGCAAACGAGCCAAGGTGCGCCCCTCTGAGGCGGTGCCTACTAGTTCACCATTCCCACACGCAATTAATTCTTCTCTGTTAAAACTCTCAGTTCGACTCATCTCTTAAAAACCTATATAACTCTGTCGCAATTTCTCTAATGAGGCAAAGCAATGCTGGAATAAAATGCGATGGCATCTTCCCATAAACTTATACTCATCCCTTTAACGCTGCCTCTTTATCAAGAGTCCATGATTAAATTCGGCGCCATTATCCCTTGTTTGAACACGGAATCTGGTATGACCTTAACCACTTTATGATAACTTGTTGTTTAGCATCACTATTTTCAGCATACACATGTTCGCTAAAAATGTGATTATACGGGATTATCAGGAAATAGCACGGTTTGTTTGATGTTCATGAATTGAATTTTGCAAAGTCGCATAAATGGGAACGCGGGAATTAAAATACCGAATAAAAAAAAGCCAAATTATGTAATTTGGCTTTTTCGTTGTCAGTGATTTAGCAGTTGAACGATCAAATCAAAATGAAAGCTTTAACTCCTTCTCCAAGTGGTTTTTCCATCCTTATCTTCCAACACTATCCCCATCTCATTGAACTTATCTCTGATTTCATCGGCTTTAGCCCAATCTTTCTCGGCTCGAGCAGTGTTTCGATCAATGATCAATTGTTCGATCAGTCGATCATCTTGTCGTTCCTCTCCCGCTAAAGATGAAGTTAAAAACTCTTGAGGGTCTTGTTGCAGGATCCCCAACACGGCACCAAGCTCAATCAATGTTGCAGCTAACTGAGGTATATCGGAGCCACCTTCTTTCTTGCTGCGATTAAGCGCTTTAGCTAATTCAAACAATACCGCGACAGCCTCAGGTGTATTAAAATCATCATCCATCGCTTGCTTAAATTTGACCACTAAATCAGCATCAGACTGCATTGCTGGTAAGTCGGTCAAATCGATATCTCTTAGTGCTAAGTATAATCGTTCTAACCCAGCATTGGCTGATTCTAAGTTATCTTCACCATAACTAAGTTGACTGCGATAATGGCTTGACAGCATAAAGTATCGGACAGTCTCGGCTCGATATTGTTTTAAAACATCTCTAATGGTAAAGAAGTTATTTAACGATTTAGACATCTTAACTTTGTCCACCTGCACCATACCGGTATGGATCCAAGTATTGGCAAAGGTGCAGCCATTAGCTGCTTCAGACTGAGCGATTTCATTTTCATGATGAGGAAACTGCAGATCTGAGCCGCCGCCATGGATATCAAAATTTTCACCGAGGCACTTTTTGCTCATTGCAGAACACTCTATATGCCAACCCGGTCGACCTTTACCCCACGGAGAATCCCAACTAGGCTCTTCGGGCTTGGCCATTTTCCACAACACAAAATCCATACTGCTAGCTTTATCGGTAGCGACTCCAACACGTTCACCCGCTTGCAGAGCTTCGAGGTTTTGCTTACTTAATTTGCCGTAATCAGAAAATTGAGGTACATCATAATAAACGTCGCCATCTTTGCCTTGATAAGCAAAACCATTAGCGATTAGTTGTTCAATTATTTCGATGATTTCGGCGATTGAGTCTGTCGCTTTGGGTTCAATATCCGGCTCGGCCATGCCCAAGGCACGAAAATCTTCATGCATGATTTTAATGAATTTTTCAGTGACCGCAGTAAAGTCTTCACCATTCTCATTAGCACGAGCGATGATCTTGTCGTCAATATCAGTGATATTACGCACATAGGTGAGGTCATATCCCAAAAAGCGAAGGTATCGCGTGATCACATCAAACGACACAAAAGTCCGAGCATGGCCGATATGGCTATAGTCATACACCGTGATCCCACAAACATACATTCTGACTTTACCGGGTTCGATCGGTTTAAACTCTTTTTTGGTCTGACTTAAGGTGTCATAAATTTTTAACATGGTGGCAACTTCTCAGTATCATTTAACCAGCGCATTATAAAAGCCTTAGCGCGAATAATCATCAACATATTGGCTATATAATGACTCTTGTCGAAGATGCCTGCTTGGGCATGTGTCCATATTACGGTAAGATCGGCATTTTACAGACTATTAGGAAAGCACCATGGTTACTATTCATACAAATTTGGGCGATATCAAAGTTTCACTGAACCAAGAAAAAGCGCCAAATACTGTTAAAAACTTCCTACAGTATGCCGAATCTGGTTTTTATAGCGGCACCATTTTCCACCGCGTTATAGAAAATTTTATGATCCAAGGCGGCGGATTCGATCAAGATATGGGTCGAAAAATGGTTAACGAACCGATCCAGTGTGAATCACAAAATGGCCTTTCGAATAAGACTGGCACTATTGCGATGGCTCGAACTAACGACCCACACTCGGCTACCTCTCAATTCTTTATCAACACTAAAGACAATGACTTTCTCGATTTTACCGCGGAAACCATGCAAGGATGGGGTTATTGTGTTTTTGGGGAAGTGGTTGAAGGTATGGCGGTTGTTAATCAAATTAAAATGGTTGAAACAGGCTTTGCTTCAGGCATGAAAGACGTGCCTGTTGAACCAGTCATCATTGAAAAAGTGACTGTTGACTAATTAATCCAACCAATTGGAAACTATCTTGAACCAAACAATCTCGAACCAAAATACCTTGAACAACGTAGTTCATATCATATCCGACTTGCACCTGTGTGCGAGTCGCCCCGACCTGCTGCAGCTTTTTAATAAGTATATGACAGAGTACGCGCCTGAGAGTCAGCAGCTCTATGTTTTAGGCGATTTATTCGAAGCGTGGATTGGCGATGACTGCTTAGCGCCAGAAAATGCAGCAAACAATCCAAATGCCGCAATGTACCAATCGGTCATCGACTCGTTTAAGCATTATGCTGATAATCACGGTGAGTTATTTTTTATGCATGGCAATCGAGATTTTTTACTCGGGCAAGACTTTGAAAAAGTGACTGGCGGCAAACTGTTAGAAGAACCTTCATTTGTTCATTGGCATGGACGGAAAACGGCATTAATGCATGGCGATAGTTTATGTACCGATGATGTAGCCTATCAACAGTTTAGAGGAATGGTCAGAAATCCAGCGTGGCAATCAGAGTTTTTGGGTTATCCAATGGCAAAACGAGTTGAAATAGCCAATAGTCTTCGACAGCAAAGTAAACAAGCGCAAACTGAAAAATCCAATGAGATCATGGATGTCAATCAGCAGGCTGTTGAAGATTTTTTCAGCGAACATCAAATTGATTGTCTTATCCACGGACATACACATCGACAAGCCACTCATGAACTCATAATTGATGGAGTTGCTAAACAACGTACAGTACTCAGTGACTGGGAAGATAGAGGCTTCTATTTAGCAGTGACTAATCAGGGAATCAGTGAAGTTTATTTTTGTTGATTGACTAAACAATAAGATCAAAAAGACTATTCACCACAGAATGTCTAAGCCGGCTGAGCGTAGTCGAAGCCTCGTAGACTCTTAACTACCTCATCATTGATTCATTTCGACTCCGCTCAATGAGCTTGGAATTTTAAGAACCTACCTTAAGCCGGCTGAGCGCAGTCGAAGCTTTGAGTTCCTAATCTTCCGCCTGAACCTCAATAAAAATATCTTTATAAGAAGTATAAATCGCTGCAAACATAGTCGGAAAAAACACCAACAATCCCAAAAAGATAGGCAGGGTCGCGACAATATAAAGAATCAAAGAAAGAATGAAATATAATAAGAATGGCAATATATTTTTTAGGCAGCCAATAAAACTTAGTTTAATTGCTTGGCCAATTGAGACGTTATTTAGCACGATTAAAGCAGGAGCAAACCAAACTGCCATAATCAGTGGAATCATAAACAAAAATGCAAATAGCATGGAAGACAAAATTCCAATCGGGTCATTCATCATTTCCTGCGACCCAGCGGTGTCTCCAGTTAGAATTGCGAAATAAACTGAACCCACCATTACAAACATGATTGCCATACTTGCTGCCGTCATCATGACAGAAAGCAAAATCAACTTCCCGACGTTGTTAGAAAACCCAGCAAACAGGTGTTCAACCGTCATTGGTTTACCCAATTCTTGATCGCGACAACCAATCATAATTCCACCTAACCAAACGTAAGTGGTGAGCATTCCAAAAAGTTGGCCGATAACAGGTATGAAATTAAGCCCTATCATCACGATCAAACCTACGATTAGCATTAAGATCCAACCACCCGGACTTAGTTTGAATAGCCCAAAGCCTTGACTAATCCAAGTCCAGCCTGCACTAATGGGTCTTGAGCGAGGTTCATGTAGATTAAATTCCTGAAGCGGATTAGATTCCATTATTTCTGCTTCAGGTGTTGTATAGGGGCTGTTATTGGTCATCTCGTCAAACTCCTTGTATTTATTTGAGCAAAAGTATATTGAGTTAATAGGTGATCTGGCAAGGGAATGTTTTATGATTAGGGTAGACATTTAGCTCAGATAAGTTTGGAATTAGCTTAGCCCCAAACAAAAATCCCCCCTCTCCTTAATCCTCTCCCGCTGGAGAGGAGATTAGAAGACGAGCATTAAGCCGGCTGAGCGCAGTCGAAGCCCCACCAACTCTAACTATCCCCCACAAAAAAGCCCGGTAAAACCGGGCTCAATAAACTAACAATCCGAGTCAATTTAGGCTATCAACCATCGGCATTTATCTGCTTAATCAGCGCCGCCAAGGTCTCTTCAGATTCTTCATGTGGTACCTGACAGGTTCCTGCCGCATGGTGGCCTCCACCGCCATACTTAAGCATTAACTCACCAACATTAGTCTTAGAGCCGCGATCAAATATGGATTTGCCGGTGGCAAATACCGTATTTTGTTTCTGGAATCCCCACATTACATGGATAGAGATATTACATTGAGGGAATAGCGCGTAAATCACAAAACGATTTCCGGCATGGATAATTTCTTCATCACGTAGATCTAGCACTACTAAGTTACCGTGAACCGTGGAACAACGTTTTAGCTGCTCTCTAAATAACTTATCTTGCTCATGGTAAAGTTCAATTCGTTCGACTACGTCCGGCAACTGCATAATTTCATCAATGTTATGATTTCGGCAATAATCAATCAGATCCATCATTAAATTATAGTTTGAAATTCTGAACTCTCGGAATCGGCCAAGCCCTGTTCGAGCATCCATCAAGAAGTTTAATAAATCCCACCCTTCAGAATTCAGCACTTGATCCAAAGTAAATTGCGCCGAGTCACCTCTGTCACATGCATCCATCATTTCTTGCCATTCGGCTGGAAATGCGTCTAACCCGCCATAGTGTTTCCAAACAACTCGCGCGGCTGAGGGTGCTTCTGGATCGATAACGTGATTATCGACTTTTTCATTTCGAATAGTTTCTGACAAATGATGGTCAAATGCCAAGTGAATACCTTTTACATAGGGTAAGTTTGTTGAAATATCATTGCTCGATACTTCGATTTTGCCATCTTGCATATCTTTGGGATGGACAAATTTAATATCGTCAATCATATCCAGATGCTTCAGTAAAACCGCACATACCAGCCCGTCGAAATCACTGCGGGTAATGAGTCTATATTTCTTCTCAGCCATTAGTTAGTTCCTATACTTGAGTATTTAGCTACTTCACTGATTGCAATTTCACCCTAGGTATAAGCTCGCATGCGGTGAAATTACCTTATGAAATAAAGTATAGACAAAGATCACCGAAGCTTCTCAAAATTTGGACAGGCAAACTCCGCTTAGTGAAAGACGCTTAAATTGTTTACGGATAGTCAGCTTAAGCCCCTTATTTACAGGGCCTAGAAAGTCATATCGACTTGAGATGGCTGGTCTGAATAAAGCATTTCAAAGTGCTTAATCATCGGAAAGTAGATTCCAGCCTTAATCGGGCGAGTATCGAGTACCTTTAATAAGGTCACATACTCGTTAATTTGGGAAAGATAGGCCGTTTTTTCTCGCTGGATAAACTGCGCCAAAGTTTCATCGGCTTGTGGTTCAGCAGATTTATAATCAACAATCCAGCGGACATCGTCAACCACAAAGGTTCTATCGACAATACGGGTTAGATACGCGCCCTGGCCTAGACTCTTTTGTAAGGACCACTCGCTAACAGACTCGGGATGATTCTCCAGAATAAAACGCCCCATTTGATCATTGAGAGTATTATGTAGCGCAACCTCAACTTGTTTAACAGACTGCTCAAGGCTTTTATCCTGTTCACTGATACCCGCGTCGATTAACTGAGAGCGGCAAAGCGCTTGCCATTGGTCGTTAAGTTCCAAGTCTAAAACTTGATTGTTTGCTACCCACTCTAACTGTCGATGGATCACTTTACCGATAATCGCCGATGATTCCGAATAATGAGCAGGATTTTCTTGCTTCTGACTAGCTTCTGCAGAGCGGTTTTTTGTCTGGTCAATTTTATTCGAGCTGGTTTTAGTAGAGCCTTCTTCTTCAATTGTCGAACGTTTTGGTAATGAAGCAACTTTTTCCAAGTTAGTCACTTTGATTTGCCTTGACTGAAAAATATAACGAAGTTCTTCCTCTCTGCTGTTTAAACCTTGAACTTGTTGAAGTTCAGTTTCCGTCAGCATCGCAGGGCGTTTACTTTCCGCATCGCGATCCATTTCGTTATCAGAAGGTTCAACCTCATTGAATATTTCAACTTGTTGTTTGACTCCCTCCCAAAGCATTTCCAAGAAGCTTCCCGACACTGGCTTCTTATAAATCTCGTCGTCTTTACCTTTGGGATCCGTTTTAACATTTGCTAATAAGTATAATTCTGACTTGGCTCGAGTACAGGCGACGTAAAGTACCCGTTGATTTTCGAATTTCTCTTTTTGTTTATCGAGGTAGTTTATATACTGATATACCGAATCATTTTCTTTGCCGGCCTCTTTTGAAATGGCCAGCAAATTATGCGCGTGCCCAACAGAGTCTACTACTTCAGTCCACTTCAGTAACTGTGAATCAATACCGACACTTGGCGCATCCAAGCGAGGCAAGATCACTCGATCAAATTCTAAGCCCTTGGACTTATGGATGGTCATAATTTGAACCTGATGATCCGCTGCCGGATTGGGTGCAGCAAATAAAGAATCCAATGCATTGTTTAATCCATCACGATCCAGTATTTCCCCACCCTCTTCAAATTGCGCGATAGTATCAATGCAACTTTGAATATCTTGAATTTCCGCTTGTGTTTCAATCTGTAAAAGTCCGCCAACCGCTTTAAAGCAACCGTAAATCCACTTCTTAAATGGTTTCTTACCTTTTTGTTCGATAGCACTTTGCAGCAAAGGCAAAATCTTTTGAATGCGAGTCTTAGATTGCGCAGAGATTTGATTTGTCTTTTCGCTACTGGCAAGTAATTTCTGAATACTCGCTGGAAAACTACGTTTAGTGCTGCGATGATGTTTTATAATTTTAAAACAATCATTCAGTGTGATTCCAAACCACGGCGCACGGCAGCAACTCGCCCAAGCCAACTCGTCATAAACATCGGTCATAGCCAAGGCCAGATTAACCAAGTCACTAACAATAATTTTATCGGTTAAAGGCTCAATTTCTAACGCTTGATAAACAATTGAATGCCGATTGAGTAAATTGATGATCTCAGTTAAATGATTTCGACTACGAGCCAAAATAGCCAAAGATTTAGTCGCATCAGGCATCGCTCTGTTTTCTTCTAAGTGTTGATTGACTATTGCGAGCACTTGCTCGGCTTGACTAGAATGATTTTCTGCATCAACACTCGCTAAAAACTTAACCTGACTCGCTTGATTGGCCTTATGAAAAGCGATGGAAGAGGCATAGCTGACGGCTGACAAAGTCAAATCATCACTATCTGGCATTACCTGAGAAAAACGACTATTAACCCAATCAATAATATTTTGATTGGATCTAAAATTCACTTCAAGCTGCCGGAAAGATAATGGAATTTGACCAACCCCTTGTGTCGCTATTTTCATAAACAGACTCACGTTAGCATCTCTGAATCGGTAGATAGATTGCATAGGATCGCCTACCAAAAATAGCGACTTACCTGAGCTGTCATCCCATCCCGCGGTCAGCAATTCCAATAATCGAATTTGTGGAGATGAAGTATCTTGAAATTCATCAATTAAGATATGTTGAATTTGATAATCCAAGGCTAGCGCTAAATCAGTGGGCGCATCATCATCGCCTAAGGCATTGAGTGAAGAAAAAGCCAACTCGTTAAAGTCGAGCAAATTTCTTTCTTTAAACACCAGCTTTAAATAACTTGCGGCAATCGGCAGTAATTCGATTACTGATTTTAGGACCGGATGGCTACTGGTGGTTTCGATTTCATCGGGCAAATATCGGACAGCGTTTAGAGACGTTAATAACGCGTGATTTTCGCTCAAGTCTTTAAAGATTTGATTCACTAACAATTTATTATGCTTAAACTGCTCTGCTTGTTCGCTATCAACCGCATCTTTTTCGGTTGGGAATCCATTGGTTTTAGTGGCACTCTTAAAAAAACCTGGTTTTGATTTACTCGCAGTAAGCAGTAATTCAGCAATTCCCTTCCATAAAGTTACGTCGTATTCATAGGGCTCACCAATTGCTGCAACTTCTTGTAATTGGATGAGGTTATCAACATTCTTTTTACCATTGGCAGCCAACACATGCGCCGCTTGCTCTAGCAGCGGTGGAAGCTCTGCTAAAATATCTTTGGGAAATAGTTGGTAAACGGCTTGCAAGCTCTCAGCAACAATGGTGTTTAATGAATCAAATAATAGTTCGCTGGTTAACTGATGATCCATCGCGTCGATACGACCTAACCATTGCAAACGTTTGGCTAGCAATTGTGCGATCATCTCTATGACTTGTTTTAAATTATTGTCTTTATAAGCCAGTAAGGTTTTAATATTTTCAGCCACTTCTCCGGGCTCTTTTATCGAAGTGAGCATTCGTTCTGCGGCTTCAAGATAAAGTGGCCACGCTCGCTCTTCAATCTTTGGCAATGTGCCAGTTTGCGAAAGTAACGGCAAAGCGCCACTGAGCCCTGCTGACAAGGCATCGATGGTTAACAAATTGAGTCGATTGGGATTAGCGATTAAATTCCAATTTAACTTTTTGTCTACTTCTAGTACCGATTTAGCAAGCTTCCATCGGGTTTGTTCATGTGCACTTTCAGGCTTCGGCAAGGTCGCCAATTTTAGTGCGCTAACAACTCGTTCGCGCATCTCTGCGGCCGCTTTGCGGGTAAAGGTAATTGCCAATATACTTTCAGGTTTTTCGACATTAGCTAATAAAGCGAGAATACGCTGGGTTAATAATTCTGTTTTGCCAGAACCTGCCGGCGCTTGCACAATAAAAGACTGTTGAATGTTTAATAGTTCTTCACGAACGGATTGATCCGCGACTGTTGGAATTGAATTTGCCGAACTAGCAGAATTAACAGAATTAGCCATTGGGCTGCTCCTCCGCGATTCGACAAACGGAACTAAAATCACAGTATTGACAGGTCTTATTGGGTTCCTTAGGTGACACAGGTGCGTAGCCAGAACTTATTCCGTCCGCTAGTCTTAACAATGAAGTTTGCCATTGCTCTCTTAACTGTTCAAATGACATGTCTTTTCGCGGTTTATCCGCGTTCTTTTTTTCGCCAAACTCGGTGAGTTCGAAGACATTAATTTGCGGGTCTTCATTTTGAAACACTAAACCGGATTGAGCGACTTCACCGGTTTTTATTCTGGCATAGTTTAAGCCGTGTACTTGGGCTCCTTCCAAAGCCAACACATAAGCTGGCATTTGGGCTTCGGTGGGTCTAACCCCAAACCAGTTACTAATCGTGGTCGAGCCTGTTTTATAATCGATAATTTCTATTTGATCATTAAGCACTTTATCCAATCGATCGATTCTGAAATTCAAATTGATTTCGCCTAAGTTCAGGCTATAGTCTGACTCTAATTCTGCGACTTCGAATTGGCTACGAGTTTTCTCAATAGCAAGCCACTGCATGATCAACTTTTTGAGCTTCAGGTATTCTAAATCAACAATTTCATTTTCAGTGACTGACAATAAATAGGCTTTGCTTTTTTCTAGCGCTGTGTGCAGTGATACATCGACCAGCTCTTCTAATTCGGCAGAACTAGTATCACAAAGAAATTGCTGAGATTTTAACGATTGCCAAATTAACTCCATCGCTTCATGCAACCAAGTCCCTTTACTTCGAGGCTCTACTCCCACTTCCACCGGCTCATAACCGGTTAAACGCATTTGGTATTTTGCCATCGCCATAAAAGGGCACTTAGCATAATCGCTGAGTAAGTAGGCTCCACCTTTAATCACATGACCCGATAAATCAATTTGATCATCGCTTAGCCATTCAAAATCAGGTTCTAGGCTTTGGTTAGTTTCTAGTTGAACTAAACTGCGAGGGTCAGCCTCTGTTAGATGTGCGAAAAACTGAGACACATTATTTTTCTTTTCGCCTTCACTTCGGGTCGAGGTAACCAAAAGATTTTTGGATGCGGTCAATAGACTTTCCGAGAGGCTAGATGAATATTGATACTCTCTTTCGGCCGAGCTTCCTGGCATCAAGTGTTCTCGTTGTAACTCTAATGGCAAAAATGGATTGATTTTGTTTTTCTGTGGCCAGGTGTCTCGGGTAAATCCAACCAGTACCAATTCATCAAACTGCAAACCACTGGCTTCTAATACCCCTAACACATGCACATTAACCCGATCACTCGCAATCTGAAAAGTCTGTTGTAATAGTTGTTGTTTAAGAAAATCGATAGCTTCGCGATAATTAATGGTTTCATAAAAATCCGATAATCGCTTACAGGTATTAATCGCAGTTTGAAAACTTTGTTTTGCTTGAGTTTCAAATGAACTGTCTTTATCGCTGGAAAATACCCAGCCCCATGTGTTTAAGTAGAGTTTAATGATCTCAACGAGCTTCTCACTCGACTTCTTACCATGATTCAAATCAGCGGTTACTTGCAGTCGCCTTTTTAATAGTGCCAGACTTTCCTTTTCGGGAGCATCGTCAATGCTTTTAATTAAAAAATCTATCGAATACTGCTTTCTCGGTTGCAAACAAATTTGATGAATAAAATAGCGAATTTTTTCCGCATGCTCACCCCACTCAATAAAGGGAGAGTTTTTTAGGAAATGGATCTCTTGTTGTTTTAATCCGCGAGACTGAAAACCAAGCAGGGTTAGAGCCGCTTTAACCACGGGCTGATCCGATAAAGGGAAACCCGCTGAAACATTGTATTCAGGTTTGCTCAGTACAACCCAAGGCAACTCTTCATTAGGCTGAAAAACGCGACTAAACTGATAGTGGACTTCTGGTAAGTGATTAGCCAATTGATCCACAACAATAGCAACCGCATTGCCTTGCTTTTGTTTTTGCTGAGCATAATGAGCTGCAAATTCTAATTCTTCATCCAGACTATCAAACACAAATTGACTGGCCATTTCAGGCTCTTTTTTGGGTTGATAGTAAGTTACTTTAATGCCAAGTTGTTCAAGCTGTTGAAAGAAGAAGGTTTCTAATGGCGTTAGTTGGTTGAATCCAACCATCAGGATATGTTTGCTTAATTTGGTTTCAAGTCGATTTAGATGTTCAATAATAAAATTGGGAACCGCAAAGTCGGCGAGTAATGATTTTTCTTTTGCTAAAGCTTGGTAGTCTGAAATCCATTTAATGAAAAAGTCAATTTCTGTGGATTCACCTTGTGCTAACTGGGTTAACTCAAGCCGCCAGTGGATTAAGTTTTGATAGGCGTCCACTACTTTACCTGCAACCCCGGCAGGATTGGTTAAAGTCCACTCGGATTCAGATTCGATTTGTTTTTCTAACCATACTTTTAGAACAAACGCCGATATTCGTTTAGGCAGTGGGGTAACAAAGGATAACTCGGACCACAATTCGTCAATCAGTTGCGACATCGACTGAACCTTAAGCCCAGCATCCACCTTTCCCTCAGCCAGTTCTGACATACGCGCGGCGTACACCGCCTTTTGAGTACGAGAATTGGGTGTAAGCACCAGCGAGTCTGGCGATAAGTGGGGTTTTAACGATTGATAATCAAACTTAATGGTCATGTTTAAGAGAGTTTACTCTTCACGGCTCGTAGTTATGTGAGTGCTATTCTCATGGACTGCTCTGTTTTGTGCAAGCGAAAACATGGGCAACTCGAACCAGAGTCTCAATCAACTATTTAGAGTTCTAATTGCTGCTTCTGGATCGGCATCAACAATTTTCAGCAAAGCTTTTGCTGGCCCGGTTGGACTTCGACGGCCCTGCTCCCAATTTTCAAGGGTTCGTTGACTAACCCCAATTAATGCCGCAAATTTATTTTGTGTCATTCCAATTCGTAATCGAATCGCCCGGACTTCTGGCTCGGCAAACTTAAACTCACGACTGGGAGTTGATTTGCCTTTTTTAATAGAATCCATCTCTTCGACGCTGGCAAGCAACTCGTTAAACATTTCTTCATTCATCTGACCACCTCTCAACAATTGATTTAAGCATTGATAATTGTTGTTGAGTTAAATTTTCCTGTTTATTTTTAGGATATCCATACAGCATATAAATATGTTCGTCGGACACCATCCAATAATAAATGACTCGGATCCCTCCACTCTTACCTCGCCCTTCAAGTTTCCAACGTATTTTCCTTAGACCACCACTGTTCTTAATTAGTGCACCACTATCTGGACGATTAACCAGAACTTCCTGTAAGGCACGATACTCATCATCGTTCATTAACTGCTTTATGGTTCGAGTGAATATTGCTGTCTCTATAATTACCATCTAAATCCCTGATGTACGCCAATGACGTATTTAGACTATATCACATTTTTTTGTGTTTGCTAACGAAACATAGCGCTAAATTACTAGCTGAAGGGTTTTGTACAGGCGAAAAAAAAGGCAACTCAAAACTGAGTTGCCTTTAGATTTTTTGCGGTTCGTTCCTTGTTCAATCCATTGTCAATCCAATTGACTCCTAACTCCCCCAATCATCCTATGAGTAAATCCTGTACTCCACTCCCCTAAATTCCATCCTAAGACCTTCTGGTCTCGCCATCTCCATGCAACGGCTTGCTATCCTTATCGGCAGTTCCTTGTGCTATTTCCTTGAGCACATGAACATTGTAGTCGGATTTCAGAAGTTAACTAGTGGGTCAGAATTATCTCACAGCGAGAATTTATTATAATAACACTGCTCATTATATTTATATTCAATTAATTCAATAAGTTATGAGTTTTAACGATTACAGATTAAGCGTTATGTCGGATGTGGTTTTAAGATATGGCTTACAGCCGTGTGAGAGATCTCGCACAAATTTATAGAGTCGGCTCAGCTATTCATAATCTAAAAGAATTTTCCGAGGGTGTAAAATTCTATTTATCGGTACCAGAAAAACGTTTGTCGTTCACCTGGATTTGCTAGTATTGTGAACCGGCTATAGCATCTCTAAATTCCATGGAACTGTTTTGATAGTTAAATTCTACGGCGTGAAAAAATCTGTGAATTTAGTAGAATATTCAATTAGATAGATTGATCCGAGTGGCGAATTAAAGTTATCCTAGAGTTAAATCAACTATTAATATTGGATGATAAATAAGAGGAATAAATGGACTATTCATTTAATAGAGCAACTCTAGCTAGAAGACTAACAGCAACCGATTTTTACAACAACCCTAGCCTAACAGATGAGACATATAGACGAAAATTTATTGAGGAAGTAGTAATAACAGCAGATCAAGATTTTTCTAATAAGCTTTCTCTGTCATCACACGAAGTCAAGGGTAAAGCAACTTATTCAGTTAGAGACCTAACTCATAAGTTAATATTGAGGCAATGTGCATATAATATTACGAAAAAAGTACGGCCAAAACTTAAGACTAGAAGCCAAATTATAAGAGAGCTTAGAGTATTTCTCAGCGACGGAGGTTCATATACTGTATACAGACTAGATATCCAAACATTCTTTGAAACTTGTGACGCAGAAAACATACTCAAAGTATTAACTAACTTGGGAGTTAATCAACAAACCATTCGAATAATTTCACAATTCCTGTCCAACTTTAACAATAATTATTCGCATGGAATTCCCAGAGGTGTCGAGATCAGTTCGATTCTTTCAGAAGTAATTCTACATGAATTTGACGAAGCTATAAGAGCGAATGAATACGTTTTTTACTATTCAAGGTTTGTAGATGACATTATCATAGTTACATCTTCGCAAGAAGAAGAAAAACCTTTTATCAGATTACTTAAAAGCCACCTGCCCAAAGGTCTAAGGTTTAATCACAATAAATCTCGCTATTTTAAAGCGTCGACCGTAACCGATTATCCAGCGGTACCAGTAGAGTTTGACTATTTAGGGTATCGTATTTCAATTACTGAACATTATAATTACATCAGTACCAATGGTACTAAACCCTCCAAGAAAAAGATTACTACATCACACACTAATGACTTCAGGGACGTAGTAATCGATATTTCAAACAAAAAAACTAAATCCCTTATTGGCAAGCTCCACAAAGCATTCTATTCCTACGCTAAATCAGCTGATTTCGCATTGCTTAGCGATCGAATCAACTTCTTGGCAACAAACCGAGATCTTATTCACAAAGGTAAGAACGAAAAAATACCGACTGGTATATATTATAACTACAAGGAAATCTCGGTAACCAATGGAGCTTTATCGCGATTAGATAAAGCGCTAAAAGCCCTAGTTTTATCACCAAACAAACGCCTAGAAAATGTAACCTCGAGAAAACTAAATCGAGTTCAAACTCAAAGCCTTCTAAAAATAAGTTTCCAGCATGGCTTCAGTATGCGTGTATTTAAGAAATATAGTCCAAATAGATTAAAAGAAATCACAAGGATCTGGTAATGCCAAATATAAAGGTCAACAAAAAGGACAAGTTTAGAGCGCTTCTTACCGACACTATACCGGGTGATGTTCCCGTTATATTTTCAAATGATGGATTGTATTTAAACTGCCACAGCAACTCAAAAATTGATATTTCCGAAACTTGCAAAGTTCGAAAAAACATATTTGAGTACTTAATAATAGGCAATGATAGTCATTCTTCTCCATATAAGTATAGTATTACCAAAGATGAAATTTCCTCTCGAAACCTTTCATTAATGCACCCTCGGTCACAACTAGCTTTTTGTGAGTTTTATGATAAATATAGTGACGCGCTCATATATCTTTGCTCTAAAAGCCCAGCCTCCATCAGAGCTCCTAGTAAAATAAGTAACAGTTACTATTCACGTGAAGCAGACAAATCAAAAAAATACAAGGAAGACGACATTGATACACTGCAGGAAGAGCTTCATAAAAAACATTTGTCATCTTATTTTTCGTATCGAGGTTTTAACAGACTTTATAAGTTATTTGAAAGCAATAAATATTTCGAATTAGAAAGAAAATACACTTCTATGTGGATGATTGATATTGCCAATTGTTTCGGGAGCATCTATACCCATACAATAGCATGGGCGATAAAATCAAAAAAATATGCAAAGGGCAGCTTAAAATACAGAAACCAATTTGGGAATAAGTTAGACACTCTGATGCAAAGGTCTAATAACAATGAAACAAATGGAATACCTATTGGTGCTGAAACAAGCAGAATATTCGCTGAGATAATATTACAAAAAATAGATTGCGATATTATTCATGATATAGAGAAGACTCATAACTTAACCTTCAAGAAAGATTACTCCTTTTTTCGATATGTAGATGACTACGTTATATTTTCACAATCCAACGAAGTATCATCGAAAATCGCTAGAACCATTTCAGATAACATTTCGGAATTCAACCTATATATAAATACAAATAAAATAAGAAAGCATACAAGACCATTTAATACAAATATGTCGAATATAGTTAGTCATCTGAAGGAAGAAATAAGTAAATTTGAACATATGCTCTTTTATACTGAGGCTGTCAACGGGTACAGTAGGTTATGCCTACACAAGATAAATAGAAGAGATTCGCTTTATAAGCATTTCATCAATAGAATTAAACAAGCCTGCCATTTACAGGATGCAAAGTTTAGTGATGTGTCATCCTACATGATTGCTATTCTTTCTAATAAGGCATTAAAAACAACAACTGAATATCGAATCTCAAAAAATGAAACCCGAGATGAAGCAATTTTAAAATATGTAAACACTCTAACTTTACTTTTGGATTTAATGTTTTTCTTCTTTACCGTTAGTCAAAACGTAGTGTCTTCGTATAAGCTAGCTAAAACTATTATAGTCCTAGACCGTTTTATTAAAAACCACGGCGCTCAATTCCTATATCGATTTAGAACAAGAGTAATGGAAAACTATTTTGCAATTGAGTATAAGAGAGATAGTACTGATAGTCGAAAGAACTTTGTAACGCTTGAAAATTTAAATATTTTACTATCGACCAGCTCTTTTGGAGAAAACTACTTAATCCCACCAGAGTTAATTGAAAAGTATATTAGTGAAGAAGCATCTTACTTTCAAATAATATCTGTTTTGTATTATATTAAATCGAGTGAAGTCTACGACAAAATCAGATTAAAGATTGAAAGTATCATTCGTTCTATAATTCAAAAGAATTGCAATTTAGATTCAAACTCGGAGTCTCTCCATTTATTTTTAGATTCGTTAAGTTGTCCTTTCATTTCCGAGCAAACGAAAAAATCGCTACTTGATATATACTCTGATAGATACGAGGCTCTATCCTTAGTAGACAGGTCAACCTATTTGACAGAACTATCCAAAACATACTGGTTTGTAAACTGGACGAACTTAGATATGATAAAATTATTAGAGCGTAAGGAGTTGATATCGCCATACTAAGCTGCTAAATTTGTCATTGTGGTGGGTGGCCAATATTACTCCATGAAATTTACTCTAGACGTTTTCGAACGCTGAGCTGGTTTCATATTTCGAAATATACAAACGATTCTACGCAAATAGTTGACGAGTATACTTTTGAGAGAGCTATCAGCTCTCACACACCTGATGTTGAGGTTACCCATCACAACCTTATTAGAAAAATAATCGGTAAGGCCATTATAGAGTATCAAAGAATCTAAGGTCAGATCACTTGCTCAGATCTAAACGAACAAGCCCAACGATTAGCATCTATCTCAGAACTGGATACACTATCTATCTCTAAGAAAATAAGTTCAGTAAAAAAGCCGTCAATTTTCATTGATGGCTTTATATTTCAATAGACTTGCACTGATTGATACATCAAAACTGCCTAGCGAAATGTTTCTCGCTGCTGAGTTTCACGCAAGTCGTCCAGAATATCCTCATATAGTTCAGGATAATTATCGGCTACAAAATTATCGAGAGTTAACCTTTGTTCAACTAAGTACGTTTCTTGTTGCCAGCTATCCCAAGTGCGAGAGTCACTACCAATCAAATACTCTATTAACGCCTTTGTTTGAACAATATCGACTCTTTCTTCTTCCATCATTAGCTTATGAGCGGTTACTAGCTCCGGATCATAGACAGCAGACAGATAGTGGAAAAGATGTTGCTCATAATGAGGAGAAACAAGCTCAATATACTCATTCAATAGTGCATCGTTATAGTCATTCACTATCACTACGGCCATCTTGTTAGCTTTGCAATCACCTGGCGTATGCACGTTGGTTTCACCCAATTTTATACCCGTATCAACATTGTCATAAAAAGCATAGGAAACCACTTTGTACTGCTTGCATTGCTTTAAACTTCCAAAAGAAAAGATAGTGCCTGAAGGAGCAGGCTCAACATCTAGCCAGCCTCGCCCATGATCAGAGGTAACCCAAGAAGTTGGTGGCTGATCTCTATCAGAACAAATTGAGTTCATCGAAGTCATATTACCCAACTTTTTGTAACAAGTTCGAATAAACTCAAATGCCGCTGGGTTAGTATAAGTTACTTGCACATCAATGGAAGCCTCAAATTGAGTAGCACCAGGACTAACAGCCACCACCGATATGCTGCTAACTAACACATCCACCACAGGTTCGGGTGACGTTGATTGTTTGTAAGTGCCAATCTTACGCCACTTGGCATCCTTCCATTTACCTAACCAGTTTTTTTTCTCGCAGAAACACCACACTTTAAACTTGTACTCTTCATCTGAGGTTAAGCCGGTTGAGGTAAAGCTGTTGGTAGCAGAAAAATCCGTCACACCACCACATACATTCATCGTTGGTGTCTTTCGATAACAAATTTTGTAGTTGCTACCGACATGATTATAATTGCCACTGGGCACCGTCCAAGTTATCGATATGGACGAATCGTCATGACTGGTTGACCATACCGAACCAATGCCTCCGGCAGCATTTGCTAGGCTACAAACAGAAAGCAATAAAACCGACAAAGAGAGTTTTATAAAACTTCTTTCGGTATGTCTTGATTGACATAGTTTTAGCAGAGCCGCCACAGCGTCCTGCCATAAATAGTGATTGGTTATAGTTTTCATAATTTATAATCCATTTTAGTTTAGTTAAAGTGCAGAAGAGCTTTACCCTCATACAAAATGCAATTCGCTTGTCTGAGTTAACGAAGAACTGTTCAGAATTAACCGTCGACTTCCTTCTTTGAAGAGTTAAAACACAGATAGCTTAAAGAAAAAATTATCCGCGTTTTAACGCTATTCAAAAGCGGATAGCTTATTTCTTCTGAACTTTTTCATCTTGATCAAAATCCTCATCATCATCTGGATCGACAATTGGTGCTAGCCAAGCCTCTTTAATGACTTGCATACCTCTTGCCGGTTCAAATGAAATCCCACCACCAATATCAGGGGAGACCTCTGCGAGTTCATGATGAACCGTTAATGGCGGAATCGTATAGCACTTCTGCAATTTAAAACTCACACCGTGGCTAGTGTAATAGTTCCCAGGACCAACCATGTTTGTATAAGTATTTGGCGCATAAGCAACCACTTTAACCTGCCCTGAACCTGGCACTGAGTAACCACCGAAGCCGCCTCCTCCACCAGCAAATCCACTGGCATAGTTATGGGTAGCAGTAAATGTTTTATAAACTTCAAGATCATAGACGCCGACAGGTGCGGGGCCGGTATAATTGGCTGCTATTTGCGCTCCCGACCAATTCACGTCAGCAATTTCTACAATCGTACCCTGATGGCACCATGGAACAGCTTGAGCCGCACTGGATAACAATGTTGCGCCAATGGCGATGCCTAATAGTTTTTTGTTCATCATCTATTCCTTCTAAAATGTTATCGACTATCCGTCAGCTTTGACGGCTAGTCGATCAAAACCAAGATTATTTCTGCTGCGCAACAGAGTTGTAGCTAAACCAAAACAACTAAGTCGTTTTGATAAAGTCATTTCACTATACTCAAGGGGAGCCAGAGGCCAAGCCAATTGGCTGGTCAAAATTGGCTGAAGATGATTTTTTACCAAAATTTACCCACAACAAGGTACTGTTTTTATTTGGTAAATATATAAAACCGAATATTCCGAAGAAGTTTATTGGTAATAAGGAATGCCAGACTTTATTGGCAGGGAAGTGAGATATCTCATTTATGCAGGTGTAATTGATTAACTACCACCACACTGCTGTTTGCATAAGACATGAGAGGGGTTCATCAATGCGATGATACCCCATTACTAAAAAATAATTGTAGCCAATACAAATCTTGGTTTGAGATAACAGTACTACAGCTAACGACTAAGAAGTTTGAGTTAGAAAAACACAGCTCATTCACACTGAGGTTTGTAACCTGACACGTGAGACTGGATGGCTATCCATTGATCGCTAATCTTGATTAAAACGTTTGTCGATACATAGGTAAAGCAGTAGTCCCCTTTATCATTAGTACCCGATGCTCTTCCCTGACCTGCAACAATAGCTGTATTGTTTTCAAAAATATTTATTCTCTGAATATCATACTCAAACTCTTTATGTGGCCACCTGTAAGTTTTCAAGAATGCCAGCTCTTCAGTCTTGGGTGTGGTTACTCCTTTTGGATCAACTATAACAAAATCTTCATGAGTCAAATCATTAAGTCCAGCCACATCCGATGTTTTGTAGATTGTGGGCCAAACCTGTTGCTTTAGCTGAGTTAGATAAGCTAAATCGTTTTCATGGGTTGTCTTTTTTGAATTTGCTTGCGCGTAAGACAAATTCAAGATAAAGATAAAAAGAGTTAAAACTAAGGGTTTCATTTTTTGTCTCCTTGATAAATTTGATATCAGATTATTCTATGGAGCCAATAAAACTAACCGTTTTGTGATAAACCTATCCCTAAGAGTGATGAATGTATGCCGAACAAATCTATAACAAATGGCTTTACGACTATATTTCGAGCTTTCTCATTTTCATAAGACTCTTTTTATATCGCTTTCCAACCGCTAACGATGTGCCATCGTTTAAAACTACACTTGGACTTTGACTACCTAGTCCGCTAACACTTTCAATAAAATTTAATCGAACAATATATTTTCGGTGGATTTGAATAAACCCATATTCTTGTAACCTTGAAAGTACCGATTTTAAAGTGCTACGATACAAGTATTCTTCGCCACTAGAAGATAACTCTACGTAATTTCCAGCGCTGCTTATCAATGAAATATCCTTAATAGCTATTGCATGTTCTCTCCCGCCTTTGCTGACAAGAAGATATTGATTTAAAGCTGACGAGACAGATTTCGATTGAATGTCGGATTTGGGACTAGAAGGATGCTTTTCTTGGCCGTCATTGACTAAGGTCAAAAGTAATAAACTTGTATAAATAAGTAATGCAACGGGTACAAACTGAAACGCCAGCTTAAATGTACTTTGAAGCTCTAGATTCCAGATTAAGGACTGGGTGACCAATCCCAAAATAGCGATAAAAACCCCAAAGATACTGTAAATGAAAAACCTCAGAGAGGCACCTTCAAGCTTTCTGACTTTTCTTATGACTTGAGTAATTACGGGTACCGCCACAACCCAATAGATTAAAACGTCAAATGACCAACCTAAAGATAAAAGTAAACCCGACTCACTCTCTGGGTTAACTACGCTGTGAGTGGTGCAATAAATCGTCAAAATAATAAAGGCACAGGTAGAAGCGAAAAAGTATCCGGCGCATTGAAGAAAATGCTTTGAAATACTTTGCGCTCCGAAACACCTTAAAATCAAATCCTTTGGTAACAATTGATTCTGCATAAAATTGTTTATCTTCAGTTTGCCTGCCTCAGCTTTACAATAGTCTATAGACTGAGTATTTAGTGAAAAACTCAAATCTACTAATGCTAACGACCCTCCCCCAACATCCTCTGCCGATACTGATTAGGTGTAAAACTAGTCATCGACTTAAACGCTCTAGTAAACGGCCCAACCGATGCAAACCCACTTTCCAACCCAACCACCAAAACCGGCCACTTTTGCTTATCCGGATCAATCAATAAATCTTGAGCGTGTTTAATTCTTAATTCATTTATATATTGATTAAAATTACGAGCGCCCTGCTCGCTTCTCAAGGCTCTGCTAACCCGATACTCTGAAACATCTAACTGACGAGCAATATCAGCCACTTTTAAATTGGGCTGTAAAAAGAGCGACTTGCCAACTAACAGCTCTTTTACTTGATGTGCAAGTTCAGATTCACTCGCTGATATACTCTCCTCCGTAGATACCATGGGAGAATTATCGACTGTGATAGGCTCAACACTAGACGATAGATATTCGCTAGAAGCCATTTTTGACTCCTTAAACCGCCATCTCATCAGCACATGTGTGTTGAACAATACAAAGAGCGTAATAAATACAATCACCCATTCATGGACTTGTGGATTATTTGCCAGTACTCCCTGAGAGACTTTACTCATGGATACCGCTAAACCAAAGGTGGTTAAAAATATCACTCGTTGAGTTTTACCGGTTTTGGATGCTTGTTTAAATCCACGACAACCTTCCCAAAATGAAAGCACTAAAACACTCGAAGACAACAACACGGTTAATTCAGATAATATATGCTGAGTAAGCTCTTCATTTAGTGCTGGTAACAAAGCAGTACTGCTCGCAAATAAATAACCTTGTTTGATCACAATTAGCAACGAAATAGCAGCGGCGAATAATAGATGATGGAGCTGAATGGAAGATTTATCTCGGAACAAGCTACGCGAAAGTAACCAATAAGCGTTGCAAGTTGCACAGGCTCCCATCCCTAACAAATATTGATATGCACCTATCGTCCCACCGGTTAGTTTTTTGGTCGCCATAATAGCAATCGACCCACAAAACACCGCAAAAACAATATGTGCTATATGCTTTTTGCGAACAAAAAGCTGAGCGACCATAAAGGTTAGGCTTGTACAAATCAAAACAAGGTAAAGGCTAGATAACGTCATTCATAAACCACCAATAAACTGCGTTGCCTTATAGTACGTGGGATATAGCCTCCTCTCAATCAAACAAATGTAAACAGATTTAACTGATTATCTAGCGCCGAATTTCAAATTCGGTGCGACACAAGCCTTTATTTTTGACAAATTGAGTTATCAATCGTTGATTAACTTAAAGGCAAATATGCACACATTTACAAATCAGACCGGCGTTTCCTTAGGCTCACCAGACACTCTACTTAACTACTCAGTAAAATCTTGGGTTGGAATAGCCCTGTTAGGACAATGGATGTTTGCCCTCTACATCTTTAGTGTTTACGCCATGCCCTCATTACTCGGTCAGCCAGATGTCACTTTGTCAGTATCCCCCGCCACAGGCACCAAGAAAGCCGATGGATTTGATTTTGTCATCTTCTTCGCCCATATCGTTCCAGCAGCATTAATGGCGATGAGCGGTTTACTGCAATTCTTCCCTAGTATTAGAAAACGCTTTCCGAAATTTCATCGATATAACGGTCGGTTATTTTTTGTACTTGGCTTATCTGGCGCACTTTCTGGTTTATACCTGACTTGGGGAGCCGGACTAAGACTGAGTGATATTGGTGCGATAGGAATCACTCTGAATGGGATTTTGATACCCATTGCCATCTATTTCGCATGGCGCACGGCAGTCAACAAACAATTCTCCTTACATCAACGCTTTGCGGTGCATAGCTTTTTACTAGTTAACGGGGTATGGACCTTTAGATTGTATCTAATGGCCTGGTTTATCCTAAACCAAGGCGCTAATGGCAATACGCGAACTTTGGATGGCCCAGCAGATATTGCGATCTCATTTGCTTGTTATTTATTACCAATGGCGATTGCTGAATTGGTTTTCTGGGCGAAGCGCACACCAAGCAATATAGTTAAACGAGTCGTAACAGGAATAACCGCTTCAGGAGCTTTGTTAACTTTAATTGGTATTGGGGCAGCGGGTATGATGATGTGGTATCCGAGAGTAGTTAAGGTGTTTGAAGGGGTGTTTTAGAAAACCAATAAAAGCACGCGACTAGTAAACTAGGTATTAGCCGCGTGCTACTGACTAAAATCGACTTTTTAAAGAAGCCGACGTGATAATCTATTTGTGAGAAAACTCCACTCGGGCTCCGAATGGCCTAAAAATGCTTAAGTGATGGTTTGGCGTGCCTGAATCATCAACACCACCGGCAATTATCAAACCAGACAGAGCAAATTCCAATGCAGCTTGGTTTACTGACCAATTGTCTGTACCTCTATCGGTGACTGCATTAATTACCATTTTTAATGCTGCTCCAGAAGGGATAGTTTGTTCTACTTTTGTTGTAAACGCAGCGCAATTCTCCGCTGAAGTTGGGCAAAATCCAAATGTGGCGTCACTATTTTCTGTAAAGGTTCCAAACCCAACGGGTCGACCGGTTTTGGAATCTACCATTTCAATCGACTGAATTGTGATCCCTTTTGGTAACGCAACGGCTGCGGCACAAGAGTCCCCAGCTTGACTACCAATCGCGGAATAACCACCGATCTCGAGCTGTAAATTAGAAGTACTGTCGCTGGCAACTTTCCACTCATAGACATAGACTTTTGGCGGATCGGCTGGACACGAAACAGCGACACGACTAACGACCGATAATACTGCTAGAAGACAAGTGATTGCTATTGTTTTGATATTGATTAATGAATTCATAATTGTTGCTCCTCAAATAATTCCTTTTCCATTTCAATGAATGTAATTAAAAAGCCGTGCTCTACAACGCAAAGCTGCTTTGGTCGTAAGGTAAGAACTGATTTAGAAAATGGCCTTCTAAAATACCTCAAATCTAACTAGTTCAACGCTAATGACTTTTTACGACAGCTTGATAGTAGCGAACAAAATGTGATGATTCTTGAGGAAAATGGGAGGAGTTAGATTGTTATCTCTTATTAGCGATAAGTTAAAATGAAGATTAATACTATCTATGCCTAAAATGCTCGATAAGGTTTAACTCTTCGTGTTTTCCGGTATCTCTGACAGTGTATAACTTTTGCACTTTTTAAAGGCTCGGCGAAATGAAGACTCAGATTGATAACCTAGGCTTTCGATAAATTCTAAGTTCGGCTTTTCACCGCTCTTTAATCTCAACTCAGCTAGATTCATACGCCATAAAGTCAAATAGTTCATAGGGGTATTACCAACTAGTTCGGAAAACTTGGTAGCAAATGCGGTTCGAGACATACCAACTTCTTGGCCAAGTAATTCGATTGTCCAAGCCTTTTCGGGATGGTTATGAATTTCTGAAAGTGCTTTTCCAATTTTTGGGTCTTTTAGCGCATTGAGCCATTGGCCATGATGTACTTCTGAACTCAACACCCATTGCCTAATTGTTTGAATCATTAATATATCGACCAGACGAGTGATCACAGACTCCCCTCCCAAGAATCCACCTTCAGCTTCTTGAAAGATTAAATCAACAATACCATCCATCATTGTATTAAAGAGGTGTTGCTCCTTTTGAACGTGGATGACATCCGGCATATCATTAACCAGCATTTCACCAGAAGGATGAGCGATTTTTACCACGCCGCAGAGCATGATAGTTTGCCTATCTTGCACTGAGCCAGATTGTTGTTCGGTTCTGGACTCTAGTGGCTCAGGTCCAACTTCAAGGGTTTCAAATAAATCGCTGACTTTTTTAACTGGCAGAGAATACAAATCAACAGCTTTAACTGACTCCGATGCCATTACTTGGTGACCAGGCGAACGCGGCAGGAACAACACGTCACCAACGTTTAATTCAAGCAACGTGTCATTAACCTTTACTAAACAACGACCAGCCACAATCACATGAAACATGCTGGTCGCTTGATAAGTAGGTACATTGACTGCCCACAGTTCCCCCCGAAACAACGAACGACTGTAGTAAATACTCTCTAGCTTAAGATAACTCAAAACTTCGTCATATTGCTTAGGTTTGCTAGCAAGCTGGTTTTGATTAACGAGTTTGGTATGCGCTGATTTCATAATCAATAAGGTAATGAACGATCTGCACATAATCAAGTGCTATCTGACATTCAATGTCGCTTTTTAAAACACCATAATAGCCATACGCCAACAAAATCAAGTTTAGGAGCAAAGTCATGGGGATTACTAAAAGCAAGCTCTACCTATTTATAGCCGGGTTGATACTTGTACTGGTCGGTTCCTATATAGGATTTTTACCAGACGATTACTTAACACAACTTTTTGGAGACAAAGAATTTAGCTTTGACAGCCTTAGCGAAATGAGAGGAATGGGAGGTTCACTATTTGTGATAGGCTTGTTTATGTTTAGTGCTGCCTTTATTAAACGAATAGAGAGCCCTGCTTTAGTTATCTCGGCACTTATCTATGGTTCGTTTTCTGTGTTTAGGTTGTTAGGTTTTGTGTTTGACGGCCTCCCTAGTCAAAGTATTATTATTGCGTTTTCGATTGAATTACTAATGGCACTGTTAGTCAGTGCAATAATACTCTCCAAACCGAACACTATTTCGAATTAATAAGGCGTCGTATTGGTGTAACTTTCGTATGCGAACTTTACAAGCTTTCATTGAGATAATTGTTACACAACACTTTAGCCAACTATCGAATGTGCGTTGCCAAACAATGTCAATACACTTAAGATATTTTAAATGTTGCTCAGGCTAGCACCATTTGCATGTGATTAAACACACAAAAGTGCGCTTAGGTTTAAGCAACTTAAACAATAACCACAATATGATATGGAGCCATCGAGTATGAGCCGTTTTCTATTCTTATTTCTAATACTGAGTTTCAACCTAGTTGGTAATAGCGTTGAAGCTAAAAATACTAGCAACGCTGACTATCAAGCTATAGTTGATAAATTCATTCCAAAAGATGGCCCCGGAGTGTCAGTCATTATGAGTCAAAATGGCAAAGTCATTTTTCAAGGCGCTCAAGGAATGGCTAACATAGAACATCAAGTACCGCTGACGACTGACTCAGTGTTTAGACTAGGTTCTATCACTAAACAATTTACTACTGCGGCGATAATGATGCTTCAAGAACAAGGTAAATTGAGCATTAATGACGATATGAAAAAGTACGTGCCTGACTTTCCTACCGAGGGCAATATGATCACTATCGAAAACCTAATGACTCATACATCGGGAATTGCAAACTATACCAATGATCGCGAGTTATTTACTAAAGAAATACAAGTCCCGATCACATTAGACGATATGCTCAAACGATTCGAAGCGCACCCAATGACTTTTAAAACTGGCGATGAGATGCGCTATTCTAATACTGGCTATGTGCTACTAGGCAAAATAATCGAAGTTGCCAGCGGTCAATCTTACGCTGAATTTATTGAGCAAAATATTTTCAAAAAACTAGGAATGAATTCAAGCCGATATGGTGGTGAACAAATAATTCCAAACCGAGCCAGTGGATACGAGTCCGACCACGATGAGGTCGTTAATGCTTCGCATATTGATATGAGTTGGCCACATGCGGCTGGTTCTTTATTATCGACAGTGGGCGACCTTAAGATTTGGAATGAAGCACTTCAAAATGGTACGCTAATATCGAAATCAAGCTACCAGAAAATGATTAAACCTTTTGAGTTAAACAATGGAGAATTCTCTGATTATGGCTATGGCTTTGGACTCGGCAAACTCAATAAGTATGACACCATTGAACATGGTGGAGGAATCCCTGGCTTTATTACTTGGGCGGTTTACATTCCGAGCGAGGATCTTTATGTTGCCGCTTTAACCAACTCAGGAAATGGAAACCCAGGTGTCGTTGCACGCTCATTAATAGCCGAATACTTGGAAATAGACGTTCCGAAATTTAAACCAGCAAAAATCGATCACAGCAAAGCCAAAACACTATTGGGTACTTATAAAATTGACGAAAAGTCTTCTCGAACTTTGTTAATGGAAGATGGTAAGTACTATACCGAAAGAGAGACAGGAGCTAAGTTTGAAGTCATCCCCTACGCCCAGAATGGATTCTACTACGAAGGTGGTTTGAGCTATATTGAATTTACTAAAAACTCTGATGGTCAACAGGTAATGAATTTTTACTTCAACTTAAATCTTGAGCCACAAAAGGCGATTAAAAAATAGATTCTGTTAGACTCGCAGTTAAAGTCAAATAAATAGGCAATCATAAAAAATGATTGCCTGAAACACCATCAAGAGCATTACTACCGCTCTGTTAGATACAAACTTTCTTATATCAATATCTTTAGTTTGTGTTGAAGTTAGCACTTCTTAGAGAGCAAAAAGTAGCGCTTCAGTCGAGTTAAGCTCTAATTAATATCAATACCAGATGCCCCACTCCCGTTGCAAAAATCTTGTGGACATAACACCTTTTTTCTTGCAACTCGGTTAATTATCAGGCATCGTGTCATTAAATTGATGGAAGAACGAATAAACGGATTTTATCTCATAGAATAGGCTCTAGCCTATTAACCCAAATTCCCTGTCTAAAACTCCTTTATTCGCATTTTTATCACACACGATTTATTCGGCACAACTTTGATAGAAAAGCAGGAATTTAAATGTCCAAAATCAATAATTTGTTAGTTTCGATAGTACTCATAAGCTTTTTAATTGCTTGTGGTAGTGGCGGCTCAAAAGATCCACTTCCTCCGGTCGCAGCACCTGATACAGGTAGTACGACATTAAAACAGAGCATTGTCGTCGATGTTCTTGCAAACGATAGCGACCCTGAAGGTAGCGCCTTAACAATTAGCTCTATTGGCCAGCCTTCATCAGGAACTGCGCAAATAGTAAACAACCAGATAGAGTTTCAACCTGGTAGCCAAAGCGGAACCTTTACTTTTAGCTATACGATTTCTAACGAAAGTTCACTTTCGTCAACCGCTAACGTGTCAGTAGAAGTATCACCAATAAGTTTAGTTTTAAAAGGTAGGCTATCCTCTGAAGAATTAGATAAAGATGTATTCGCGGATATCGAAACGAGCTCTGGAAGTGTGACATTTCAAGCCAAAACAGCTAATAATGGATTATTTGACCTTTCTATAGATATCAGTGATTTATCTGGATTCATAACATTAAGAGGAGACGGCCCCGATGGCCAAATAGAATACCAATCCTTACTAGGTTCAGCCGAAAAAATTATTGACCAGCTCGACCCAAATAATGAATTAGAATTTTCCGACTACTTGCAGTTAGAGCTATCTCCATACTCAACGGCTCTCTATGCAACACTAAACTTGAATAAGTCAACTGAGTTATTGTTTAGCGACGAACTAATTGAAAATTTACTAAAAGAGCACGCTGGTGACTCTGTGTTTCAGTTAGCTATTGCTATAAAACGCCTTTTGAATAATGAGATTGCTTTCCCTGAAGGAGCGACTAACTTTACTGAGCTATTTTCGGACAAAGCTATTCTATATCCGTTTCTTCGCTCTTTTTCAGATGATGAACTTATTGAATCTAGTAATTTACTTCTTAATGAGCTCTCATTCTATTCAGCTGAAGATAGCTATAGTAGTGACCTAACTTTTCTTACTTCAAGAGAAGTCACTGATTTTAGTACATTCTTTGTTCCTTTGGCGATTCAAAAAGCTGAAAACGGTAACATACAACTATCCTCAACTATTTCCCTCACTGAAAGGAATGGTGTGAGGCTTAATAATAAGCAATTTAATAACGAATTCTCTATTCTGATTGAAGACAATGGATCAATGTCATTGAATTCAACAAAGCTAGATCCAATGGATGATGTGTTTTCGGATGAGACATTCTTTGTTAACGGCTGTTCAGAAAGCAAAGTCTTAGTGACATTGTCAAAAGTTGAAGTGTTCCCCGTCTACCGGGGAACAATTACAGACCAATTTCTTGTTAGGTTTTCTGGTCTAAACCACCCGGGAGAAAACTTTGAATCAACTTGTGGTAGTGCTACAAGTGTTGAATGGAGTTATGTTGGTCTTTTCAGTTCAACTAAGAACAATGTAAGTTTGACTGAAAAACTAAATGTTGGAGTAATCGCGGCGAGAGTTGGTTTAAATACAGATTTTAATAGTTTACTTCCCTCACCTTCTATGATTGATTTAGATTCAGACGGAAGTGCATTTGTAAGTGTCGATCAATCTAATGCGAATTGGGAATTTCTAAGCAACGGAAATTTCTTGCTTCGACTTGCAGACCAGTCGTATATAGAGTTTTACGGAGTTGAAGAGTTTGGCTTGTCAACAAGATATGCCGCGCGAAAATCATATTTGGACGGTACTCAAGCAGTCTATTCTGGCCTAATAATGAACGCTGAAAACAATGTTGTTTTTGATGATGTTGTAGGAAGATATGAATTATTAAGATCCTTTGAAGAGGAACCTTTTTTTGCACTTGCATTTTTTAATGACAACACCGGTAACCAAGAATCTAGAGAGCTAGATGGCTGGACGCCAACTCAAGGCATCTTTACCTATCAATGGAACCTCAATAATTCTATGGATGAGCTATCACTAGACTACTACACATCACGAGACGAAAATGGGAATTGGATTAGCCGCACCGATTCTGGTTGTGGCGAAGAAGAATTAGATTGTTATTTATGGCGACACCGGGACATTACACTCCTAGCAGTAGATTCAGAGTATGTTTATGTTTCGATGAACATCATGACAGATAATGCGAGACATGGTCTAGATCAAATTGAAACTTGGGGTTATGTGGGTATCTATAGGAAGACCGAATTTTACTTCCCTCAATAACAGTAAAAATTTATCTAGATTTTAAACAAATAAATCATAACTCTAGGTAGTGATTTTATGCGACAACTAGCCCTAGCTGGCTAGTCGTTGTTTAAAAACTTGCTGAATAAACTCCATGAAAACCCTTACCTTAGGAACGCTTAATCTATGTTTTGGATATAAGGCGTAAACATCAACATCCGGCATCCCCCACGGTGGTAGCACTTCGACAAGTTGGCCATTGGCGACTTCGTGTTGGCACATATAACTAGGAATGATTGCAAGACCCAAACTTTCTACCACCATTTGTTTCAGAATTAGAAAGTCGTCAATTAGCATTTTAGGCTTAAGTTTTAGTTGATGTTCTTTACCCTTTGATTGAATGACTATCTGTGTCGTGTTTTGAACACTACTCATTAACAAGAATTTGTGCTGTTCTAGTTGATTAATTCGGTTAATTTCTCCGTGTTTTTCCAAATATTCAGGGCTTGCATAAATTTTGCGAGCCACGGTACCTAATCGTTTAGCCACTAAGCGAGAATCTTCAAGCTCGCCTATTCTAATCACCAAGTCGAATCCTTCCTCAATAAGATCAATTCTGCGATTTAACAAGCTTAATTGTAGATCGACTGCCGGATGCTGGTGCATAAACTGCCCAATAACTGGCTTTAGTATTTCGTGCCCCATACCCACCGAAGCGCCGACTCTTAACTGACCTTCAACTTTGTTTAAGATTCGACTAATTGAAGCTTCGGCTAACTCTAATTCCTGATGTATACGTCGACAATGTCCAAGATAGCGCTCCCCAGCTTCTGTAATGTGCTGCGAGCGAGTGGTTCTCTCTAGTAGAGTAACTCCTAATCGTTTTTCCAAACGAGAAATCTTGCGGCTTAAGTTAGCCTTGGGCATATTCAACCATTCGGCGGCCAGCGTAAAACTTCCCGCGTCAATCACTGCGATAAAGAGCATCATATCGTTAAGATCGTTAGGTTTAATCATGCCACCCTATTGTTGTTATTAATGAAACAATGATTCTACTATATGACCATTTATCAAACAATCACTTCTCGCTAGAATGTTCACCTAGAATGACAAAACAAGGTTTTAAACACTCATAAGGAGTCAGTTATGCAAATACTATCAAGAGATTCGTTACCCCTAGGCGGCTTTGCAGGCATAAGAGAGCACAGGCTAGTGACTGACAGCCGGCTTTTTGATGGACGCAAAAGCCCTGAAACATTTGAAGGGTTAGGCAATATGGTTTATCTAGCAGATGCTAAATACAACCCTAATGGTGAATCGGGTATGCACCCTCACAGCGAAATCGATGTCATCTCGATCATTGTTGAAGGCAGAGTCAGTCACGAAGGCTCAATGGAACATGGCAAAGACCTGAGAGAGGGTAATGTTCAGGTACAACGAGCCGGTGGCGAAGGCTTCGAACATAACGAAATCAACCCAGACAACTCCAATAATAGAATGTTGCAAGTTTGGGCACTGCCCGAGGAGAAAGGTCAACCAGCCTCTTACAAATTCTATGAGCCAGAAAAACACGGCTCGACACGAATTTATGGTGGCAGTAAAGAACAGACAAAAACATTTGATAGCCACACCATCATCGAAATCATCCATCTGAAGTTAGGAGAGCTCATCGAACTTGGGGGCGAACAGCTATCTTACGTGATTAGTGGGGAAGCATCATATCGTGAATCCTTTGATGGCAAAGCAAGTGATTCTCATATAGCAAAAGAAGGTGATTTAATCCGAAGTACCGATGCGAGCATAGAAGCCAATAGTGATTTGCATTTATTGGTAGTTAGTAATAACTCTTGAAAGCATAAACAATATCTTTAGCACTCAATTTTGGAGGAATTCATGAATTACCGTTCAAACAGTTATCAACTAAAAAACAGCCATCCTAAGAAATCTCAATCAATCAACAAACACGTAGCAGCATTGATTACTTTTTTTGCTTTACTACCTTTGGTTTATTATGTTCCGAGTATTGTTGAGGAGTTTCTGCCTGACTCTAAGTGGCTAAATGTGATAATTGCCGTTAGCGTTATTGTTCCTATAATTTCATATGTGGTTATACCGTTAGCAAGCGTGATATTTTTAAAACTAAATGAGAATTTAATGAAAGAAGATATAATGTAGGATATTTGTATAGCAATAAATTGTAAAAGTCTTAAACCGACGTTACACAGTTTGATTTAGAACCAGATTAAACTGATCTACTAAAAAACAATACCTCACAACAAACAAAAGGCAATCATAAAAATGATTGCCTTTGATTTTTAACTACTGTCCTGTGTGATATCCCTAGCCCATCCTTTTGGCCGCAATATAATCCCTAACGTCCTTTACGAACAGCTCCGTTTAAACAACTCCTCCAATGACTCTGTTGTTTTCCACCGGCTCATCATGAGCTTTGAATTTTCCTAATCCTCAACATCCTTAGTGAGGTTCAAGTCCGTTTGGTCTTTTCCTTAAGTGGTGGTTCCTTATGCTTATTCCTAAAGCACTTAAGTATTGTAGACATTGGAGGTAATAATTCCAGTTGCGATCTTGTTAAGAAAAATCTTGTTTTGTGACATATTCACACAATTTAGAATTTTATCTATATTTAACAAAAAGTTATGCATACTCTGATTCTTAACGAAGCGAAATATCCCCTGGCATTTGCAGATATAACTTACACCTTTGTGAGAGATCTCGCACAAGCTAGAGCCCAATTTAAAATTAAATCCCGTTGAATGACTACCCTCTTACTACAGCGTTATCGACATTTAATCACATAAGTCTTAGGAATAGAATCATGCCAACCTCGGCCTTCTCCAAAAAAGAATGAGAATGCTTCAAACGGAATAAATCGGCAAAGAGTTCTGCCAACAACCTGCATAAAAGAGGGCTTGCCACCTTCTGCATTAACGACTTTGGTACCGGTTATTAACTTTCCAAGGGTTCTACCCATGCTTGCTTCTAACGGAACGTAATACATTAACACTATAACTAAACCAAAAACGAAGTCCGGTGCGCTGTCGATTCCATTCAGTGCTCGTTCCCCGAGTAAAACGCCTACTATAAATCCAACAGCTATAGCGAGTAAAAAGAATCCAACATAATCAATAATTAAGTTGAGAAACCTCAATCCTAACCCAGCAGGTTCTATATGGTTCGTCAGTTTTGAATTTTCAGAAATTTCGCTCTCTGGAGCTTGGTAGGGGCTATTGTTCTCTTCCATGAATTACTTCCTCATTATTTTATTTGTATTTTGTCACATTCAATTTATCATCAATATCTCATTTATGGAACTAGAACTTACCATTATCATTTTTCCATTCATCACGCGACGCGATTGACTCTATCGTTCCCCAGTGCTCAACAATCTTTGATTCATCTAGTCGAAAAAGATCGTAGAAAGCGGTATGCATATCAACTTTATATCCTTCGCATATTGCCAACACAAAATTTCCCTCAGCTAACAGCTTGTGTAACTTTTTGTATCGAACAATTGTTTCGCCGGTCTCTTGCTTTGCGGTAAGCGTTTCCAATAAAGCCTCGACACCATCACATGAATGGGGACTGTGCTCAACGATTCTATCGCTAACAATTTTCTCTAAAAGACCAAACTGTTTTGAAATTAAAACATCCGTTACAAAGCCTCTGATAATTTCTCTGTTCGCTTCTGTTTTATCCAGTTCTGAAACTTTGGTTTCTCCGTCTACCATTGAGTGACCAGAAGCATTAGGCCCCATTCGCGATTGAATATTATCCCAGTGCTCAACCGTTTGTTCCCCTTCAAAACGAAACACTTCAAAACCGACTCGTTGACTACTAAAATCATATTCTGTTTGTCCAAAAACAAAATCACCATCGGAAAATAGTCTAACAATGTTGACCTTAGGATTAGTCTCAGACAATCGCTTAAACAAAGCAGCTAACCCTTCTCCCCCTTCATGAGTATGCGGATTGTGTTGAATATATTGGTCTTGATTGACGACCTCAACTGAAGTTGGATCGCCAGTTTCGATGCCTTTTAGCAATGCGTGGATTAACTGTTTTCTTTTAGTGGTCATTGGTATCCTACCTTTGCTTTAACTAATTACCGATGGTGTTTGTGGCTCGGTTAGCATTTAACTACTACACAGGACTACTCGACTAAACTTCAAACGGTGCCGTACTCGTTCCTTGGTGGAATATTATTTTCCAATTAGAGTCAGCCTTAATCCAAAGCGATGAACGAATAGAATATGAACTAAGACTTCCGTCTAATTCGATATACGCCGACTTATAAAGAATCAGTGCCGAGTTTTCTGTAGAGAATTGAAGTTGATAGTCGCCAGACCATATTTTCAGAGCGCTATCATCTTCTTGCATATCAGCGATTATACTCTCTCGATTAAACTCTTTTCCTGATTTCCCAAATTCTCTAAAGTCTGGATGCAATAAGCAACACAAGCGTTCTTGCTGTTTTCTAACTAATGGATTGTGAAGTTCTCGTTCTAATTTTTCTAGCACTTGCAACATTGTCAGCTTCTCAATTTGTCAATTTCAAAAGTGAACCCAACCTATCGACACTCGTTATGGAACCGCGGGGCTTCAGACTTTTGGTTCTTCGATAAAAACATGAATAGCAGGATATGATCTACCCTACTTTATCAAAACGCTCCTCAACCAATTCGTGGCTCAACTCCCCCAACCGCTTGATCGCATTCTCGACCACTTCAGTCCAAGGTAAGCCATAACTAATCCTAACACAGCGTTTATACTTACCACTGGCTGAAAATAAAACACCGGGTGTGATACTGATATTATCTTTAACCGATTTTCTGAAGAGTTTTATTCCATCCCCTCCGACCGGCAGTTCAACCCAAAGTACACCACCACCACATGGATTGGTAACACAAGTATTTTCCGGAAAATACTTTGCAATCAGAGCAAGCATTCTTTCCTTGTTGACTCTTAGAGCTTGTTTAAGGCGAGCAAGATGCCGGTCATAATCGCCACCTCGTAAAAATTCATAAATTACCATTTGATTAAGTAGCGACGATGAACACGATAAAGCTCGTTTAAGCCCTTTCGCCTTTTCTTCATAACGCTTGGAGAAAAGCCAGCCAATTCGGTAACTGGCAACAACTGTTTTAGAGAAAGAACTACAGGTTAAAACTAGGCCTTTTGTCGAGTAAGCTTGCATAGGAAGTTCGTGGCTCTCACCAAAATTCAGTTCACCATAAACGGCATCTTCTATCAATGGAATGTTTCTTGATTCAAGGAGTTCCACAATGCGCTGACGCTTTTCTTTTGGCATCATTGATCCAAGTGGATTATTAATCAGCGAAGAAAAAATACATGCAGTTACTTGGTGTTGTTGCAGCGACTCTTCTAAATCATCTAGACAAATTCCATCGTCTGAACAGGTAGGTATTTCCAAAGCCATCATGCCTAGGTTTTCAATTAACTCTAAAATCCCAAAATAAGTCGGTGACTCAACCGCAATCGTATCTCCCTGTTTAGCCACACATTGCAGAGCAATGGCTAACGCTTCCTGAGCGCCATTAGTTATGATTATATCTTCCGAGCTAGCGGAAACTCCCTGCTGCAAATAGCGTTGGACTAACGACTGTTTAAGCGGCAAAAATCCATCCATCGGCCCATACATCATTGCCTTTGGACCGGAATGTGAAAGCACTCTTCGCATGATTCTTGCGAGCGCTTTGTCAGGAGAACTGGCCATAACTGGGTGAGAAATTCCTAACTGTAAGTTGTTGGGCGAATGCACCACTTCGTAACATTCTTCAATCAATGACTGACAACGCACAGGAACAGGCCTTCGTACAAAAGAAGCTCTTTTCGGTGAATTAAATGGCATCTCGGCCGCTTTGAGAAAATAGCCTGATTTGGGTCTAGCTTCTACTTTGCCTAAGCGCTCTAGTTCAACATAAGCTTGTTTGACCGTTGGGATACTGATCCCAAGTTGACTGCTTAACTTGCGTAATGATGGCAGTTTATCGCCACTACGCAATGTCCCCGTTGACTTCATGGTCTCTATCAAATCGACAACTTGTTGATACAAGAAGCTCTCATGGTTTTTATCAACAATACTCGACATTTCAGTATCTCCTATAGAACCAACCAAAGACTATTAGACCAACTAGCTGGCGCCAAAGTTAGCCCGCTAGCAATTGATTAGCAATGCATCAATGGATACTTAATCTAATCCGGTGTAACCTGATCTATCCTTTGCTTAACCGACCCAACAGAATCTGTATAGGTCACATTTCAATTTTACTGTGTATGTAAAGTATACAGTCAAAACGTATATTATCCAACCTTACGTTGGCTAGGTGAATCGAGAGAACAATCCAATGAAATATTTAAACACCTACAAAAAAACTTTTTTATACATTGTGACCGTATTAATTTGGGGAACCACTTGGTATGCGATCGAATTTCAATTAGGCGAAGTGGCTATTGAAGTGTCTTTAATATATCGATTTGGCTTGGCCGCAGTCTTAATACTGGGACTCAGTAAACTAAAAGGTTTATCTCTGAAGTTCAGCCTTAGCCAACACCTTTATATCGCCCTACTCGGTTCACTCAATTTTTGTTTGAATTATTTTGTACTCTATGAAGCGCAAAACTATTTATCTTCAGCGATGACATCAATTGTATTTTCGATGTTGTTATTAGCAAACATCGTTAACGCTAGAATATTTTTTGGTAAGAAAATAGTAGGTAAAACCTACTTGGGTGCTAGCTTAGGTATTTTAGGCATTGTGGCGTTGTTTTGGCCAGAAGTTAGTCAATACCAAACCAGTTCGGACTCATTGTTAGGCATTGGTTTAGTTCTAGCGGGTGTGTTGTTTGCGTCATTTGGCAATATGATTAGTGTGAGAAATTCGAATCACGAGTATCCAGTTTTCCAAACCAGTGGTTTTGGAATGATTTATGGGACTTTGTTTTTGGTCTTAATCGCGCTATACAAAGGTACTACTTTTAGCATCAGCATGCAGCCCAGCTATCTTATTTCTTTAGCTTACTTAAGTATTTTCGGTACTGTGATTGCGTTTTATAGTTACTTTTATTTATTAAAAAGTATCGGCCCGGAGAAAACCAGTTATTCGATAGTCCTGTTCCCGGTAGTGTCGGTTGCCATCAGTTCATTATTTGAAGGGTTCGTTTGGAGCAGTTATACCGTTAGTGGATTCTTATTAGTGGGATTGGGTAATTTAATTATGTTGGTACCCAATGAAAAGCTTAAAGCCTTTTTGATTAAGCCAACGAAACAGACGCTGGATACCAAGGTAAAGCCCGCGGTCGATTGTGTTTAATACACCAGGAGGGTTTGAAAAACTCAACCAACCATTTCCAAATGAGTTACTTAAATCAAAAGAGGTATTACAAAGTAATCACTCAAAGAATTTCGTTTTAGTTAGTTCGCGATATTGTCCCTTAGGCAAACGCGCTTTGGCCAGACAAGTCCTTTTGTCTGGCCTTTTTTATTAGGATGATTGTTTTTCCAATTTTGAATTTAAGGTTGGCCTGATATGGATATGGATATGGATATGGGCATGGAGATGAATTGGATACTTAACTATCCAGAGAGACCTGCTGAGGAACTGAGCCCCACAGGATACAAAACAAAGTCTCGATAACCGGTTATAACCTTTTTAGTTCCAGCCAACTGATGATCTAATTGTAAATCACCGGTATCCACCATCAAAGGGCGTCCTTGTAATCCTTCAAGTTTGGTTTTAGTCGCAATTAGCTGAATATTATTCCAACCGCACTTACGCACAACCTCAGGACTAACTTGGTGATTACCTCGTCCAAGCACATGACCTTGACCACCGATGACAGTTAGTATAATTTGCACTTTCGAATTATTTGCGAGCAGCTCAAGTAAGTCTTTTTCAATAGCGTCAGATTGGATCAGTTGTTGCTGATAAACGATATCTGTCCCCAGCAATGTATTCTCTAAGTCCAGCTGGTGCATAATTTCAGCACAAGTTGTACCTGACCCGATGACATAATAAGTATCATCATCCATAGACTCGATGACTTCTGCTGCAATATCCTGCAATACTAGATCTTCGACTTCTTGATTACCATTTTTAACCGCCTGCATATATTGTAGTGATGCTGGGATCTGTAAATAACCATATTTTTTAGCTTTGACTACACCTTCTCGAAATGCCTGCTCATCAATATCGACCACATCCGCTGAGACTAAACTCAACATTTCACCTTGAATCAGCTGTTTGGTCAGTAAGCCGGCCGCTTCTGCTGAAATAGCATAAACCCCCGAATGAATTTTTACTCCAGCAGGTATACCAAGAACGACTTGATGCTCATCATAAACTTCAAAAATGTTTCTAGCAGTTCCATCCCCGCCAGCAAACAGCAACAAATCAAGATTGTATTTTTGTAATTCCAAGACTGCCTGTTTGGTATCTTCATCAGTAGAAGGTTGTAGCGGCTGGTAAATGACCTGGTGCTCGATTCCGAGTTGTTTGCAAACTGACTCCCCCATATCCCCAGCTACTGTATAGATTTTGAATTTAGACGAAAGCTCTTGGCACTGAATCAGACAATTCTGAGTCTTTTGCATCGCCAGTTTTTGTGCGCCTAGCTGCAAAGCTTTAGCTCTGATCTGCTCGCCATCACTTCCTTTTAACCCTACTCTGCCGCCGATCCCGGCAAATGGGTTGATCACTAATCCTAATTTATACATTGGGTAGCCTTACCTTTTTACCCTCTCGAAATTGAGAGTTTAATAAATTAAAGAACAACTGTGCTCTGGTCGGTAATCCATTTTCTAAATAATCTTCTGCTTGCTGGTGAACTTTGTTCTTAAATTCTTCAGAGCAACTTTCTGTGGCATTTAAATTATCCGCTGAAAAGTTAAAAACATGATTACACGCCAGCGAAAACAACCATTCGATTGCTTGCGGCTTGACTTCCACCCTTTCAAATTCAGCTTGTTGTTGCGCATTTCGGCCATCTGGCTCATACCAATACCCAAAGTCGTCTAACTGGCGCCGCTCTTTTCCAGCAATACACCAGTGGGCTGTTTCATGTAAAGCGCTGGAGAAAAAATCCTCTCGCGAATAAATGATGGCTGGCTGCTGATTAATACTGGCGCGATAAAAGGGCTCCTGAGCGCCCGAGCGCAATAAGGTATTTTCTGATGAGTTGAACAGCCGATTAAATAGACTTTCTAATCGAGTCACTGAATGTTCCAAGGACATAACAGAGGGTTCGGATTTAAGGATTTGCGGGCTAACTAACATAGATTTTGCAATTTTAATGGTAACACTTCAAATTTTCACTATAATTATAATTAAGTAACGCTGTTCTACTAACTAGCAGCAACTAGTTTTTCACTAACTGCACCGAAGTAAATGCATGAACCAACAAATTGTAAAGATTGAAATAGATCCTAAAGACGACGCTTGTTTGAAGATTACCCTACGTCAACTTCCAAGTCGCATCCATTTTTGGCGAAGTGGCCAATCCCAATTAGTGACCTATAAGGGCTACGGCAGAAACTGGTATAAGCTTCCTTGTTTTAAGCCAGCCACCAACAAAACAGCGCGTTTATTAAAAGAAATCTCTCGAGGACCGCAGTTTAAGCACTTACGATATAAGCTACAAAGCTGAATTACTAACCGATAATTCTATTTATTGCTAACTCTGTTTACTTATCCAAATGTAATGTCTTTGCACCTGCTGCAATATACCTCAACTGCTGAATTGCCCGCTTTTCTACTTCACTTCTTTGATTAGGTTTTGCTTCTAGTGACTCAGCGCCGGCGTTGAAAACGATGGCGACCATGGCCTCAGCCTGCGCAAACGCTGACTCTTTTTCGTATCCAATATTTTGAATATAGTCTGTTAGCTCTACAATAAAGAACTGAATTTCACGATCAACCGCGGTTCTCAACGCCTGAGTGGTGCCAGAGCGCTCGTGAAAAAGTAACCGGAATATGTTGGGGTTAGTATCGGTGACTTCCATAAAAGTGGTTACAGATGTCTTTATGACACTACCACCCTTTTCAAAGCGTTTACGTGCTTTACGCATGATTTGGCGCAGCGTGAGACCACATTCATCAACCAGTGTTAGCCCCAGTTCCTCCATATCCTTGAAATGCCGATAGAATGAGGTCGGTGCGATTCCAGCTTCTCTAGCGACTTCTCTCAAACTGAGACTGGCGAAACTCTTTTCCACTCCCAATTGAGCAATAGCCGCGTCAATGATGGCTCGTCTGGTTTTTTCTTTTTGTTCGCTGCGAGTAATGGCCATAGGGGTGGTTCAATTAATGGAGTCTTTGATTTATAAGGGGATTATCCGCTAATCGTTAGCGAATTGGAAATCTGGTTATTACTAGGAACGAATAATCGACTAATTTTCAGCTTACACGTGTATTCTGAATTGCCTTTTGGTTCGGTCACAGCTATACTCAATTTTAATTGGCGAACATCTGTTTGCTCAAATATTACTATCTTAAATGACCTAAGGAACCGTTTTAATGAGTAGTTCTTCGTCGGGGCAACATTCAGCCACTTCCAAACACAAACAAAAACCCAAGATTATATGGTTAAATGTGTCTGTATTCGCGATTACGTTTTTAGTATCACTTATATGTGTTCCACTATATGGCTACTATTCTGGATATAGCCTGGGCATCATCGTTGCCGCAATTCTCGCGTTGAGTTTTTGTGAACTGTCAATTACCGCAGGTTATCACCGTTTATGGTCGCATAAAGCGTATGAAGCAAATAGCATCGTTCGTTTTATTTATGCGATTGGAGGGGCTTTCGCAGTCCAAAACAGTGCGCTGCATTGGAGTTCTGACCATCGAGTTCACCATCGATTTGTTGATGAGAATGATAAGGACCCCTACTCTGCTAATAAAGGCTTTTGGTACTCACACATCGGTTGGATGTTACGAGAATACCAAGCTCACCGCTATACCGACTACGATAATGCTCGCGACTTACAGAAAGATAAGATTGTGATGTGGCAACATCGGAATTATCTAACGCTAGTATTACTCACCAATTTTGGGATACCCATAGTCGCTGGTTTGCTTTTAGGTGATGTTTGGGGCGGGTTATTATTAATCGGAGTATTAAGACTAGTGGTTAGTCATCACCTAACTTTCTGCATCAACTCGCTGGCACATATGTGGGGTAAGCAACCCTACAACGACAAGAACACCGCAAAAGACAACCCGCTTGTCGCATTACTCACTTTTGGTGAGGGCTATCATAACTTTCACCATGCTTTTCAATATGACTATCGCAACGCCATCAAGTGGTGGCAATTTGACCCGACTAAATGGTTAATCAAGTCACTAAGCTGGTGTGGTTTGGCTAAAAACTTGAAAAAGATACCGGAAGAAAAAATTGCTAAGGCCATCGCGACTCAGCAGTTTAACAAGACTAAACGACAGGTTATGAAACTGTCTCTGCCGAATACCGAAGAGATTTTAGAAATACTACAGAAAGAATATGATCAGTTTGTTAAAGAACTCAATGAGTTTTATTTAGTTAAAAAAGCATGGATTGAATCTAAACGCGATCAAATGCTTGAAAATGTTGAAAAGTCAAAGCTTAATCAACAGTATAAAGAGCTTAAAGAAAACCTATTGGCGCAGCAAAAAAGCTGGCAGCTTGTAGTGAGACAGTACGCTTAAATTTTTAATAAATAACAGCAAGCTAAACCAATTGGGCATCTAGTAAGTCTTTTACTTCATTGAAGATTAGTTGATGCCCTTTTTCATTTGGGTGCAGCCTATCGACGGCTAACAATTGTTCGTGTTGCTGATTTACAAATCGAGAATTCAAATCCAGTAGCGTACACCCCGTTTTATCACTCATCAACTTAATTGCCTGATTGTATAAATCAACATCTTTTGCAAATCGCACTTCGTGATAAATATTTTCAACGCCATCATCTTGGCTAGCAAAGGGTAAAATAGTTGTGACAATAACTCGGATATTTTTATCTAAAGCGAGCTCAATACAACTTTGTAGTTTGTTAACAAAATAATCTAAAGGCACTCTATTCTTGCTCTTGCCAAATCGGTCAGTGATTTTTGTTAAATCGTTAATTCCGTAGCTTAAAACAACAACATTATCAGCTTTAGACGACATCCGTGAAGCTAGTTCATTGCTAAAACGTTGTTCTAACCCATCGACAGTTTCGCTGGCAACACCCAAATTATAGACAAGGGTTTTCTGTGGTAACCCTTTCGGGCCTTGAATCAAATAGAAACGTTTTAATAGCTCAACCCAGCCACCCGAATCAGTATCTGATTCGCCATAAGTGATGCTGTCACCAAAACAAAATATTCTAGTCATTGGTTAAACTCTTAATTACATTAGCTGATGATTATTATTACAACATCCAGATAATACTTATGGGTTGATAGTTTTCGTTAGATAGAAAACTCAATTCGTGGTTGACTATCTTTAGACAAATCCAATTTCGGAGCGCAAAGCAAGATCCTCGAAGATTCAACCCCTTGTTCAACTACCGCTTTCTTAAATTGTTCCATTCTCTGTTTAGCAATCGTTTTCAATTCTTGATTGAATAGTTTTTTTTGCTCATCAGTTGCTTGACCATTTGGTTGTGAATGAAATTCAGCATCCGAACTAGCAGCAATTCCGCAAACTTTAACTTGGGTACTTGGTTTATCTTTCATTAGTGCCACAAATTGAGTAATAAATGATTGCTGCTGTTCCGCCAATTCGATTTGGCCAGATTGATAAATTAGATCTTCGAATCGAGTTTTTAGAATAAATTCTCCAGCAGATATCGTCATACTGATAACATCCGCGTAAGGAAGAAAAGTCGAAATCAGATAAGACTTGGCCGCAGATTGAATCGCTTTTTTAGTAATTAATGAGACAAAGCTACCGATCCCAAAAGTTGGGCTGTCAACATTACCCAGCATTGGAACATCTAAGTCTACATTATCATCGCTATCCTTTAACATTCCTAACGCCATATTCAATGGCATGGCAGTTTGTTCTTGCAGCAAGTCTTGATTGTAGTTTTCAGCCTTTGCTAGCGCGAGACCTCGAATATTGAGCCCGGTAGTTCCATTTATTTGCGACTCGACGATATTAATATCAAGATTAGTATCAAGTTCGCCACTTTCAATTTCGAATCCAAGCAATTCTTGTATATAGCTACTAGCCGGAGGTAATGAGAATTCACTTAGCCTTCCTTTTAGACTTAAGTTGACTGTTTTAGTAAACGGTTTGACAAAGCCAGTAAAATTGATCTTGGTATACTGCCCACTGTTGCCAACTAATTCAAAAGGGCTCTCTTGATCGGGTATAGCAGAATTAATGGATTTAAGTTCTGCGATTTCAATCATCAGTCCTTGTTGATAGTTTGGAGTAATAGATTCGTCAATAAACCTAAGCTCTTCAGAATCCACTACTTTTATCGAACCAATTCGAATAGCTGGATGCAACTGCTGCTCGACAGTATTGTCTAGAGGTTTAGTTTCTTTGGCGAGTTCTTGTTCAAGTGGAACGACATTGGAATGCTTCGCACTAGAGTCATCGTCAGATTTATTATCTTTTTTCGCAACAACCTTAGGTTTTATCTTGAATGTCGCATCCAGCCCTTGAATTAAAATCTGCTCGATTGAGTTTGCGTTCGGCTCCATCATTAGGTCGCTTAATGTGACAACAAATTGTTCACTGGTTAGTAGTTGCTTAGAGTTTTCAAACCGAATGGATTCCGGTTGATATACCAACGATTCAACTTTGGAAATATAGTCATCGCTAGCCTCTAATGAACTCTGCTCAATACTTAGCCCCTGTAGTTTTACTAATTGTGATTGACTCGCAATGATGTTTTCTTCGATTTGTGCATCGATCTCTTTCATCAACGACTCAATCGTTTGAATCGATATAGGTTGCTGTAGCGATTGATTGTCTGGTTTCAGATGTATTCCCATTGCAAAATTAGAAACAGCTAGTTCGTGCGATTTTACCGCAACTTGCAATTGCTCGTTTGCCAGTGCTAGATTGGTTAAATGAAGCGATGTTTTTTCAGACTCAATGGATAGTTTATCTTTATCCAATTTAATCTTTTGCTGGCTACTAAAATTGAGTTGTCCATTGAGCTTCGAAAGCACTTCTCTGACTTCTGTTTGGATACTTTGTAACTGAAAATCTTTTAGGTCAATAGCAATGTTGATATCACCTTTTCCTTTTGTTAATTCAGTATCGAACTTCAGAACTAATGGCGCTTTGTTAACAATAGAATCTATTCTGGTCAACAAAGCTTGTTTGTCATTATTGAGAATAACATTCTTAATCTGCCATTGATTAATATCAAACTGATGCTCTCCCGTTGGTCGATTGATGGCAGCCTTTATATTGGAAAAGTTTGCCAGAGGCATAATTAATGTATAAACAGTTGACTGTTCTTCCTCACTTGAATCAGCAGCCGGCAAACTGGCTTGCGACTGTTCCGAGCGATTATCCGATTCACTTAAATTAATCCCAGCAACAATTAGCGCTTTTTCTTGTTGTTGGACCGATAGGTTCAAGCCGTCTACGGTCAATTCTGAAAGGTAGATTTCATCAAACAAAAAGCGATGTAATCTCACTTCTAGGTCGAGTCGATTTAGCGACAATAAATTGAGAGACTCTTGCCTATCAGTATCGTTATCAACGTTGGGTACTATGCCTAAATTTTTGATCGCCAAGTGGGAGGTGAATGGATTATATCGAATGCTGGTTTGCTCAGTCAGACGAAGATCAAATTCCTCTTTTAATAAGTTGTTAACAATATAACTCGCAGCGTAAGGAGAGAATACCCAAACCAATAAGTATAGAGCCACTAGAAATAGGCTCATTCGCTTTAACCAAAGCAGCCATTTCGACTGGGGTGAAGGGCTAGCAACACTACTTATACTGTCTTTATTCTGTTTATTTTCCATAATCTAATCATTCTACTTATTGGTTATTTGGCTTATTCACTTTCTGCATTATGGAACGGTTTTACGCTATTGATTGCCCGTGACAAATATAACTATCGACTCGCCTTGCTAGCGCGTAGCGAGAAACGCCGTGTCACTTTGTTCGCTGAGAGCCCGTTGTTAATGACAGGCGCACATACTATCTAAAAATATCGAATGCACCAAGAGGAATTCAGCAATCACTAGGGATTCATCCGATTTAAGTGGCGGCTTATCGCGAATATCCTACTACTCGAACCAGAAATGTAACTATTTGCTAGAAGATCACTCGATAAAAGTCTAGTATCTCAATTATTGATTAGAATTCTTAGTGGTAGAACTCCAAGGAAATCGGTTTATGTCTGAACATAGAATATTAGGGAAAATATTAAATTGCATATCATTATTAGCCCTTCTCAGCACAATCGCCTGTGGCGGTGGAGGCGGCGGCGGACGCCAGCCTGATACTAACAATACCCTCAATGTGTCTGTGACTGGCAGTGGAACGATTACCTCGAGTCCAAGCGGAATAAGCTGCGGCAGTGATTGTACTCAGGAATATTCCAACTCAACTAGTGTCACTTTAACAGCAACACCGTCTGCCGGTTTTTCGTTCGATCGTTGGGAAGGAGCCTGCACAGGTAGCGGTAGTTGTGTCGTTTCCATGTCAGCCGATCGCAATGTGAGAGCCGTATTTAGTGAAATAGATAACAGCCTAATGACCTTAAGCGTTACCACCTCTGGCTCGGGGCAAGTAATCTCAAATCCCGCAGGCATCGATTGCGGAGAAGATTGTAGTGAGCAGTATGAAGCTAACACCACGGTAAACTTAACCGCAACGCCTGATCAGGGTTTTATTTTTCAGGAATGGCAAGGCGATTGCAGTGGTAGTGCTGATTGTTCAGTTTCATTGACCTCGAATATGAGTGTGACCGCAGTTTTTGTCGAGCAAGGCGCTAGTGAATATCAATTAACCGTAACCACCTCAGGCTCCGGTAGTGTTATTTCAACTCCTGCAGGGATAGATTGTGGTTCTGACTGCAGTGAAATATACCAAACCAACACCAATGTCACCCTGACTGCCACGCCAGAACAGGGCTTTGTTTTTGACCACTGGGAGGGTGACTGTAGTGGTAATAGCAGTTGTGACCTGACTATTAACTCCAGCAAATCTGTCTCGGCGATATTTTTAGCTGAAAGCCAGACAAGTGTTCTAATTGAAAATTATTCAGCCCCAAATGATGCTTTTCAATTAAGTAATATCACGGTTAATGCTTCCGGTATTACCTGGCACGCGGGATTAGAGCAGTACTTAGTGGTACAAAATAATGCTGCTCGCATTATTCGTTACGACGAAAACTTTGCGTATATGGGTGAGCTAACGGTTTCCGATATAGATTCTGATACAGAAGGATTGGCCTACGTCAGAGATAATGAGGTTTTGATAGTTTCCGAAAGTAATACGGCGTCCCGAGTTACAGTGACAGGTTCCGAAAATTCTGTTAACGGACAGCCACCGACCTCGCAACGATACCAAATTTTAGCTCCTCAAGGAGGTAACCAAGGGCTTGAAGGGATTTCAGTTCGCAAAGCGACAGCAACTAGCCCAGCACGAGTATTCGCTTGTAGAGAAGGCGGTGGAGGCGACAACATGCAAGTTGTTTACTTCGACATGCCCGAAGATGCCGATACGGCTTATGATCAAGCAACTAATCTCGATGTATTTGAACCCTTTATTGCAGATGACGCATTTCGATTAGTGGTCGGCGACCTAGCTGGTATGGTTTATGATACGCGAACAGAGCATCTAATCATTGTTAGCCAACAATCCAGTAAAGCGATTCAAGTCCACCCATACACAGGGGAAGTAATTTCCGAGTTAGCACTCTCTGGCGCACCTCAATATGAAGGAGTAACGATTGGACCGAATGGTGAATTAGTATTTGTAAGTGAAGACAATTGGATTAGAATTTATACCGAGAACTAATTAGATTGGTTGAGCAAATACCTCTAAAGTTTGAATTTGCTCAACTGCTCTTTCGTTAACAAAAATACGCCTAAACCACCCCGTTCAAACTCAAGCCAGGTGAATTCTACATCGGGGTATAACTGTTCCAGAGCAAAGGCGCTGTTGCCGACTTCTACGATTAGAATTCCATTCTCGGCGAGATATTGATCTGCCTGAGAAAGCAGCTTTCTGGTGAGCTCTAAGCCATCTCTTCCTGAGGTTAATCCAAGCTTTGGTTCCGCTAAGTATTCTGAGGGAATCTCATCGAAATCTTCTTCATCAACATAAGGAGGATTAGAAACGATAATGTTATATTGTTTATTAGGTATAGACTCGAACAAATCAGAACAATAGAACGCCACGTTATCTTGTTGTAGCCTTTCTCGATTAATTTCTGCCACTTCTATACAGTCTTCTGATATATCTCCAGCGTCGACAATTGCATCAGGAAAATACTGACCGCATGCAATTGCAATACACCCGCTTCCAGTACATAAGTCGAGAATATTATCTACCGAATCGTAGTCTATCCAGGGTTCAAAATGATTTTGAATTAACTCACCAATTGGTGAACGAGGTACTAGTACCCTTTCATCAATATAGTATTCGCTATCACAAAATATGGCTTTATTAGTTAAATACGCTACCGGCAGTTTCTCATTAATTCTTCGCCCTACTCGCTCACAAATTAGCTTCTTTTCGGTTTTAGTAAGACGTGATTGTAGAATATTATCTGGTGTATCAAATGGTAAACTCAGTGTCAGCAAAACAAGTGAAACAGCTTCATCCCAAGGGTTGTCAGTACCGTGACCAAAGTATAAGTTGTTCTCAGAAAATCGAGAGTAAGACCAACGAATAACATCCTGGATACTTTGCATATCTTCGCAAGCTTCCATTATTATACTTTGGCTAATAAGTTTTCTACTCATTTCTATTCCTTTTGTCCGAGCGCATCTAGCATTATAGCTCGCACTTGATTAATTAAAGCTCTTCTATTTTCTAAACTAAATTCAGCTGCATCAATAGGCTTGCAGATTTCAACTTCTATACTCTGGTTTAAATAAAGATCAAGATTATCACCTGCTTGAAGTTTATGAATATCTTTTATCACGACCGGAACGATCAGCGCTTTGGTTTCAATAGCAATATGAAATCCACCACGTTTAAACTCAGCTAACTTCCCATCTTTAGAGCGGGTTCCTTCAGGAGACATCCATAAAGTAATCCCATTTAGCATTTGCTCTTTGGCTCGTTGTAGATCTTTTACGGCCTGCTCTCGATTATTACGATCGATAGATAAAAAGCCACCTCGTTTTAACGCCGAACCAAAAATTGGAATGTTAAACAGCTCTTTCTTAGCAACAAAGCGAAAGCTGGTATCAAGAGCCGAGATTGCAACGGGGATATCGTATAAACTACTGTGATTGCACATTACAATAACTCGACGCCCTTTCGTTGGCATGTTTTCAACTCCAACCACGTGAGTTTTCACTCTAACCAGACCAAGTAATTGACTTGCCCACCACTTCATTCGTCTATCAACGTCGGTAATAGATAGCCTTCCTAACCAAGAAGCCAAAATGATTCGAAGACAACTAATTAACGTGACTAATCCTGTAATGCTAGCAATCCAATAAAAGCGAATTAGACTTGCTTTCTTTTTTCGCATTTGAGACAAATTGGATTGATGAGTCATTTGGTTTGGATTAAAGTCCACCGAATTGGTCTGGGTGGATTCCTGAGTTTTATTGGTATTCATAAATATTTAAATTGAAGCTTTATAAATTCGCTTTAAAGATGCTTGATCGCCTGAATTGGAAAACTCGATATGGGCAATTTGTGCGGTCTGAAAGCCAATTAATTCAGCTTGTGGCACTAAGTATTGGACCAAATAAGCCACAATTGGCATATGACTTACAACAATTAGGTTTGTATAACTACTCGCTAAAAGAAAATCGCCAAGCACTCGATGATCGGCCGAATGCACTAGCAATTTTTCAGTTTTGAATGGTTTCTTTATGCCTAACAGGTCGAAAGCGACTTTCGCGGTAGATTGCGTTCTTGCTAGTGGACTTGCAAGCATTTCACTAGGTTGAACCTCGGAACTATTAAGTAATTGACTGATGGTATCTTGTGCTTGCAACTTTCCAACCTCGGAAAGAGGCCGAGTGAAGTCACTTTCAAATTTAGATTCCGCTAAACCATGTCGCATTATCCAGAGGTTTTCTAGCATCGCAAAACTCCTTGAAGACTAATCTTTACTCAGTCGTTCAATAAACTCTTTTACTAATTTTATCTTTTGTGGCACCAATCTTGGGCCAAATTGAGTAACTAACTGCGCGGATGCAAAACTAGCGATTTCTCCACACTGTTGCAATTTGTAGCCTTGAGTAAGAGCATGAATAAAACTACCTGCAAATAAGTCGCCGGCTCCATTTGTATCAATGGCTTTTACAACATGCCCTTTAATATCAATTCTTCCTTCAGCATTCACAATTACCGCCCCATCGGGGCCTAGGGTGACGACCAGAGTCTTGGCAATATTTGATAAAACCTTGATCGCGTCGTTTAGGTTGGTTGTTTGTGAATATTCTGTTGCTTCATCATAGTTACAAAAGAGTAAGTCGACCCCTTCTCCAATAATCGCCTGAAGACCTTCTCTACAAAACTTAACCATATTAGGATCCGACAAGGAAAAAGCGGTTTTAACGCCTAACTGTCGAGCAGTTTTCATGGTTTCAACGGCCGCATTAAGGGCTGTGGGAGAGCCAGCAAGATAGCCCTCAACATACAAATATTCAGATTCGGCTAACGCTTTTTGATTAATCTGAGAAAAATCGATGTCGCCAGTGATACCTAAAAAGGTATTCATCGTTCGATCTGCGTCCGGAGTAATAAATACTAAGCATTTACCGGTAAGACCTTGAGGCAAATCCTCATTTTGTAAGTTGGTATCAACACCATGTGAAATCAAATCATCCCGATAAAACTCACCGGTTTCATCATTAGCTACTTTGCAAGAGTAGAAGCATTTAGAACCTAAAGTTTGCGCTCCAATTATAGTATTTGCAGCAGAGCCACCGCAGGCTCGCGCGTGGCTGCGTCGGCCAACAGACTCAAATAGTTGGTCTTGTCGTTCGACCTCAATTAGAGTCATCACCCCTTTTTCGATAGATAAACTAGCTAACTCTTCTCGATCGGTTTCAATTTCATAGTCAACTAGAGCGTTACCCATTCCATAAATTTGATATTGCTGGCTCATTTTTAATTCTCATTAAGTTTGTTCTTGTCCTATAACGCGCAATTTTAACAGGTTATTATGGTAAAATTGTGGTTTACCTATAAATTATTAGAAAAATTCAGCTATGCAAGCGTTGTTCGTCGATAATCTAACCGTAATTGATTTTGCCTATTTTCACTCCGATCGAGGTATTGTGGGTGAAAGCCTAATTATGGATGTTGAATTACAAGGAGAGCTCAACGATGAAGGCATGCTATTTGATTTTTCATTTGTTAAAAAACGAATCAAGTCTTGTGTAGACGCCCTAGTCGATCATAAATTCTTGGTCGCTAGACAATATAAGGGACTAACAATTAAGGAAAGCCCACAACAACTGACCTTAGATCTAGTTTGTACTAATGGTTTACATTACCAGCATCTTTCTCCGCACCAAGCGGTGCACTTTGTCGACTCAGATGTGATTACCGCAGAGGCTATTGCCGATAGCATCCAACAGTCGGTCGCGGCTATTTTGCCGGATAATGTCACGGGATTAAAAATCAACCTTCGCCCAGAAATTATTGAAGGCCCCTATTATCATTACAGTCATGGGCTTAAAAAGCATTTCGGAGACTGTCAGAGAATCGCTCATGGCCATCGGTCTAGAATCTGCGTTTGGCAAGATGGAATGGAATCCCCTGATTTGGTTAAACAAGTGTCAGAGTTATGGACAGATATTTACTTAGCCACTGAGGAAGATATTAAGGAAAGTGTATCCATTGATGGTGTTGACTATTGGCGCTTTGAATACCATGCCAACCAAGGCTTGTTTCAACTAACCATCGCTAAGTCTAAATGTTTCTTAATAGAATCAGACACCACGGTAGAGTTAATTGCTAGTTTCTTAGCAAACTATTTGAAGCGGCAATTACCTGAGAGTTCGATCCGAGTAAAAGCATACGAAGGCGTGGATAAGGGAGCAATTATGAGCGCTTGAGGTCTATTGGAAATTCATTAGGACTATAGAACCAGCATGGCTTTGCATAATTAGCCAACCATAAAATATCACCAAATCAGCTATTCAAATATTTACTTTGACCGACTTTTTAGATTAGAAGTACTTGGTGAGAATTATCGGCCAGATTTACTGATCAACTGAGGTTTCGCTAGTTTCTTCTGCTTCGTCAGTATCTTCAGTTTTGGATTGGTCGCCTAACGCCTTTTGGTTTTGTTGTTCCCTGCTAGCTTGCTTCTTCTGTTCCGCCAATTGCTTTAAATCATCCTCATCAAGTAGTCGATTAACACAGGCGGTCAACTCTTCCTCTGCGGATCCAAAGAAAAAGTTATGAATTTGAGTTTCATATTGATGGCCTACCTCAATTCTACCGAAAATATTTAAATCATAACCATCTTGCAACAGCCCATAAATTTCATCAGACTGCTGTTGTTCAAACAAAAAGCTAGGCCCCCAAAGCTGTAGTTCTGCTTCCAAATGATCAGGTACAAATTTCGGTCGAAATGTTTTGTCACCCATGACTAGTTTTTGAAAACTTCCTGGCTCAAGATCAATATGCGACGGACCTGTCACGATAATTTTAATTTCGGGATCGGCATCCATATACTGAAGCGTTGATATTACTCTAAAGTAACCAATGTACTGTCTGCCAATTATTCCACCAGCAAATGGAAAACTCATAACACAATAATTATCAGATTGGTCGTATCCGTAATCGGGGAAGTCCCCACAGCCAGAGATGATCAAAGATAAAGCGACAACTAAAACTGATTTCTTATTGAATAATTTTCTCATTTCTTAAATACTTTTCTCGCTTTAAGTCGTTTGTTTTGGCGTTGTTTGCTCTTTACTTGTCTAACTACTTTGATTTTCTTACTTTTTAAACCAACAAGCTTTTCGAAATCAGCTAGTTCATCCGGGGTAAGTTCTCTCCAGCGTCCTCGTTTTAACGCCCGTGGCAGTTCAAACGGACCATATTGAATACGATGGAGCCTAGACACCTGAATTTCAAACGCCTCCCACAGTCTTCTGACTTCTCGGTTTCGTCCTTCTTTCAAAGTCACATGATACCAATGATTACTGCCTTCTCCGCCAGCGTCTTCTATGGTTTCGAAGTGTGCTTCACCATCATCCAGGTCAACATGAGTTTGTAGCTGCCTTAATATATCATCAGTAACCTGCCCTCGTACTCTTACTGCATATTTTCTTACAATTTCAAGAGAAGGATGCATCAGCTTATTGGCAAGATCGCCATCGTTTGTAAAAAAGATTAAACCACTCGTATTAAAATCTAACCTTCCTACACTTAACCACCGAGAATTACGAATTTTAGGTAGCGTATCAAAAATTGTTGGGCGGCCTTCCGGGTCTTTTTTACTGGAAATTTCACCCTCAGGTTTATGATAGACAATCATCTTACGCTGAAATGTTTCTGGGTCGGTCACACGAATAGGCTTTCCATCGACTCTTATAAGATCTTTAATGGTTGCACGATCACCGACCTGTGCAATTTTTCCATTCACACTTACACGGCCGTCTTGGATCCAGCGTTCTGATTCTCGTCGAGAAGCAATTCCAGCTGAAGCCATGATTTTCTGTAATTTTTCATCCTGCATTGATTAATAGCCTGCGATTAGTGTTCTGTGGATTGCTCAGAATCTGGCTTTTCAGAATTCTCTTCTGCCGACTCTTCAGGAGTATCATGGTGTTCAAAACTCTGGTCAGCATAAAATGACTCACTATTGTTTTCAGTGTGAACATCGTCTAACTCATCAAATACGTCAGTTTGCAAATGACTGTCTGTTTCTGTTTCTAGTATTTCTGAGTCTTCAATTTCAGATTGTTCTGACTCCAATGAGTGATGATCTGGTGCGAATCCAGATACCATATCTTGTTCATCTAATTCAGAATTAACCATTGTTTCTTTTTCAGTTGATTCTGAACCTTCTGAATCTTGGCCGTCATTTGATTCAATATTTTCTGCAGAATTACCTGATGCTTTATCTTCTGCTGATTGTCCTTCTTCAGAATCAGGTTGCTGGTTTCTTTCTTCATCAGGATTTGGCAAATCCAGTTCAGGATTGATATCTTCAAGGTCTTTAATTTCTGCCAATGTTGGTAGCTCGTCGAGACTCTTCATATTAAAGTAGTCTAAAAACTGTTTTGTGGTTGCATATAACGCTGGACGGCCCGGCACATCTCTATGACCCACAACTCGAATCCATTCACGCTCAATCATTGTTTTAATAATGCTACTGCTAACACCAACGCCACGCACATCTTCAATCTCAGCTCTAGTTACCGGCTGACGGTAAGCGATGAGAGCTAAAGTTTCGAGTGCCGCACGGCTATACTTTGCTGGTTTTTCTTCCCATAAACGGCTTAACCATTCTGAATATTCTTGCTTCGCCTGATACCGATATCCACTGGCCACTTCCTTAAGTTCTACACCTCGCTGGCTAGACTCTTCTATCAGTAAATTCACAGCTTCCTTTATGGCGTTATTAGATGGTCTCTCATCCTCCGCGAAAAGTTGCATCAGTTGTTCAATATTCATTGGTTTAGCAACAGCCATTAGCGCGGCTTCAATGATATTTTTTAATTTGTTTTGCTCTATACTCATACGATCTACTGTGTTCCTAATTTGTTAGCTCGCTTTTATAATTGTTATTGCTCTAGTCTCTTCTAACTGAGAGTTAATTGATTCTTGCTCGAACATGAATTTGTGAAAACGGGTCATTTTGTACTAATTCGATTAATGATTCTTTGGTCAATTCCATAATTGCCAAGAAAGTAACGACAACCCCAGCTCGTCCTTCTTCGATATTAAATAGCGAAATAAAATCGGTGAAGCTATCTGCCGATAAAATAGCCAACACCGTAGCCATTTTCTCTCGAGTCGAAAGTGCTTCTCTTTGAATTTGATGAGAAGTAAACATTTCAGCGCGAACAAGAACGTCCTTTAGCGCCAAAAGCACTTCCCGCATATCGACTTCCGGGAGTGGTCGATGAATATGCAGTTCCGGAGTTTCGGCTTCAATCTGATAAGTTTCTCGCCCCATTCTTGGGAGTTCATCGACATCTTGTGCGGCTTTTTTGAAGCGTTCATATTCTTGTAGTCTGCGAATTAAATCAGCTCGAGGATCGTCTTCTTCCTCTTCAATAGTCGGTCTTGGTAAGAGTACCCGGCTTTTTATTTCCGCAAGCATTGCTGCCATCACCAAATATTCTGCCGCTAACTCTAAGTTAATCGCTTTCATTAACTCGACATAGGCCATGTATTGTTCTGTAATATGGGCAATCGGAATATTCAAAATATCTAGATTTTGACGTTTGATCAAATACAGCAATAGGTCTAGAGGACCTTCAAATGCTTCTAGAAATACTTCAAGAGCATCAGGCGGAATATAAAGATCTTTAGGTACCTCACTCAGCGGCTCACCTTGAATAATTGCGAAATGCATCTCTTCTTGTGAGTGTTGCGGTACTTCTTGAAGCTTAAATCCCTGTTTAGCTTGGTCGTCGCTTTCAGCCGAGTCTTCGCTTTGAGGAGCTTGCTCGTCAGAAGTATCCTCGCCAACCGGTGTTGCAGCAGTCAATTCTTCATGCGTCAAATCATTTTCGATCGCGTCAACGGGTAAGTCGCCTGCCGTTTCTTGCTCGCTTGACTGCTCTTGTAATTCAGCTTGGTCAGACAATTCAGAAGCCTCAGCAGATTGAGAATCTGATACTTGGTCTAGAGTTGGCTCTTGAGAGTCATTTGTCATTGATTTATTTTCGTTGTCTTGATTCATGATTACAATTTAGCGGTATGACAAACCCATCACATCTCGAACATCTTGCATGGTTTCTTTGGCGATATCACGAGCTCGCTCTGAACCATCAGCAATAATGTTGCGGACTAGATCTGGATCTTCTTCGAACTCTTTAGCGCGTTCTTTAAATTCTGAAGTCTCTTGCTTAACGCAATCGATTACCGGCTGTTTACACTCTAAACACCCAATTCCCGCCGAAGTACAACCTTCAGTAACCCACTTTTTGACATCTTCCGGTGAATACACTTCATGTAATTGCCAAACTGGGCAATTATCAGGGTTTCCAGGATCAGTTAGTCTTACTCTAGCTGGGTCGGTCTGCATCCGCTTTATTTTGTTTTCGATGCTTTCTTCACTTTCTCGCATCTCAATCACATTGTTGTAGGACTTAGACATCTTTTGACCATCCAAACCTGGCATTTTGGAGACCGGCGTAAGTAGTGCCTGTGGCTCAGGTAATATGATTTTACCGCCACCATCAAGATAACCAATTAATCGTTCTTTATCTCCAAGAGAAATACTGGAATGGCCATCGACTAAAGCATGCGCGGTTTTAAACGACTCTTCGTTACCTTCTTGCAGAAAATCAGTTCTTAAACTTGAATAAAGTTTGGCATTTTTCTTACCAAGTTTCTTAACCGCTTCTTCTGCCTTTTGTTCAAAGCCAGGCTCTCGACCGTAATAATGATTAAAACGACGAGCAATTTCTCGTGACATTTCAACATGTGGAACCTGATCTTGGCCAACCGGCACGGCGCCTGCTTTATAAATCAGAATATCGGCAGTTTGTAATAATGGATAACCAAGAAATCCGTAGGTACTGAGATCTTTATCTTTAAGTTTTTCTTGCTGCTCTTTGTAAGTTGGCGCTCTTTCTAACCAACTAAGCGGCGTCAGCATAGATAATAACAAATGTAGCTCAGCGTGCTCTGGTACTTGGGATTGGATAAACATGGTCGCAGAACCCGGGTTTACCCCAGCCGCTAACCAGTCTATAACCATGTCCCATATGGATTTTTCAATAATCTCTGGATTATCATAGTGGGTAGTTAATACATGCCAATCGGCAACAAAGAAAAAGCACTCGTGCTCATGCTGCAATTTAGCCCAATTTTTCAGTACCCCATGGTAATGACCTAAATGCAGGCGACCAGAAGGTCGCATCCCTGACAAAACTCGTTGATTTTGTAGGTTTAGACTACTCAAAATGTATTCCTTTTATTGCTTATTGAACTTTCGAACCCGACATTATAAAGCCACTTTCCAATAGTTAATACTAATTATCGAATTTATTTGATAGACTCCGCTCAATCCAATTCTAAACTCGCTAATCGAGCTATTTCGATCGCCAAAATGACTGTAAATGATCCCTCAAGCCCCAATGCTATTAGTGTAACCTTAGCTTCATTCTGGAAGCGCTTATTTGCTTGGATTTATGATTTACTGGGTGCTCTCGGTATATTCGTGTTAGCCGTAGTCGTTGGTCAAATTTTGCTCTACTTAATCACCTTGCCATTTGTTGACGAATTCAATCAAGTGGCGTTAGCGGCGAGTAAGAGTATTTTTTGGGCGGCTTATTTAATTGCAGTCATACAATATTATTTTTGCTGGTGCTGGGTACGCGGTGGTCAAACGGTTGGCATGAAAGCTTGGAACTTGCAGCTTTATAAAGCGAACGGTGATCTTTTAAGTTGGAAAGAAGCCTATATTCGCTCGTTGCTTTCATTGGGAGGACTGGCAAACCTTTGGTGTTTAATTGATTCGCAAAAGCGCGGATGGCATGACGTGGCCGTTGACAGCCGAGTGGTTGTGTTACCAAAAGATTTCTACAAAAATAAGAATCAAAAGCCGCTAATTTAACTCGATCGCTTCATTAACCAATAGGCAAAACCTGCAAAAACCAGCAATGGTATTATCGCGCCTAGAAACGGTGAAGAACCGTAGATTAAACTGATCGGGCCAAACGACTGCTTTACCAAGTGAAAACCAAAACCTAACATCACCCCCGTTAACACTCTCGCCCCCATAGAAACATCACGCATTGGACCGAACGCGAAACTAGCCGCTAACAGCATCATAATTGCTACAGAAATGGGTAGTAATACCTTTTGCCAAATGGCTAATTCGATTTCCTTTGCGTCTAATAAATTACTTGTGAGGTATTGATGGTACTTTAATAATCCTGCGATATTGAGAGTTTCCGGCTTTAGCGTGAGCGTATCGATTTTGTCTTCGTCTATCGGGTTATCCCATTCTATCTGGTCAAATTGACGTTTGTTGATCTTCTCAGCTCCGAACTGGGTGGAAGCAACATCAATTAGAAACCATTTGTTATCTATTATTCGCGCATTTTTCGCTTCTAGCAGGCTGATTAGCTTAAATTCATCATCCAATTGATAGATAGCAAGATTGTGCATTTCGCCGCTTTTGTGAATCGCCGCAATATGAATTATTTGATTATCTCTTTTAGCCCATAAGCCAGTAGCGCTGCGCGAGATCTTTCCTTCACTGAGTGCGGAGGTTCGCAGCTGTTGAGCAGACTTACTCGCAACAGGCGCAATCAGCTCACTTAAAATTAGAACACCTATCATTAAAATGATAGAGGCCTTTAGTGTTGAACCTGCGATCCGCCAAGTCGTCATACCTGCAGAGCGCATCACTGTTAATTCATTATTTGAAGCCAAAACTCCCAGACCAAAAAGCGCACCAATGAGCACTCCCATAGGAAAAAGCTCTAGTACTTTTTGCGGTAACATCAGCCCGACATAGAGCAATGCATCCGCTAATTGATAACTGCCTTTACCAATCGCGTTCGATTCTTCTAGCAAACCAAACATTGCTCGAAGCACAACTAATAAAAACAGGATCAATACACTGGCTGAAATAACATGGCGAGCAATGTAGCGGTCTAATAAACTAAACATTAGGCAGTTCGCCTTCTGTTCTTTTTCGATGGTTTAGCTATCTTGGGCGGCAAGTACAACCAATATATAAACGCCGCTACGATGCCGTGAATCCACCAAAAACCGAGTTCGCCAGGGATCCGCCCGCTATCGATCATTTTGCGTGAGTACATCATCAGTAATACATAAATCAGATAGATAAGTACTGAAGGCATAATTCTAGAAAACTTGCCTTTTCTAGGTTGTGTCCGGGACAAGGGTACCGCCATTAAACAAATCAATGGAATCGAAATGGGGGCGGCCAATCGCCAATGGATTTCTGCCCATTCTTTACTCCCTAAAGTTTGTAATAACTCCAGGGTCGATGTTGATTTTGCAGAATCTCTAACTTCGATGGAATCATCTTGTATGATTCGAGTGTAAGTAGATTCAAAATCGGTAATTTGCCAGCGATTGGCGACTTCATCGAATTCACTAAACTGACCGTTTTCAAGTACTAAATAGTTTACGCCAGTTTGCTCATTTTCCCATTGTCGGCCAGATTGAGCGGTTTGAATCTTTAATTGGCCGTAGCGAGTATTGAGCACAGACAAACTTGTAGTAGGAAGTTGTAAGATGTTTTCTTCGTCTGTTTCCGCTGCCTCATCCAGTTGACGAGACACAGAAAAAACGCCAGTAATAACACCTGAATCGGCTTTGGACTCTACAAATACAATACCATCACGAGAACTGTTTTCTTTGAACCGACCCGCTGCAAAAACCCCTAACTTTGCTTGAGCAGCCTGCTCCGCCATTAATACCGAGCTTTGGTTAAGAGCCCAGGGAGTTAGTAAAGTCGATAGTCCACCAGCCGCAATTGCCAGAATTAACGCGGAGGGCATTAGCATTTTTGCCAAATCTCGTTGCCCTAGTCCTAAACTGTGTACCACCACTAACTCATTATCTGAATAAAGACGACCAAACGTCAGCAATACCGCTAAGAAAAAGGATAGCGGTATTAGAAATCCGGCCACTGAAGGTATTTGTAATGCCAGCAGCGAAAAAACCGCACTAGCAGAAATGGTTCCGTCGACAGCGAGTTGAATATATTTGACAAATCGAGAGCTGACGAAAATCAAGATTAATACTAATAAAATAGCCGCAGTAGTACGGTAAATGTCTTTATTAATATAACTTTTTAAAATCAAACTTAATTCCTATGCCGAGCCATTCGGCTTGCAGCGAAAATAAACTAGCGAGGGCACTTTTATATGACCGAATACTCTTAACAAAAGTTCGAGTTTTACTTAATAAATCAATATTTATCAGTTAAACTCTCGTTTTAACTAGTTTTCTATAAGCACCAAGGGTGTAGCTAGCTATTTTAGCATTGCTAACGACTAAGAATAAACCTTGGATATTAGGAAACATTCCCAAAATTTAGCCAATTGGTAGGTTCTTTCAATGGAATTTAATGTAAAAAGCGGTAATCCAGAAAAGCAACGCAGTGCCTGCGTGGTCGTTGGTGTTTTTGATTCACGGAAGCTTTCTCAAGCGGGAGAGCAAATTGATGAAGTCAGCGAAGGTTATTTAAGTAACTTACTTCGCAGGGGCGACATGGAAGGAAAGTTAGGCCAAGTACTATTATTGCATAACGTTCCAAATACACTCGCGGACAGAGTTCTGCTAATCGGTTGTGGTAAAGAAAGAGACTTTTCAGACAAGCAATACCATACGGTGATTGCTAAAGCGATCACGACCCTCAATGAAACAGGGTCCATGGATGCCGTATGTTTTTTAAGTGAACTAAATGTCAAAGGACGCGATACCCACTGGAAAGTAAGACATGCTATCGAGTCAACTCAAGATACGCTCTATTCATTTGACCAATTCAAGAGTAAATCTGAAGCAGCTAGACGCCCAGTAAAACGACTCGTTTTTAACGTGACAACTCGCAAAGACTTAACGATTGGCGAACAAGCCATTGCTGAAGGCATAGCCATTTCTAAAGGGGCCCATAAAGCAAGGGACTTAGCAAACTTGCCGCCTAACGTCGCCAATCCAAGTTATCTAGCCGAGCAAGCTGAGGAACTGGCAGCAGAAACCGATAATGTCAGTTGTGAAGTTCTTGACGAGAAAGAATTACAAGAAATGGGAATGGGCGCCTTCACAGCCGTTACCCAGGGTGCTGAAACTCCTGGAAAACTAATCATTTTAAAATACCAAGGCGCAGAGCCAGAGAAAAAACCAATTGTATTAGTTGGTAAAGGAATAACTTTTGATAGTGGTGGTATTTCCTTAAAACCCGGCGAACGCATGGATGAAATGAAGTATGACATGGGCGGCGCTGCTGGTGTGTTTGGGGCTTTTGTCTCAGTGACGGAACTTCAGCTACCGATCAATTTAATTATGGTAATTGCTGCCGCAGAAAATATGCCTAGCGGTAACGCGGCTAGACCTGGCGATATTGTTAAGACTCTGTCGGGACAAACTGTAGAAATTCTCAACACTGATGCGGAAGGCCGTCTTGTCTTATGCGACGCCTTAACCTATGTTGAGCGCTTTGAACCGGATGTGGTAATTGATGTCGCTACGCTCACCGGTGCTTGTATTGTGGCTTTAGGTGATCAAGCATCAGGTCTACTAAGCAATCACAACCCTCTCGCTCACGAACTGCTAAATGCAGGTGAACTATGTGGCGACAGAGCATGGCGCTTACCATTATGGGATGAATACCAAGAGCAGTTGGATTCCAATTTTGCCGACATGAGTAATCTTGGTGGACGCGGTGCCGGAACCATTACCGCAGCTTGCTTCCTCTCTAGGTTTGCAAAAAAGTTCAATTGGGCTCACTTAGATATTGCAGGTACTGCGTGGAAATCTGGAAAAGCTAAAGGCGCAACAGGACGCCCTGTCCCATTATTAACTCAGTATATTTTAGGCAGAGTGAGCTCGTAAATCGAATGACTCAAATAGAATTCTATTCGGTTGACTCTGAAAAAAATCATTTGCCCTACGCGCATATAACCGAAGTAATTAAAAGAGGTTATCGTAAAGGGCAAAAAGTTTTTGTGCATACAGACAACCGAAAACTAGCTGAAAAGATTGACGAGATTTTGTGGACACACGATGCTAAAAGTTTTTTACCACACCAATTAGTTGGTGAAGATGAGAACACCCGCCCACCGATTGAAATTGGTTGTGGGCAGGAACCGACCATTCAACCAGATATTTTGATTAATCTATCCAGCGAGGTGCCTTTATTTTTTAGTCACTTTCACTGGGTGTTTGAATATGCTTTCGGTGATGATGACAACAAAGAAAAAGCTCGCTCCCGCTTTAAGTTTTATCGAGAGAGAGGCTACCCACTCAACCATCGAAAAATTAATGCATAGCGGTCAATAAAAATTTTAGCGACAAGTTTAAAATAAAAATAACGTATACAAAAAATCACATTTTAAAATATGGCAAAGAAATCTTTTGCCGATACCAACTAACTAACAACTTGTACGGCTAACCGATGTTAACCGTACAGTAGCAAGAATAAGAGTTTACTATGGATACAGCCTATAACCCTGAAAATATCGAAAAGAAATGGTATCAAAAATGGGAAGCCGATGGTCACTTTAAATCAGGTGGCAAAGGCGCTCCTTACTGCATTTTAATCCCTCCTCCCAATGTCACAGGTAGTTTGCACATGGGTCACGCTTTTCAACATACCATCATGGATACGCTCACGCGTTACCATCGAATGAAAGGCGATAATACTTTGTGGCAATGTGGAAGTGATCATGCGGGCATTGCAACTCAAATGGTGGTTGAACGGCAGCTAAATGCCCAAGGTAAAAAACGAACGGATTTTTCTCGAGAAGAATTTATTGAAAAAGTGTGGCAATGGAAAGAAACCTCGGGTGGCACTATTTCCGAACAAATGCGGCGATTAGGTGACTCCCCTGATTGGGATCGTGAAGCATTTACTATGGATGAGAATTTATCTAAAGCGGTTCAACAAGTCTTTATTCAACTCTATCAAGACAAAACGATTTATCGTGGTAAACGATTAGTAAATTGGGATCCTAAATTTCAATCTGCGATCTCAGATTTAGAAGTCGAAAACCATGACGAAAAAGGCTTCATGTGGCACTTCAAATATCCTTTGGCGGACGGCGTTAAAACAGCAGAAGGAAATGACTATTTGATAGTCGCAACCACTCGGCCTGAGACAATGTTAGGTGACTCTGCTGTCGCGGTTGATCCAAAAGATGAGCGCTACCAAGATTTAATTGGCAAATTTGTCGACTTGCCTTTAGTTAACCGACGAATCCCGATTATTGCTGATGACTATGTTGATATGGAATTTGGTACAGGTTGCGTAAAAATAACACCGGCTCATGATTTTAATGATTATGAAGTCGGTAAACGACACAACTTGCCGCTTATCAATATCTTCGATCCAACTGCAAAAGTACTGGCTCATGCGGAAGCGTTTGAATATAACGGCACGCCTCTTGAAGGGATTGATTGCAGCCTTCCTGCCGAGTTCGCAGGTGAAGATAGATTCGAAGCAAGGAAATCAATTGTGCAAGCATTTGATCAATTAGGCTTGCTTGAAAAAGTTGAAGACCATAAGTTAATGGTACCACGCGGTGATCGTAGTAATGACATCATAGAACCTTTACTAACCGATCAATGGTACGTTGCTACTGACTCCTTAGCTAAACCAGCAATTGACGCAGTCAAATCGGGTGAAATTAAATTTGTTCCTGAAAACTGGGATAAAACTTATTACCACTGGATGGATAATATTCAAGACTGGTGCATCAGTCGACAGCTTTGGTGGGGACATCGAATTCCCGCTTGGTATGATCAAGATGGCAATGTTTTTGTCGGCGAAAATGAACAACAAATTCGTGAGCAAAATAACCTTTCAGACAACATACTACTAACACAAGACGAAGATGTTTTGGACACTTGGTTTTCCTCCGCGCTTTGGCCATTTGCAACAATGGGCTGGCCTGATGAGACTCAAGAGTTAAAAGATTATTTACCTTCTAGTGTTTTAGTGACAGGATTCGACATTATTTTCTTTTGGGTTGCTCGAATGATCATGATGACTTTGAAATTTACCGGAAAAGTTCCTTTCAAAGAGATCTACATCACAGGCTTAATTCGCGATGAAAATGGCGACAAGATGTCTAAGTCTAAAGGTAATGTACTTGATCCTATTGATTTAATAGACGGTATCGATATTGAGTCGCTGGTTGCCAAGAGAACCACTGGCTTAATGAATCCAAAAGCGGCTACAAAAATTGAAAAAGCCACGCGCAAGCAATTTTCCGAAGGTATTGGATCTTATGGTACCGATGCGCTTCGTATGACTTTTTGCGCATTAGCGTCAACCAGTCGCGATATCAATTTTGATTTGGGCCGAGTCGAAGGATATAAAAATTACTGTAATAAACTATGGAACGCTGCTCGATATGTATTAATGAATACCGAAGGCAAAGACTGTGGTGCCAACAGTCAAGCTGGAGAAATGCAGTTAAGCGTGGCTGACCGTTGGATTATTGGCCGCTTCAATCAAACATTACAAACGTTTGAGAAACACACTAATGAATATCGATTTGATTTGGCGACTCAAGCACTTTTTCAATTTAGCAAAAATGATTACTGTGATTGGTATTTAGAATTATCTAAACCCGTACTCACTAGTGAGTCATCAAGTGAAGCTGAAAAGATCGGAACAAGACATACATTAGTTAACATTCTCGAATCAATGATGAGACTGTTGCACCCAATGATCCCATTTATCACCGAAGAAATTTGGCAAAAAGTAAAACCGATGACTGCAGTTTCCGCCGAATCGATCATGGTAGCTCCGTTTCCGGAGTTTAATCAGGATTCAGTGGATGAGAAAGTAATTAGCGACCTAACTTGGATTCAGAATATTATAACCGGTGTTCGAAACATACGAGGGGAACTCAACATTTCACCTTCAAAACCGGTTAGTGTTCTGCTAAAAAATTGGGACCAAGAAGATCAGCGTTGCTTAGATTCTTATAAGCCTTTTCTATCATCATTGGCCAAGTTAGAAAGTATTCAATTGCTCGAAGCAAGCGCTGAGATCCCAGCGAGTTCTACTGCACTGTTTAATCATTTGGAAATTCTAGTACCAGTAGCAGGCTTAATAGATGTAGAAGCTGAACTTTCGAGATTAGACAAGGAAATTAGCAAACTAGAAAATGAAAAAGGACGACTGTCTGGCAAACTGAGTAATAAACGATTTGTCGACAATGCACCGGAAGCAATAGTTGCTAAAGAAAAAGAGAAACTGGTCGCTGCAGAAGCCGCATTAGAAAAACTGGCTCAACAAAAGCTCGAATTACAATCCATGTGATTATCCAGTATTAACTGAAACATTCGATCAAAAAAGGGTTTACTAATAACTTAGTGAACCCTTTTTTGTTGAATATGTTTTGATGACGACAAAGTTATTCTTTCTAAGAGTTACTCTTCCATAGTCGGTGAAGCAACCCGCATTATTTCTTCAACCGTTGTTTTTCCTTCCGCCACTTTTTGAGCACCGCTAATTCTCAATAAAGTCATACCGTTTTTTAAAGCCTGCTCTCTGATAGGTGCGACCTCGCATCCTTGATTGGTAACATTTTTAATACTCGGTTCCATTTTTAGTAGTTCATAAATCCCCTGCCGACCAAGATACCCAGACTGACGACATTCATCACATCCTTTCGGTTCAAACATTAACTTAGGTAAAGGCAAATCAAAACCGACCGTTAATTGCTGCCATGCTTCTTGATTGGGTTCTACCGCATGTTTGCAATGAGGACAGAGCGTTCTAACCAAACGCTGTGCCATAACACCTAGTAGAGTCGCGTTTATTAAGTAAGACGGTACACCAATATCTTGTAGCCGAGTAATGGCTGAAGACGCATCGTTAGTATGTAAAGTAGAGATGACTAAATGGCCTGTCAGTGATGCTTGTATAGCAATGTCTGCGGTTTCTTTATCTCGAATCTCACCGATCATAATGATGTCAGGATCTTGCCTGAGTAACGACCTAACACCGCTGGCAAAATCCACATCTATTTCATGATGCACTTGCATTTGATTAAATGCCGGTTCAACCATTTCAATTGGATCTTCGATGGTACAAACATTAACCTGTGGTGTCGCCAGCAGTTTTAATGTCGTATATAAAGTGGTGGTTTTACCTGACCCCGTTGGTCCTGTTAGTAAAACAATTCCTGTTGGCTGATTCGCCATTTCCAACCAGCTTTGTTCAGTATTTTTATTCAAACCTAAGGCATTAAAGTCTCTTAACAATACCGTTGGGTCAAAAATCCTTGCTACCAGTTTTTCACCGAAAGCCGTTGGCATGGTTGACAAACGCAGTTCAATTTCGAGTCCGTCAGGCGTTTTGGTTTTGATACGTCCATCTAACGGCTTACGGCGCTCAGCAACGTCCATACGTCCCAAAATTTTGAATCGGGCAGTAACGGCGGCGGAAATGTTGGCTGGTAGTTTGTAAACGCTGTGCAATACTCCATCGATTCTTAAACGAATGTTGCCGGTTTCCCTACGAGGCTCAATATGAATATCACTCGCTCTTTGCGCAAAAGCGTATTGAAGCAACCAATCCACAATTTGCACAACGTGCTGGTCATTGGCGTCTAATTCTCCAACATTACCTACTTCCAACAGTTGTTCTAAGTTGGTGACTTTAACATCTTGCAGGTTTTCCCCTGAAGCTCCTTTAATAGAAGAGCTTAAGGTATAAAGTTCTCGTTGTAATCGTGTGACTGTTTCAGGATTTGCAATAACAAGTTGAATACGCTTCCTTAAGATTTGCTCCAATCCTGCGACCCAACTATTCACCTCTGGCTCTAACACAGCAACCGCAACATAATCGGGATGCACTTCACAGGCTAAAATATGATGCCGCAAAGCAAATGCTTTCGACATCACAGCCGTTACCGCATCGACATCTATCTTAAGCGGATCCAATCGGACGTAGGGTAACTTTTGCTGAATGGCAAATTGCTCAGTGAGGATCTCGGCGGTTAGGGTTTTGCCGCGTAATTTCTTAGATTTTATTTCAAGTTGAGCGACTTGATTAATCGGATGACCTACCAACATGCGCCGCTTAATCTCTTTAGCAGCCTCTATCGCTTCTTCCGCAGTAATTAGCTCTGCGCTCTCTAGCTCACGCAAGAATCTGACGGCATCAGTTTTTCGGTTTGTTACCGCTGTCATGGAGGTCCTAAAATCAGAAATAGCAATAGTTAAAGTGTATATGGTTTCTTTTAAATATCAAATGCTTAAAGACTTTGATATCGACAAATGTGAGCCATTTATCGAGAGTCTAACTAAGCTTTGCCTACTGAAGGCCGAAACTAACTTGCTATTTCTAACTTAAATTGAGCACTGAATGGGCGTTAACAGTGGTTTGCATCGCTATTTGAGCTGCCGATTCTGAGCGTAATGTGACTAAGCTCCTGAAATTATCAAATAGATGAAGTGGTGTATTGTAATCAAGCTGGCAAGTAACTGGCGGCATATCTGGAGCATCAGTCTCAATCACAAGCGAATCTAGCGGTAAGTTTGCCGCAAGCCGATGTAATTTCGCTGCACGCGGATAAGTCATAGCACCGCCAAAACCGAGTTTGAACCCCATATCATAGTATTTTTGCGCTTGATGCTCGCTTCCGTTAAATGCATGCACAATTCCGCCACACTTAAAGTTCATTTGACTCATAATTTTTAGCATTTCATCATGCGCCTTTCGCACATGCAAAATCACCGGCAGTTTTGCTTCTTTTGCAATACTAATTTGCGAAGTCACAAAGTGCATTTGCATACTTCTGTTGGTATGAGCGTTATAGAAATCTAAACCGATCTCGCCGATTGCAGCTATTGGCCCGACAGAAAGAGCCATCTCTAAATCGTGTAGGTGGTTGTTAGTATGCTCTTCAACAAACATAGGGTGCAAACCAAGCGCAGTATGGCATATTGCGTGAGTGGCTGTGATCTGTCGAATCGCCCTCCAGCCTTCACGCTTCACTCCAGGAATTAAAATTCCTGAAATTCCCGCCTCTTCAGCTTTTTGCACCATTTTCTTCAAGTTATCTTTAAATTGAGGAAAATCCAAATGGCAATGGGTATCGAATAGAGTAATTTTATTCGTCATTCAAAACCTTTATCCGTACTTTAATTATTGTTGTCGTCAGGATTATTGATACTCATTTAGTCCACTGTGGCCTAAATAATGCTGTATTGATTTACCCAAAACAGCTAACAATGCATTAACTCGGCAGGTGATGAAGTAGCAAAATTATCAGCTAAGTTATTGACTTATAGTTATAATAATAAATTATTCCAAAATAGAACAGTATTATTTTTACGCGTACCTTGAGTGATAGACAATATCTATGTTGTTTGTCATTATCAATCTTGATTCGGCTAATGTTCTCTTGTCTGTTTAAACTCTATATCTGGCCACCGCTCTTGAATTAAGTTCAAATTAACTCTGGTGGGAGCCAAATAAGTAAGATTATCACCACCATCTAAAGAGAGGTTATCCAATGCCTTGTTCTTGAATTGCTCGAGCATTTTGGCATCGTCGCACTCTACCCAGCGCGCGGTATTCACCGAAACTGGTTCGTAAATACACTCTACTTTGTATTCGTTCTTCAAACGATGCGCCACCACATCAAACTGCAAAATTCCTACCGCTCCCAACACCAGATCATTTGAGTTAAACGGCCTAAACACTTGAGTGGCGCCTTCTTCAGACAATTGGATCAAACCTTTTAATAGTGCTTTGTTTTTTAACGGATCCGCTAATCGTACGCGGCGAAACAGTTCTGGTGCAAAATTTGGTATACCTGTGAACTTGAGCATTTCACCTTCAGTGAACGAATCGCCTATCTGAATCGTACCGTGATTATGTAACCCGATGATGTCACCGGCATAAGCATGATCAAGGTTTGAGCGGTCACCTGCCAAAAAGGTCACCGCATTGGCAACCTGCACATCACGATTTAGACGAACGTGTTTCATCTTCATTCCTTTGGAATATTTACCAGAGCAAATTCTCATAAAGGCGATTCGGTCACGATGTGCAGGATCCATATTCGCTTGTATCTTAAAAATAAACCCGGAAAAAGAGTCTTCCTGGGGATCAATTTCTCTAACATCTGAGTTTCGGCTGAGAGGTGCAGGCGCCCACTCTACAAATCCGTCTAACATTTGAGTCACACCAAAGTTACCTAGTGCCGTACCAAAATAGACTGGGGTCAGTTCCCCCTTCAGGAAAGCATCTAGCTCAAACTCATTTGAGGCACCTAATACTAATTCTAATTCTTCTCTTAAATCTTGAGCCAAATTCCCGATGGCTTCATCAAGTGCCGGGTTGTCGAGTCCTTCAATGCATATTTCTTCTTGAATCGTATGCCCTTGGCCAGTTGAATATAGGTAGGTTTTATCTTCCAACAAATGATAAACCCCCTTAAACTGTTTGCCCATGCCGATCGGCCAGGTGATTGGTGCACAACGAATGTTTAGAACATCTTCGACTTCATCCATCAGCTCAATCGGATCTTTAATATCGCGATCGAGTTTATTCATAAAGGTGACAATAGGGGTATCTCTTAACCGACAAACTTCCATTAATTTTATGGTTCTTTGCTCGACACCTTTACTACTATCGATAACCATCAAAGCTGAATCTACTGCCGTTAAAGTTCGATAGGTATCCTCAGAAAAGTCTTCATGACCCGGAGTGTCCAGCAGATTGACTATGCGTTCATTATATGGGAACTGCATAACGGAAGTAGTTACGGATATTCCACGTTCCTTTTCCATTTCCATCCAATCGGATGTCGCATGCTTACCGGACTTTTTCCCTTTGACCGTTCCGGCCTCTTGAATTTTCTTTCCAAGTAAAAGCAACTTCTCGGTAATCGTAGTCTTTCCCGCATCAGGGTGAGAGATGATTGCAAAGGTTCTGCGTTTGTTAACTTCTGTTGACACGGTATTTCCTAGTGCGATGATTAGTTAATATATTGGCTAACTTCAAGCAAAGATGGTTTTCAATGACCAATCGATAATATTAGCGGATGTCGTTTCGATTTAATTTAGGCGCGCAATTATCCCCAATTAGGGCGAACAACTCAATCAAAACTGACTGAATTGAATGTTGCTAGTTAAGTTCGCAATTCCATCACCAAGCCAGCTTCTCTCCCGAGCTTGGTTTGATAGTAATTCTTTCGTTCGCCAATTTGGCTAAACCCCAGTTTTAAATAAAGATCAATCGCTTTAAGGTTAGACTCACGAACTTCTAAGAATATCACCGAGCAGCTTTTGCTTTGAGCCGATTCTACTAAGTGCGACATCCACAGTTTTCCGAGGCCGCGGGATTGGAATTTCGGCACCACACAAACATTATGGAGATGAGCTTCATCCAAAACCCACTGAATAATCATGTGTCCAATGATGTCTTTTTGGTATTCCATAACAAACACTGAATATTCATCCTTAAAACAAGCTTCAAGACTGTTTTTTGACCAAGGGATTTCATAACTCAGTTGTTCGTTGTTGAAAATACTATCTAAATCCTCGCTAGACGCATTTTTAATGCCGATGTTTTTTTGTTCAGTAATCACAGTGGATTAATTACGACTAACAAGAAACTCACGTGCGAGATTAAGATCTTCATAAGCTAGTCGCTTTAATGAGGGATTTTCGATTAAAGAAAATGGATGATAACTCACCAAGACCTTCGTTCCATCTTCAATTTGATGAATTTGACCTCTGCAGGTAGCTACCTCCATCGAGTCGCCTAACAGATGGTTAACCGTTTCGTCCCCAAGTATGATCATCAATTCTGGTCTAGTACTATTGATAGCATGAGAAAGCGGAACGCTATCTTCGCTCAATCCGGCGGCAGAAAGATGAGCCAATTGAATTTTTAACTCAAAATTATCATTCGCTACGAAATGGTTAAGAGCGTTAATAAAATCCATCATAAACTGGCTTGGAGAATTAATTCTTGCAAAGCTATTAGCAGGCTGATCGACTTGATGTCGGCAAATAATCATTATCGATTTGGCGTTTTCTTCAGATAACACCCTGTTGCTCCAGCTAACTTGTTTGAGAAAGTGGCTGCTTTTGCTTTGATGGTTGATTGCATGATTATTCGAAGTAATTTCGCCAAAATGAACCGCATCGGTGTTAGCTCCAGATGGAGTAACTTCAGTAGAGCTTAAAACATGCTCATTGCTTATATCACGTTGGTTCGATTCAACCTCTTTGGTTTCGCTATGAGCGGCTTTAGTGTCCCCTATGTCATTTACATTTACTGCATCTTCACAAGCATTGGATTGACCAGCTAAAGAGGCGTTTTCATTAATTGGTGTCTCTTTAATTTCGCTCGCTGGTTCTAGATCATCGCAAATAGTCTCAGATAAAGGAATCCATTGCTCGATCTGCATCGCCGCTAGATAAGCTTGTCTTGCTTGCTCGTCAAGAGATTGATTTAATTCTACTGGCTGACTCATAAACGAGCTCCACAATACTTACAAAAGTCGGCATCAATATCATGTCCATCTTCACTGCAGTTCAAACAAGCGGCACTACTTACTTCGCTTCTTACTGCTCGTGCTAATTCAGCACTATAGATTCCCGTTGGCACAGCTATAATAGCGTAACCTAAAATCATTACCGTGGCAGCGATCATTTGACCAATTTGCGTTTGCGGAACCATATCACCATAACCGACGGTTGTTAATGTCACTATCGCCCAATAGACTGACTTCGGAATACTGGTGAACCCATTGTCAGCACCTTCGATTAGGTACATTACAGAGCCAAATACCACGACAAAAATAAAAATCGAATATAGGAAAATAGTGATTTTTTTTCGACTCGCGTGTAAAGCGACCATTAAGGTATTGGCTTCTCCAATATATTCAGCCAGTTTAAACACTCGAAATATTCTAAGTACTCTTAAAACTCTTACTACAAGAAATGTTTCCGCACCGACATAATAAAGCGCAATGAAACTCGGTAATATTGAGACCAGATCAACAATTCCCAATATGCTTACCGCATACAATCTTGGGTTTCTCACGCTGATAAGTCTTAATATATACTCAATCGCGAATAGTATGGTAAAGCTCCATTCAACAATATCGAGTAAAGTGCCATACTCAGCGCGAATGGCCTCAACACTTTCTAACATTACTGCAAGCACACTAATGGTAATCGCCACGATCAAGAACACATCAAAGCGTTTACCGGCTGGAGTGTCAGCCTCAAAAATTATTTCGTGAATTTTCTCTCGCCAGGGTGCCAGAGGTTCGCCTTGACTATACTTTTTTAGTTTCTTGGGCATACCAAATGACTTCCACTAATTACTTTGACTCTGTTAAACAATAACCAGTTCATATAACTAAGATCAATGTAGTTTAAATGCTGCCAACAATACCGCAAATAGCAGTTTACTGAATTTTAAAGCAAAAAAGCCCACAAGTATAAGTTGCGGGCTAATTCTATCGATAAATAACGCTTTTAAATCGATTGTTATCCAGATATTGCTCTAATTCTAATCTCAACTCGTCGATTTTGTGCTCGACCTTCCGCATTTTGATTACTGGCGACAGGTCGCATTGGCCCTTTACCAAAGTGAATGATTCTTTGTTTTGCGATGCCCTTTCCAGTTAAATAATTTGAGACTGATTTTGCTCGTTGTTCAGACAGCTCTAGGTTATAGCTCATAGAGCCGACTGAGTCAGTATGGCCTTCGATCTCAATAGCAGTCTCCTTGTAATTACCTAACACTTTGGCAACTGAATCCAATATAGGATAAAAATCTTGCTGGATATCCGACTTGGCGGTCGCAAAAGTAATATTCCCCGGCATTATCAAGTTAATGTTATCGCCATCTCTTTGTACGCTAACACCAGTGTCAGCCAAAGATTTTCGTAGTTCTTCTTCTTGAGAGTCCATGTAGGCTCCGATACCGGCGCCAATGACACCGCACCCAAGTGCTGCATTTCTGGCGTGTTGACTATTTTCTCGAGCACCTATTGCTCCGCAAACTAGCGCGCCAATTGCAGCCCCTTTGATGGTATTGCTGGTTTTGGTTTCACCGGTGTTTGGGTCAATGGTTTGACAGGCGGTCAAACATACTGAGGACGATAAAACGAGAACCTTTAAAAACTGATTTTTTGAAAATAGATTAGACATAAACTACCTGTGATTGTATTTAGTGAAATTCACCAATAAGAATAATCAACTTTAATGAATAAAGACTGAACTTCAAACGAGAAAACATGATGTTGCCAAACTAATGGGATTACATCAAGCATTTATCCTAGTTTGGCCAAATCTAGCACATGTTCAAGATATTACTAAAAGATAAGAATAACTCGAACATGGCACCAGCCATGTTCGAGGATTATGAAGATTAACCGCTTAGGCAGCTTTATCGCTTTTAGCTTTTGCCGTTTTTGATTTTTTACCTTTGATATATTCCTTGGTGTATTCATCGACTTGAATCGCATCCAATCTAAGTGTTTCTGCTTGTAAATACAATGCAGCTTCTTCGGTATCAATCACCTTAGCTGCCACTGCAGAGTCAACCACTTGCTGGATTGATTCAGAATTCTCAATGAGTTTCTCCTTGAACGCCTTTCGTAGTTTTTTAGCGACAGGTACGGCTTCCAATACTCGCATAAAGGCATGTTCAATTCGACCTACCGGCTGAGATTCGTCACCAATATAAATGTTCTTAGTAACTCGGTCTCGAAGTTCGTTATCTGAAATCATTGCTTGCACAACACGATGGTCAAGCTTATCACTAGGCTTTTTATAAGCTAACCCGTACGGAAAGATGATCCTTTTCAAAACTTTGCCAAGCCACTTAGGCTTGAAGTTTTCAAAAAACTCCACGAAAGCGGTTTGCATCAAATAAAGATTACGCTCTATGGTCCAACGCACGTAGACCAAATCGGCCCCCTGCTGTCCGTTGTCTTGGTAATACTTTAGCACGGCAGATGAAAGATAAAGATGACTCAAGACATCTCCAAGTCGAGCTGACAACCTTTCTTTTCGTTTTAATTCCCCTCCAAGGATGGCCATTGAAAGGTCCGAAACCAAAGCAAGAGCGGAACTCATTCTTGTTAACTGTTGATAATAATGCCCCGTTTCTCCATCAACCGGTTTGGAAGCCACTTTACCAGCGGTTAACCCTAGACTAATCGTTCTTATAAAGTTACTGACACCATAACCAATATGACGAAAGAGTAACGAATCAAACTCATCAAGTCCTTGCTCCTCATTAGGGTTGGCTGCCGCTTGCATTTCACGATATACGAATGGATGGCAACGAACGGCTCCTTGACCAAAGATCATTAAATTTCGAGTTAAGATATTAGCGCCTTCAACAGTAATACTTACTGGCGAGCCCATAAAACCATTGGCTAAATAGTTTCGTTCACCTTGAATGACACCACGGCCACCATGAATATCCATCGCATCATTAATCAAGCTACGAGCTGATTCGGTCATATGATATTTAGCGATCGCGGTAATTACAGAAGGTTTGTATCCAGCATCGACCGCTCCTGCAGTAGTAATTCTTGCAGCTTCTAATTGATAAGTCGCCCCAGCAATACGAGCTAACGCTTCTTCGACACCTTCAAACTTAGCAATCTCAGTTTTAAATTGTTGCCGTAAAATCGAATACGCACCAGTTGTTCGGTAAGCGACTTTAGCGGCAGCTGTTGCGCCTGAAGGCAAAGAAATACCACGGCCAGCAGAAAGACATTCTACTAACATTTTCCAACCTTTACCGGCAAAGTCCTGTCCTCCAACGATCCAGTCCATAGGAATAAATACATCTTCTCCTCGTGTTGGACCATTCATAAAGGGCGATCCTACCGGATAGTGTCTATTCCCAATTTCGACTCCTGGATGGCTGGTTGGAATCAAGGCCACCGTTATCCCAATGTCCTCAAGATCTCCCATTAACCCTTCTGGATCGTATAGCTTAAAGGCTAAACCTAGTACAGTGGCAACCGGCGCTAAAGTAATATAACGCTTGTCCCAATTTAATCGTATGCCTAAGACTTCCTTACCTTCATGCTCACCTTTGCAAACAATTCCAGTATCTGGCATGGCACCAGCATCGGAGCCAGCTTTTGGTCCGGTCAGCGCAAAACAAGGAACTTCTTGTCCTTTCGCCAATCGAGGTAGGTAGTGATTCTTCTGTTCTTCTGTTCCATAGTGAAGAAGTAGTTCCGAAGGCCCCAAAGAGTTCGGAACCATTGTAGAAACACCGAGTGCACCAGAACGAGAAGCTAACTTGGTTACAATACTCGAATGCCCAAATGCTGAAAAACCCTTACCTCCGTACTCTTTAGGAATAATCAGGCCTAAGAAGCCTTCTTTCTTAAGATAGTCCCAAGCTTTTTTCGGAAGATCTTGATCTTTAAAGCTAATGTCCCAATCACTTACCATCTCACAAACGGTTTCTACTTGATTGTCGATAAAATCTTGCTCTTCCGCTGTTAGTTTTGGTGGAGCCACCTTTAACATTGAGTCCCAGTCAGGGTTTCCCTTAAATAATTCTCCGTCCCACCAAACGTCTCCGGCATCTAGCGCCTCTTTTTCGGTTTGGTTCATTGGCGGCAATACGCTTTTGAAGAATTTATATACTGGTCGGGTTATCTTATCTTTGCGCAAGTCGTCCGCAAAAAATAGGACGGCTACTGGGGCAAACAACAACCAAGGTATGATTAAGAACTCGCTGGTGATTGTCATCATAACCAAAGCAGCCCCCGCGGCCGCCAATGCAGTTCCCATTCGCGCTCTAAAATAGGCACTTGCCCAGAGCACACTTAGTAAAATAAAAATCTGAAATAATAAAATCATGATGAAACATCTCCTGCAGAAAGAGCCATACCAATGTTCTGTATATTATCTTGTTGAATTAAAGGGTTATTAGTTGAATCATAGGAAAAAGCTGCCGACATAAATGGCACTAATTGGCTAATGATTTCTTCTATCGATATCTTTTGTTGAAAGTCACTTTCTGAGATTTCTTGCAAAGCTTTATGCCCTGCTAAAGTAAAGATAAAGGATCCCAGCATAAAGTGAAGCCGCCAAAACATTTCTTGTTTATGTAAATGAGGGCTGGTTTGATGCAATAAAAAAGTAAACTGGTTGAGCACTTCTGAATACCTTTCCAAAGCGAAACGCCTAATATGCCCTTGGGTTTCAGCATAGGCTCTGCCCAATAAATTCATAAAAACCCCCGCGCCGTGCGGTCGAAGGTCTTCTAACTTTGAAATTGGTTTAATCAAGGTACTGAGCACATCCAAAACAGTAAGTTCTTGCTCACCATTGGATATACGCTCCATCTCAGAAGAAAGATCAGCAGTAAATTTTTCCATAAATCGTTCGAACACTGCTTGAATAAGTGTTTTTTTGCTGCCGAAATGATAGTTAACCGAAGCTAAGTTGACGTCCGCTTTGGCCGTTATCATTCGTAGACTTGTTTCAGAAAAGCCATGGTCTGCGAATAATCTTTCAGCAGCATCTAGAATTTTGTCTTTTGTAGTACTCAATGATGGCCTCTACGCACATAATTCAAACAACTGTTTGAAACATACGTTCTAAACGCAGAAATGTCAAGTATTCCTGTAGCGAGAGCCCCCTATGGTAAGCAACTGCAAACAAGCCAACAAGCTGACGACGATAGCAAATAAAAAGCACAACTGATGACTCATTCTCGATTGTTTATATCATTTTGTAGAGAATTCTCAAAGATTTGAACCATTTGAAGGGTTTCAACGAATAACTATATAGATGGTGAAAATTACTAATTTTTAGCTAATCTTCTAATAAGTAACATACTTTGTTACAAAGCGATCACATCTTGAAAGGTGTTTTAGTCATATAATACACCATATCAAGTACGAGTTTAGTGGTTTAGCTAGTCTAAGCATTAGATTTATCGATTTGGCACAAAATCTGCTAAGTCTTATAGAACACTCGGTATTCTTATTTAAATAATTTAACAATTACTTAAGTCGCAAGGAACATAAAATGACAGCAACCAACGAATTATGCATAGCTAATAAACCTTCTAAAGAAAGTAAAATGAGTCAATTGCTACTCGCATTAACCCTTAGCGCTTCATTGATTGTTAGCGGTTGCAGCGGTTCTGGCGCGACTGACGACTCCAAAAGCGACGACAAAGCGCAAACGGAAGAACAAGATGCAAAAAAGAAAGAGGACGAAAAACCACCAGTTCCCGTAGAAGCAGTTGCAGTAACACGCGGTGATATTCAGCAAACTTACCGAACCATTACCACACTCGAAGCTGAGCAAGATGTGCAAGTAGTCGCACGTTCTTCGGGAATACTCCAAGACATTTTTGTAGAAGAAGGTGACCGAGTAACAAAGGGGCAAGTGCTGGCGCAATTAGACGTCGAACAGCTTTCACTAGAGGTGGCTCAATTAAAAGCCACCTTACAGAAACTTGAAAAAGAGATGGAACGTCAAAAATCACTTTATAGCAGAAAGCTTGGAAGCAGCGATGCGCTTGATAGAGCCAGATTTGAGTACGAATCTCAACTAGCTCAATATAAACTATCACAATTAAAGTTAAATTATGCCAGCATAAAGGCTCCAATCGATGGAGTCATCGTCGAGCGGATGGCTAAATCAGGTAACTTTATTTCTAATAATCAAGAGCTGTTTAAGATTGTCAATCCTTCCTCTCTTAAAGCTGTGTTACATTTACCAGAAAAAGAACTTGCCAATGTACAAAAAAATCAATTAGTTTTATTGGCAATAGACGCATTAGATAACAAAATTGTTAAGGGTCAAATAGAACGTATTAGACCAGCTATCGACACATCAACTGGTACTTTCAAGGTTGTGGCATCGTTAAATAATCATGATAACTTGTTGCAAACTGGTATGTTCGGAAAAGTAGAAGTTGTATTTGATACTCACCCGAATACGCTATTGCTTGAGCAGCAGGCCGTTATCACTCAAGATAATCGTTCACATGTGTTTGTGGTAAAAGACAAGAAAGCCATTCAAACTCCGGTTAAGATAGGCTTTAAACAAAATGGAGTTCTGGAAATTATCGATGGACTATCAGAATCAGATCAAGTGATAACGACCGGACAGCAAATTTTGAAGCATGAAACAAAAATAGAGGTTGTAACTTTAGATGGAGTCGAATTAGAGAGTCCGACATCCGATCAAGATAAAGAGAACAAACCATCAACTTCAAAAGTTGCTACAAATCCTTAAAAGAATTAGTTAGCGTCCTAATCAGGACGCTAACCCTATTTGAAAAATAAAAACGAGAATATCGATGTAACCACAAGGTTGAGTTAATTGATCTTGTCGTAGCAGCCATCCAACCAAAAGGAAACACCATGAACCTAATTGCGACTGCGATTCGCCGCCCCGTGACCGTATCCATGCTGACTTTGGCAGCGCTAGTTTTTGGTTTTGTATTAGTCAACAAACTTGGGTTTAATCTATTACCAGAATTGTCTTACCCTACTCTTACGGTCAGAACAGATTTTCCAGGCTCTGCACCAGCAGAAGTCGAAAACTTAATTACTCGCCCTCTTGAAGGCGCCCTCGGTACAATTAAAGGATTGCGCCAAGTTCGCTCTGTTTCTAAAGCAGGACGTTCGGATATTTACCTAGAGTTTTATTGGGGTACGGACGTTGATATCGCAAGCTTAGATGTCAGAGAAAAAATGGATCAAGTTCAGTTACCGCTAGAAGTAAAATCCCCTTCGCTGCTTCGATTTAATCCTAACAACGAACCGATTATTAGAATGAGTTTAAGTCAGGCATTACAAGATGGTGAGGATCCAGAGTTAGCATTAGCAAAACTTCGACGTCATGCTGAACTAAAGCTTACACGCAGACTAGTTACCATTGATGGTGTTGCCGCCGCTAAAGCTTCAGGTGGACTAGAAGATGAAATACAAATTCAATTGAACCAAGCCTACCTAGCCAAGTTAAATCTAACTGTTGCTGATATCGCTCAAAAACTTAAGACTCAAAACGTCAACTTAAGCGGTGGACAAATTCGTAGTGGCCAACGACAGCTGCTGGTGCGGACCTTTAATGAATTCCAGTCTATAGAGGATTTTTCCAATACTATTATTTTAACTAAAGATCAAAAGATAATTCGATTAAAAGACATTGCCAAAGTCGCGTTCACGCACAAAGATCCAACGGCAATCATTAGGCATAATGGAAAACAATCTGTCGAACTAGCCATCTACAAAGAAGGCGATTCGAATACTGTGAAAGTATCTGAAGCAGTTAATGCTCAGTTAGATCGACTAATGAAAGAACTACCAGAATCAATGACACTTTCAGTTCAAACGGATTCTGCGAAATTTATAAACCAAGCAATCTCCGAACTTATTTCATCGGCAATATATGGTGGAATATTAGCGATGATCATTATTTATTTTTTCTTAGGTCAATTCCGACCCACATTAATTATTTCAGCGACGATACCTCTGTCCGTGATCATCACATTTAACCTAATGTATTCTGCCGAAGTTGATATGAATATAATGTCTCTAGGGGGGCTAGCATTAGCAGTCGGTATGTTAGTTGATAACGCAATAGTTGTACTGGAAAACATCGCTAAAAAGCGAGAACAAGGTCTTTCCATCGAAGACGCTGCCTTAGAAGGAAGTCAAGAAGTATCTGGCGCGATCACCGCTTCAACACTGACAACAATAGCTGTTTTTCTTCCTCTAATATTTGTCGAAGGCATTGCTGGTCAATTGTTTAAGGACCAAGCCCTGACCATCACTTTTTCTTTAGTCGTTTCACTAGGTGTAGCGCTAACCTTAATTCCAATGCTAGCCTCTAGAAAAATAAAGAATCGAACGACAGATTCGTTTGAGAGAAACACTCGTACAAAAATCGGTCGAACTGCGCTATTTATTCCTGAATTACTATTCGTGTTAATCCCCTCATTTATTATTGGAATTATTAAAGGAATTATCGCCGGTGTCGCGAAGGTACTGGGCTGGTTTTTTATTCCTGCTCGCGGTATCTTTGAAGCTGCATTTTTGTGGGTCAGTAAGCAGTACCATCGATTGCTCGAAGCCTCTATTAATAACAAAGTAACGACAATAATAACTTCTGTCTTATTACTGGGAATTAGCCTTACTGCAATTCAAAACATCCCCAAAGTGGTACTTCCTGAAATGGCTCAAGGAGAACTTAGAGTTACTGTTGAGTTTGCTCCAGGTACAGCTATTCAATTAGCTGACACTAAAGTCATAGCGCTTTCGAAGAGTCTACTAGAGGTAGATGGAGTAGCCGAAGTATTTTCGACTGCAGGCTCAGGTAACAAGCTGACAGCAAATCCAGAACAAGAAGGCGAAAACAGAGCAGAGTTCACTTTAGTATTAGATAAGGGCACGTCTCGAGAAACCGAAGACAAGTTACTGGTACAAGTGAGAGAACTTCTGCAAAATGAAAGTTCTGGCATTGAGTCGAAAGTCGAACGACCTAAATTGTTTAGCTTTTCGACGCCGATTAGTATCGAGCTCTATGGTTACGATATTGATACTCTAAAACGAGAGTCAGATAAAATTGTCAATTTGATTAACGCCTCAGACCGTTTTGTTGATGTACATAGTAATATGCGAAAAGGCTACCCCGAAGTTCAAGTCTCGTTTGATCATGAAAAACTGGCACAACTAAACATTTCGATGGAACAAGCAAACAATAGTATTGTTAATGCAATTAGAGGTAATAAAGCCACCCGTTACCGATTAAAGGAACAACAGATCGATGTTTTAGTGCGATTAGAAGAAGCTTCAAGAGATGAAGTAAATGATATTGCTGATTTAATCATTAATCCTAGTTCAGTACGGCCGGTAAACCTATCCTCGGTGGCTAAACTTCAATTAATTCAAGGTCCAAGTGAAATTTCAAGAATCGATCAACAGAGAGTGGTTATTGTTGAAGGGCAAATAAAATACGGCAGCCTATCAGACGCAATTGCCGAGGTTAAGTCGTTAATAAAAGATACACGAATGCCGTTTGGTACAAACTTACTAATCGGTGGTCAAAGTGAAGAAATGGATCGAAGCTTTAACTCTTTATTGATGGCTCTTGCTCTAGCAGTATTTCTAGTCTACCTAGTAATGGCCTCACAGTTTGAATCATTACTTCATCCATTTATCATTTTATTTAGTATTCCACTTGCGCTTGTCGGTGCAATCGCAGCGCTAGTCATTACCAACACGGAACTGAGCGTCGTAGTTTTCTTAGGTTTGATAATGCTAGCTGGAATCGTCGTGAATAACGCAATTGTGCTAATTGATAGAATTAATCAACTACGAGATCAGGGACTAGAAAAAATCCCTGCAATTAAAGAGGCCGCAAAATCGAGGTTGAGACCAATATTAATGACCACTTTGACCACTACATTGGGTATGCTTCCGTTAGCTTTGGGTATTAGTGAAGGAACAGAAATACGAGCACCAATGGCAATCACGGTTATTGGTGGCCTACTCGCTTCTACCTTGCTGACGTTAATTGTGATCCCAGTGATGTACCTGCTAGTTGATAGAAAAGATTTCGATCGCAAAGTTGAATTCAAGGTGGAGGGTTAATCGATGTGGTTCACTAAACTAGCGCTTAGAAGACCCGTTACCATTTCCATGATTTTTGTGTGTGCGGTGGCGTTAGGAATTGCTGCCAGCAGATTATTACCTCTGGAATTTTTTCCAACGGTTCAATTTCCTGGAATCTTTGTTCAAGCTAATTACCCGGGTTCATCACCCGAAGAAATAGAGAAAAACTTAACCCGTCCCATCGAAGAATCATTGGCCACCATGGGCGGGATCGATTTTATGCAGTCAACCAGTAGTGAAAACAGTGCTCAAGTTTTTATGCTTTTCGACTGGGGTGATAACGCTAAGCTAAAGGGTGTTCAAGCGAGGGAAAAAATTGACAATATTCGAGATCAACTTCCCGATGACTTAAGACGTGTTTTGATATTTACTGGGTCGACCAACGATCAACCAATTATTCAAGCGAGACTATCGTCTAGAACTGATTTATCGGATTCCTATCAAGTTTTAAATAGAGTGCTCAAACAACGCCTAGAACGTATACCAGGAGTAAGCACCGTCGAGATACATGGCGTTGCGGCAAAAACATTTCAAATACAATTAATACCGGAACGGATTGCCGCTTATCACATCGACACAAATAGTTTGTTTGCTAAATTACAACAAGCGAACGCCTTGATTGCCGCGGGAGAAGTAAAATCAGAAAACAACAGTTTTAGAATATCAATCAACGAGCAGTTTAATAGTATCGATGATATCGCCAATTTTGTAATCAATGACCGCGGATTAAAACTGTCAGATATTGCTGATGTGGTTTATGCCAAAGACGACATTGATGTTGGTCGACACTTGAATCGCGAATACGCCGTTGGCATAAATGTCACTCGAGAAGCCGGATCAAATTTAGTCGAAACTGCAGACAATGTGGTTAAAGCCATGAAGGAAATTGAAGACTTACCGGATTTTGAGGGTATTGATTTATTCGTTATGGAAAATCTAGGCGATGGTGTAACTCAATCACTTTCAGATATTGCCTGGTCTGGCCTAATCGGTTTTCTGTTATCAACGCTAGTACTTTTTGCTTTCTTGAGAGACATAAAACTGACTCTTATTGTTTCTTTAGCCGTTCCATTTTCTTTAACCATTACTTTAGCTGCAATGTATCTTTTGGGTATGAGTCTTAATGTACTATCGATGATGGGATTAATGCTTGCCATTGGAATGCTGGTCGACAACGCGGTGGTGGTTTCAGAAAGCATTTTTACTCAACGAGAAAAGCATCCTGATAACCCATTAGATGCCGTTCTAATGGGAGTAAAAAATGTTGGCACTCCTGTAATAGCTGGGACAATCACTACAGCAATTGTTTTCTTGCCTAACATAATAGGAGAGCGAGTTGGAATTACGATTTTCTTAAGTCATGTTGCCTTAACGATTGTTATTTCATTATTAGCATCGCTGTTTATTGCTACCACAATCATTCCGCTCATGTTAAGTAGAATGAAATATACAGCCGGCGAGAAAAAGCTTTCAGAAGAACACTTAACCCCCATAGAGCAACATGGTCGCTATAGCCGTTTCCTAACTTGGCTAATGAAACGCCCTGCGATTGCTACTATCATTTCATTATCGTTAATCTTTTCAGTGGCTATTCCAATGGGCTTTGTTGAGATGCAACAAGGCGGAAATGATGGTAATGGCTCTATTCGATTACAATATAATATTAACGGGAATTACGAGCTAGAACGAGTCGAAAAGTCGGTGACTCGAATTGAAAATTTCTTGTATGCCAATAAAGAGAAACTCGATATTGAGAATGTTTATTCTTACTATACTCGTAATGATGCTGGCTCTACTCTACTGTTAGTTCCTGATGACCAAAGAACCATTACGGATGAAGAAATCAGAAAATTTCTAGAAGAAAATTTACCGGTGATAGCTATCGGCAAGCCAGGATTTCAACGCTCTACGAGTGATCAAACCAATTTTAGTATTGTCTTAAGAGGTGAAGATACTGGTACCTTGTTAACCCTATCCGACAATGTTGCTCCTATACTACAAGGCATTGATGGTGTTGCTAATGTATTGGCGGCTTCCCAACAGGGAAACCAAGAAGTCAGAATAAAACTAAATTCTAAACGACTACATCAGCTGGGACTTACCCCACAAGAAGTTGGCCAAACTGTCAGCATAGGCTTACGCAAACAACAGCTTAAAACCTTTAGGGGTGATTTTGGCGAAACAGATATAACGCTCACTTTTAAAGGCCAGAACAAAATGACCATGAGCGATCTTACCGCCATTCCAATTGAACTGCCTAATGGTGAGCAAACTCGGTTAGATACACTTGCTGAATTTGAAGTAATGCATTCACTTCCCAGCATACAACGAATAAATCGTCGCACGGGAGTGAGTTTACAAATTGAGTATAGCGAAGACGATATCAGTGCCGAGAAATTGAGGAACGCAACAACTAAACTGATGCAACAAATAACTTTGCCTGATGGCTATAGTTGGAGTTTTGGACGAGGGGTCGACTTTAGTACGCGCGACCAAGAGATTATGCTTGGAAATATGCAGTTAGCGCTACTAATGATCTTCGTGGTGATGGCGGCATTATTTGAATCTTTAATGTTTCCGTTTGCTGTTATTACCTCAGTGGTTTATGCGTTTGCCGGCGTCTACTGGTATTTTTTCCTAACAGGCACCGATATGTCAGTCATGGCGATGATTGGGATACTGGTTTTGATGGGGGTAGTTGTCAATAATGGCATAGTACTAATCGATCGAATCAACTACTACAGGGCGGAGGGCTTACATAAGCGTGATGCTATCTTGCACGCAGCCAATGACCGAATTCGGCCGATTTTAATGACGGTGCTGACAACCATACTAGGGTTACTGCCGTTGAGTATGGGGGATGCAAGAATAGGCGGTGGTGGACCTCCCTATTTTCCGATGGCAAGAGCGGTGATTGGGGGGTTAGCTTATTCAACAATTGCCACTTTAATATGCCTACCGGTAATCTACCTATTCTTAGATTATGTTAGAGAGTTTTACGGTCGGCTTTGGAACGCTATCGGTAAGAAAGCTAGCCGATGGGGTTTCACTAATGCCAGGCTTTATTCAGATTTCGGCGAAAAAAAGTAGCCGTTTATGACAACCAGCATTCGCTCTGCAATGATTTTATTGTAGAGCGATTCATGCCTATGAGCACAACTTAACAATAGCCATAACAACAGCTATTTCTTATTCACTTTTTCATTTTTCAAGGCTTGCTGTATTGCGGCCATCGTTTTCTTAGAAATATTCTTATTTTGATATTCCCCTATAATTACATCTTCCACTCTATCAACCACCGAGTCGATAGTCGATTCGCCTTTTTGGTGCTGCTCAAACAAATTTATTTTTCGTTCAGTATTACGGCCAAATTCCATTAACTTTTCAAAATTGCTATCGGGTCCGTGTTTTTTCTCAAAATAATCTATGATTGTACAAATTATAGACACGGGGCTTAGCAGAATATCTCTGAGCGCATCCACCGCTAGTTTTAATTGAAAAACCAGCAAACGCCGCAGAGAGTGGGACTTTATAGGAGCTTTCTCTTCAATCTTAGTCTTTGCTTTTTGGTTAGACTCAGATAATTGTATAGGATCTGGAGAGTCTTCAGAGGAATTTGGCATTTTTAGCATCACACGAGTGCATTAATCAAACTTCAATTTATCATTGACGAATAGAAAAATGCAACTAATGTTAGCGCCAGTACGCTAGTCTATCCAACTCGTAGCTACAATGAAGGTATTAATGATTTTTCAACCATCTTTAGGATTTTATTAGAAGACTTAGTTTGTTGAGCTTGCAAAATCAGCTCTTTAGATAATTGCGGTGCTAGTGACTCAATAAAAGAGAATATAAACTCTCTAAAATACAGGTTTCGCTCAAACACAACATTGACTAAAGATTTAGGAACTAAATGCTCTATCGGCAACCTGACTAAGTCTGAATCAAGGTCTTCCTCATAAGCCATATTAGCAATAATGCCAACCCCAAGTCCCATTCGAACGTAGGATTTAATAACTTCACAATCGGTTGCGGAAAAGACGATTTCTGGAGTAAATCCGTTTTCTTTAAACACACTAGCGACTCGATTCATTTTTCCTCCCGAGCTAGTGTGAGTTAATAGTGGAAATTGCGCCAAAATATCGAAGCTTATCTCATCGACTTTAGTTAATGGATGGTTCTTTGGAACAATAATACACCGACTCCAATAAAAACAAGGCAGTTGAATCTTGTCATCAAAGTTTTCTTCCCCATGATGTACTAATGCAAAATCCAGCTTTCCATCATCGAGCTCCTTATTGGTGTCGACCAACCCACCTTGGTATATATGCATGGCTACTTTCTTGTATTTATGCCGGTACTCTTCAACAATTTGAGGTAGAAAATAGCGTGAGAAGGTGTGTGTCGACGCAAAATTGAGTCTGCCCTCTTTTTGATTAACATGACTGGCAGCTATATCTTGTATTGTTCTTACTTGTTTCAGAATATTTTCTGCGATGGGTAATATTTCGCGCCCAGCAGGAGTAATATTGGTTAAGTGTTTACCACTTCTCACAAATATTTCAACGCCTAACTCATCCTCAAGTAACCTGATTTGCTTACTGATACCAGGCTGTGAGGTAAATAGCGATTCAGCCGTAGCGGAGACATTGAGGTGATTTCGAGCGACTTCGAATATGTATTTAATCTGCTGGAGCTTCATTAACCTTCCATACATAAAAGCTCGCCAATTTAAGGCTAAACCAATAGCAAATAGATGGCGATGATGCTTAATTAATTGAGCAAATAAGAATTTTTATACAACCAAGGATTATTAAAAATCCCGTTTCCAATACCATTAAGCATAGCCCGAATTTCCCAATACACAAGAAATCTAGCGCGGCAGTTGACTCTTTTGAGAGAAAAAATAGCGATTTTGAATGAAATAGCCCAAATTTTTAGAACAACCAAACGAAAATTAAGGCTCGTTTGCGATTCCGCTAGGGACATGCCCAGTTGCGACATGGTGAACTGCGGCATCGCAATGAAAAGATTGATCATCAAAAAATACATCGGCTTCAAATGAACGCAAGAATTTGGCTTTCTCCATACCTCCAAGAAACAGCGCTTCGTCGATTCTGATATTCCAGTCTCTTAGTGTTTTTATCACTCGTTCATGGGCTGGCGCTGAGCGTGCGGTCACTAGCGCTGTGCGAATTGGGCACTTCTGACCGGCGTATTCACTTTGAAGACGGTGTAATGCGGCGAGGAAGTTTTTAAAAGGGCCACCAGCCAGCGGAGTATTTGCCGAATCCACTTCGTTTTGGGTAAATGCATCTAATCCCTTGGACTTATATATAATCTCAGACTCATCAGAAAAAATGACCGCATCACCATCAAATGCAAATCTAACTTCAGTGCTGTCAGATGAATAATCGCCAGATTTTGGCAAAATCGTGGCTGCCGCAAACCCATCTCTGATTGCCGCCGCCACATCCTCTGCATCAGTAGAGAGGAACAAATGGCAAGAAAACGCCGCTACATAAGCGTAAGGGCTCCGTCCACTAGTAAACGCAGCGCGAGATATATCTAGGCCATAGTGCTTAATAGAATTGAATATTCGTAGCCCTGTGTCCGCGCTATTTCGGGAAAGTAGTACCACTTCAACCAAAGGTGATTCTGGAGTTTTATGATTTAACGCCAATATTTTCTTAACTAAACTAAACGCAGGCCCTGGTTCTAACAGACTATCTTCCTGCTCTATTTGATATTTAGAGTAGGCCTCAACGCCTTGCGTTTCAAAGATCTTATGGCTCTCATCCAAATTGAATAATGCTCGCGAAGAAATAGCGACAACTAATTTATCTCCCAGCCTTTTTGACATACAAGCTCCACAAAATGCGAATTTAATCCAAATTTTATCTAATTAGATTCTATACTTTTTATAACTACATAAACCAAGGTGTATTAGCCTCGCTTAGCGCGAGCCTAATATTAGACAACAACTGAATAATGCCAATGGATAATAAAACATGGACGCTAACAACTCAATCTCGGTTTACTTTATATTATGATGCTCAGTTTAGCTAAGAAAAAGATTCTCATTGTTGAAGACTTCGCTGAGTTTGCTCGCTCTTTGAGAGCAATGCTTCACCCCATGGGCGCAACTGAAGCCACGATAGTCTACAACGCCCACGATGCCATTGAAGCTTGTAAATCTACCAAGTTTGACATCATTTTATCCGATTATAATCTAGGTTCCAAAAAAGATGGCCAACAGTTACTAGAAGAACTTCAACATGAGCAACTAATAAAAAGTAGCTGTATATTCATTATGATCACCGCTGAAAACACGACATCCATGGTTATGGCGGCGGTCGAATATGTTCCAGATAATTATATTGCTAAACCATTTAATGGTAACCTACTGCAATCTCGCTTGCAAAAAGCCATGGAGAAAAAAGAAGCGTTACTTGAACTTAATCGACTCATGAGAAATAAACAATGGCCCGAGGCTCTAGGACTTATTGAAGATCTTAAACAGCGACATCCTAAGTTCAAAATGTCTTGTTTAAGGGCAAAGATTAATGCACTCAAAAATTTAAAACAACTTGATGCAGGATTAAAAATCGCTCAAGAAATTATTTCGATAAGAAGTATTCCTTGGGTATTAGAGGCCATCGGAGAGTTGTATTTTCTTAAAAAGGAATATCAAAAATCAGCGGATATATTCACTCAACTAATCTCAGAATTTCCTATGTCGGTCGATGGTTATGATTGGCTCTCGAAAGCACAACACATGATGGGTAAGGCTAAAGAGGCTCAAGAAACATTAGAAGCCGCCATAAAGCGCTCACCAAAAGTATTGCAAAGGCAAAAAATGCTTGGACAACTCGCGGAAGAAAATAATGACTATGACACCATGAGCCAAGCATACAGGAACGCAGTAAAATATGGAGAGTACTCTTCATTCAAGTCCGCAGATGAATATCTTCAGCTAACCAGTGCTATTTCTAAACAAATTAGAAAGGCAAATTCTGTGAGCCAGAGCGAGGACGACAAAGAGAATGGAGAACAATCTAATAAAGCATCTGAAACAATTGATCTTAAAAAAGCTGCAGAAGAGGTCTCAAGAACTCTTGAAAACCTTAACAAGAAGTTCCCCAAAAGCCAGACTCACTTATTGCGGTGTAAAATTGCAGAATCGTCTTTTCTCGATGCTATTGGTAAAACTGAACAGGCAAGTAAGTTACTGAACGAAGCAAACGAAATGTATGAAAACTTAGAACAACAGCTTAGTGAAAACGATAGCTTATCAATTCTGAAATCATTGGCCGATATGGGGCAATCTGAATTCGCTGAAAATGTAGTACGAAATGCGGCTGAGCAATATTTTGAAGACGCTCAGTTCATTAGCAAAGTCGCCAAACTATCGAATACATCCGAAATACTACAACTTAGCGATAAAGCCAGTAAACTCAATTCGCTCGGTATAGACTACTTTGCTAAAAAAGATTTTAGTAAGGCTGCAAGTGCATTCTCTCAAGTTTATGAACTTGCACCCAGCCACATTAATATGGCATTAAACTATATACAAACACTGTTGAAACTCGCCCAATCGAGCAAAGACAAATCAAAAATACTGGAAACGGCAAACCAAGTACTAAACTCGATCCCCGCAGTAATTTTCCCTGACCCCAGATTTGAGCGATATAAAGAGCTAAAACGTTTAACAATTCTGTTGCTCGAGAAGCAAATTCAGCAAAAGAATCCACTTGAAGATAGCTCCAAGGAAACCAAAGAATGAGTGTAAATAATGATGATATTTTTAATCTAATTTTAGCGTCGACGGTACATGATATGAAAAATTCGCTCAGCATGCTGGGAGAATCACTTAATGTCATATTAAACACCGTGGACAAAAAAAAGCTCACGAATGACACCAAAGCGAATTATGGTGTCGTTCAATACGAGTTTTCTCGGGTTAACAATTCTTTGATGCAACTTTTGGCGTTATACAAACTCGAAAATGAACAACTCCCTTTCAATCCCAACTACGTCAATGTAAATGATTTTTTTGAAGAGCAAAGACTTAGACAACTTCATCTGTTAGAAGCAAAGAATATTGAATGCAAGATCGATGTAGATGAGTCAATTGAAGCTGTTTTTGATGAATGCCTACTTTCAACCGTTTTGGAGAATATTATAGGAAATGCGATCAGGTATTCAAAATCTAAAATAGTTTTAAGTTGTGTACAAGGCGATACTACCAACATACTCGTATTAGACGATGGCCCTGGTTACCCTGGTAATATGATTGAAATGGCTGGCAGCTATATGCAGGGTATAAACCAGAGCACAGGCAGTACTGGTCTAGGCTTATTTTTCGCGCAAAAAATTGCAGACATTCATTCGCATAAAGGCAAGAATGGCTCTGTACACTTAAGTAATGATGGCGCGCTAAGCGGTGGGACATTTGAGATAAGGATCCCCTAATCAGTATGATCAAATACTCACAAATGAAAGCGTTGATCATTGAAGATTTTGCTGAATTCGCTCGAGCTGTCGGCACCATGCTACGAAATTTGGGCATACAATATGCTGACACTGTAATTTCTGGTGAAGCAGCTATTCAAGCTTGTCGCGAAACCAAATATGACATTATTTTATCTGATTATAACTTAGGCCCAAATAAAGACGGTCAACAAGTCCTAGAAGAACTAATTGAATTTAACTTAATTAAATCTGACTGTACCTTTATTATGGTGACGGCTGAAAAAACAGCCGCTATGGTAATGGGCGCGTTAGAGTTCCAACCAGACAGTTACTTAACTAAACCGTTTAATAGTCAACTGTTAAAGGCTCGACTGGATAAATGTATCGCAAAAAACCAAGTGCTTTCTCCTATAAAAAGCTTAATGCGACAATCAAAATGGCACGAGGCTATTGTAAAATGTGATGAGGTTATTCAAGCTTATCCTAAATATCGCTCAACCTGTTTACACAAGCAATTTGAGTGTTTTAAGAATTCTACACAGTTCGATAAAGCTCTATCGCTAGTCAACAACATTATTAATGAAAGAGCAACTCCATGGGCCTTGAAAGGACTTGGAAGTATCTATGTTGAACAAGAAAAACTTGAAAAAGCGTTAGATGTTTTCGAACAAATGACCAAAGAATTTCCTATGGCACTTGATGGATATGATTGGCTAGCAAAAATACAACATCAATTGGGTAGTCCGTTAGATGCACAAAAAACATTAGAGAAGGCAGTAGTAAAATCCCCAAAGTTAATCAAAAGGCAAAAATACCTTGGCCAACTAGCAGAGCAAAATAATGATCTAGAAACTACCGTTAATGCTTATCGTCAAGCAGTGAAATACGGCCAGCATTCTGCTTTTTCTAAACCCGATGAGTATGTCAAACTAACTAAGAGCCTTGGAAAGAAACTTCAAGGAAATAACAGCGAAGATCGAAGCAAAATAATTAACGAAGCGGAAACATTATTCCAACAAATCGAAACAAAGTTTAGAGACGACTCTAGCACACAATTCCGAGGAGCGGTTGCACACGCCGACTTCTGCTCGATCATTAAAGATAATAAATCCGTTGACAAACACTTAAAATCAGCTCGCCATATTTTTGATAGAATTGAGGAGCACATCGGAGCCGAAGAAAGTTTAGAAATAGCCGACTCCCTTAAAGTGCTAGGACTTTCTCAACTTGCCGAGAGCGTACTGGAAGAAGCTGTTGAGCAGTATTTCGATGATCCCAATTTCATCAGGCAGGCAGCAAAACTTACCAACAACAAACACTTAATCGAGAATGCAAGTAAAGCTAATAAACTAAATAATGAAGCAGTGCGATTGTTTAAGAAAAATAAGTACGCGGAAGCGATTGAATATTTTATCCAAGCAGCAGAAATCGCGCCAAATAATGTGAATATTCGACTAAATCAATCTCAAGCCTTATTAAAACAATATCAAAGTGTAGAAAGAAATCCGGAGCATTTACACACTTCTCAAGATATTCTAAGAAATATCACTAGACTAGGCTTTACTGACCCAAGATATATGAGGTTTTCGGAACTTAACCGTCTAAATCAATTAATGCTACAAAAACTAGATTAAGCAGCTAGTTAAACGCCTTAATTTTCAACAATTTTGGTGGCTTATAGTCTATAATTGAAACAGACTTTAGCTTTAACATTATATAAATCAGCGGGCGATATGGGCACACTCTCTACAATCATAATCATTTCTGTCGTCATAGCAATTTGTGTAGTTGGCGTAACGATTATTCAACGAAGAGAACAAGAAAAGGCAAGAATTAGGCAGCTAATTTCAAAATATCGCTATCGAGCGAATGAAACAGCCAACATATTGTCTAACTTCGCCAGTATTCCAATTGGTGCCGAAGCACGGATGCTGATGCTTAACTATATCGTTTTAAATCTAAACCAAGCGATAAAACTAGCTCCCAATGATCAGAACCTACAAAGTAGTATAGAGGCAGCTAGGCAGCAGTCCTCAAACGCAAGTTCTCCAGTAGACTCCCAGCGGCTGAATATCCCGAAGGATCCAACTCAATTAACCCAACTGATCTCTCAACTTTCAAAACTAGGAAAGTACCTGACTCGATTTAAAGCAATACCCGCTTTAGATGGAAATATGGTCGCAATCGCGGTAAGCAAGCTAAGCCTACTGATTTCTGAAGCAAAGATTTGTGCCTACATTCAGCAAGGTCAGAATTCCTTAGCAAATCATGACTATGTCCGTTCTCAGAGCCTGTTTCAAACTGCTCAGCAAATGCTAAATAAATTCTCAAATAAGAATTCTCGGCTTGAAACTTTAGAACAAGAGCTTCAAGAATTGATAAAATCAACCCCCATGCAAGCAGCAAATAAAACATTAAGCATTGAGCCCGAGGAAAAAGAGCCTGAAGAAGAATCAACTGATATATTTGGGCCTAAAAAGAAATGGTAAGAATACCCTACCGTTTTTATTGATGCTGCTTGGTTGTTACTCAGCGAGTTGTTCTAACAGTTGTCAAAAACGACTCGGTTAAATCATTTAATCGCATTCGTTATATCAGTAAAATAATTCTTATTCTCGTCCGAAATTTGCGCCAAACTTTTATGAGCTTCTACGACTGACTTAAGCACTTGTTTTTCGTCTTGTATAACCGATGCCAACTCAACATATTCAATTCCTTCATTATTCTCAGGCCTAGATACAATATTAAACACTTGATCAAAACATACGCGTTTTAAAATATGAGCTAGCTCACCAGTGCGAATAAATATGGTGGGCTTATCGGATGATATCTTTTTAAACTCTATTGATAATCGAGCTAATAGCCCAAGAGCAGTGCTGTCGAGCATTTCGGCTTGTTCCAAGTCAACCGCTAGACCTGAAAAAGTTGGACTTTCAAATATGTGGTTTATATATGATTCCAGGCCAGCGCATTGAGAGTAACGAATTACCCCAACAAACCGAATGTATTCAACACTTCCAACAGTCGATGAGTAGATTGCACCTTCCATCACTCTTCTTCCTTCTCTTCCTTTTCGACAATAAAAACAGTGATATCATCTGGAGGATTGTCTTCTTGATAACGTTTAACTGGCTTCATTAAAACAGGTATATTAATCGGGTTCTTTGTTGCAAATTCTATCAAGTAAGATTCACTCGCAGGTTTTCCGTCAACCGGAATTAACTCCAACCAGCCGTCAGATACCATTAATAACTTAAAACCATCAGAAACATCAACGGTTTTATTGCTAAATGTAGCCCACTCGAAAAGCCCCAATGGAAATCCGTCATCTCTCAATGCAACCGGCTCATTATTAGCGACTAACACAGGTGCTGGATATTGCCCTGCAACACTATATTTCATAGATTCAGCTTGGGTGTCTATGACGGCGTAAAATAAGGTTATGTGTTTGCCTAGATTGGCGCTTAACAATTCTGAATTTAAGTAATCCATCAATTCGCTCGGTTCAATAATTAAATTACTTTCTCCGCTGCGAAACTGCCTTAATGGCTGGTTAATAAGGCTCTTCAACATCATAGTAACGAATGCTGCGGCCGAACCATGGCCGGAAACGTCAGCGAAATAGAAACCCACATGTCGCGGCGATATTTCAAAGTAGTCGATAAAATCTCCGCTCAGATTTAGTGAAGGGATAATAATATGTTGAAATTGATAGCCTTGAATGACCCCATCAGTTGGAGGTAATAATTGTTGTTGTGCTTGTCGTCCTGCTTCCTGATCTTTTTGAAGCAGCTCTAGGTTTTTTTCAAGCTCTTGATTAGCATACTCAAGCTCGTCTTTATAAGTTTGGTTTTCAGCTTCAAGATGAGTTCTTGTCAATGCGTTATCTACTGCATTTTCCAGCACAGCCATATCTGTAATAGGCTTCACAAGATAATCTAGCGCTCCTAACCGAAGCGCTTCGACAACATCTTTAATTTGTCCTGCGCCGGACACTATAATAATCGGTATGTCAGGCGCAATCTCGCCCAACTTGGCTAAGACCGTCATTCCATCCATTTCAGGCATGCGTAAATCACATAAAACTAAATCAGGACTGAATTCTTTAAATAGCTCAATCCCCTGCACTCCGTTTACGGCCTGAATGACATTAAACCCACTATCTTCTAAATAGATAGCCATACTCTCTCTTACAAGAGTTTCATCGTCTATAACTAGAATCGTACTGAGTTTAATAGAAGTGTCCAATATTGTTGTTGAATCATCCATAGATACTGCTGCGGCTTCAAAGGTTTTGTTATTTGATTATAGCTCAATTAAAATTTAACGAGTTAAATCCTAAACAGTGGTTTTATTGGTATTTTAATTGACCGACAATCATTTATTTCCTAGTATTATAGCTGAAAATATAGCAACACCAGCTAAGAATTAAAAATTGTACTTTTAGGGGGAGCTCATGCCATCGACCGGTAATGATTACGACGAGAAAAGAAATTTTATCCGCATGTTCGTTAATGCCGATGTGCAAATCACTGATCCTGCCACATCGCAGACATATCAAGGCCAAGGTAAAAATCTCAGTGGAGATGGTGCGGCCTTCACCACTAAAGAAAAATTTAAGATAAATCAAAGACTTAACTTAAATATTAGTTCGGAACGAAGTCCTATGGCATCCTTGAATGCGGAGTTTGAAGTGAAACGTGTTGATCAGCTAGAAGATGGCTCTTTCGAAGTTGCTGGCACAATGGTAGACGTAAGGTAAAGACGATACTGAAATCTTCATTTGCTAGAATATCAAATAAAAAGGCCCCATATCGGGGCTTTTTTATGACCTAAAATTTAGTACTTAGTAATAATTAAAACTCGCAATCTTCTTCATCTTCCTCTTCGCATTCAAATGCGTCGTCAAAAGGCAAATTCCCATCAAAAACTTTATATCGTCGGTTTTGTAAATAAATATCCCTAACAAAAGAATATTCATCGGTCGCCGATTCTAGCTGCTCCTCGTACGCAAGCAAGCCAGCTCGAGTATCGATTAATTCTATTAGCTTGATTTGATTTCGGGTTCGAATATGATCGATCTCACTGATAAGGTCAGTTTCAGAGTCAATCGGCATCGCAAAGGTATCCCTTAAAGTTGATGGACCGATAAATGGCAACATGACATAGGGCCCATCTCCAACGCCCCAGGTGGCAAGTGTTTGACCAAAATCTTCATCGTGCTTTTCAAGACCCATACTCGATGCAGGATCCCACAGGCCTGCTATTCCAAGGGTTGAATTAACAACAAAACGCGCAAGATCGGAAATCGAATCTACCGGTTTACCCTGCAAAAGGTTATTCAGGAAATTGGGAATATCACCAAGATTACTAAAAACATTGCTAACACCAGTCTCAATAAAATCGGGTGTTACCGCTTTATAACCTTTAGCGACCGGTTTGGCTACCGCTGAGTCAACTGCCTTATTGAAACTGTATACACCTCGATTCCAGCCTTCCCAAGGATCTTTGGGGTTGCTGCCAGAACTAGCGCAGCCGCTAAGAATTAAAGCCGTCAAGATCATAGCGCTTCTGACTAAAATCAATGTAAGTCTCCTCGTGACTTCTATGTCACCAAAAATATCTTTAGGCAAAAAAAATCAGGCCTACTTGAGTAGAGCCTGATTTTATCTTCTAGAACAAATTTAGACTAGATAAATTGGTGTCTATTTACCACCACACTTACCTTCGCCACATTTGCCTTCTTTTTTACCTTTCTTCTTGTCGCCGCATTTACCTTCGCCGCACTTGCCTTCTTTTTTACCTTTCTTGTCACCGCATTTGCCTTCGCCGCATTTGCCGTCTTTCTTACCTTTCTTGTCACCGCATTTGCCTTCGCCGCATTTGCCGTCTTTCTTACCTTTCTTGTCACCGCATTTGCCTTCGCCGCATTTGCCGTCTTTCTTGCCTTTCTTATCACCGCATTTGCCTTCGCCGCATTTGCCGTCATCACCGACAATAGTTTGCACTTGATCCACTTGAGCAAATGGGTTCGCATCTGCAGAAGCAGTGTTGATAAACATTAAAGAGAATACCAAAGAGCTGACTAATGCCGCCAATTTAGTAAATTTTTTCATGAGTGTTATCTCCGTTTTTATAGAATTTAAGTGTTAAACCCAAATATTACTCAGGCTGCATTTAAGACGGTTGTTTATACTTATTGTTACAGCCAAAAATGTTTAATCTGAGCAATTTCAAACCGATGACTTACCTCACAAATCGTTGAATTACATAGAAAAAGCAATTCAAACCTACATCATCGATAGCCAAACAGATTGTTCTGATTTGGTCGTGCCTTAAAGATGCACCACCCATTAGAATTATGCAACAGTTTATTGTTGCAAAGTTCACATTTATTTAAAAATCATAGACTTAAGAATGTAACTAGAGATTACTGCTTAGATTTTTTAACAAATTCTCGTTTCGCAAAGTCTATTTGCTTTTGCAAGCGGCTTGTATCATTACCTGAGTTGGCTAGGATTTGTTTTAATCTTTCCCAAGTATTAATTGCCAAACCAAACTTTTGTTGTCTTAATTGAATGAAACCTAGAGTCAATAGCGCACTTTGATGGTCTGGTTGTATTTGAACCGCCTGACGCAATAAGTACTCAGCACGAGCAATATCCGCCTCTTCGCCCCTCGCTGTAACAACTTGCGCATTGGCTACCAACCAGTCTGGTCGCATTTCTATCCTAAGGGCCCTCGTTAGAGCGGCGTCTGCAAGGTCGGTCATTTGTAGTTGGAAATAAACTTCAGCTAGCATAAACCACAATTGACCATTTTGAGGGTCTTTATCGATTGCGGTTCTTAGAGATAGTACTAATTCTTGGATATTACTGGCATCAGCGGTTAATTCTTTGCCTAACTTTAGATCTTGAAAATGCTCTTGCGCACTAAGCCACTCGACTTGTTTATCAAGATTTCCTAACCAGAAATAACCAACAGGAACCAACATAAATATAATAGTGATAACTAAAATAGATTTCATGCCAGAATTATTCTTGCTTGAAAACAAATCTTTTTCTTGTTCGTCAGCAGCTAAAATCTGTGAATGAACGCTTTGCCATATATAAACAATCGCAGCAATGAGGCTTATCGCGACGGCCAACCAAAAATTAGTCATCTTCGTTTACTCTGTTTTTAGAATACCATCTAAGAAAAAATATAAGAGCCAGCGCTAAAAAGATAATTGGACCAGCCCATAAGAATGCATTACTCTGATTTAGCTCTGGATTAAACAAAATAAATTCTCCATAGCGCTCTTTCATAAAGCTAAGAATTTGCGCATCAGATTCACCATTCTTAACTTTTTCATAGACGATTCTCTTTAGGTCTTTAGAAAGATCTGAATCAGAATCTGCCAAATTCTGATTTTGACATTTAGGACACCGCAGTTCTGCAGTTAATTTTTGGAATCGAGCTTCTAACTCTGGATCATCAAAATCATAAGTTTCGATACTCGCAGCAACATTGATACTGGCTAATACAAGTAATATCACTAGTCCGATTCTAATTGCATTGTTTAAAACGTCTGAACAGTTCATCTAAAATCCCTTTTTTATTTTTTCAATTAAAGGAAGTATCGTATTGTTGTAGACTTCGGGTGTGACCACGCCAACATGCCGATATCGCACTTTACCTGCTCTATCGATAATAAACGTTTCTGGCGCTCCATAAACCCCAAAATCTATGCCTAATCTGCCGTTTTTATCAAACAAATTCCATGCAAAGAAATTTCCTTGTTCCGCCAAGAACTTTAAAGCTTTCGGTTTAGTATCTCGATAATTCAGACCAACCAAAGTTAGATCTTTATTTTTTGCGTACTCCTTCCAATAAGGATGCTCTACATAGCAAGACGGACACCAACTGGCCCAAACATTAAGCAAAGTAATTTTGCCTAGGAAATCTGCTTCAGTTCGAAATTGCCCAGGCTTCAATAAATCTTCTACTTGGAACTTCGGAATTTCTCGATCAATCAACTGCGATGGTAGCTTAGTTTTATCTTGGCCAACCAAAATATAAAAAGCGATCACAACAGCAACAAATGTCAAAACGACTATGATATTTCTAACTAAGTGACTTTTCTGTTCCATAAAGAAAACCTAAGCTTCAGCGACAATTTTTGATGCGTTTTTTGAACGAAGTTTGCGGTAGCGTTTGTCAAACATGGCAATGAATCCACCAAACCCCATGAATAATGCTCCTAACCATACCCAACGCATAAAGGATTTGACGTAAATTCTAACTGACCAAACTTTACCCGTGCTATCTAAGGATTCTCCTAGAGCAACATAAAGATCGCGGGTAAATCCAGCATCAATATCGGCTTCTGTCATAATTTGCCGCCCAGCCAAATAAAATCGTTTTTCGGGTTTTAGCTCAAAAAGCTTTTCGCCATTTTGGAACACCTCAAAAGTGACTTGGGTGGCCTGGTAGTTTTCCTTTCTTAAGTCTTTAACTTCCGCCATGTTAAAAGTATATCCTGCTAGCTCTTTCGATTCGCCAACAGCCATTCGAAGATCTTTTTCGATACTGTAAAAAGAAGTTAAAACAATACCTGCTAGCGTGATCACTACGCCAATGTGAGCCGAGGTCATTCCAATATTGGTTAAGGTTAAACTTTTTAGCTTTTCGGCTAGCGTTTTTTTGTATCGAGTCATTAAGTTTAGATGATAAAAACTACTAATAGCCACCCACAAAGACAAACTCAATCCAACTAACACCCATAAATAAAAGTCTCCCATCAACCAGGTACTTAGTAGGCTCAATGCAACGGCAATAACCGCAATGCTTAGCAATGGTTTTTTGAGCTTACTTAAGTTGTGCTTTTTCCAATTAAGTAAAGGACCAACACCTAACAAAGCAAATAAGATCACCATAGGAATTGGAAATATTGCATTGAAATAAGGCGCTCCCACTGACATTTTTTTACCAAACACTTCAGCAATTAAAGGATAAAGTGTTCCAAACAACACGATAAAAGTTGCGCTGACAAAGAGCACATTGTTCAGCAGCAAAAACATATCCTTGGACAAAATATTAAAATCTACTTTTGTTTTTACTCGACCAGACCGAGTTAGAAATAACAACAAAGCACTGCCGACAACAATCGCCAAGAACATCAAAATAAATCGACCGCGTTCAGGATCATTGGTAAAAGAATGAACAGACGTTAGTACTCCTGACCGAATTAAAAAAGTCCCCAATAAGCTTAGCGAAAATGTAGAAAGGGACAGTGCTAAAGTCCAACCTTTAAACGAATTTCTCTTGTCGGTTACCGCTAGTGAATGCATTAAAGCTGTACCACTTAACCAAGGTAGGAACGATGCGTTTTCAGAAGGGTCCCAAAACCACCAACCTCCCCAACCGAGTTCATAATAAGCCCACCAGCTTCCCAGCATAATCCCTAATGTAAGGCAAGACCAAGCTGCTATGGTCCAAGGTCGTGTCCACCTAGCCCAAGTCGAAGTCCACTCTCCTTCAATTAATCCAGTCACAGCAAACGCAAAGGATACAGCGAATCCTACATATCCCATGTAAAGTAAAGGGGGATGTATAATTAATCCAAAATCTTGAAGTAATGGGTTAAGATCTGAACCGTCAATCGGAAAAAACGGCAAGGTTCGTTCGAACGGATTGGAGGTAAATAACAGAAATGAAATAAATCCACAGGCAATCATCCCGAGTACTGACAGAATACGCGAATAACTCAAAGCGGGTAAGTTTTTACCAACAAGTGCAACCGCTATCATCCACCCTGACATGATCAAAACCCAAAGTAAAAAGGATCCTTCATGCGCTCCCCAAACGGCTGAAAACTTATAACGATTTGGTAGCAATGAATTTGAATGCTGTGCTACGTAACGGATGGTAAAATCATCAATATAAAACGCGTAAACCAAACAGATAAAACTCGCTAATAATGCGACAAAAAATATCACTGTTAGCGGTTTTGCTGTTCGCGTTAAAAATTGATTCCCAGAAAAGCTGCCATACATAGGCAATATGCTTAAACTAACCGAAACAATGAAAGCTAGTACCAATAAATAATTGCCGAATTCAGCATGCATAAGAATTATTTCCCTTCAGCCTTTTTATCGCTACGATCGACCGGATGCCCTGCTCGCTCTAACGCATCAAGCACTTCAGGCGCTTTGTATTCTTCATCATGCTTTGCCAAGATATTGTTTGCCACAAAGATCCCTTGTTCATTCAATTGCCCCATTGCGACAACGCCTTGTCCTTCTCTAAAAAGGTCTGGCATGATTTTGTCATAAGTAACCGAAATTTCTGCGACTCGATCGGTGACTATAAAATCAGTTCTAAGCGAAGTCTCGCTGCGCACGACGCTACCTTCTTTAACTAATCCACCAATTCTAATAATTCTGTCGGTAGGTGCTGCACCTGCTTGGACTTCAGTAGGAGTAACAAAGAGATTCATTTTTTGACTACTGGCGTAAAGTACGAGACCAACTACAGCCCCAACGGCAAGCACACCAAATACAATTGCTAATAATCTTTTTTTTCTATGCGGTTTCATCGCCATCATTAATACCTTGTTGCTATCGCCCGTTCTAACGGGTATAAAACTAAACTCAATTGAGCATTTCAAAAATTTTGTTTATTGCTCTGTACTGTTATTTGATGATTGGTTATTCAAATCGAGTCGCTGATAGAATTTCTCAAGCTCTTTAACTCGCCTATTAACCTTTTGTTTGCTGTGGTAGAAATAAAATACCAAAGAAAACAATACTACTCCGTAGCATAGCCAAACATAAAAACCGTGGCCACCCATAGCTATAAACTCTTCAAAACTTTCAAAGTGTAATTTAAACATCTTGCAGTTACTCTATATTTATACCATTTCTCATTAGAAGCAGTTATTGTTGACCATTTCCAACCAGTTTTCTAACCCAACCTGCCATTTTCTCTCTTTCTAATATTTCAGATCGAATGCGTTGCATTAATACCGTCAGAAAATAAAACTGGTAAGCTGCAATCATCGTTAATAAAGCAGCTAACATATCGGGGTCCATCGACGGTTTTTCAAACTTGCTAATGGTCGCCCCTTGATGAAGTGTGTTCCACCATTCTACAGAGAAATGGATAATCGGTATGTTAACTAACCCTACTAATGCAAGTACAGCAGACGCTCTGTCCGCAGCTTTTCTATCATCAAATGCACTATGTAACGCCATAAACCCCAAATAGAGAAATAGCAATATCAAATAAGAGGTTAAGCGAGCATCCCACTCCCAATAGGTTCCCCAGGTCGGTTTTCCCCAAACGGCACCGGTAATTAGAGTCAGTAGCGTTAATATAGCACCAATTGGCGCGCAGCTAACAGAAACGATATGAGCCATCTTTATTCGCCAAATAAGTCCAATACCACCGCTAATGGCCATTAGTACATACCCAAACATCGATAAGAATGCTCCGGGCACATGGATATATAAGATTCTTACGGTATTTCCTTGCTGATAGTCCAAAGAAGAGAACAATAAACCTAAGGCCAGCCCAACAACAAACAAAATGAGCGTGATTGCTTTGAACCATGGCAGTAGTTTTTCAGTAAACTGAAAAAACCATTTCGGTGAAGCCATTTGATAAAACCAAGTCCACATACTTAAAATCCTAACTTTAATATCATTTAATCTATTGCGATTTTCATTGCCGCCGAACCAGCTAATGGCGATAGCATAATACTGAGTATTAGCATGGCGCCCAATACGGCTAGTTGACCGGTAACCCCATCATTTAATGACGCAGCTTGAACCGCTAACGCTCCAAAAATGAGTACTGGTATAAATAATGGGAGTATTAGCAGAGTTAACAGTACTCCGCCGTTTCTCAAACCGAGCGTCAAACACATACCAATAGAACCGATAAAGCACAAACTGGGAGTTCCGATTAGTAAGCTTACAAACGCCACTCCGATTGCTCGACCGTCCAGGTTAAACAACACGCCAATCAATGGTGCCATTATAACTAACGGCAACCCAGTCACCAACCAGTTGGCGAGACTCTTGGCGGCAACTATTTGAGTGCCAGAGACCCCCGCCAGTAGAAGTTGTTCTAAGCCACCTTCTTCATAATCTGGTTGATAAAACCCATTAAGGGATAACAAGATACTCAACAAAGCGGCCACCCATATAACGCCGGGAGCTATGAAGGCTAACTGAACGGGATCAGGGGTAACGGCTAGTGGAAAAAGACTAGTGACGATAACAAAAAAAGCCACAGGGTAGATAAATTCGTTCTTACTGCGAAAAACAACCGCAAGTTCACGCTTAATTAGGGCGATACTGCTAAAACTCATTCTTGCTCACCCAATCGCTTGTAAAAAGCGTTTAAGTCTGCTGGTTGCAAGGTTAATGACGTAAGATTATCGATTCCTTTTAGTGGCTGATGCGAAGTTAGGATGATTAGTCCTCCTTTCGATAAATGCTGGTTACACACTTCTTCGAGCCAAGCTTGCCCATCTGTGTCCAAAGCGACCATTGGTTCATCAAGAATCCATAATTTGACTGGCTCGCTGATTATTCTAGCAAGCGCAACACGGCGTTTTTGTCCTGCCGATAAATTAGCAACCTGTTCATCTAAGTAATTTTCTATTTTTAGCGCCTTCAAGGCTCTATGAATACTAGGCTGATCGGCATCAAATCTAAGCTGCTGGTAAAAGCTTAAGTTTTGATTTACGGTTAGCCTTGGTTTTAGCCCTAACGCATGACCTAAGTAAAGAATTTGCTTGTGGATGTCATGTGTATTGGAACTGATTAGCTTACCGTTCCAGTATATGCTGCCTGAATAGCGACTACTTAAGCCGCAAAGACAACGGAGTAAAGAGGTCTTGCCAGAACCATTGGTACCGGATATTTGAAGTGCTTCTCCTGAAATTAATTGGAAGTCGATTGTCTCAAACAAGGGTAAATCTGAACGAAATACCGCTAAATTTTCGATTTTCAGTAAGTTTTCAGATTCTTGGTACAATTGAGTACTCTATTCAGCTAAGGCATAAGGCAAAAACTGCGGCTATACTATATTAAAGACGCTAGGTTTTCCATTGATGTAGGGCACAATTTTGAAGATAACTTCGAACGACATAGGGTCAAATAACTCGACTCAACAAGCAGTCGATTCGAAAGTGATCGAGCTATTAGCAAAATTGGCTTCAAAGCCGCTATTAATCGATAAGCTGCTGCTCTCCAAAGACAATGGCCTACAATTGACCGTAAACTCACCTGAAGGCAAGTTGCAGCTCAGAATGCCCCTTCAACTAGCCCAACAGATGCAGCCTGCCGCTGCCCCGTCAAATAAGAACAATCCGAGCGTCGAACTTTCACTGAACAACAAAAGCCAAGTATTGCTTAAGTTAGTATCTCAAGTGGTTTCAAAAAATACTGTTGTCAGCTCGACGCGCGCAACTCAATCCCCTGTGCTCAGCCAAGTAGTGTTTGGGCAAGCAAGGTTGGTCAACCCCGAGCTTTTAAAACTTGATTCCGCAATATTGCCCACGCCAAACAATCAAACAAGTACTAATAAGGAAATAACTGCTAACCCACTTCTAAAATCAAACCAAACTGTTGATAATCGCACGATTAACAAATCAGTCAATTTGGAAGCGAATTTAAGAAGTAGTCACCTAAAAGGTCTACATACCCTGGCTTCTCAGCACAATAGCCCTACACTGCAGGGAAAACTCTCCTTAGTCAGCGTCAGCCAAGCCAAACCCAACTCGTTTTCGAGCATAAGACTCACTCCCGCGGCAATTAGTAACCAAAGTATCGACCCGAACAAAATCATAAAGAACTTCCTGCGTCAGAGTTTTCCTAGCAAGGGAGGATTGGCTAGCACTATTCAAAATCTTCAATATCAAATAAAAGAACTTCGACAGATAGTTTCCAATAGCTTAGCTGGGGCGGCTAGTAACATTTCAAAAAGTAGCGTACCAATCGCTAATCAAATTATCAGTCAATCGAATTCCATAGCGGAACTGATGAATCAAATAACAAGAGCCACTAGTAGGCCTCAATTAAGTAATGCTGCAAGCATCATGGAAAGACTTAGCAACAGTGGCAACCTATTCGAAAACAAACTTGCTTCGTTCAGCCAATCTTCGACTGACGTCAGCTCTGCTAAAGATCCATTAACCATGCTTAAATCAAATAGTATAACCTCTCCTCTGTTGATGAATGCCAAGGCAAACACTTCCTCAAGTGAGTCAGCAAAACTCCTTTCAGGTAAGGTGAAAGCTAAAACGTTAAATAATCCCCCCAACCAAAGTAATTTAAGCGTTAACGATATAAAACTATTACTAGTACAGTTGAAAGCCCAAGTTGAAAAATTAATCAGTCAAATAAATTCACTTCAACCTAGAACATTGACAGAACCTGCAAGCCAAACAGCCCCCCAATCAGCCAATAACCAAACAGCGGTTCTAACAGAGCAAATACGGCGAGAACTTGAGAATAATCCCAATACTTTACTGAGAAAGGAAAACACCACTGACGTCGGTGTTGCTAATCAAGGCAAAAGAGCTGCTGCTAGTCTATCGAACTTACTTTTAACAGTCGGACAATCTAATCAATTAACCAAGGCATTGTCGGAAATTGTAATCGAAGTGAGAGCAGCCCTAAGCCAAATAGAAACAAATCAGCTCTTAAGCCTTAGAGCAGAACAACCCAATATCCACCAATTCTTGGTTGATCTACCATTCTCTAACAATAAGCAAATCGATTCCTTTGAATTACTATTCGAACATCAAAATGAAAACCTGACCAAGTCAGTTAAACAGTGGAAGGTTGTCGTTAGGTTTGATTTAGATCCGCTTGGCCCTATGTTTGCGCAAGTTCAATTGAAAGATAATCGTATCTCAACCAATATTTTTGCCGAGTCACAACCAACAGCAAAACTAATTAATGAGCACTTACATGTATTGCAAAAATCTTTAGCTGATGCAGGCTTGGATATTGATCAAGTGGCGGGTAGTCAAGGTAAGATTCCCGAAAGCTTAGCTAAGAATACTGAGCACTCTGTGGACATACGAGTATGAACACAGAATCAAAAAAGCCGAAAATCGGTAAGGCAGCCGCACTAAAATATGATGGAAAAAATACGCCTAAACTTGTGGCGAAAGGTCAAGGGCAATTAGCTCAAGAAATAGTTTCTTTGGCTGAGCAAAATGACGTTCACATACACTACGATCCACTATTACTTAATGTACTTACCAAGCTAGAGCTTGGCGACGAAATACCCGAGCCTTTATATTTAGCGGTTGCTAAAATCATCGCATTCGCTTATTACTTACAAGGAAAACATCCTGATAAAAAGAGTCACTCACCCGACCCAGAAAAGCTACTTCTAAGTGATGAGATCCAACCTATAGATATGATTAATTTGCCTGAAGATTTTGCAGAATAGATTTATCTAAAGCGCATCTATAAAATCAATTAATACTTTCATAAACGATCAAAAACTTTGAGAAATAGCCTCCTGACTAAGCTCGTCAGGAAAGGTCTTTCGAATTACCAGAAATCGCTCTAAATTATCGAAAAAGAGTTCAACTAGCTTAGGATCAAAGTGTGCGCCTTGCTGGGAGCGAATATAATCAAAAATTGCTCTATCATCCCAAGGCTCTTTGTAACAGCGTTTAGAACAAAGCGCATCAAACACGTCAGCTAGTGCAGTAATTCTTCCATAAAGGTGTATATCTTGACCTGACTTTTTGTTGGGATAGCCTGAACCATCCCATTTTTCATGATGCTCAAGAGCAACAATCGCAGCTGTTTTAAGTATTTCTCTATTAGAGCGTTTTAACATGTCGTACCCTAGTTGTGCATGAGTATCCATGATCACTCTTTCGTCATCCGTCAAAGGTCCTTTCTTGTGAAGAATATTATCAGGAATCCCCACTTTACCTAAATCATGCATTGGTGAAGCTAGCGCCAAAACATCAGCCTCGTGAATAGGTACTCCGGATAGTATTGCGAATAACCTGGAATACTCCGCTACACGTTTGACATGCATTCCGGTTTCTTTGGATCGAGTTTCAGCAATTGCTCCCAAAGTCAACACCACTTCTTTTTGCGAATCTTCTAATTCGTCGTTTAATCGTCTTAACTCGAGGATGGCTTTATCAATCTTCTCTTGCTGCGAATCCTCATAGGCTTTAAGTTTTAGATGAGTTCTTACTCTTGCCAATAACTCAGCCGTATTGAAAGGTTTGGTGACATAATCTTGTCCGCCCGCGGAGAAGCCTTTAACAATACTATCGTGATCATCCCTAGCGGTTAAAAAGATTACTGGTGTTTCAGTATAATTGGAAAGTTGCTTAATTCGTTTGCATGTTTCATAGCCGTCTAGCCCCGGCATCATAATGTCGAGAAGAATCAAATCGTACGCAGACTCCCTTACGATTTCTAGAGCCTGATTACCGCTCATTGCATAAGACAAGTGATAATTTTCATCCTTCAACAAGTTTGCGACAACTTGAATATTCTTGCCTATATCATCAACAATTAACACTCTAAATCTTGACACTCTACCTCCAAGAAGCACTCTAAATTTTTCCTTGTCTGGACGAAACTATCTCGACAACTCCGCTTTTAAAACTCTTACTAATCGGTCTATTTCTTCCACATCAAACGCGTCGCACGCAGACTTAAGCCGATTAGTAAAAATGATAAAACTCGGCTCGGAATGCGCTTCAGCTTCAATTGATAATTGCTCCACAAAAGACGACAATTTACTAACATCTCCCTGGCGGTATGCTACATCAATCGACTTTAGAAAGCGCTCGTTAATAGTCTTCCTGAAATCATCTTTTAATTCTAACCGGGTACTTTCACCCGCACCTCCATTGGAATCGACAACATGAGTTTCGTTGGAGATAAATCGCGCCATCGTTTCTATTAACTTTGACTTTAGAACAGGTTTTCTTAAGAACGCATCAAACACCTTCCGTTTTTTTCGCGACTCCTCATCTTCCAAAGCTGATGCCGTTAATGCGACTATAATGGTGTTTTGTTGTTTTTTTATCAGTTTGGTCGCTTCGTACCCATCTAACAATGGCATTCTTAAATCCATAAATATAATGTTGGGTTTGATTTTTTTAGCGAGCTCTACTGCTTGCAACCCATTTTCCGCGACAAATACTTCGAAAGGATAGTCTTCCAAGTATTTTATCAATAGTATACGATTGCTTTCGATATCATCCACCAACAAAACAACAGAGTCGTCGAACTTGTATGCGAGATTCGCACTATCACTAAAATCAAAAGCCTCCGTTGTTTTGATATCAAACAACCTGAAAGTAAAGCAACTACCTTCCCCCTCGGAACTCACTACACTTAGATCGCCCCCCATTTTTTCGGCTAGTTTTTTGCTGATAGCCAGGCCTAACCCCGTGCCCGATAACTGCTGTTTACTTTCAGCAAGATTTTGCTCAAAATGCTCAAAAATCAGCTCCAAAGACTCCTCATTGATTCCAATTCCAGTATCGGAAATGTCGACAATTAAATCTACAGCTTCTGAGTTATCATCTCCATTATTTGCTCTCACTCTAATCTGTACACTACCTGAATTGGTAAATTTTTGAGCATTGCCGATAATATTGAGCAGAACTTGCCTCACCCGGTTTGCATCGAGTACCAAATACTGAGGAACTGATGAATCTAAATGCACAGTAAACTCAATGCCTTTACTTTTCATACCTTCTTCAAATAGCAGAGTTAACTCCTCGATCAATTTATGAAAGTCAGTTGGCTGATAATCCATAGTCATTTTTCCAGCTTCAATTTTGGATAGATCGAGAATATCGTTAATTATGTGAAGCAAACCATCGCTTCCAACTCGAATAGAATGTAAATAAGATTGTTGTTTCTCGGAAAGTTCAGACTCAGATAGTAAATGCGAAAAACCCACAATCGCATTGAGTGGTGTTCTGATTTCGTGACTCATATTCGCAAGAAATTCAGACTTTGCTTTGTTTGCTAACTCAGCATCTTCTCGCGCAGACTTCAGTGCTTTCTCAACAAGTTCTTTGTGGTAGATTTCCAATTTGAGCCTTCTTATCCAATAAAGGGAAAAGAACACAAACAATATTCCAATGCCGGCAATTCCAACTAAAGTCTCAGTTCTGATCCCAGAATGATAATTGACTGCAAACCAAGCGTTAGTAATACTCCGTTTTTCGATCTCGCTCAGTCTGTCTAAAGTTTTATTGATAATGCTTTTTAAAACTATGTGCTCGGGACTTACTTCAAAATGAAGTCCTAGTTCAGCACTTATCAACCCGCTAACTCGTAAATTATAAAGTTCCGCATTTCTCAAATAGTGAGCCACAACGGCCATACTTCCGACAAAGGCATCAGCGCGATTTCTAGCCACCAACGTAAGAGCATGGTCAATACTATCGGTATACACTAGATTTATATTTGGATGCTTAGTTCGAAAGTAATGTGCAAGATAGGAATCTTCGTTTATAGAAACGGTTAACCCATCGAGTTGTTCAATATTTTGGACATATGAGTAACGTTCTGAGGTCACTATAGAGAGTGGAGAAGAAATATAATCCTTAGTTAAAAAATCCGAATCACTGGCAGGTTTTATTCGCGGAACTGCCACCCTTAAACAAATATTGCCTTGAACTAGTTTGGAATTTAAATCTTCAAGGTTATTAGATGGAACGTACTTAAACTGAATTCCTGCATCCTTAGCTACTAGCTTAAGATAATCGATCCCAATACCTGAAGCCTGACTATCAACAATAAAAAGTGGAGGTCGATGAAGTTCACTGTAATAAACAACGGGGTGTTGCTTAAGCCAATTTAATTCTAGTTCGGTATAGGCGTTGTCGTTCGAATGGAATGAGGTGCTATTTTGAGGGTTCGACAAAGGCCCTGTGTTGTATAAACACAAAAATACAAACGCCATACTCTTGATGAAAATATTCACGTTTATCCAATTGTCGGACTAGTTTATAAAAGTAACTAGCGATTAATAAATTCTGGTCCCCGATGCTATCGACAAATTATAAAGGGCGATTCATTAAAATTAGCTAACTTTCGCCAATAATACAAGTCAAACCGCCTTACTATCAATCAGTTTTCTAGTTTTTCCAAAGGCCCTAGTGCTGATGACCACCAACTCCGTGCGCATGTCCGTGGGCTATCTCTTCCGCGGTAGCGGCTCTCACATCTTTGATTTCCACATCGAAAGTTAATGTAAGACCGGAAAAAGGGTGATTGAAGTCCACCACCACCATGAATTTTCCTGGTTTAACAACCGTTACTCTTTTATTTCCTTGCTCAGTATGAACAACTCCTACCATTCCCTTCTTCCATTTCTTGGCTCCTTGCAAATGTTTCATCGGTATCTTTTGTTCCATGTTGTCTCTCTTGACCCCATATGCGTCCTCCGGCTCCAAGGTTACCGAAATATTGTCACCTGCGGCATGTCCCTCTAATGCTTTTTCCAACCCTTTTAATAATCCGCCATGACCGTGCAGATACGCCATTGGTATCGAGTCTGAAGTGTCTTCTAACACATTATTAGTTGCATCAGACATTTTATAAGTGAATTGAACTACCGTATTTTTTTCTATTTTCACATTGAATTCCTAATTGAAGTGATCGTTGGTATTAGATTATTATAAAGCATGCTTCCTTTGAATTTCTAACTATATGCCTGTTCTAGTTCAGCGCCACAATGATGTAGTGGTCAATAAATTTGAAATAAATCATCAGGGCCTAACTATCGGCCGTTCGATAAAAAATGATCTCTATTTGGACGACCCGTCTACCAGTCAGACACATGCCAAAATTGTTGCTAAAGAATTAAAGGATGGATCGTTAATCTATTTTTTGGTTGACCTTGCCAGTACTAATAAAACATTTGTAAATCAACAACCTATAACTGAACATTTATTAACTGATCAGGACGAGATAGAAATAGGAATGCATCATTTTAAGTTTATTGACGAAAACAAAGAATCTTTGGCCGCAACTCGGCAGTATAAAAAGAGCTGGATTCCGGGGGTGTTGGTTCTCAAATAACAACCGCAGCTAGATTTATACTAATTTTTGACTTTCCAATCAGTCAATAAAAATCACCGTTATCATTAGCCTTAATTAAAGGTTGTGAAAACCAGTAATAAGACCCCACCACGTCTGAAAGCGCAGTACAGTTTATGCGGCTTCGACCTTGCCATTTCGTATCTTCTAAAAGAAACACCCTACCAGACGCCTGTTTCTTTGAAGGCAGCAGACGACCATCTGAAGCAAAACAATTTACCGCAAGGTGATTGTGAGAAGCTGCCAATCGAACAAACAACTTTAGAGATTTTACCGTATTAGGAATCAATTGAGAGTCAAGAATATCATCATTTTCATCTAACAAAATCGCCGCTTTCACTCCTAGCGCTCGGCTATTTACTTTTAATACAAAATCCTCCATTTTGCCAAATCGGCCTCCAAACGGAAATCGAGGTAATGCTAATTTATCGTAGTTATTTCCCACGGCGCCAGAGTGTTGACCAAATGCAATATAGCCTTGTTTTTCGATTTCAGCCTTAACTTGATTATCAAACTCACCATAGGGGTAAGCGAATACTTTGTGAACTTTAGTCAGATTTATTGATAACGTTTTCTCGGCACGCGAAATTTCCTGTTGGTTGCTAATAGACTTCGAGGAAGCAGAATGATTCTGATTCTTTGGGATCATATGGGGGTGACTGACAGAATGATTAGCGATTGCCCCACCGTAATCTATGATGGTTTGCAACTCTTGCCAAGTCATAAACTGTTCAAGTTTTTGTTCTAGCGGCTCTGTATTCACAAAAACCGTAAACGAATAGTTATATTTTTTTAATAAAGGGAATGCAATATCGTATATGGAACGATATCCATCATCGAAGGTAATCAACACACTCTTTTCCGGGAAAGGACGTGCATGTTCTAGATGACGAATAAAGGTCTCAAGGTTTAAAACTTTAAACTGGTTTTGATGTAGATACTCCAGATGTTTAGCAAACAATTCGGGAGACAGGCTTGTAATTTCAGGAGTGCTGCTTGATATATGGTGGTACTGAAGCACCACTGCAGTTCGACCATCAATAGGGGTTAATATAAAGCCAAAGAGCGCCGCAATAAACCAACTTAAAACAATAGATTTAAGGTGCATAACTGTTGGCCTTTATTAGGCTGCCCTCTAAAGGGCAGACCACTAAAATGAAGTTTTAAACTCCCTTTTTAAATTCTAAAACTTAATCAGATGATTACTTTTTTTTCCTAGCAGGTGGTAAATCGGTACAGGTTCCTTCGAAAGCCTCCGCAGAAAAACCAAACGACTCTGACAATGTTGGATGAGGATGTATTGTTAATGCGATGTCTTCCGCTTCACATCCCATCTCAATGGCTAGTCCCATTTCAGCAATCAGTTCGCCAGCATTCACACCGACTGCAGCCGCTCCGATAATACGATGATTACTATTATCGTATAAAGTTTTACTAAACCCTTCCGTTCGGCCGACACCGATAGCTCGACCACTTGCAGCCCATGGGAAGGTACCCACAGAGTAATCAATATTCTTTGCTTTCGCTTCTTTTTCAGTCAATCCAACCCATGCAACCTCTGGGTCGGTATAAGCAACACTTGGAATACATCTAGGTTCGAACACATGTTTCTTACCAGCAATCACCTCAGCAGCGACATGTGCTTCATGGGTGGCCTTATGAGCTAGCATAGGTTGTCCTACTAAATCACCAATCGCATAAATATTATTCACATTGGTTTTCAATTGATTATCGACAGTAATAAATCCTTTATCATCTACGGCAACTCCAGCAGCCTCCAAATTCAGTCGATCAGCATTTGGCCTGCGACCGACAGCAGAAAGTATTTTGTCAAACCTTTGCGGTTCTTTCGGCGCTTTTTTACCTTCAAAAGTAACCCACAATCCATCTTCTTTAGCTTCAACTTTAGTCACGCTAGTTTCCAGCAAGATAGAGTCGTATTGCTTTTTCACATAGCGGTGTAAAACCTTTACGACATCCGCATCACCAGCTGGTATGAGTTGATCAAACATTTCAACCACGGTGATACCTGCACCAAGAGCTCGATAGACTGTTGCCATTTCAAGGCCGATAATGCCACCGCCGATAACTAGCATTTTCTCAGGGATGTCTTCGAGCTCTAAGGCACCGGTGGAATCGATTATACGAGGATCTTCAGGTAAAAATGGTAATTGCACCACTCGAGAACCTGCAGCTATGATGCAGTTATCAAAAGAGATCGTTTGAGTGCCTTCGTCAGTTGCTACTGCAACAGAGGTCGGAGACGTGAACTTCGCCACACCTTGAACAACTTTAACTTTGCGCATTTTTGCCATGCCAGAAAGGCCTTTAGTTAACTGTCCAACAACCCCGTCTTTATATTCTCTAATCTTATCGATATCAATGCTTGGATCACCAAAGGAGACACCATGCTTTTCCATACTCTTCGCTTCGTCGATGACTTTTGCGGAATGAAGTAATGCTTTAGAAGGAATACACCCAACGTTTAAGCAAACCCCTCCCAGCGTAGAGTGCTTTTCAATTAAAACAACTTCTAAGCCTAAATCGGCCGCTCTGAAGGCGGCAGTATAACCGCCGGGTCCAGCTCCAATAACTAGCACTTGCGCTTGAATGGAATCACTCATTTAATCGTTCTCTCAATTTAATTGTTCGTTTATCAGATGTTCGCGATATTAATCAATATAGGTATGGCGAGAACTAATTTAATAGCACTCGTCTGATATCTTTTAATGTCGCCGCTAAATGGACTACAAACCTCGCTGCATCAGCACCATCAATCACTCGGTGATCATAAGATAATGACATCGGCAGCATTAATCTCGGCTCAAACTCTTTACCATTCCAAACTGGTTGCATGTTATTGCGAGATAATCCTAAGATTGCAACATCTGGCCATTTTACAATAGGCGAAAACGCAGTGCCACCAATTCCACCTAAAGATGAAATGGTAAAGCTACTTCCTTGCATATCATTTGCCCCTAATTTCTTGTCTCTAGCTTTGGCGCTAATTTCACCTAATTCGTTAGCTAACTGGTAAATACCTTTTTGGTCCACATCCCTAATCACTGGAACGGTTAAGCCATCTGGTGTCTCTACCGCAACTCCAATATGGTAGTAACGCTTTAGCACTAGGTTTTCGCCATCATTGGCCAAGCTAGCATTGAACTTGGGAAAGGCTTTTAGGGTATGAACCAGCGCTTTCATAATGAAAGCGAGCGGCGTTAACCGAATTCCATCTTTAAGCGCCTCGTCTTTCATTGATTTTCGAAAAGCATCTAGCTCAGTAATGTCCGCATTTTCGTGCTGAGTCACATGGGGTATGGTGATCCAGTTGCGATGCAAGTTGACACTACTAATCTTTTGAATTCTAGTCAGTGGCTGGCTTTCAATATCCCCCCACTTAGCATGATCGACTTCTGGCATCTCGGGCATAGCAAATGCGCCAGTAGAAGCGGTTGCTTTAGGTCTTGATAACTCAAACTTTATGAATTTTTGCACATCCTCTTTGAGGATTCTGGACTTGTTACCGGAGCCTGTCACTTGAGTCAAATCAGCGCCTAACTCGCGTGCGAACCGACGAACTGAAGGGCTTGCGTGGACAAAACCATCTGACCTTTTCTTCTTCATATGCGGATGATCAGGCACTGGCGCCCCGCGATTCATCGATTCGGGATTTGGCGCACTTGGCGCAGCATGAGTTGCCGTTACGGAAGCCGGCTGCGACGCGGTAGAAATCTTTTTATCGGCTGGTTTAGTGACCGCACCTCCGGACTCGGTCATTTGCCCAATCACATCTCCTTGCGACACTTTATCACCGACTTTTACGGTGACTTTTGAAACAATTCCTGCAGCAGAGCTTGGAACTTCCATAGTCGCTTTATCGGTTTCCAGAACGATTAATCCTTGTTCCTTCTCGACACTGTCCCCTTCTTTGATCAAGACTTCAATCACATCAACTTCTGCGGCATCACCGATGTCAGGAACTTGGATATCAACCTCTTTCGATTCAGCGCTATCGGACTCAGCAGCGCTTGACTGAGCGACATTATCTTCAATCGGGCTTGCCGCAGGCTCCGCTTGTTCATCTTCAGCGGATTCCTTTGCGATGGATTCGTTTTCAGGGACAGTCTCGTTCTTTTGAGCAGAGCCAGCTTTTGCGCCAGCTTCTAACAAAACAATGAGATCCCCATTTGAAACTTGATCACCGACACTGACCTTGACCTCTTTGACCACTCCGGCATGGCTTGAGGGCACTTCCATAGTGGCTTTATCCGTTTCTAAGACTATCAAAGGAGCTTCTTGCTCAATACTATCGCCAACAGCCACTAGAATTTCAATAATGTCGGCACCTTCAGCGTCACCGATATCGGGTACTTTTACTTGTATTAAATCACTCAATTTTATTCTCCCAGCCTTAGCTCAATAGTGGGTTGGGTTTATTGATATCGATATTGTAAAGTTTTATGGCCTTACTCACTTGCTTCGAGGTAATTGTTCCCTCATCAGCAAGTGCTTTTAAAGTTGCCAATACAATAAAATACCTGTCAATTTCAAAGAATCGTCTTAGATTTTCTCGACTATCACTCCGTCCGAATCCGTCAGTCCCAAGCACCGCATAAGTACTTGGAACATAGGCTCTAATTTGTTCTGCGTAGGCTTTTATATGATCAGTCGAAGCAATCACTGGACCTTGTCGACCATCTAAGCATTGAGATACATAGCTTTCATTGTTCTTGGATTCAGGGTTTAGAAGGTTATCCCGAGTCACATTCATGCCATCTCTTGCTAATTCATTAAACGATGTGACACTCCAAATATCTGAATGCACGGAAAAGTCTTTTTCCAAAAGTTCAGCCGCCGCAATCACTTCTTTAAGAATTGAGCCACAGCCTAATAGCTGAGCTTTTACCACTTTCTTTTTGCCTTTAGCGGGTTTGCTTTCTTTTAATAAGTACATCCCCTTAATAATGCCTTCTTCACAATCTTTTGGCATTTCTGGATGAACATAGTTTTCGTTAAGCGTGGTAATGTAGTAAAACACATTTTCTTGTTCGTCATACATTCTTCGCATACCATCGCGAACGATAACTGCCACTTCGTATCCATAAGTAGGGTCATAACTCACACAATTTGGGATCGTTGATGCAAACACATGGCTATGACCATCTTGATGTTGCAACCCTTCTCCATTGAGGGTAGTACGGCCATAGGTCGCTCCTATTAAGAAACCTCGCGCTTGCATATCCCCAGCAGCCCAAGCTAAATCACCTATCCGTTGGAAACCGAACATTGAATAGAAAATGTAGAAAGGAATCATCGGCAGGTTATTACTAGAATAACTGGTAGCAGCAGCAATCCATGAAGACATTGCACCTGCTTCATTAATGCCTTCTTCCAAGATCTGGCCTTTTTTATCTTCTCGATAATACATTAGCTGATCCGAGTCGACTGGTTCATATAACTGACCCACCGAAGAATAAATACCAATTTGACGGAACATACCTTCCATTCCAAAGGTTCTTGCTTCATCGGGAATAATTGGAACAATATGCTGTTTTAGTGCCTTATCTTTTAACAATACATTCAACATTCTTACAAATGCCATGGTGGTCGAGATTTCCCGACCATTTGAGCCATTGGTGATCGCTTCAAATGCTTTCAACGGGGGAATCGTTAAACTTTCTGACTGCTGTCGGCGTGCTGGTAGATAGCCGCCTAAGGCAGAGCGTCGTTCGCGCATATATTTAATTTCCGGGCTATCCTCTCCAGGATGGTAGAACGGCGTGGATTCAAGGTCTTTATCTTCAATAGGAACATTAAAACGGTTTCGGAAATGCTTTAACGCCTCTAAATCCATTTTCTTAACTTGATGAGAGATATTTTTACCTTCACCGCTTTCTCCCATGCCATAACCTTTAACAGTTTTGGCTAAAATAACCGTTGGCTGACCTTTATGATTTACCGCTTGATGATAGGCAGCATAGACCTTGGTTGGATCGTGACCACCTCGGTTCAATCTCCAAACATCTGCGTCCGACATATTGGCAACCATTTCAAGCAATGCTGGGTCTTTGCCAAAGAAAAAGTCTCGAGTATATTTTCCACCTTTAGATTTATAGTTTTGATACTCCCCATCGACAGTCTCTTCCATGACCTTTAGCAGTTTACCGTCTACGTCTCTGGCCAATAGTGGATCCCAATATTGTCCCCATATGACTTTGATGACATTCCAACCTGCTCCGCGGAATACCCCTTCTAGCTCCTGGATAATTTTGCCATTCCCACGAACAGGGCCGTCGAGACGTTGCAAATTACAGTTGATAACAAATACCAAATTATCGAGATTTTCACGGCCTGCGAGTGAAATAGCGCCTAACGATTCAGGCTCATCAGTTTCACCATCTCCCATAAACGCCCAAACCTTTCGATTTGAGGTATCTGATAATTCTCGATCTTTTAGATATTTTAGAAACCTTGCCTGATAGATCGCTTGGATAGGACCGAGCCCCATAGAAACCGTCGGAAATTGCCAGAAATCAGGCATCAACCAAGGATGAGGATACGATGATAGCCCCTTACCATCGACTTCTTGGCGAAAGTTTTGCATTTGCTCTTCTGTTATTCGACCTTCAAGGAATGCTCGAGCATAAATTCCCGGAGACGAATGACCTTGAAAATAGATTAAGTCACCTTCTTGGTTTTCATTGGTCGCCTTAAAAAAATGATTAAAACCAACATCATATAACGTCGCAGAGGAAGCAAAACTCGATAAATGGCCACCGAGCTCTTTGTCTTTTTTACTGGCCTGCAACACCATCGCAATCGCGTTCCAACGAATAATCGAACGAAGCCTCTGCTCGATAGCTTGGTCGCCAGGGATCCTGGCCTCTTTTGAGGTCGGAATTGTGTTTAGATAAGCGGTCGTCGCTTTGTAGGGTAAATGGGCGCCAGAACGTCTCGCCATATCAATTAATCGTTCTAGGAGGTAGTGAGCGCGGTCGGTACCTTCGGCCTCGAGTACGGCTTCGAGTGCTTCTAACCATTCTTGCGTTTCTATTGGATCAACATCTTGGTTTATTTGTTCTGTCATAACGACTCTCTTCAGTTGATTGAGTATTTTTTTAAAGGATTTCTAATTCTTGTACTGATGGCCCTTAAGGTTATCGTTAGTTCTTATCTAACCAATCAGTATAGCAGTTGCATAACTAATCGCATTTACGCTGCGCTTTAGAGCTTATAACTAGAGACTATAGCTGCTATTTGAAGAATTGTAGCAGTAGAAAGATGATTTTACAATTGTTAGCATGGCTAACTTCATTCAACGAGTGACCTTAGGCCATTTCAAGTAGAATTTTTGGTGATAAATGTCACTAAATTAAAACACAGCAAGGATAAAGATTTCAAAATTAAAGCCCAACAAATTAATTAGCTAGGCTTAATAGTATATTTCTTAAAATAAGATTGTGAAAATAGCACCGATCACTAAGTAAAATATAATTGATCGCTTGACCATCGCCATAGCGTCTATATTCTCTTTAGCGGTCGTGTCACTAACTCCAATTTCTAGGCCTAGCGCTGCAATCCCGGTTTCAGAAATTAGTTGATTATTGTCAGCATCAAAATCTGTCAAGTAATCTTGAACTCGATACAAACCATTAACAAAATCCCCAGTAAGTAAAAACATCAAGCTAGTAACTCTCGCTGGCAACCAGTCTAGCCAGTGTAGTAGTTGAGCAATTAATGGCCGGTGATCGTCAAATTCTTCGTCGGCACAAAGGTCTTTGTATACGTACGCCAATCTGTAAAACAAAGCAGCCACCGGCCCTAGCAAAATAAACCAAGTGATAACTCCAAAATACCTTTTACTAGATTCTGTCAGGATCAACCGAGTCGTTGTTCTGATGAGTTCATCTTGTTCAGGAGGCTCTTCAGCTTCCTCGAACAACTGCTGATCTTTCAAGTGGAGATAAGCCGCTTCCGCGTCTCCTCGCTCCAACGCCTGAAAATAGCTGCTAAATGATTTCTCTAGCGGAGCTGGGCCAAGTGAATAAAACAATATGGTCGCACCTAAAATGAACTGTATTGGCCATAACCAAGTTGTATCAAATACACTGATAAGAATATTGATTGCAATAGCCGGCAATAACAGAATAATCCCTAGGCCTAACCAACTATCGAAAAAAGCCTTGCCAATAAACAAATCAGCTAAATACTCTCTCATTTGAGCAAACCAGCCAAATTTTCTATATTCGCTACCCAGTTTAAAATGCAATTCGACAGCTAGAGCGGCTAAAAGACAGATGAGGGTCATAATATTCTCTTTTATTACTTATTAATTAAATGATTGTCATGAAGGAAATTGTATTTACAGCGAGTTAACTAAAATAAGTTACCTGTTTAATTATAGCTTCAAGTCTCTTGCTCTCAAACGGATTTTCGTTTGTTGACGAGCTAATTATGCGTCTAGGGCTTATCCTATCATTAATTAGAGTAGTAATTGCTTATATTTTACCCAATCAAAACAGGGGCCGGGATCGGTTTTACGATCGGGAGCGATATCACTATGGCCGCATATTCGTTTGCTAGTAATTTGGGGATAATGCTTCATTATTTCTAGGGTTATTTGGGCTAATTTCTTGTACTGCCTTTCGGTAAATGGAATATAGTCAGTGCCTTCTAATTCGATTCCAATTGAGTAATCATTACAATTTGGGATTCCTTCAAAATTAGATAGTCCGGCATGCCAAGCTCTACTGTCAAAGTTAACAAATTGAATGACTTGAGCATTTCGTCTTATAAATAAATGCGCTGAAACTTCTAATCCTTTTAAGTCAGCAAAAGAAGGGTGATATCCATAATTTAGAGAATCACAGAATAGATCCTCTACACAACTCCCTTTAAAATTCCCTTCAGGCAAACTAATGTTATGGATCACCAGTAAGCTGATTGGCTGCTCTATGGGCCGTTGATTAAAATGTTTCGAAGGTTTTTGAAGAGCCAGACTCAACTCTCCATTAACAATGGACATAAGTATTCAACCAAAAACGAAGTATCGCTTAAGTTTACTCGCTGTGAAGCAGAGAGTAAATCGAGGTTTATCGGTTATCTTAAGCTTGAGCCTTCATTGAACGAAGATTCGAAATTACTGATTCTAAGGCTCGATCAAATAAAGCTTCGTCATCGAGAATTTTGAGATTGCCATTTTGTAAGTTCTGACACAGCTCAGTGGTTAAAAACTCTGCCATTTTCATTCCATTACGGTTTACAAATATATATTTTCCGCTGGAAGCTATTCTTGCAGCTAATTTACTTCGCTTAAATTCACCGTTGATTAAAAGCTCTACCCAACTGCCTGCTCTCAATTGCTCGATGGTCCGCGAAATATGACTATCGATATGAACAATTTCTGATTCAATATCGCGGTTTAACTCGCCTGTTTCAGCTTTGGAAAAACCGATATCTTCAATTTCTATGATTTCATCAACATCAGCGAATTCGTGCTCTGCCAATGGATTAAAGGACTTTTCTACAGGTTGTTCTTGATGAGAAGCTGCATCTGTGAGGCCATTCAGATCAGGGTCAATCGCCGGCAACCTTAGAATCTCTTCTTCGCTCATCGCATTTATTTTCTTGCGTCCGATTTCAATCACTTTTCGGTGAGTTGCTTCTAGTTTTTCTAGCAAGTGCGTTGACTCGATGGTCGAGAACGATATTAAATCCATTCCTTCTCGTAAGCTCTTCACTAGTATCGGAACTCGAGTAATTAGCTTCTCTAGACGGTCTGCGTTTTCTATGGGTTGCACCGACCAGACTAGCAGCTTGGCCACTTTAACTCTGCGATTCCACCCTTCCCTATTGTCCTTAAGCCGCTCAAGCAGCATCACATGAGACCAAACGTTCTTGAGAAGTAGCCGCACCACTTCTGGCACATGAAGCTTTTTACATATGCTTTTTAATTTTTGATTAACTTCTGATCGTGCACTTTCGGTTTTAGCCTTGCCTTCTTCGGCTTCTTTAGTTCTTTTTTCGAATATCTTGGCTCGTTGCTGATGTTGTTGCTTAAACGAAAGAAAATCGTCCAGCATTGCATCAAAAATCTTAGTATCGTCAATAAAATCCTGAATAATCGTCTCAGCTACCGTGCATATTTTGTCATACATCGGCTTGGCACTTGGATCGGCTCTATCCCAAGATAAGCCTGCGTGAGCCAGCTCGTTAAGCAAAAGTCTTGCTGGATGTCGTCGCTCTGAAAAGAAAGACCTATCAACTAATCCGACTTTTAACATGGGGATCTGAAGCCTGCCGATTACACTTTTTAATTCAGGTTGGAGATTGTCATCCTCCAGAATAAAGTCAAACAGCATAGATACAATATCGATCATATCTTCATTAAACTGTCCTATCGCGCCATCAAATCCAGCGGAACCAGAGCTCAGATTAATTTGTGGCAACTGCTGACCTAAAGACATTTTAATCGACTCAGCGTCAGGCCTGGCAGAAAGATCGACAGGTGCTGTTTGCTGTAATTGAATTTTGGAAAGTGCACCAATCAATTGGCTGGTATCAACGGGCGATCCTTGAACAGTATGAGATTGAGAACTCTCACCCATCATAGGTATTTGGCCAGTACTGCTCTGCTGACGTTGACCAGCTAGAAGGCTTTGAATAACCGAGAGCACATTTTGCTGACTATTCTCTAACTGCTCAGCAGTCGCTTCTGCAACACTTTCATTGACAGGCAATGAATCGATTACTGCTTGGCTATCATTGTGATGCTGGTTAGAATGATTTCTCGTACCATTATCGTTGCTCTTAGATTTGACCACACGATTTCGCAATTCAGGAAGAATTCCTTTATCAATAAAGTATTGATTGACTCTAAGGTAAACGGAATCTAATTCTTCAATCACGCTTCTATCGAATAGCTTATAAATAATCAGTAGTGAAGTGATGTCTAGATCTAAGGCTTGAGTGGCATTTCTAAACGCGTCACAGATATAGACAGGTTCGAACGGGTTATTGTGTTGTTCAATACTTTTATCAGAAATAATGGTGTCAATTCTGGTTCTAATATTTTCTAGAGCATCTTGATTCTTTGTTCGCGCCCGATTAATCATTGTATCAGTCGCAATATCCTCTTCTAAATCATCATCTTTAACTAGTGCTATATTCTCGAACGACAGCGTTTCTACATTGTCCTGACTTAAGTTGGTCGCATCAACCTTACCTAGGGTCTTTTTAAAATTATTGGTTAGTTCTTGCTCAAAACTACGAATCAATCCCTCTCGTTTGACTCTTAATAGCCGCATTGCGTCGAATTGGGCGTTGTTATAACTGGTTTCTGACATATCGAACAAGCGATCGTCAGCGGTATCTAACATGCTGACCAGTTTGGCTTGAAGCTCATCAATAAAAGTCGTTTGGGCACTTTTTAACAAAACAGGCAAGGGTCTATACTCCGCGGAAGTATCATGTTTCGATGAAAAACGAACAATGTGATCTCTCGAACTCACGCATTAAACCTCTATCTAAATGATAATTAAAACGGAGCAATCCTTCGCGAATGACATTTTGGTTGGCAACTGAGCTGTCTCAACTCAGGAATTCTTGAACAAACTCTACTTAATCTGATTAGTTAGAAAAACCACTTCGTTCGCAGAATCGTTATCGCATGCGGCTATATACAGATATAGAATACAAACGATCTTTTGACTGAGAACCAACACTCAGTTTTAATTAAGGTTATATCATCTGCCGACAAGCGGTTGAAAAACAGTTACCAAGGGCAACAGGTTTTTCCAAAGTTAGCTCTCGAAATCGTCCTACAACATTAGATAAAGTATAGACCGTAACCGTATGCCTGAGCGTTAATTATTGTTAAAATAAGGAACATTCATCACACTTCACCAACTTTAGAAGGTTCAAAATCTTGGATCCCCAATTATTTCGTAATGCTTTGAATAGCGAGATTAAACAAATGTGTGCTATCGCATTGGCAGAAGATCTAAATTCCCCGCACGGGAGTGACATCACAGCAGAGCTTATTCCGGAGCAAACTCAAGCCAATGCCACACTAATTACACGGGAAGATGCTGTAATTTGCGGAGTAAACTGGGTAGAAAAGATATATCAACTATTAGGAAACGATGTTCAGGTTAAGTGGAAAGTCGCTGATGGTTCCATAGTAGAAGCTGGTGACACAATATGTGAAATCAATGGTAACGCAAGACAACTCCTCACTGGCGAGCGCGCGGCGATGAACTTTTTACAGTCACTTTCAGCAACTGCAACGTTAACTAATCAATATGTCGAATTGATCAAAAATACTCAGTGTAAACTACTAGATACTCGTAAAACCGTTCCAGGAATGCGTTACGGTCAAAAGTATGCGGTCAAATGTGGTGGCGGCGTCAACCATAGAATAGGGCTTTCTGATGCCTATCTAATAAAAGAAAACCATATCATGGCATGCGGTGGTATATTGGCTGCGCTTTCTCAGGCAAAAACCCGGCATCCCAACACACTGGTGGAAATAGAAGTTGAATCATTGCAAGAATTAAAATTAGCCATCGAAGGTAAGGCTGACGTAATCATGCTGGATAATTTCGATATCGAACAGCTTAAACGAGCTAGATCATTAGTAGATTCAACCGCACAGACTATCAAATTAGAAGCTTCAGGAAATGTTAATAAGCAAACTATCGCCGATATAGCAGCGACAGGAGTAGACTTTATTTCGGTCGGAGCTCTAACCAAAGACATAAAAGCCGTTGATTTATCGTTGAGAATCAATCTAACAACCTAATACCGTTGAATGTATTCATTCTATTGTTAAAAACTAGCGCTGCTAGTGTGACCCAATCCGTCACTTTGCGTAAAAAAATGTGACGCAGCTCGCAGCTTTGTGACGTAAATTGTCAGTTTTGAGATACGCTTTCTAACTTATCTCAGTTATTTTGTTCAGTAGAGCCCAATTCCCATAAATAATTCCACACTATTTCTACAAAATATTTATAGGACTAAAAACACCCTAACCAATTGAATAATAAGTATTATCTTAATTGCTAACGTGCCGTCCCCTTGGCAATAAAGCACAGTTTTCCGACGAAAATGTAACAAACTTTGTAAACTTGGCACCCCCTTTGCAATTTAAGATTCCGAAAACAAAATTTCTTGATGTTTCAAAGAAATGGTCTACTTTTTAACTAGGAAAGCTATTTCTTTACAACATTAATAAATTAGCTGAACTTTTAATTTCATTTACACTTAAACAAACTGAGGTTTCATACCATGAAAAAAGTACAATCAGGTTTTACACTTATTGAATTAATGATCGTTGTTGCGATTATCGGAATTTTAGCTGCAATCGCGTTGCCTGCTTATCAGGATTATCTAGTGCGCTCTCGAGTAACTGAAGGCCTCTCACTAGCTTCGTCTGCAAAAGTAACTGTAGCTGAAAATGCATCCGCAGGATTAGCCGATTTTTCTGTTGGCTGGACAGCTCCTCAGGCAACAGATAACGTAACAAGCTTAGCTGTTTCAGCGGCAGGATTAATCACTATTACTTATACAGCCGCTGCAGGTGGTGGAACTATACTTCTTCAACCTTCTGACTCAGCTGGAAACTTAGCAACTGCAGCTATACCAAATGGCTCTATTACTTGGGATTGTACTGGCGGTACTTTGGATGACAAATACAAGCCTGCAAACTGTCGATAATTAGAAGACAACGGGACAACACCAGACTATGAGTCTGGTGTTGTCTTTCATACCTCTTTAGGATTGATGACATTTCCAAATAGCCTTCCTAGAACTACATAGCTAATCGATTCTAAATGAATAATAATCAAGTAATTCTAGAAAACCATATCTACAAATAAAAAGACCAAGATTCAAAGCTAACTAGTGCTATTCAACTCTATAACCTTCCTACTCTTTCTCGTTATTGTACTAACAGTATATAATTTAAAGCTTCCGTGGAAATTAAAGAAAGGTATCTTATTATTTGCTAGCTATTTTTTCTATGCTGCCTGGCACCCACCATTCATAATATTACTTTGGATTTCTACAGCTTCAGATTGGTTTATAGCCTCTAGACTCAGCACTGCAGACTCTTTGCGTCGCAGAAAATGGCTATTATTTCTTAGTTTATTAGTTAATTTGGGTCTTCTTATTTACTTTAAATATAGTGTTTTCTTGCTTAGTAATTTTCAATCGATACTAGACTTAACTAACTTCCGAATGGAGTTACCATCGAATAGCATAGTCCTACCTCTCGGAATATCATTTTATACGTTTCAATCCATGTCATACACCATTGATATTTATAAAGGAAGACTAAAACCAAGTAAAAATCTATCTGATTTTGCATTATACGTTTCATTCTTTCCACAGTTAGTTGCTGGTCCAATAGTTAAAGCTAGAGAGTTTTTACCTCAATTAATAAATCCCAAATTTACCAAATTACATAATTTGTATTGGGGCCTGTTACTATCAACGTTTGGTCTCTTCCAGAAGGTAATAGTTGCAGACACCCTCCTCGCTCCGGTTGCAGATACAGCATTTGAAATGCCGTCGACACTTAGTTTGGTCGACTCCTGGGTAGGCGTCCTAGCATTCTCGGTCCAAATATTAAGCGACTTTTCAGGATATTCTTTAATAGCTATTGGGATAGCATATTGTTTCGGATTTAAACTACCTAAGAACTTCAATGCCCCATACTCTGCGATCGGTTTTTCTGACTTTTGGAAAAGGTGGCATATCTCACTCTCCAGTTGGCTTAAAGAATATCTGTATATTAGTATCGGAGGTAACCGTAAGTCTCTAAATCGCACCTATTTTAACCTGATGGTAACAATGCTGTTAGGAGGAATGTGGCATGGAGCCTCTTGGAGTTTTATAATGTGGGGAGCTCTTCACGGCTTTTTCCTCGTGTTAGAACATATGCTCAAGAATAGATTTAACCCAAAATTACTGAAGAACTATGTATTTCGTACTTTGGCTGGGATATTTACATTTTTACTCGTAAACATAGCATGGGTTTTTTTTCGTTCACCAGAGATTTCTTCATCCTTCTTATATTTAGAAGCGATGCTAGGAATGAACGAATTCGCTATTGAAACACTCAATTTATTTCAGATAAACGTTACTGTCGCAGTTGTCGCAGCTACGCTACTTGCTCACAGGTTCTTTCGATATAGAAATTTACGTTCTGAAATCATGAGATTACCTTCTTGGGCAACCTCTGTTATTTGGGCATTAATGATTGTAATCATATTGGGTTCAGACAATAATGCTAACGAATTCGTATATTTCCAGTTCTAATATGTTTTCACGTAAACAAACCGTTTTTTATACTCTTGTAGCGACTCTAACCCTTGCGACTTTGCTAATCAGCTCCTGGGAGATATTTTGGTGCTCGCATGGATATACCGGCACTGTAAATAATACGCTTGCTTTATGGGCTAAACAGCGAGGCCGGATAAAATATGCCTCCAAAGATACCGCGGTAGTGATAGGATCATCAAGAGTACTTTTTGGCTTAAACCTCTCTAAATTTTCCAATAAAGTTGGTGGAGAAAAACCTATTCAGCTAGCATCAATGAAAACTTCACCTATTGTCGTTTTGAGGGACTTAGCACATGACAGAAATTTTTCACATTTTACTATTATAGGTGTTACGCCCGCATCTTTTTTCTTAGGAGATTCAGACACTCTAGAACTAATTTCATATTACAAGAATCAGACATTGAATCAAATTATCGACCATGAGCTTGCTATTCAACTCGAGAAAAGGTTTGCTTTTATGGATGAAAGCTTATCAATTGACTCACTTTTTTTAAATAAATTTATGCAAACGGAGCAGGAGACGGTATCCCCCCCAAAACTCGCTAATTTCGACGAGTCAAGACAAGCTTATATGTGGAAAAAACTAGAACGAGATGAGAGTTACAAGACTCAAGTCAGGCAAATTTGGAATGACTATTTAAGAGCGAATAGCAGTTTGCTTCTTTCAGTCGAAAGCGATGAGAGAATACGAGAAGTATCCATATTAGTAGAAAAAATCAAATCGAAGGGAGGGATGGTCGTTTTCGTTAGACTCCCCTCAAAAAGGAGGTTCCTAAAGTGGGAGACTGAAAACTTTCCTAGAAATGAATATTGGGACAAACTGATAAGGAATTCAAATTCGCCAGGATATCATTTCGATGACTTCTTTGATACAGACGATTTTGATGTCCCTGATAATTCTCACCTTTCAAGACGTGATGCAGACGACTTCAGTGATGGGTTTAGTGTATTTGTTAAGCCGCTATATGACAATTGGATAAATAATAACAAAAATAAGCGATCGAATTAAGTTGATTACAATACTCTAATGTTTAGTTAGCCCAATTGTCGCTCATAAAAGTAAGTGATTTAATTAGTTACTATAAATCCACAATTGTTTTTGTTTACGATACGTTATGGCATGAGCAACTAATTTAGACTAGAATACTTAGATGTGTCAACGAGGTTACTATTCATGGTATCAAACACCCAATCCAGCGTGATTATTAGCGGCTTAGCAAGGAAATTGATTCAGGATAATTTTCTTGATGAATCAACAGCGATCGATGCGATATCGGAAGCTCAAAAAAACAAAATAAACCTAGTCTCATACTTGGTGGATAAGAACTATGCAGATTCTGGAACTATAGCGGTTGCAGCATCCTCTGAATTTGGTGTTCCGCTATTTGACGTAAACGCACTAGACTTTAACCAAATAGCCTTACAAAATGTTAGTGAGGCGCTAATTAAAAAACACCATGCCGTCCCACTTTTTAAAAGAGGAAAGAGGCTTTACGTAGGTGTTTCGGACCCAACAAACCTATCCGCTCTCGATGAATTCAAGTTTCACTCTGGCTTAACAACAGAAGCGGTATTGCTAGAGGAAAATAAACTCCAAGAACTAATATCTAAGATCATCGAAGAGAAAGAAAATGAAGAGATGGGGAGTTTTGATGATGAGGACTTTGAGGATTTAGATTTAGAAACTATTGATGAAGAGTCCAAGAAAGAGGATGATGAGGCTGTAGGGGATGAAGCTCCTATAGTCCGTTTTGTTAACAAGATTTTGCTTGACGCTATCAAAAAAGGAGCATCGGATCTCCATTTTGAACCTTATGAAAAGAGGTACAGAGTAAGGTTTCGAATAGATGGCATTTTGGCAGAAGTGGCTAGCCCTCCGATTAACTTGGCTACTAGAATATCCGCCAGATTGAAAGTAATGTCTAAGTTAGATATTTCTGAAAAACGTCAACCCCAAGATGGTAGGATTAAGCTAAAACTGTCCAAAACTAAATCAATTGACTTTCGTGTGAGTACACTCCCTACCTTATTCGGCGAAAAAATAGTTATGCGTATCCTCGATTCTGCAGCAGCTCAATTAGGCATTGATGTATTAGGGTATGAAGAAGAGCAAAAGGCTCTCTATTTAGAGGCATTACATAAACCTCAAGGAATGGTACTTGTTACGGGTCCAACTGGGAGTGGTAAAACAGTATCTCTTTATACGGGCGTGAACATAATCAACACCGTTGAAGCAAATATTTCAACTGCTGAAGATCCTGTAGAAATCAATTTAGAGGGTGTTAATCAAGTCAATGTTAACCCTAAACAAGGTCTAACGTTTGCTTCCGCATTACGATCGTTCTTGAGACAAGATCCAGATATAGTACTCGTTGGCGAAATACGAGATCTTGAAACCGCCGAAATAGCCATAAAGGCAGCCCAGACTGGACACTTAGTGCTTTCAACTCTGCACACCAATAGTGCCCCAGAAACGATAACAAGGATGGTCAACATGGGCGTTCCCGCATTCAATATTGCGACAAGTGTAAATTTAGTAATCGCTCAGCGACTTGCACGTAGGTTGTGCGAAAATTGTAAGGAAGAGGTTACCCTACCTGAGGAAGCCTTGTTAGGGGCAGGTTTTAAACCAGAAGAAATAGGAACTTTCAAGAACTTTGAACCTGTGGGTTGTGATAAGTGCACTAATGGCTACAAAGGTAGAGTTGGAGTTTACCAAGTTATGAAATTTTCTAAAGAAATGGGCCGAATTCTAATGGAAGGTGGGAACGCTCTCGATATTGCAAACCAAGCAGAAAAAGAAGGTGTCAATGACTTGCACCGCTCAGCGCTGCTAAAAGTGATGCAAGGTGTAACGTCATTAGCCGAAGTAAGCAGAGTAACGCAGCACTAGTATTTTTTGAGCTTGTGACATTGGCCTCATTTTATAGGTGTCAAACTGGGAATATTCAACTATTTCTACTAATATATAAAACAGCGTATTTCATTAAAGGTATTATTCATGGCCGTTCAAGCCCTAAAAAAGAACAGAGCCCCAACCAAGAAGAGTAAAGCTGCGAAGGCACCAAAACAGCTAAATTTCAAATGGGAAGGCGCTGATAAGAAAGGTCAAAAGATAAAGGGAGAAATGACTGCCGAAACTCCTGCTATAGTGAAAGCTCAGTTACGAAAACAAGGTATCAGCCCCTTAAAAGTAAATAAAGTTGCGGCTCCATTGTTTGGAGGGGGCAAAGGTAAACCAATTGAACCAGCTGACGTAGCAATGTTTTCAAGGCAAATTGCTACAATGATGAAAGCTGGAGTTCCTCTTGTACAATCTTTTGACATTATTGGTAGAGGGCATGAGAAACCGTCTGTTCAAGACTTGTTGTTAAGTGTTAAAGCTGACATCGAGTCAGGTCAAACTATGGCTGACAGCCTTAGAAAACATCCAAAATATTTTGATGATTTATTTTGTGACCTGGTGGACGCTGGCGAGCAATCAGGCGCCTTGGAAGGTATGCTTGATAGAATTGCTACATATAAAGAAAAAACAGAAGCTCTTAAGTCAAAGATTAAAAAGGCACTTAATTACCCTATTGCGGTTGTCGTAATTGCTGTAATTGTTACTTCAATCTTACTTGTTAAAGTTGTTCCTCAATTTCAAGATATCTTTCGAGGATTTGGAGCTGAACTACCCGCATTCACCCTTTTTGTAATACAAATTTCAGAATTCATGCAAAGCTATTGGTGGGTTATACTGTTTGGATTCGTAGCGTTTGGTTTCACTTATAAATCGATGCTTTCTAAGTCTAAAGACCTAAGAGACAAACAAGATAAAATCCTGCTTAAGGCCCCAGTTATCGGCGAAATATTACACAAAGCTGCGATTGCGAGATATACCAGGACACTATCTACTACATTCGCGGCAGGTGTACCTTTAGTTGAAGCGTTAGATTCTGCCGCGGGCGCATCCGGAAACGCTTTATATAGAGATGCAATTTATCAAATTAGAAATGACGTAACCACCGGTATGCAGATGAATATGGCGATGCAGTCGACCGGTATTTTCCCTAATATGGTCGTTCAAATGATTGCGATCGGTGAAGAGTCAGGAAGTATCGATGCAATGCTAAGCAAAGTTGCCGATATCTATGAACAACAAGTTGATGATGCTGTAGATGGCTTAAGTGCTCTACTTGAACCGTTGATAATGTCGGTTTTAGGTGTTTTGGTTGGTGGATTAATCATCGCGATGTACTTACCAATATTCCAATTAGGTGCAGTGGTGTAACGAAATCCTAAATAATTATGCTGGGACATATTTCACAATAAAAAGAAAACAATAAATGAACCAAATCATCGATGCTCTACAACATAATACGCCGATTTTAATCGGCGTTATTTTTGTCTTCGGCCTACTAGTAGGCAGCTTCCTCAACGTTGTTATTTTCCGCTACCCCATCACTCTATTCCGCGAATGGGAGTCGATGGCAAAAGAGGTTCTAATTGAGCGCGGGTTTAAGCTCACTCCTCCAGCTGAACCCTTCGATAAACAACCTGAAAAGTTTAACTTAGTCGTGCCCCGCTCTGAGTGTCCTTCATGCGGCCACAAAATTACTAGTCTTGAGAATATTCCTTTAATCAGTTACTTGGTACTAAAAGGAAAATGCAGAGAATGCAAGACCTCTATTTCTATCCGCTACCCGTTTGTTGAGCTGCTTACTGGCGTGTGTTTTGCGGTTGCAGCCCAACATTTTGGTTTTGGCTGGCCATTAGCGGCTGTTTTGCTGATTTCAGCCTACTTTATAGCGATGAGTTTCATCGATATCGATCATCAAATTTTGCCCGATACGATGACCCTTCCCTTGGTCTGGTTTGCATTAGTTTGTTCATTTCAATCGCTGTTTATCCCTCTTGAGCAAGCGGTATTGGGAGCATTAGTTGGTTATTTATCATTGTGGAGTGTTTACTGGTTATTCAAGCTAATTACCGGCAAAGAAGGAATGGGCCATGGCGACTTTAAGTTATTAGCAGTTATAGGGGCTTTAGTTGGATGGCAACAGGTAGGTCTAGTGATTGTCCTTTCAGCTGGTGTCGGCGCTATTATTGGCGGCTTGATGATGGTCATTCAAGGCAAAGACAAAGGAACGAAAATTCCATTTGGTCCCTACCTCGCAGTTGCTGGCTGGATTACACTACTCTGGGGCGACATTATTATCGATGCGTATATGAGATTTTCTGGACTCGCATAGAACAGTCTTCTATTAATTGACGAGAGATTTTTATGCCCGAACTCATTGTTGGCCTAACTGGGGGTATCGCTTCAGGAAAATCGCAGGTATCTAGATATTTTAAAGAACTAGGTGTTGAAGTTATAGATGCGGATGAAATTGCACATGAACTTTTTAGCGCCGACTCACCTCATTTAACAACTTTACGAGAAGAATTTGGCGATTTAATTTTCAATCAAGATAAAACCCTCAACCGCAAAGCTTTAGGAAACATTGTTTTCTCAAATCCAGAAAAACTCGCTTGGCTGAACCGAATGACCCACCCTCTTGTTGCTGAGCAGATCCTACAACAGCTTTCACAAAGTCATTCTCCTTACGTGATTCTTGATGTTCCACTATTAATAAAGCTCGATGGCTCGACTCCTTCGTATCTCGGAGAAATCATTAACAGAGTGTTAGTTATTGATGTGACTGAAGAGACTCAAGTGAAAAGAGTCATTAGAAGGGATAATATTTCTAAGGAACATGCAATGAAAATTATTTCCGCTCAAGCAACAGCCGAGCAGCGCAAAGCAAACGCGGACGATATCATTGATAATAATAGCGGATTGCAATCCCTGAAGACCCAAGTTCTTAAGCTTCATGACTTTTATTTGTCAAAGAGCATGAGGTAACTCACAAAATTCGGCCAAATAATCGGTGCGAATTGTTTTATCGCCTTTTCTATTAGATAATGCATTGCGAGTTAACTTGTTGTTTTCTATTACTAACGATTGCACGGAATGCCCATTTGAACAGCGAACCGACTGAAAAACAAACAGCAACAACAGTGCTCTTTGAGTACCCTTTACAGGAGAATATTCGCACTTTTATGCGTTTGGAGTACCTGTTTAAACAGTTTCGCCGTAACTCTCTAGCTTCAAATGCTGACAATCACCTATACTGCCTGAAGGTATTATTTGAAATCCTTGAAATTCTCGAACGTGGCGACTCTCGTTCAGAGCTGATAAAGGAACTCTCTAGGCTACTAGATTACTTTAAAGCTTTAGAAGCGAATCCCGAAGTTGATAGCTCAAAATTGGCAAACTTTCTTAAACAAATCAAACAATTACATCAGTGGATTCACGCGTATGCAGGTAAGTTTGGTGAGTCCCTGCGAAAATCTCCTTTTATTGTTGCGGTAAAACAGCGTACCAATATTCCTGGTGGAAGCTGTCAATTCGATTGTCCCGAACTTCACCTGTTTCTAAGCAGGCCTCACCAGCAACGACAAAACCAACTTACCTCGATGGTTGAAGATATCAAAGGAGTAGAAACTAGTGTGGAAGTTATCTTAAGACTGATACGCGACACCGGACAATGGTCATTGCAGAAAGCGCCCATGGGAAGCTTTATGATAGAAACCACAGACCGAACGTTTAAGCTCTTAAGAATAAAAACGACCATCGAAGGGGAGCTATTTCCTGAATTTAGTTGCGGCAAGCATAGAAGTAGTGTGCATTTTATGACCTTTAACGAGCGACATAAAAAAATGCCAGTGCAAAAAGAAATAGAATTTGAACTGGCATGTTGTTTTTAGCTTATTTTTAATTGGTTTTAGTCTAAGTGCTTAAACCGTCTTAAAAGCGCAAATCCTCCAAGCATTAGCATTCCCCAACCTAAGCTACCACTACCTGAGACACGAACATCAACATCAGGCGATAAATCATCATAAAAGTCGTCATAGTTAACGGATTCGATTGGTAATGAGTTTAAAGACGAGAATTCTCTCCCAGCGTTAGTTATGACTTCTCCGGTAAATGCATTGATAAGATTTATCCTCACATCATAATAGCCCGGCGGGTAACCAGAGTTGAAGGTTAAATCAACGAACTCAGTACTGTTTGTTAATTCAAAATCGCTTGAAGTGAGGCGTTGTTGCCACCCTGCACTTGTATTAGTCATTATTATCTCAGCATATACGATGTCACCACTATACTGGGCATCTATATCGTATTCGAGCGTTAAATCAGTATAAAAAGCATCCCCATCAACATCGCCAAACAAGTCAGTAGCAACAAAACTAATTTGGCTAGAATTAGTGACAACCTCGTGCTCACGGTCTTCTAAGGGCAACGCGTAAAGTGAGTCCACGTCATCAGAACTAATGGTAGCGACTATTCCACTCACACCGTACTCATATAGGTCAATCAAGATGTCATAGTCACCAGTCGGAAATCCAAAGTTAAGTGTCGTACTCAATGTGTACTCATCACTTGCATCATCCAAATAGATATTAAAAACCTCAGTTTCTGTTAGCTCTGTCCAATCGCTATTATTGCGACTATAGTAAACGACAGCATATACGTCCGCTGAACCACCATCAAAGTCGGCATCAAATGTTAAACTAAAGTCGCTGTAATATAAGTCACCATCGAGATCTTGATTCAGAGTGCTCTCCGCAGAATAGAAAGAAAAGCCAAAAGCAGTTTTCGATCGCTCTGGTGATTTACTTCGCTTTTTTGGCTCGTCAGTTTTTTGGAGTTGATTAGCTCTTAGTTTCTTCTCCTCAGATCGAACCGACATAGAAATTTGTCCATCCTGATAAATGCTTAAATTCGAAGCTATGGTCTTCGAATGGTTCGATAATAAAGTACTCTCCAGCTTATTGTGTGTAGACAATTCACTGCGCTGCTGGCGCTGCTTTTCGGCTAAGACAGAAAATGAATTGAGTTCTTCCGTTCTTTCTATGCCATTTGTTTTAGCTTCGGATTCGCTAGCAAACCCGGCGGCCAGTGCGATCAATAAAAGTGACTTTTTCATAAATGCTCCGAATAGATTTAGTCTTTGCTTGATTCAAATGAATCTCTAATGCTTACAGCCATTAAACCTTAATTTGACTGAATATAAACTGAATCTTGGGGAATTTTATGAAATCTGAGATAATCATGCTGACTATTAATAATAAACGAGCCCGCGAGCTCTGCCAGACGGTAATAATTATACCAATTGAGGACAATATTCATGTTTAATCTTAACAAAGTACCAATGGTGCTCTCGCTTTTATTAGCGATTTCGGCCTGTAACAATAACCAATCTCCAGCCCCTGAGAGCACAGCCGAAGAAAGCGCTACTGCGAAAAAGGCCATTAATTCCAAATCAGCAGAAAAATCCGACACAAACTCTCGTTTTGATATCTACAAACCAGTGACCCTTACCGCTGATTTGAGCCACCTAAGCGATAATCAAAGAAAAATGATAGCCAAACTAATAGATGCGTCAGAAATTATGGATGAGCTATTTTGGCTACAAGCGTTTGGTGAAAAAGATCAATTTTTAAACTCAATCAGTGATGCGAAAACTCGTCGATTCGCGGATATCAATTATGGTCCATGGGATCGACTTGCTGGAGATAAACCATTCCTTGACTCGTATTCAGATAAACCTCTCGGGGCTCAATTTTATCCAGCAGATATGACTAAAGAAGAGTTTGAGGCGGCCGAATTAGAGAATGGTAATGATCTATATACTCTAGTGAAACGAAACGAACAAGGTGAGTTGTATACACTAGACTATCATCAAGCCTACTCTCAACAGTTAACTCTGGCAGCCGACCTACTAAACCAAGCTTCCAATTTAGCTGACAATAAAGAATTCAAGAATTACTTGTCAATGCGAGCTAAAGCGCTTGTTACTGATGATTTCCAACCAAGTGATTTTGCTTGGATGGATATGAAAACTAACCCTGTTGAAGTAGTGATTGGACCAATTGAGAATTACGAAGATATGTTGTTTGGCTACAAAGCAGCTTATGAATCTTACGTTCTAATAAAAGATCTAGCATGGAGTGAAAAACTGTCTCGATTTGCCGCGTTTTTGCCGAAGTTACAACAAGGCCTTCCAGTCGATGAAAAGTACAAACAAGACAAACCTGGAACTGATTCAGACCTGAACGCATATGACGTAGTCTATTACGCCGGCCACAGCAATGCGGGTTCTAAAACTATTGCTATCAACTTACCAAACGATGAGGCCGTACAACTTAAAAAAGGTACGCGTAGATTACAGCTCAAAAACGCTATGAAAGCAAAGTTCGATCACATTTTGCTACCAATTGCTGACCACCTAATTTCCGAAGACCAGCGGAAATTTATCACCTTTGAGGCATTTTTTGCAAATACTATGTTCCACGAAGTGGCTCATGGATTAGGAATCAAAAATACCCTTGATGGAAAAGGAACTGTGAGAAAGAGCTTACAAGAAACCGCGTCAGCACTCGAAGAAGGAAAAGCGGATATTCTTGGCTTGTACATGATTTCAGAGCTGTATAAATCTGGTGACTTAACGGAAGGTAAAATCATGGATAACTATGTTACTTTTCTGGCTGGAATTTTCCGTTCTGTTAGATTTGGCGCTTCCAGTGCACACGGCAAAGCTAACATGGTTCGCTTTAACTTCTTTAAAGAATTAGGCGCTTTCGCTCGTGATGAATCGACAGGACTGTACAGTGTTGACTTCGATAAAATGACCGTCGCAATGAATGAATTATCCAAACTGATATTAACCTTGCAGGGAGATGGTGATTACCAAGGAGCGTTGCAACTTCTTAACACCAAAGGGGTGATTACCGACCAACTAGCATTAGATCTGGCTAAGCTAGAAAAGGCTAGTATTCCGGTGGATATTGTTTTTGAGCAAGGAAAGGAAGTGCTGGGGCTCCAATAAAAAAGTTAAACGTTATGTAGGTTACCAGGCAAACACAACTTTTTGTCTGGTAGCTTTATTACAACTTAATAAAAATGGTTAAGACAATGGAACTAAACAATAAAGTTTTTGTAGTGACAGGAGCCGCACAAGGGCTCGGTGAGCATATTGCCAAACGCTTAGGTAGTCAGGGAGCACAGTTAGCGTTAATCGATCTCAATCAAGATAAATTACAGACTGTATGTCATCAACTCGAAAAAACGGGTATTTCCGCTAAAGGCTATTCCGCGGACATTAGTTCAGAAAAACAAGTGGCACAACTATTTAGCAATATTAAAGACGATTTCTTGCATATCAGCGGCTTAATTAATAACGCGGGAATTATAAAAGATCAATTCCTAAACAAAATTAACGCAGAGGGTCAGATAGAATCGTTATCCATGTCCAACTGGCAATCGGTCATTGATGTTAATTTAACCGGTGTATTTTTATGCAGTAGGGAGGTATCAAAATTGATGATAGAAACCAAATCTCAGGGAGTGATCGTCAATATATCATCAATATCTCGAGCGGGAAACATTGGTCAAAGCAACTATTCTGCAGCGAAAGCTGGAGTGGTCTCGCTAACAGTTACCTGGGCTAAAGAACTGGCTCGTTATGGAATAAGAGTTGCGGCAATCGCCCCCGGATTTATAGAAACAGAGATGACAAAAAGCATTAAGCCACAAGTGCTTAAGCACATCGAATCAAGTATCCCTTTAGCACGTATGGGTAAGCCGGATGAAATAGCTCACGCGGTTCAATTTATTTTAGAGAATGATTACTTTTCCGGTCGAGTGATCGAGGTGGATGGCGGCCTAAGAATTTAACCTTTGGTTAAGTTGGAACACCACCATAAACCAAGTCAGCCCAACGGCCATTCCTTTGTCTGACTCCACACCGACTACTTCGTCTCGCCATTGATTAGCTTCGCTAATATCGTCGGTAAAATCTTCAAATACTTTTTGCGCTATTTTTGGGTCTTTTAACTCTTGCGCAATCCATTTGTTTTGAAAGGCAAAACGCACTGCATCTTCTTCATTTGGAAAACGCTCCTTTAGATCACGAGCTAACATCTGTCTAACGTATCCAGCGAATCCCGTCTCCAACAAATCAGTGGTTTCAACTTCTGGTTGAGAGGTTCGTTGAATACTTTTAAGTTTATCCCCGTACTTAGATTCCATTTTTTGTATAAGCTCATGCTCCTGTTGCGATAATTTTGCGACATCACCATTAACTTCTTCCATTTTTTTCGCTAACCGGCTAAATAAAACTTTGTCTTCATCGGATAGTTGAGCGATCATTTCTTGTAGCATTTCTTTCATAGGTTTTCTTCTTCAATTCTTGAATTTAGTTGTCGTCGTTTTATGATTTGATTTTTGCAATATTATGCTGAAACTGTCAATCACGATTAGTAAAATAAATGGTATAGAGAATACAAACTTTCAGAGTTATTCCACACTTGTGTTTCTACTACTTTGCTGGCTCCACTTTTAGACCTTTATCAGCATAGGCTTGGAGATCTATTCCAAATGCATTATTCTCGTAAGCCTTAATGATCTTGTACGGTTCAGATACGGCATCAAGCGGCATTTTAGACAAATCAATGATGCGCTCTTTTCTTGGTTGTTTATACTCATCTAAAACAAGGATAACTTTAGGTTTGAGCTTATAAGACGGATTGGAACCGATTACGATCCCGACTTCTCCATTCTCCATCTCGACGATAGAGCCCGGCGGATAAATACCACGCCACTCTATAAACTTAACGACTAATTTCTCGTCATAGTGAGTGTTTTTCCCTGACATTAGCACTTTATAAGCATCAACGACTGACATCGATTTTCGATAAACCTGAGGTGTCGTTAACGACTCGAATACATCGACGATACTAACCAACCTGACATTTGCAGATAGTTTATCGCCTGTTAATCCTCGAGGGTAACCTTGACCACCGAGTCGCTCATGATGGTTAATTGCAATATCAATACAACTTTCAGTGAGTCCTGTTTTACTTTGTAACATATCGAGTGCATATTTCGGATGACGGCACATTTCGGCCATTTCGTTCTGATTGAGACGCCCTTCCTTTTTTAATAATTTGTCATCGATTCGAATTTGACCAATATCATGCAGCAAAGCTCCCATCCCAATATCTTCTAACTGACACTCAGAGTATCCCAAATAGCGTGCGAATCCAATCGACAGAATGCTGACATTTAGCGAGTGCTCTGCTCTTGAGTCGTCTTTGTTTTTTAACATCGTCATCATTAGCATCGCATCTTGATTTTCGAGCACTTGTTTCACATTTTCTTTGACCACATCTCTAACACCATGCAGATCAAAATCCTCACCAAGCATGATTCTATCCATAACCCCTTTCATCAGACGAGAAGATTTTCTGAAACGCCCAGAAGCCGACGAGAGTTGACCAGCAAAACGAACTTCTTTTGCTTCTCTTGTATTTTCGTTCTCTTGGATATAGGTAGTCGAACGTGAGGTAGCTAAACGATAGCTTTTGAACTGTGAGTCACTCTTAAAATCGACATAAACAAATTTACATTGACTCATCACCGCGTCAATATCACTTTGCTCTTCGATAGTGAAGCCTTGAAGCAAAAAGGTCGAATCAGTCCAATCTATATCGAGCTCGCTAACAAACATTCCTTTTTGTAAATCTTCAGAAAGCACTTTGACTCGTTTTAGATGTTGAAATGACATAAATTGTTTACCGTCTGTAATTAGTGACTTGTTCTATAAATTGATAAAAAAGCTCGAACATCCCCTTCAATTCTGGTTCAACCTCTTCGCATTTTTGTTGTTCTAAACACAGCTTACTTTCATTCATGTATGTTGCCTGAGAAAGTTCTAATTGAATGGAATGAATATTGTTTTCTGGATTTCCATAAGCTCGAGTAATATAGCCGCCTTTAAAGCGTGCATTTAGCACTTTACTATATCCGTTCGGATTCCAGTTATCGACCAAATCGGTTAATTCTTGAGAACAAGTTGTGTTGTTAAAGTTGCCAAAATTAAAGTCAGGTAATTGACCTTCAAAAAATCGAGGCACCTGTGACTTTATAGAGTGGGCTTCAAAAAGCAATGCACCGTCAAACTTTTGCTTTAGTTCATTTAAGACCAATTGCAGGCGCGAGTGATAAGGTATCCAATAATCATTGATTCGCTGAGTGATCTCGGATTGGTCTGGTACTTGGGCATTGATGTAAATTGGCTCTCTATCAAACTGAGAAGTTGGGCATAGCTCGGTTGTGTCCTGACCAGGATAAAGACTCTCATCATTCTGCGGCCGGTTGAGATCGATCACATATCGACTATATTTCGGACAAATCATGTAGCAGCCTTGATCTCTAGCAAAACCATACAATTGATCTAAAAACCAGTCCGTATCAACTAGCCTCTTGGCAGACTCAGTCATTCGAGGCAGCATTATCTCTGGAATCACAGTACCGTTGTGCGGCAAAGAGACTAAGATCGGTTTTGTTCCCTCAATAAATTCGTAGCTTAACGAAGTACTCATACTTTTGACCAACCATACAGTAAATTAAACACAATTCTGGATTACCAGGCTCATTCTAACGCAATAAATCTCGATGAACAGCTTTGCTACAATTCTAGCTATTAGATCTTGTATATACAACTCAATTTCTGCATAATATTCCAATGAAGCAGAATTTTAATTTATATCAGCAAGTAAAAGACTACGTTTTATCCGGAATTAGCAATGGAAGTTGGCAAGCGGGTGAAAGAGTGCCCTCCGAAAACGAGTTAGTTGATTTGTGTCAAGTAAGTCGAATGACAGCTAGGCGTGCGTTACAGGAACTGCTCCAAGAAGGAACCTTAATTCGAATCAAAGGAAAAGGAAGCTTTGTAGCCGAAGAAAAGCAGCATTTCTCCCTATTACAAATCAATAGTATTGCCGCTGAAGTAAAAGAAAAAGGCATGCAATATAGCTCACAATTACTTCAATTAAGTTCCGTAGAAGTGGATTCTTATATTGCCCAATCATTGCAAGTTAAAGAAGATAGTCTGGTTTTTTTTTCTAAAGTCGTGCATATGCAAAACCAAACCCCGATACAAATCGAACTTCGCTGGGTAAACCCAGATGCCGCTCCGGATTATTTGAAGCAAGATTTTGAATCGATCACACCGGGCGAGTATTTGACAGAGATACTTCCAGTTACCGAGGCAGAACATCAAATCGAGGCCGTACTTGGCGACCAGCATTTAAGAGAAACTCTAGAAGTCGAAAAACAAGAAGCTTTGTTGCTTTTAAATAGAAAAACATGGTGCGGTGACACTCTGGTTAGTTTTGCTCGACTTTATCACCCAGGAAATCGATATAGCTTTGGTACTAAGTTTAGTGCTGGTTAGCGTAAGCGAAGTTTTGAACTAAGTCCGAAATTTTAGTTAGAAAAGAATTTAACAAAGAGGAACTTATTATGAGCTCTAAAAACAATCTATCAAACACCGATTCAGATCCTAGAATCGATCCTTCTAGACGTATTAAGGCACCTACAGGGAATCAACTTAATGCTAAATCTTGGTTAACTGAAGCGCCTCTGCGTATGCTTATGAATAACCTTGACCCAGAAGTTGCCGAAAACCCGACAGCGCTTGTGGTTTACGGCGGAATAGGCAGAGCTGCTCGAGATTGGAAATGCTACGACGCCATTGTTAAAGAATTAAAGAATTTAGAGGACGATCAAACACTGCTGGTGCAATCAGGTAAACCAGTTGGTGTTTTCAAAACCCATGCGGATGCACCGCGTGTACTGATTGCGAATTCTAATTTAGTTCCCCATTGGGCTAACTGGGAACACTTCAACGAATTAGATAAAAAAGGGTTAATGATGTATGGCCAAATGACCGCTGGTTCGTGGATTTATATTGGTAGCCAAGGCATTGTTCAGGGAACCTACGAAACTTTTGTTGAAGCCGGACGGCAACATTTTAATGGCGACACTTCCGGAAAATGGATTTTAACTGGTGGACTTGGTGGCATGGGTGGTGCGCAACCTCTTGCAGCAGCCATGGCAGGTTATTGCATGATCGCTGTTGAGTGCGACGAAACTCGAATAGACTTCAGACTCCAGACTCGCTACCTCGATAAAAAAGCAACGACCATAGATGAAGCATTAACCATGCTTAAGCAAGCACAAGAAAATAACCAAGCTATATCTATTGGACTGCTAGGTAATGCTGCTGAAATCTTCCCAGAATTACATCGACGCGGCGTTCGTCCAGACCTAGTGACAGATCAAACTTCCGCTCACGATCCGGTCAATGGATATTTACCAATCGGTTGGACCGTCGAAGAATGGCGAGAGAAGGCTAAATCTGACCCTACCCTGGTCGCAAAAGAAGCAAGAAAATCCATGGCTGTGCAAGTGCAAGCAATGTTAGATTTTCATAATCAAGGTATTCCTACCGTTGATTACGGCAATAATATTCGACAAGAAGCCTACAATGAAGGCGTGAAAGATGCCTTTGATTTCCCAGGCTTTGTACCTGCTTATATTCGTCCTCTATTCTGCAGAGGAGTCGGGCCATTCAGGTGGGCCGCGCTATCGGGTGATCCAGAAGATATTTACAAAACCGATCAGAAGGTCAAAGAAATTATTTCTGATGACCCGCATTTACACAACTGGCTCGATATGGCTCAAAAGCGAATCAGTTTTCAAGGTCTTCCCTCTCGAATATGTTGGGTCGGACTCGGTCTTAGACACAAACTAGGCCTTGCTTTTAATGAAATGGTAAGAAACGGTGAATTAAAAGCGCCGGTCGTTATCGGCAGAGACCATCTTGATTCAGGCTCAGTAGCAAGTCCGAATAGAGAAACTGAAAGCATGAAAGATGGATCCGATGCGGTTTCTGATTGGCCATTACTCAACGCAATGCTAAACGTTGCAGGAGGAGCAACTTGGGTTTCTTTACACCACGGTGGTGGTGTTGGCATGGGCTATTCGCAACATTCTGGAATCGTTATTTGTTGTGATGGCACTAAAGAAGCCGACGCGAGAATTGAACGAGTATTGTGGAACGATCCTGCAACCGGAGTAATGCGACATGCTGACGCTGGTTACGATATCGCAAAGCAATGTGCGAAAGAGCATGAGCTAAATTTGCCGATGATTGATCAATAACTTCGTTCTGGAAAAGAATTTTATTAAGAGGATTAACTATGAATCAATTCATAATAAAGCCAGGCAAATTATCGCTTTCTGATTGCCGCACCATTTTCGAAAATCAAGTTCAGTTTACTTTAGATCGATCGTGTTTTGAATTGGTTAACCGCTCAGCGGAAACAGTGCAAAAAGTGATCGACGAAAAGCGAACGGTGTATGGTATCAATACGGGATTTGGTTTGTTAGCTTCAACCAGTATCCCAGACGATAAACTACAGCTCTTGCAAGAGAGCTTAGTTCTGTCTCATGCTGCAGGAATAGGGGGTGCTCTGGACAAAAACACCACTCGATTATTAATAGCTCTAAAAGTCAGCAGCTTATCGCAAGGCTTTTCCGGAATTCGTTTACAAGTAATTCAAACACTCATAGACCTTATCAATCATGATATTTATCCTGTAATTCCTAAAAAGGGTTCTGTAGGTGCGTCTGGAGATCTGGCACCTTTAGCTCATATGAGTTGTATGTTACTGGGTGTTGGCGAAGTATTCTATCGCGGCGAGCGAACTTCCGCTGAAGAAGCTTTAAAGGCGGTAGGGATTAATAAAACAGATCTTGCGGCTAAGGAAGGTTTGGCGTTATTAAACGGTACGCAGGCGTCAACGGCAATAGCTCTTTCGGGACTATTTAAAGCAGAAAACTGTTTTGCTGCAGCAATTGTAGCGGGTAGTTTATCGGTAGATGCTGCACTTGGAAGTATCGCGCCTTTTGACCATAGAATTCATCAAGCTCGCGGCCATGCTGGTCAATGTATTGTCGCAAAAGCTTACAGACAACTTTTAGAAGGCAGTCAACTATTGGACTCTCACGCTGACTGTGGAAAAGTACAAGATCCCTACTCTCTTCGTTGTCAACCACAAGTCATGGGCGCGGCACTTGATCAGATTAAATTTCAAGCCAGCGTATTACACACTGAAGCCAACGCGGTATCTGATAATCCACTAGTTTTTGCTGATTCTGGCGACATTATCTCTGGTGGAAACTTTCACGCCGAACCTGTTGCTTTGGCAGCTGATGGCTTGGCCATAGCCGCAGCTGAAGTCGGCGCTATAAGCGAACGTAGAATTGCATTAATGTTAGATAAGCACTTAAGCCAATTACCGCCATTTCTGGTAAACGATAGTGGCGTCAACTCAGGCTTTATGATCGCCCAAGTAACTGCGGCAGCTTTAGCGAGTGAGAATAAGACACTGGCTCATCCTGCCTCAGTAGATAGCCTCCCTACTTCAGCTAACCAGGAAGACCATGTCAGTATGGCAACTTTTGCAGCCTGTAAATTAAATGAACTCGCGGATAACCTTGCCGGTGTGATCGCAGTAGAGCTTTTATGTGCCGCTCAGGGAGTCGAATTGCGAGCGCCTCTCAAGCCTTCTACTAAATGTTCAGAAGCGATTGAGTTAATTAGAACCAAGGCGGCATTTTATGAAAAAGACCGATACATGGCCAGCGATATAGAAGGCATTATTGATTTGATTGCTGCGGGAAGTTTTAACGGTTTTGCAAGAGATCTTGAGCTTCCTTCCACCTGATCGTTCGACTCAAAAACATCATAGTATTCTAAAACAAAGTGACAGTAACTAATTCGCTGTCACTGTTTTAAAATAATGTTTTACTTGTTCGCTCTTTTTCCCAATAACAATTAGAGCGTGTTGACCTTTCGTCCTTCGGCACGCACTAGTTTTAAGGCAAATAAATTGCTGGATTCTGCTCTCTTAAATTGTAGCGAGAAGTCATAACTTCTCCGTAAGCTCCAGCACTTCGGATCGCAATGAGATCACCACGTTGCGTTTCTGGCAAACTAACCGCCTTTCCAAAACAATCACTCGATTCACAGATAGGACCAACGACATCGTAGTTCAGTGGCTGCTTTTTACTGGTTAAGTTTTCGATTTCATGAAAACTTTGATAAAGCGCTGGTCGCATTAGTTCCGTCATACCGGCATCAAGAATGACAAAATTGGTAGCCCGACCAGGCTTTACATAAAGCACTCGGCTGATCAAACTTCCGCATTGCGCTACGATAGATCGCCCGAGTTCAAAATGAATTTGTTGGTCTTCTTTTCTCTCTAAAAATTGATCAAAAATCGCGAAATAATCTTTAAAATTAGGCACTGAATGATTATCAGGATCTGAATACTCAACACCTAGACCTCCTCCCAAGTTAATGTGTTTGATCACTTGACCTTGCTCGAGCATCCACTGATGAATGTCATTTACTCGAATACAAAGCCCCTTGAAAACATTTAGGTCGGTAATTTGTGAACCAATATGAAAGTGGATCCCTGTCAGATCAATATTTTTAGACTGGTTAACAAGTTTTATTACTTCAGGCAAATCAGACTGATTGACTCCAAATTTGTTTTCATCAAGTCCTGTTGTAATATATTTATGAGTTTTAGCATCCACATTGGGATTTATTCTAATTGCAATTTCAGCTACTTGTTCAGTTGATTGGGCAATTTGATTGATTACTTCAATTTCTTGTAGCGACTCACAATTAAATGCCTTAATCTGTTTTTCTAAAGCATATTTAATCTCAGAATCACTCTTACCAACTCCGGCAAATAAAACTTTGTCCGGTTCAAACCCACTCTCTAAAGCAACTTTGATTTCATTGCCACTCACACAATCGGCCCCCAAACCATAGCTGCATATTTCTTGTAAGATGCGCGAATTACTATTCGCTTTTACCGCATAATGAATATCAAAGTCATAATCAGAAGCGAGCTTTCTGACTTCTGCTAAAGACTCTCTCAGTAAATCGAGGTCGTAGTAATAAAATGGCGTTTGGTACTGATTTAGTTTTTGAATTATAGCTGCATCAAACATTAAACAATCCTCTTTGAAGGGATTTTAATGCTTCTATTTTGGAGTTCTCTGATACCAACACTGAAATATTGTGCGGGCTTCCTCCAAAAGATATCATTCGAATAGGAATATCCCTTAATGAAGAAATTACCATTGAATTAACAGTGTGATTTTCTATTAGGTATTCACCCACAACGCAAACGATTGACAATTCCTCATCAACTTCCACTTCTCCAAATATTTTAAGGGAATCGACTATTTCGTCGAGGTATTGAGTATCGTCGATTGTTACAGACACCGCCACTTCCGATGTAGTCACCATATCGATCGAAGTGTGATATAGCTCGAAAACTTCAAATATTCGTCTAAGAAAGCCCTGCGCCTGGAGCATTTCACTTGAACGAATTTTAATGGCCGTGATCCCGCTCTTGGCTGCAACGGCTTTCACCTTGGCTCGCTCTGTACTGCCTCCTATAAGCGTGCCTTCAGCGGTTGGCTGCAAAGTATTAAGTAATCTGACTGGAATTGCACATCTTCGCGCGGGTTTAATGCTAGCAGGATGCAAGATCTTGGCACCAAAATACGCAAGCTCAGCGGCTTCATCGTAAGACATTTGACGAATGGGATAGGTGGAATCAACATATCGAGGATCATTGTTGTGCATGCCGTCAATATCTGTCCAAATTTGCAATTCGTCCGCATTGATAGCAGCAGCAAAAAGTGAAGCAGAATAGTCGCTGCCTCCTCGTTGTAAATTAGAAACTTCCCCAAACGCATTTCTGCAAATAAATCCTTGAGTAACAAATATACGGGTCTGCTCGTGAGCCTCTATATTGGCTGAAAGCTGTTGACTTAAGTACTGTTCATCTGGCCGATTATCGGTATTCAGTTTCAATAACGACAGTGCTGAAAGCTGACAGCATGTCTGCTGTTGTTCCTGTAATAAAAGTGAAAACAGCTCCGTTGAGATGATTTCTCCTTTAGCTAACAAATGAAATTCAAGTGAAGCGACAAACCTTTGTCTGACGTTGTCTAACACATCTTGGAGCTGGCTCTGTACAAACTCTAACGCTTGTTGTCGGTTGACCTCTTTATCATATAGCTCGTCAATATAGACATTGTAATGAGCCATTAACTCTCTTGTATCAGCTTCAGCTTGTTCGATATTACGATCTCGAATTGCGGCAAAAATAGAAAGCAATGTGTCAGTCGTACCTGAAACAGCCGAAAGTACGACAATAACTTTTTCTTGCTGATTAACAATTTTGGCAATATTTTTCATTCTCTGAGCGCTGCCCAAAGATGTTCCACCAAACTTTAACACTTTCATTGGATTACCCTGCCGTTTGTTCGGCTATCAGACACTCTGCAATTTGAATGGCATTTAATGCAGCGCCTTTCCAAAGTTGGTCGGCAACTACCCACAATGCAAGACCATTATCACAGGAAATATCTTCCCTGATTCTTCCAACATAGGTATCCATTTTTTCGCTGGCGTCTATTGGAGTAGGATACCCACCATCTTGGCGATCATCTACCACAGTAATTCCTTCGCAGGCAGCCAGTGCTTCACGCGCCTTTTGCTCACCAATTCGGTCCTGAGTTTCTATATTAATTGCTTCGGAATGTGCACGGATTACCGGTACTCGAACGCAGTTCGCCGCTATTCGAATACTCGGATCATCGAGAATCTTTTTGGTCTCATCAACCATTTTCATCTCTTCTTTGGTGTAACCGTTTTCTTGAAACACGTCTATATGAGGAATAACATTGTAAGCTATCTGCTTAGTAAAGCTGTTAACGCTCACTTTTCCTCCACTGCTAAGCGCGGAAGTTTGATTCTCTAATTCACTGATCGCCGCCTGTCCCGCACCAGATACGGCTTGATAGGTTGATACCACAATACGACGAATAGGTGATATTTGGTGCAATGGATTGAGTGCAACCACCATTTGAATGGTCGAGCAATTAGGGTTTGCAATTATTCCTGAATGAGATTTAAGAGCATTAGAATTAACTTCTGGAACAACAAGCGGAACGTTTTTATCTAAACGAAAAGCGCTACTATTATCAATAACAATAGCACCTTTCTCCGCGGCTATTGGTGCGTATTTCTTACTGTGTTCACCACTGGTCGCAAAGAATATGAAGTCAATATCATCAAGTAAGTCAACCGAGAAATTGCTTACTTGAATATCGCCAAACGCTGTTTTAACCGTTTTTCCGTGCGAACGCTCAGAACCAAAAAGAACTAGTTTTTTAATCGGAAATTTTCTTAATGCCAGTAATTTGATGATCTCTTGACCAACGGCTCCGGTAGCCCCTGCAATTGCAACTCGATAATTCACTGATTTAAGCCTTACTTGGTTAATCTATATAATAAAAACAGCCAGAATACATCAGTATACGGATTAATACCGAATAATTTTTGGTTATGTGTAGCTCTCAAACAAGCAACTGCCCCAAACATAAGTAAACTATATAACCTTTTAATATGATACTTTTTCTTGACCTCTCAAAATATTGCGTGATATAAATGAATCAACTTTACGCAATAGAATTTAAAAACTGAACTAAACAGAACTATGAACCTTACTACTAACACCTTTAACAAACCAGCTATGAACATGGGATATCCTATGCTCGCGGCCGTTTGTACTTGGTGTTTTTCTATGTTTAAACAAGTGCGTATTTCAATTAAACATAGAAAACGGGTGGTGTTCTAGCGAATTTAGTTGAAGAAAAAGAATTCAAAAAAACCACCCAGCCAAAAGCTCGGTGGTTTTTTTTTGCTTTAAAAACTAACTTTCAACATCTATTAAAGGGAACAAGGAAATGAAATTACAACAACTAAGATTCATACTCGCTATAGCCGAAAATGGATTAAACATCACTCAAGCCTCTGAGCGACTGTACACGTCACAACCAGGTGTCAGCAAACAGCTTCGCCTACTAGAGGAAGAGCTTGGTATCAAAATATTCGAGAGAAATGGAAAAAACTTGGCAGGCATAACTGAACAAGGCAATGTTGTATTACAAAAAGCGACAGCGATAATGCAAGAAATCAATGAGATAAAACAATACTCAAACGAGCAAAATCCATCGCGTAGACCATTGCCTTTACAAACTAGCCTAGTGGCTGCTTAACATAAATGGATTATTTTATTGCACGAGCACAAGGCTGCTCTGTTCGAGTACGCCTTGTCTGAATTGTTCGAATTCTGACTGTGCAACAAAAAAAAGTTCACCTTTCGTTTCCGGACGGCCGGTTAAAAAATAGTTCTTAATTTTCTTATTTCTTCTATAACGCTCACCGATGGGATGCAATTGATTTGATTTACCACATCGATGAACCAGTAACCAAGGTGCATTTGGTAGGTTAAATTTTCCGCTGGCTTTAGGCGTCGCACCAATCTTTATGGCAATCTCTTTCCACCGTTTTCCATGTCCCGCTTCATTAAATAACTCATAAGCAATCGCATGAGCGAACTCATGCAAAATAGTATCTCTAACAACTTCTTCGCTATTATTCAAAGCATGACTGCGACTTATGCAAATTTCCTTGCTCGACAATCGGCAGATCCCAGCTCGCCTCTTGGCATTATCAAAACTTACTGTCCATTGGGAAAGAAACGCAAACTCTCGTGTTAATTGTTGCTTGATTTCATCGATTATTAAGGCTGTTGTATCTAGCATTGAATGCCTGTTTTTGATTGAATCGGAAGCGATTTATATTCTGTAAATTGATTTTCTGGGCTTTCTATCAGTTCTATTTTCGCCGCTCGACTAATCTTTTTAATTTTAGATTCTAATTGACTGGCTAGTGAGCGACTTTCTATCTGCTGAACAAATCGTAGGTATTTTGGCTTTCTTCCTCTAAAGAATTTAGCCCCCTTTTTCTTGCTGGGGGTGTTTCCAGCATGCTCATCCCATCGTCTTTCAACATCAGTTGTTATTCCGGTATATAACCGAGAGTCAGTTGCTTCGATGATGTATACGTACCAACTAGTCATGCCCTAAACCTTTCCCAAATAACAAGCTCTATGTATTCGCCTGACTCAATTTATCATTTTGGCCGACAACCCTCTATAAAGAATCAGTGAACATTTATAACTGCTGCTTTATAATAAGGTTTTTTAGTGACCACAGAGAGTCTAAAGTGAACCAACAATTACCAGAAATTAAAATCGACGAGTCTTCTTTAGTCAAAGAGGAAGTTTATTCAGATCAAAAAATTGGCAGTGTGAGAGTTCTTACCCCTGTTCTAAAAACTGGTGAAGTCGACACTAGTCGCTCGATCAGTTATTACGGCCAAACCCAAGTGATGACTCCTGGTGGAGCGTTACCACTCAATTTCGAGCTTAAAGCCGATAGCCTTGAAGCAGCTCTAGATGCCTTTGGAGATGCAGCTAAAGAGTCAATGGAACAAACTATGAAAGAAATTCAAGAATACCAACGTGAACAAGCTTCAAAAATAGTGGTTCCAGGCCAGTCCAACTCTCAAATTCAAATGCCATAGTTCGACTAGGCGAATTCTTTTCAGCAATATTCGAGAAAATAACTAGCGGGCTTTCAATTACGAGGTTGAAAGCCCATTAATCACATTATCCTACCCATACTCGCGCGTTACGGAACATTCTTGTCCATGGACCATCTTCACCCCAGCTGTCTAAGGCATAGGAGTTTTGGACCGTTCTAGCTACCCGTTCAGGGTGAGGCATCATAATAGTGACTCGTCCATCTGCCGAAGTCAGCCCTGTAATACCGAAAGGTGAACCGTTAGGATTACTAGGGTATTGTTCGGTGACTTTTCCGTAATTGTCGACAAATCTTGCAGTTACTAAACCAGAATTAGCCGCTGACTGGGCTTTTTCTTCGGATACAAATTCGGCCCTTCCCTCTCCATGAGACACTGCAATCGGAATCATTGAACCTTGCATTCCCTGCATAAATATCGATGGACTATCTGTGACCTCTACCATTGAAAATCTTGCTTCAAACTGTTCAGAACGGTTACGAACAAAGTGTGGCCAATGCTCACTCCCTGGAATGATTGAGCGAAGATTAGACATCATTTGGCAACCATTACAAATCCCTAAGGAGAAAGTATCTTGGCGATTGAAAAATTCACTAAACATTTGCTTGAGTTTAGAATTAAAGAGAATTGATTTGGCCCAACCTTCTCCGGCACCCAATACGTCTCCATAAGAAAAACCACCACAAGCGACTAACCCAGTAAAGTCACTAAGACTTATTCTGGAAGACGCTAAATCACTCATATGTACGTCGATGGGATTAAACCCTGCCTTAATAAATGCAGCAGCCATCTCTAAATGACTATTTACTCCTTGTTCCCGCAAAATAGCAACTTTGGGTTTGGTTCCACTTTCAATTAACTCAAGACAAATATCTTCGCTAGGATCAAATGTTAGTTTGGGTTGGATACCCGGGTTATTAGGGTCAGAGCGTAGTAGCTTTTCTTGTTCAGCACATTCTGAATTATCCCGCAATGATTGCATCTGAAAACTAGTTTCAGACCAAATCGCTCGGAGCTCGATAAGTTCTCGACTTAACCATTGGTTGCCAGAATGTGAGATTTTAATTTGTTGTTCATTTGAGATTTTACCTATTCGGTGGCTTACTTGAGTCAATGAATGCTTCTCCAAAATAGCATTAACCTGCTCAATTTGGCCCGCTGCAACTTGGATCACTGCACCTAATTCTTCATTGAACAACACCGCTTTAGCATCATCAGCAAGCGCCGAAAGATCTATATTTAAACCACAATTGCCAGCAAACGCCATCTCAGCCAAACAAGCCACTAATCCACCATCAGAGCGATCATGATAGGCCATGATTAACTGCGATTGGTTTAGTTCTTGAATAGCATTAAAGAAGTTTTTCAACATTTCTGCCGATTCAACATCAGCAGGCTCTTCACCAAGCTGATTAAATACTTGAGCCAGAGCACTAGCGCCCATACGATTCTTACCTTCACCCAAATCAATTAACAAAAGCTCACTATCCATATCAGCTTTAAGTTGCGGCGTCAGTGATTTTCGAATATCGGTCACTGGAGCAAACGCAGTTATGATTAATGACAAAGGTGCCACCACTCTTTTTGACAGCTCGCCTTCTTGCCACGCTGTTTGCATCGACATGGAGTCTTTGCCGACAGGAATAGCAATGCCTAGATCGGGACACAACTCCATTCCAATAGCATGAACCGCTTCATATAAACCAGCGTCTTCGCCCTCTGCTCCACAAGCCGCCATCCAGTTTGCAGAAAGCTTGATTTTACCAATGTCCTCGATATAGCTGGCAGCGATATTGGTCACCGATTCAGCGACCGCCATTCTAGCCGCCGCAGCATAACTTAAGTTTGCAACCGGTGTTCGCTCACCCATTGCCATAGCTTCACCAGTGTATGATTGCAGACTCGAAGCGGTAACCGCGCAATCTGCCACAGGTACTTGCCATGGACCAACCATTTGATCTCGGTGCGACAATCCACCCACGGTTCTATCACCAATGGTGATTAGGAAAGTTTTGTCTGCAACTGAAGGTAAGCTAAGGACTCGGTTGACAGCTTCATTCAAATCGGCGTCAATTGTAAGTTGCTTTTTAACAACTTGGGCGCTGACAACATCTCGATGCATTTTCGGTGCTTTACCGAACAAAACGTCCATAGGTATATCAACCGGTTTGTTATCAAAATGTTCATCGCTTAATGTTAAGTGCTGTTCTTCCAGCGCTTCACCTAAGATCGCAAATGGGCACCTTTCCCTTTGGCAAATTTTTTCGAAAATATCTTTATTTTCTGGCGCAACGGCCAGCATATAGCGTTCCTGAGATTCGTTACACCAGATTTCTACAGGGCTCATTCCCGGCTCATCATTAGGTACACGTCTCAGCTCAAAGGAACCGCCTCGCCCGCCATCATGAACTAGCTCTGGTACGGCGTTTGATAACCCTCCAGCTCCAATATCATGAATAAACGCTATGGGATTTTGCTCTCCCATAGACCAACAATGATCAATCACTTCCTGACAACGCCTTTCCATTTCTGGATTTTCTCTTTGCACTGAAGCAAAATCCAGATCTTCGTGGCTACTGCCCGAAGCCATCGATGAAGCAGCACCACCGCCCAAACCAATTAGCATCGCTGGACCGCCTAAGACAATGACATGATAGCCCGGTTTGATTTCAGCTTTTTCTACATGTTGGTCACGAATATTTCCCATACCCCCAGCAATCATTATTGGTTTGTGATAACCCCGTACTTGGCTACCGAAATCAAAATCTATGGACTGCTGAAAAGTTCTAAAATAGCCGCACAAATTGGGTCGGCCAAATTCATTGTTAAATGCGGCTCCCCCGAGTGGACCCTCAATCATAATATCTAATGCAGAAACAATCCGTTCTGGTTTGCCGTAGGGTGTTTCCCATGGCTGCTCAAAGCCGGGTATTTCTAAATTGGACACGCTAAATCCGGTTAGACCGGCTTTAGGTTTACCGCCTCTTCCTGTTGCACCTTCGTCTCTAATTTCACCACCAGAACCGGTTGATGCGCCTGGAAATGGTGAAATAGCAGTAGGATGATTATGGGTTTCTACTTTAATTAGTACATGGATTGGTTCAATATGATAATGATATTCGCCAGCTGTCTCTTCTGTCATCGCGCTGGGCCACAACCTTGGTTGTTCAAATCCTTCAAAAACAGCGGCATTGTCACTATAAGCTGATAACACGCCTTGAGGAGAAACTTTATGAGTATTTCTGATCATATTAAATAGCGAAATATCTTTTGCTTCACCATCGATTGTCCATTCGGCATTAAATATTTTGTGACGACAATGTTCTGAATTCGCTTGAGCAAACATCATCAATTCAACGTCAGTAGGATTGCGTTGAAGTTGGCTAAATCGTTCAACTAGGTAATCAATTTCATCTTCAGCGAGAGCTAAACCTAATGATATGTTCGCTTCGACTAGCGCAGCTCTGCCACCAGCTAAAATATCGACACTGGTCAATGGCTTAGGTTGATGACTCTCAAACAACACCTCGGCATTCTCCAATGCCGAAAAAGTCACTTCCATCATTCGATCATGAAACAGCGGTATTAGTTTTTCTACTTCTGACGCTTCTAGTTCATCACCATTTTTATCGAGTAAATACCAGCTAACTCCTCTCTCTAGCCGATTAACTGATTCCAATCCGCAATTACGAGCGATATCTGTGGCCTTTGAAGACCAAGGGGAAATAGTACCTGGGCGTGGTACGACTAAAACAAACGCGCCTTTAGTTTCCTTAACCTCTTTGATAGAACCATAAGTTAACAGTTTTTTTAGGGTGATTAATTCTTGCTCTGATAGGTCTTTAGACAGGTCAGCAAAGTGAACATATTCTGCATATATCTGTCCTAAACTCGGAACGAGCTTTTTACATTCAACAAACAACTTATTAATTCTGAAACTAGATAATGCAGGAGCACCGCGTAGAATTTGCATAGTTTTCTGGCTCTAAACTGATGGAGGAAAATCAAGGCGCAATGATACGCTAATTTGGTCGAATAATTAACCCCTATATCAAGGATTTCGAGGCTAGTTAGGTGGCTTCAAAATGCTGTTATCGAGCTTAAGCTCAACACTATATAGACCTCGAATTCCGACAATAAGCACAATATATTGTAAATTATGCACAATTGGTGTCCACTTTAAAAACTTGCAGTTGGTCAGATTTCCGTGGATAATCAGGCGAAGATGGAAACCAATTCAGTGCTCATTCAGGCAACTCATTGATAATAAAAAGAATTAGCAAGAAAGCCTAAACTGGATAAAAGACTGCAACCGGAGTTGCCCCAAATTTACCAATGAAAAACGTTAACGACATTTCACACAATTTTCGACAACCTTCCAAGAATCGACTCTCGACATGGTTGGTTGCTTTGTCATTGCCTGTCATGTCTAGGGTCAAGCTGATTTTATCCTCGTTTTTATTTAAAAGTTTGACCATAACTATCACGCTGCTAACTATATCAAGTTGTAACCAACCTGAACTTTCTCAACTTGAGCAAATACAAAAACGCGGTGTAATCAAAGTAATTACCCGTAATAGCCCTACCACCTATTATGAAGATGCTGATGGATTAGCTGGAGTGGAATATGAGTTAGCGGAGGCATTTGCCGATTACTTAGGTGTCAAAACTGAATATATCGTCAATGATAACCTCAAAGAAATCGTTACTGCAGTAAACCATGGCGAGGCAGATATAGCAGCCGCTGGACTGACCGTCACAGCAGCGCGAAAACAACAATTGCGATTTGCTCCCTCATACCAAACAATTACATCAAAACTTGTATTCAAGCAGGGGAAGAAATGGCCTCGAAATATTGAACAGCTAGATGGAGAACTCCGAGTAGTAGCTCATTCCTCTTATTCTCAGGCTTTGTTGGAATTAAAACAAACTCATCAAAATTTGCATTGGTCGGAGACGACAGAACATACGGCCGAAGAATTACTGATGATGGTTTTAGATGAAACCATTGATTACACTATTGTAGATTCGACAGAATTAAGTTTAAACCGGCGCTTTCACCCAGAATTAGCGGTGGCATTTACGGTTGGAGAACCGCAAAACTTGGCATGGGCATTTGCCCCTACTGATGATTATTCCTTATTTAGCAAAACAATCGAATTTTTCGGTGAGCAGAGAAGCCAAGGACATATAGCGAGGTTAGATGAAAAATACTACGGCCATGTGGAGAAGTTCGATTATGTCGGCGCTCGACAATTTCATCAGGCAACGGATTCTAAATTGGGCCAATATAAGGATTGGTTTGTTGAGTCTGCAGGAGAAGATTTAGACTGGCGCCTACTTGCCGCTGTTTCTTATCAGGAGTCTCATTGGAATCCAAAAGCACGCTCTCCTACAGGAGTAAGGGGCATGATGATGCTAACACTGAGAACTGCCAAGCAATTGGGGATCTCCAATCGCCTAGATCCCAAACAGAGTATCAAAGGTGGAGCTTCTTACCTACGAAGAGTCTTACGGAAGGTTCCAGACCGAATTCAAGAGCCTGATAGAACTTGGTTTGCTCTAGCGGGTTACAACGTTGGATGGGGGCATGTCGAGGACGCAAGGATCATAACCCAAAAGCAAGGGGGTAACCCTGACAAATGGGCAGACGTAAAAACAAGACTGCCGCTGCTACAAAAGAGCAAATGGTATAAAAATACCAAACATGGTTATGCTCGCGGAAGTGAGCCAGTCAAGTACGTTGATAATATTAGACGATATTACGACGTGTTAGTTTGGCAAGATGAAGAAAATATGGAACCGATTGAAAACACTATTGAAGCTGACGCCAACCAAACTCAAATTGCCGACTTGGAAGCCAGTGGCAAGCAAACATCCGATAAAAATACTCAATCAGTAGAATAAGCCATTGATACTCATCTGATCGTGAGTAGATTATCCGTGCAGTAACAACTTAATTGCTCAATGGATTAGCAGTTAAAGTTACTGTATCCTACGCGACAACAGCCCCGCCCGAGCAACAAACAAATGAAATTTGAGTCCTTAGCGCTAAATAAGAAAATTTTAGACGCAATTACAGCACAAGGTTATACAAGCCCCTCCCCCATCCAGCAAAAAGCCATCCCAGCAATTTTGGATGGTAAAGATGTGATGGCTGCCGCCCAAACTGGTACTGGAAAAACGGCCGGCTTTACCTTGCCCATTCTTGAGCGACTATTGGCGGGAAAAGCAGCAGCACCTAACAAAATAAGAGCGCTAATAATCACACCGACTCGCGAGTTGGCGATCCAAGTTTCGGAAAGTGTTTCTACTTATGGTACGAATACGACGTTAACCAGCGCAGTAGTTTACGGCGGCGTAAAAATCAATCCGCAAATGATGAAGCTAAGAAAAGGCATTGATATTCTGATTGCAACTCCGGGTCGACTTTTGGATCTATACAGCCAAAACGCGGTTAGATTTGATCAAGTTGAAACCTTAGTGCTAGATGAAGCCGATCGAATGTTGGATATGGGGTTTATAAAAGACATAAAGAAGATCATTTCATTACTACCTAAGAATCGCCAAAACCTGCTATTTTCTGCAACCTTTTCGGAAGAAATTAGAGCCCTTGCTAAAGGCCTAGTCAACGAGCCGATTGAAATATCGGTAACTCCTCGCAATACAACGGTAAGCGCCATTAAACAACACGTTATTCCAGTTGATAAAAAGCGTAAGTCTGAACTGCTAAGCTACTTAATCGGTTCTAACAACTGGCAGCAAGTTTTAGTATTTACTCGAACAAAACACGGCGCAAACCGATTAACCAAACACCTTATTGCCGATGGCATTAAATCGATGGCGATTCATGGCAACAAAAGTCAGGGTGCGCGAGTAAAAGCGCTGACCAGTTTTAAAGAAAACAAAATTCAAGTTTTAGTTGCAACCGATATTGCTGCAAGAGGTATCGATATTTCTGAACTTCCTCACGTAGTTAATTTTGATTTACCAAATGTAGCAGAAGATTATGTTCACAGAATAGGAAGAACGGGAAGAGCCGGAAAAGATGGGGAAGCTGTTTCACTAGTTAGCGCCGATGAATTCAAACAACTTTCTGCGATCGAAAAATTGATCCAAAAATTGATAGATAGAAAATTGATCGATGGATTTGAACCCAACCATGACGTCCCAGCGTCACGTTTAGACCTGAAGCCGACAAAGCCTAAGAAACCTAAAAAGAAAAAGTTTAAGTCCTTTGATAAGACGAGAACTAACAGTGCTAAACCGACCAATAGAAACTCATCGAGAAGAAGAAAGCCGAAACCAAAAACCGCATCATAGTTCTACAAACATTAATTACTTTATTGGCGTAATTCGGGTAGACACATTGAATAGACAGAGTGACTATTAACGAATGTTAAGTTAGCAGCTTATTAAAGCAAAAAACTAGCAATGACCATCACCAATATTAGTCCAGCAAAACAAACTCGCAAGACACGTCCTCGAGTAGGGTCGGCAAATTGGTTCGCTAAAACAGCGCCCGCTGCTAACCAAACATAATCAACTATGACAGCAACTACAAAACAGACTATCGCGGTGACTAAAATACTGAGTTGCGAGTTAGCGAAAGGCAAAACAAAATGACTAAAAATCGCAAAGAATGCTGCGTAGGCTTTTGGGTTTAATAAATTAAGAATAAAGCCATCAAAGAATGTCGGACAATTTTTCTGTTGTTCATTTGCCGTCACAATAGGTCCGGTTGCTATTTTGTAGGTAACAAATAACAAATAAAGCGACGCAATTACCTGCAAGACCAATCTTGCATTTGGATGGCTCTCTATCAAAATCGATACGCCGAAAATTGCACCTATAATAGCTGCAAACAATCCTGCTAAAATTCCAAAATAGAATGCTAAAGCATTTTTAATTCCGTAACTGGCACTGGTCGCAGCAAGCGCAAGTGGCGCCGGACCAGGAGATCCTAACATGGCTGCTGTCGCAACAACTAAAGCAACAAAAGCTTCTAGCATTTAGGTTTCTTTTGCCTGCGTTGTTTAAAGAATGACTTGAGCAATTCTGCGCTGTGCGGTTGCAGAACACCTTCGATAATTTCGATTTTGTGATTATGACCTGAATGCTGTAACAGCTGATATAAACTTCCAGCAGCGCCTGTTCGAGGATCCCGAGTAGCGAAAACAACAGTTTTAACTCTGGCGTGAACCATTGCCATTGCGCACATTGCACAAGGTTCTAACGTTACATACATCGTAGTATCTACGGTACGGTAGTTTTTGAGTACCTGACCCGCATTCCTCAGTGCAACTATCTCGGCGTGAGCCGAGGGATCATTGCACTTTATTGATTGATTAAAACCTTCGGAAATAAGTTTATCGTCTTTGACAACAACCGCCCCGACGGGTACTTCTCCCTGTTGTTGTGCGAGATCAGCAAGCTCAAGAGCTCGAGACATCCACCGTTCATGTACAGCTGATTCGGTCATCGAACTACCAAACTTGGACTAGAGACACTTATTATTCCCACTCAATTGTTGCGGGTGGCTTTGAAGATATGTCATAAGTGACTCGAGAAATTCCATCAACCTCATTTATAATTCTACTGGAAACGTGCTCTAAAAATTCATACGGAAGATGAGCCCAGCGCGCCGTCATAAAATCGATGGTCTCAACAGCTCTAAGTGCAACCACATAATCATACTTACGTGCATCGCCCATCACTCCAACCGATTTTACTGGTAAGAAAACCGCGAAGGCTTGTGAGGTCTTATGGTAAAGATCATGTTTATATAGTTCTTCGATAAAAATATTATCCGCTAGTCTAAGTAAGTCAGCATATTCTTTCTTAACTTCTGCGAGTATTCTGACTCCTAACCCTGGTCCAGGAAATGGGTGACGATATAACATGTCATGTGGTAAACCAAGCTCGAGACCTATTTTTCTTACTTCATCTTTGAACAATTCTCGTAGCGGCTCAACGAGTTTGAGTTTCATATCCTTCGGCAGCCCACCGACATTGTGATGAGACTTGATGACATGCGCTTTTCCTGTTTTCGCACCTGCAGATTCAATCACATCAGGGTAGATAGTTCCTTGCGCTAGCCATTTGGCATTAACCAGTTTTTCGGACTCTATTTGAAAGACGTTAACGAACTCTCGCCCAATAATTTTACGTTTAGCCTCAGGATCGACCTCACCTGCCAAGGCACCTAAAAAGCGATCTTCAGCTTCGACTTTAATCACATTTAAACCAAAATCAGCATGGAACATGTCCATCACTTGCTGGCCTTCGTTAAGTCTTAGCAATCCATTATCGACAAAGACACAAGTAAGCTGTTTGCCGATAGCGCGATGTAACAGCATAGCAGTAACAGAAGAATCTACGCCGCCAGAAAGACCAAGAACCACCTCATCATCACCGACCATTTGTTTAATTTCATTGATCGCATTTTCAATAATACTTTCTGAGGTCCAAAGTTTTTCACAACCACATATTCTGGAAACGAACTTTTCTAAAATTCGACCGCCTTGTTTGGTGTGAGTCACTTCAGGATGAAACTGAACCGCATAAAATTGTTTTTCTTCATTTGCCATGGCCGCTAATGGGGCATTATCTGATTCACCAATAGCCACGAACCCCGGTGGCAATTCCGCCACCTTGTCACCATGACTCATCCAAACGTCTAACACGCCAACCCCACCTTCGGAATGATCTTCGATGCCTTCAAACAATTTACTTTTGGCCGCGTGACGAACTTTAGCATAACCGAATTCGCGTTTACTCGAAGTCTCTACTCTTCCCCCAAGTTGGTGTGCCATTGTTTGCATGCCGTAACATACACCAAGAACTGGAACACCTAAGTTAAACACTAACTCGTTAGCTCTGGGTGTGTTATCACCAATAACACTTTCTGGACCACCGGACAAAATGACACCGTCAGGCTTGAACTCGTTGATGATTTCGTCAGCTAAGTCGAAAGGATACAACTCACAGTAAACACCAAGCTCTCTTACTCTTCGAGCAATCAGCTGGGTGTATTGGGATCCGAAGTCTAAAATTAAAATCTTTTGCGAATGGATATCGGCTGACATGATATGAATACCCTTTAAATTAAAAGCAATTGCCGTAATTTTTAAGCAATTATTAACAACAAATAATTAAGGCTCTAACGGTAAACACCCCCATTAGAGCCTCTTGAATTTTCAGAATCTTAGCTCAACCTGTTATTTGGTTGATTGGTAATTTGGGGCTTCTTTAGTGATCTGAACGTCATGCACATGACTTTCTCGCATTCCTGCGGCGGTCACTTTGACAAATTCGGTTTCATTTCGATAACTCTCAATGTCTTTACACCCGGTCAGTCCCATCGAAGAACGTAACCCGCCTAACATTTGGTGAATAATAGCGCTCAAAGCCCCCTTATAAGCCACTCGACCTTCAATACCTTCAGGTACAAATTTATCCGCCGCATTATTAGATTGGAAATAGCGATCACCCGAACCATGCTTTTGAGCCATAGCACCAAGTGACCCCATGCCGCGATAAGACTTATAAGATCGTCCCTGATAAAGCTCTACCTCGCCTGGCGCTTCCTCTGTACCAGCAAACATAGAACCGACCATCACCGAATAAGCTCCGGTTGCTAGTGCTTTACACATATCACCAGAATATCTCACACCACCATCAGCTATCAATGGAACACCGGTTCCTTCTAAAGCGGCTGCAACGTTATCAATCGCCGAAATTTGCGGCACTCCAACACCAGTAACAATTCGTGTTGTACAAATCGATCCTGGTCCTATACCGACCTTTACACCGTCAGCACCGGCAGCCACTAAGTCCTTGGCGCCTTGACCGGTAGCAATATTTCCGCCAATTACCTGAATTTCTGGATAATGAGTTTTTACCCACTTGACTTTGTCGAGGACTCCTTGCGAATGCCCATGTGAAGTGTCAACTAAGATAATATCAACTCCTGCTTTTACCAGAGCTGCTACTCGATCTTCAGTATCAGGACCTGTTCCTACAGCGGCACCGACTCTTAAGTGACCTAAACTATCTTTACAGGCATTCGGTTTTTCTTCGGCTTTCTGAATATCTTTAACCGTATACATACCAGTCAAATGGAATTCATCATCAACCATTAGTACTTTTTCGATTCGGTGTTGATGCATTAAAAACAAGACATCTTCCGGTGTCGCCGCTTCTGTGACAGTGACTAAGTTCTCTTTGGTCGTCATCACTTCAGTGATCGGTTGGTCTAGCTGGGTTTCGAAACGAATATCACGGCTAGTCACGATGCCAAGCAGCTCACCATCCTTAACAACCGGCAATCCTGAGATGCCATGTGTCGAAGTAATTTCTTTCAATTGGCCAATGGTCGTTTCAGGCGAGACTGTGATCGGATCCGTTACCACACCACTTTCAAATTTTTTGACCTTGAGGACTTCAGCGGCCTGAGTAGCAATATCCATATTCTTATGGATAAAGCCAATACCTCCTTCTTGAGCAATTGCTATGGCTAAGCGAGACTCAGTGACAGTATCCATTGCTGCCGATACTAAAGGTATGTTGAGACTAATCTCTCGTGTAATTTTTGTCTTAAGATCCACCATATTAGGCAGTACTTGAGAGTGAGCAGGAAGAAGTAAAACATCATCAAATGTGAGGGCTTCTTGAGTGATTCGCATTGTAAATTTCACCGTTTATAGAAGGGCTGATACAGCCAAATCGGGATTATACAGACATTTTTGCTGGAGTAACAATTATTTTTTTCGCTATTTTTCAATTGCTATTTATGTCGGTAATTGTTCAAATAACGAAATTGCAATACTTTATGGTATCTAGGCTTGCTTTAGTTAAGAGCGAGCTTTTATACAATAAAGGATTAATAAACACTAATATCTCTAGCCAACGCTTTCAGTCATCTAACCACCAATAAGGCACAGTATAAATGCGTCAACCTTTCCTAAAACCTCAAACGCCTTCAGGAACTGTTAATCGTGAAATTTTATCCGTTAGCCAGCTTAATCGCTTGGCCAAACGAGTATTGGAGTCAGAAGTTGGGGCCGTTTGGCTAGAAGGTGAAATTTCAAACTTTATTCGCGCAGCTTCCGGTCATTGGTATTTCTCTCTTAAAGATAATCAAGCACAAATAAAATGTGCGATGTTTAAATTCAAGAACCGCAGTACTAATTTTAATCCGAACGAAGGTGACAAAGTGGTGGTTAAGGGCAACATTAGTTTATATGAAGCTCGAGGCGATTATCAGTTAATTGTGGATTACATGGAACCGTCTGGGCTTGGTAAGTTACAGCAACAGCTTAATGCACTAATTGAAAAACTTGCTGCCGAAGGTTTATTTGCGCCTGAAAGAAAGCGCGTATTACCGGTAATGCCTAAAGCTATCGGAGTCATCACTTCACCAACAGGTGCAGCTATTCATGATGTACTCAACGTGTTAAAACGACGCTGCCCCTTAGTTCCTGTAATTATTTACCCCAGCCAAGTTCAGGGGAAAGAAGCAACTCAACAAATTATTGCAGCGCTTCACAAAGCGCAAAAGCTAAATCAATGTGATGTCATTTTGATGACCCGTGGCGGTGGTTCTTTGGAAGATTTATGGTGCTTTAATGATGAGCTATTGGCGCGGGAAATCGTTAGCTCGAAAATTCCTGTTGTGGCCGCGATTGGCCACGAAATAGATAACAGCATTACCGAACTTGTCGCTGATTTGCGAGCCCCTACTCCATCCGCAGCTGCAGAACTTTTGGTACCTGAGCAGCAAACACTATGGCAAAAAATTGATTTACTCAGTCAATCTCTAAGTGGCAGCCTTCTTTATAAATTGGAGCAACTACAAAGCCAGTTAAATATTGCGAAGTTAAAACTAAGGGACCCCGAATTTCAGTTATTAAAAGCAAACAACCAATTAGAGTCTCTCAAACTTAAATTACAAAATCTAATTATTGAATTACTCTCACGCAACAAAAACCGACTTCAAAATATAGAGAAAAAACTTAACAGTGTTAACCCGAAACAACAACTACTTAACCAGCACCACCATTTATCGATACTGAAGTCACGTCTAACGGTTTCGATTAACTCGAATGTGACTAACTCCCAAAACCAGCTCAAAACTTTAGCAAGAGAGCTAAATGCACTTAGCCCTCTTGCCACATTAGAGCGCGGCTATAGCGTCACTCGAGACAATCAAACACAAAAAGTGATAACAAAAGTTTCGCAGGTGAAAAAAGGACAGGAATTAACGATTCTTGTATCAGATGGCGAAGTGAATTGTAGTGCTACTCAGGTTCGGCCATACAAATAGCAGGTATTTCGTCTGGCTTTAACGGTTTAGAAAAGATATAACCTTGAATTAAATCACATTTGTTCTCTTTAAGAAATTCCAATTGCCACGTTTCTTCAACACATTCTGCAACCAATTCCAAGCCTAAACTATGTGCCAACATAATAGTTGATTTAACGATACCTTGACTGGTCTTATCGGATTCTAAATCAGAAATAAACATGCCATCGAGTTTCAAGGTATCGGCCGGAAAGTCTCTAATATACTGTAAAGAAGAATAGCCTGTTCCAAAGTCGTCAATCGCAATTTTTGCACCAAGCTCTTTGATAGCTTTCAGGTTTTCCACGGTTTTTTCTGTTTGTTCAACAAAAACCTGCTCAGTAATCTCAATTTCTAATTGCTCGGCTTTTAACTGGTTGACAATTATTTCTGTTTTAATATGTTCAAGTAGGGAATTACTAATCAGGTGTCCTGCTGAAACATTAATTGCCACAGTTAAATTCACTAAACCTTGATCTTTCCATTTCTTAAGTTGCTTACAAACTTCCGAAATGACCCAAAGATCAAGTTGATTAATCAACCCTGTTTCCTCTGCAATTGGTATAAATACACCAGGTGATACGAAGCCTAATTCTGGATTATTCCAGCGAATTAAAGCCTCCGCATTCCTAAAGTCTCCTTTATGCATATTCTTTTGCGGTTGGTAAACCAATGACAATTCGTTATTTTGAATGGCCTTTCGTAAGTTAGCCTCTATAGCCAACCGCTCCAATGACGCATTGTTCATTTCTTCGGAAAAGAAACTAAAATTACCCGGCCCCTTCTTTTTAGCATCGTACATACTGATATCAGCATTCTTAAGAAGAATTTCATGTCCCATTCCATCGTCTGGATAAATACTGATACCGATGCTAGTCGATACGTGAAGATTATGCTCCTGCAGTTGAAATGGTTGACTAAAACAATCGATTATTCTTAACGCAGTGCGCGCCGCATCTTTGGGTTGAGAGATGTTTTCCAATAAAAATACAAACTCATCTCCCCCCAATCTTGCAACGGTATCGCCATCTCGTTGAGTAGCTTTTAAACGCTTGGCAACTTCTTTAAGTAATAAGTCGCCATTTTGATGGCCAAATGTATCATTAACTATTTTGAATCGATCGAGATCCAAATAAATTACTGCAATATTAGATTTAGTTCTGGCTGACTTTGATATCGCTTGATGTAGTCGGTCAACCAGTAAATAGCGGTTTGGCAACCCTGTTAGCGAATCATAGTGGGCCTTTTGGAAAAGCTGCTTTGTGCGCACTTCAACCAGCTTTTGCAACTGCTTTCCTCTCGCCTCAAGATTGCTTTCTCTTTCTTGAGCCGCGTCTAGCATTCTATTGAACCCTTTTACCAAGCGCCCTATTTCTCCATCCTCACTCGGCACCAAACGGTTATCATATTCTTTCGATTGATGAATATGATTGATGTGCTCTACCATTTTGGTAATAGGGGCGGTCAAAAATCGTTGGAATAATCCGGCCATGAAATAAGTCACCAACAGCATGCTCAAACCGACGATTATAAGCATCTCTGCAAACGAATTTTGAGAGTCAAAGAGTAAACTAGCATCATGTTCAACATAGACATAGCCGACAAGAGCACCTTCGGCTCTCACCGGTTCAGCAATGATAAAATAACCTTCGTTTCTGATTTTAGGGGTAGCTAAATCCAGATTGGGTAACGGAAGGCCTTGGAGTTTAGAATAACTGCCTAAGATAGCTTTGTTGGGCAAGATAATCGCGGCATATTCCACTGACTCGATGACCGCAAAAAGCTCTGCAACGCTACTAGCGCCTCGGCCGTTGGTTGTTCTGAGTGATGGAACCGCTTCATTCCCGACAAGTTTTGCCTGCTGAATGGCTGTTTCTTCAATATTTGCCTCAAGCGCGGGCTTGGCAACAAAAAATAAATAAGCGCCCACGAGCAACATGCTGAAAGCCACAGCAGCAACCAGCATAAGCATTAATTGAACTTTGAAAGTAGTTGGTAACCTTCTTCTCTTCACTAGGTATTCACATATTCGCTTTGTCTACAAGCCAACTAATTAGCTCTAATAAGTCTTTTTCTTTACTCTCTTAAGCATAGCCAACAAATGACCGAAATAACCAACAATTTGAACGAAAATAGGTTTTTATGTGAAATAGTTTTAAACAAGCCTCCAAGATAGTGAATTTTTTGAGGTTGACTAAATGCTGCTGCTCAAAAATCATCCAAACTAACAGTTGGAGCAACAGTTTTGATAGGTAAGTAATCGCCCATCGATGGATCGAACTGATAGTCTTTTTCCCACAGTCGGATATTGCCGACAATTTGACTAATACAATCAGCTATGAATTTGGCCTCGCTGTCGGTCGTAGTTGGATGGAGCGACACTCTAACCCAACCGGGTTTTCTGGAAAGATCACCTTGGTCAATTTGACAAGTGATCTCTTCAGATGTTTGTTCATCGACACCGAGTAATATATGCCCGTATGTCCCCGCGCAAGAGCAACCACCTCGGGTTTGAATTCCAAACCGGTCACTCAACAATCTAACGATCAAATTGTAGTGAATGTTAGGCACGTAGAACGAAATAACACAAAGCCTTTCTTTGTGTTGTTTATGTAGAATCTCTAACTTTGGTATCTTGCTTAACTCGCTATACATCAACGACACTAGTTCAGCTTCTCGCTGTTTTATCTCTTGGCACCCCATTTTTTCTTTTAGCCTAATCGACAGAGCCGTTCGGATGGTCTGTAAAAAACCCGGGGTACCACCGTCTTCTCTAGTTTCAATATCATCAAAAAACTGATGCTTACCCCAAGGGTTTGTCCAAGTTACAGTCCCTCCGCCCGGATGATCTGGCACTTTATTACGGTATAAAGCTTTGTTAAATATCAGCACACCAGCGCTGCCCGGTCCCCCAAGGAATTTGTGCGGTGAGAACATTACTGCATCCAGTCGCGCCAACTCATCGACTGGATGCATATCAATTTCTACATACGGTGCGGAAGCGGCAAAGTCGACAAAGCAATAGCCGTTATGCTTATGCATTATTTTGGCAAGTTCGCTATAGTTCGTTTTAATCCCTGTCACATTGCTGCAGGCAGTAAAACTGCCTAGCTTTAGAGGTCTCGATTGATACCGCGCGATAATGCTTTCGAACGCTTTAGTGTCCGGTAACCCTTGGTCGTCTTCCGGTATTCTAACAACCGTCACAGCACATTCTTCCCAGGTGGTTTGATTGGAGTGATGCTCCATATGTGTGATGAAAACCACGGGCTTGTCTTGCTCATTTAATACGACCTGATCTGACCATTTTTCAGGCAGCTTCAAGCCTAAGATGCGCTGAAACTTATTGACCGCCGATGTCATACCTGCACCGGAACATATAAGTGCATCAGATTCATCGGCATTAACGTGCTTTTTAATTATTTGTTGTGCTTCATGGTAGAGATTAGTCATCGCGCAGCCGGTAAAACTTGCTTCGGTGTGAGTGTTTGCGACTAATGGCCCTATTTTTTCAGTCATGAAGGATTCGATTGGTCTATACAAACGACCACTTGCAGTCCAGTCAGCATAGATTATATCTTTTTTTTCATGCTTCAAATCGATGCCAACAATTTGCTGCCTAAACTGACTAAAATATGTTTCCAGACTCATCAATAAACCTTTAATTTTGCTTTTTTACAGAGCTTTAAATGGCTCCTTCAATAGGTGAGCCATTATTTCACGACTCCGCTGGAATATTTTTACTATAATTACTGCAATTCCTGCCATAATTAGAATATCATTCTCATATATCAACCTTAATAGGAATTTTAGTTAGCTATGGATGTTTTTGATAAAAAAATACTCGACATACTTCAGCGCGATTGCACTCTGCCGGTAAGCCAAGTCGCAGAACAAGTGGGCCTCTCTACAACTCCGTGCTGGAGGCGAATACAGGCCATGGAAAAAACAGGTGTCATAAAATCTAGAGTGGCAATCGTCGACCCCGAAAAAATAAACGTTGGACTTGCAGTTTTTGTCATGGTTAAAACAAACCAACATAACCCCGACTGGTTAGAAAAGTTTTCACGAAGTATTACTGAATTTCCTGAAATTATTGAGTTTTACCGACTGAGTGGAGATATCGACTATTTATTAAAAATCGTTGTTCCAGATATGAAAGCTTTTGACAAATTTTATAAGCGTCTAATTACTTCAGCTGACTTTTCCGATATCAGTTCAAGTTTTGCAATGGAGGAGCTAAAAAATACAACTCGTTTGCCGGTTGAATACCTATAGAATACAGACTATTCTTAGGCCTATAAGGAGTTTAGTTATCGACACAGCAAAAATAGGAATTGTACTCTCTCTTTTCACACTGATTTCAGTAGGATATCCTCTGTCGCTAGTTGCCGCCGATACAAATAATACACGCCCCGATCTTGCTCAGACAGAAACCACAGAACACGCTAAAGCTGAGCCCGCTCAAGTCTCTCAGGAAAATAATGTTTTACGGATTGGCACTCAAGCAAATTCAAACACTAGCGATACGAAAACCACTAAACAACCTAACAACATGGTCTATAAAAATGCCGTTGGTTTCGCTAATTGGGTCGATAAATTTTTTGGGGATAAACGCGGGTTGGAGTCTGCTAGTTACGACTACTTGAGGCTAATCAATCAACTCGTCATTCGAGAAGGGGAGTCACCTGAATTTCGTCCGCGAGTTAAAGCAAAAGTCATACTCCCTCAAATGAAAAATACTACGAGCTTGCTTTTCTCTAATGACCGCTCTTCAGATAACAAAGATTTCGCATCTCAACAACTGGAACAAAATGACATCAATAGTGACGAAAATAATCAGCTTTCCGCAGCGATCAATTTTCAAACAAAAAGCTCACATAAGTCCAAAATAGACTATCGATTAGGCCTAGATTCATCACTCGATTTATTTGCTTTCGCTCGTCACTCCAAACCACTTGTCGATAAAAAAAACTTGGATATCGAAAATTCCAACTATTTATTTTGGGAAGAAGAAAATGGATTTGGTATCGCTACTGAGCTTGAACTAAACCAAGTATTAAGCGAGAAGAATTTATTCAGATGGAAGTACTCTATTCTCAGAGCAGAAAAGAGTCAGGGAAACGAATGGAGTAATCGGTTTACACTGGTTGACCATCCAAAAGATAACACGTGGATAACCTACGATTTATCATTCCGAGGTAAAACCGAATTAAACTATGATGTAGAGCAGTATCGCCTTGCAGTCAGATATCGAAACCGAACAGCAGTAAAATGGCTCTACTACGAAATAGAACCAGAAATTAGATTTATCAGAAACGAGCGGTACATAGAACGGGAAATGGTGCCGGGTATTGCCTTACGGTTAGAGATTCAGTTTGAAAACTTATAACCTCCATCTGAGCAAAATTTTAACTACCGGCAATAGTCATTTCGTCAATTAACCAAGAGCCGGTTTCAATACTACTTCGATAATCAATATCATTACCAATAGCTCTTAAATTAGCAAACATGGTATTTAGATTACTGGCTATCGTGATTTCTTGAACGAAGTATTGGATCTCTCCACCTTCTACCCAAAAACCGGATGCTCCTCTAGAATAATCTCCAGTAATCATATTGATCCCCTGCCCCATCATTTCAGTCACAATTAAACCAGTTCCCATTTGACTGACTAGTTGTTCAAAACTCAATTCGCTATTGGTTAGCCTTAGGTTATGAATACCTCCACTATGCCCGGTCGGTTTCATTCCTAACTTTCTTGCCGAATAGCTGTTTAACAAGTAGGTATTTAGTTGACCGTTTTCTACAATCAATTGCTCTTTAGTTGCGACACCTTCATTATCATGCCAAGCACTGGCCAGCCCCTTTTTGATAAAAGGCGTTTCTCTCATCTCGACAAATTTAGGAAACACTTCGCAGCCTAACTTATCCAGCAGAAAAGAGGACTTACGATAAATATTTGCACCATTGATTGCCGCTTTAAAATTGCCTACTAAGCTTCGTGCCACTTCAGGAACAAATAACACCGGCGCTTTTTGAGTTTTTAATTGTCTACCACCCAATCGCGAAATAGTTCGTTGCGCGGCTTTCGCTCCAACCGATTTTGCCGAATCTAATCCAGCGCCATCTCGAGAAATAGAATACCAGTGATCTCGCTGTTTGCCGTGACTATCTTCAGCTAACAATACACAGCTTAAACTGTGTCTGGTTGATGGTGTAGCAGCTTTAAAACCGTGGGAGTTGGCATAATATCGAATATTCCGATGACTATTAAACGTTGCACCTTCGCTGTTAGAAATTTTGTCACTATAGTCTAAACCAAACTTCTCACACTCTAATGCAATATTCTTAGCATATTCAGCATCCACACCCATAGGGTGATCTAATTCTAAATCTATTTCCTTTTGCGCCATCAACTCTTTATCTGCCAAGCCAGCACTATCATCGGCTTGAGTAAATTTGGCAATATTTAGTGCCGCATCAACGGCATCAAGTAATGATTGATTAGATAAATCACTGGTGGTCGATACACCCTTTTGCTTGCCAAGATAGACACTAATACCAAAGCTATTGTCTCGATTGTATTCGAGCGTTTCAATTTCTTGATTACGCACTGACACACTCAAACCAACATCTTTACTCACTCCAATTTCAATTTGCGAAGCACCTTTATTCTTAGCATAATTGATGAGCGTTTCAGAGGTCGTTTGAAAGAATTCAATTTCTTTCTTAATATCCATGTCATCAGCGGATGCCAGCGTTAATTCTTGATCGGCCATAGTGACTATTTATTCCCCAATGAAGTGTTTTCTTTCAAGTAAAATTTTAATTTCTCAGTGGCCTGATTGATCTTTTCGACATTTTTTGCATTACTAATATTTCTTATTAGCTGCCTCAAGGTTTGGCGTTCCAAATTAGAATATTGTTGGATTAACTCTTCCACATCATTGGCATTGCCAATTAACAGTTTTTCTACGCAGTCCTTTATGGGATCGGCTTTAACGACTTTTGCTTTCAAGTTTGTACTTATTTGCTCTGATAAGAAACTTCGAATCTGGCGTTCATCTTCGTTTCTTAGACACTTGCCAACGAACATCAGCTGCCGTTTTCTGGCAAGGTTTGTGGTGATCTTTTGATAATCTAAAATACTCTGCCTAGTGGTATCGTCAATCGGTAACGCATTGACTTTATCAACTGAGAGTTGAGCAAGCTCAAGACCAAATTTCTTAAGAGCCAACGCATCTTTTTTTAGTTGCGTTTTGCTGATTATCTCATCTTCAAGTTCATCAACTTGAGATGTCGCTTTGTGTTCAAAATCACTCATAACCCTAATTAGTTCCACCGACAGTTAACTCATCAACTTTGAGCGTAGGCTGTCCTACACCAACCGGTACACTTTGACCGGCCTTGCCACAAATGCCTACCCCATTATCTAGAGCCATATCATTCCCGACCATGCTTACTTTGGTTAACACATCTGGACCGTTACCAATCAAAGTAGCGCCCTTAACAGGTGCGGTAACCTTTCCATCTTCGATTAAATAAGCTTCGCTGGTGGAAAAAACAAATTTTCCAGATGTAATATCAACTTGACCGCCGCCAAAATTAGGCGCGTATATCCCTTTCTTGACGGAACGGATGATTTCTTCTCTTGGCGTTTCACCACCCAGCATAAAAGTGTTCGTCATACGCGGCATTGGTAAACAAGAATAAGATTCTCGACGCCCATTGCCAGTAGAATTAAGTCCCATCAGTCGTGCATTCTTTTTATCGTTCATGTACCCGGTGAGTATTCCATTTTCAATCAACGTTGTTGACTGAGTCGGCGTTCCTTCGTCATCCATACTGAGCGAGCCTCTTCTTCCATCTAGCGTTCCATCATCAACGATAGTACATAAAGGCGATGCGACTCTTTGACCAATACGGTCAGAGAATGCTGAAGACCCTTTCCGATTAAAGTCTCCTTCCAACCCATGACCAATCGCCTCATGAAGTAAAACAGCCGGCCACCCCGCTCCTAAAACCACTGGCATTAATCCAGCCGGGGCGGCAATAGCTTCTAGATTGATCATCGCCTGATGAACCGCTTGTTCGGCAAGCTCTTTTAACAATTCGTCGGTAAGAATATGATAGCTATCTCGACCTCCAGCTCCCGAACTACCTCGTTCTGACTTGCCGTTTTTTTCGACAATAACGGTGACGTTTGCTCTTACTAGAGGGCGAATATCACTACAATAAGTCCCGTCGGACGCACACACCATGACCTTTTCAAAAACACCAGACAATGATGCGATAACTTCTCTGACCGAAGGTTCAATCTGCCTAGCGAGCTTGTCTAACTTGTGTAGTATTGCCAGTTTCTCTGTTTCGGTTAAACTCATTAATGGGTCGTCGTCTGAGTAACGAGAAACTTGATTTGAGTGCACAACAGCTTTTGCCTTAAATTGATTACCGGCTCGCGCTATAGTTCGAGAAGCCGCTGCAGATTGCTGCAAAGCGGGCAATATCAACTCTTCAGAATAAGCGAAACCGGTCTTATCGCCGCTTAAAGCTCGAATTCCAACGCCTTTATCACAGCTAAAGCTAGCGTCTTTTACGATGCCGTCTTCTAACATCCAAGATTCATGACGACTACTTTGGAAAAACATCTCTGCGAAATCAATATGATGACTCATCATCGAGTCAATAATCCCTTGGAGGTCGCCAGACTGCAGTCCTCCCGGTTCCAGAAATTCTTTTTTAGTTATTGCTGCGACTTCGGACATTTAGTAAGTACTCAACGGCTAAAATTCAGTTACAAACGCCCTATTGATTAACGATTAATCCAAGAGCTTTGCAGTAGATAGGTCTATTATATCCGTTTATGATCGAGCACGGGAAACTCTTTTCGGATTTGCTTCTGCAGGCCAAAATCTAATTCTGAGATTAGAATTCCTTCTCCAAATTCTATCTCAGTAAGCAACTCGCCCCATGGTGAGACAATATTAGAGTGCCCCCAAGTTTCTCGCCCGTTGGCATGATGCCCTCCTTGAGCAGAGCTTACCAAATAACAAAGATTTTCTAGCGCTCTGGTACGTGTTAATAGGTCCCAATGTGCAGCGCCCGTTTTGGCAGTAAAAGCTGCAGGAACAATTATTAGTTCACAACCGGTTTGTTGAAGTTTTCGAAATAACTCAGGAAAACGTAAGTCATAACAAATTGCCAGACCGACTTTTGCCCAAGGTGTTTGAAAGGACGTTACTTGTGTGCCAGCTTTAGTATACTTCGACTCACAATAAGACTTTTGATTATCGCTGACTTGCACGTCAAACAAATGTATTTTGTCGTACCAACTTACAACTTCTCCTTGCGGATCAAAAACATAACACCGACCATAAGGGCGTTGTGGATTATCTGACTGAATCGGATGGCTTCCAGCAACAATCCACAATGACAGTTTTTTAGCGATTCGTTTAAGTGTATCTTGCATTACTCCGTTGCCATGCTCTTCTACATACTCAAATTTGTCGATTTCTCGAAGCGCCATAATTGAAAAGTATTCAGGCAAAACCACTAGACTCGCTCCAGCCTCAGCAGCTTTTTCTATAAGACGTACTGCCGTATCCAGGTTTTCAGAAAAAACATGATTGCTAACCATTTGAATAGTTGCAACGATCAATTTAGCGGGATTATGTCGGGTCATTTGAAATAAACCTTAAACTAGACTTCCAACGGGTCAGGGTCAGGTTCTTTTTCCTTGGATTTAACATCAACTTCCTCGTCATTCGTTTCGGGTTTAGATGTTTCTGGCACCACTTTCTCTTGGATTTCCGGCTCGCTCTCAATTTTTTGGTCACTGACTGGCAATTTAAGATCAGGTTGAAGCGATTCATTTGGTTGGTTATCCGTAGCCTCACCAGACGGTTCTTCATCAAGTGGTTTTTCGGAAGCATATTCAACTTTGATTTTCTTCTTGGCGCGAGTCATTTCCTCAACAACAACCTCGTCAAAGGTTCCAGAAATTCTATAGTCTAACCGAGTTGCTACTTCAACCGCCGGTTCCATTATTTTATCTAGAAGAAAGACTAATAGCCCTGTAGTCGGTTCGACCGCCCATGCAGCCAGTACAGGGAAGCTTGAAGTTAGATGAGGAGTTATAACTGCAGTTTGATCAATGGTTTCATTGCGTAAGTCTGTTTTTCCGTAGAGTTTTACGTCTGCAACATTTCCTTCTATTTCCACATTCTCTGTTGAGACGACGCCATCCTCCATCCTAATTGTGCCATTGATAGAGTCATAGAAAAAACCTTTCTTGTACACATCTTTAAAATCGAAAGTGAGTTTTCTCAATATCGACTGAAGATTGAACAAAGAAAATAGCCGCCCTTGCTCATCACTTATTTCGCTCAAATATCCCTTACCTAGCGCTAATTGAAAATCACCGTCCAATTGCTTGTAGTCCATTTGCCAGGGTGCCCCGCTCCACCAGGTATCAGCGCTTATTCGACCAGAACTATCTTCTACTGTTGCATCTAGATCCCATTGCTTCAAAAACTGACCAATATTTCTGCTATTTAATTCAACCAAGACCTGTGTTTCTTGTTGTGAGTCATCGACCTCTAACCAAAGCCCCGACACAGATACTTTATTTTCTTCTGCGTTATTCATTTGACCAATTACCGAAACACCTCTCGGAACTCGCCTAACTTCAGCGAGTATTTCGCCATACTTAACCTGATTGAAAGAACAGTCGGAACATCTAAAATCGATATCATTTAGCTCTAACGGTGAAATTGTCGCGCCAACACTATTATTTTCTGAAACTTCCTTGCCAGCGATTTGTAGGTTTGCGCGTTTAATATCGAAGGTCCATGGAGAGTACTCGTTTAGCACAAGTAGACCATCTATTTCTGAGTTCTTAACACCCACTTCCCACGGTTGGGAAAGTTTCTTATTGAGTGCTACATTAACCGATTCTACACTAGTGACTCCAGCATCTAGTTTTTCCAGTTGTAGATCTATGCTCTCAAAAATTAATTCAAACTCTTTATTTTCTTCTTCCGTTGGCTGCTGATTAAGTTTAGAAATAAATTCTAGCCATTGCTCCAGAGATTCAGATTTTAGTTTGCCCGACACTCTTAATCCCGGTTTGATACTCGAATCACTTTCTTTTTTCACATCAACAAAAAAATCACCACCATATTCTAAGCTACCGACGTTAATTTTCTTTTCAACGGTGTTGTTTTGATTTGTCGAAACGCCCTCTTCCAACTCATTAACTCTGTCGCTGTCGTTTGATTCACTTTTGATAAACGCTGGCACATCAACGGGTTGAGACTCGGCTATTTTTTGGCTAATTAACTGTTCTTTCCAATACCAATTTCCGGTTATATTTCCCCACTTAATTTCACCTTTCGACAAGTCTCCGAGTTCCAAGGTGAGGTAAGTTTCTGAAGCTTGTTCCGCACTTTTACCAAACTCGCCAGGAAAATCCAATTGCATGCCTTTAAAATCAGTTTGCAATAAAACTCTCGTACTTTCCGGAGCGTCGGAAGGTGAAAATTGAATCAAAGATGTGAAATTTGACTCTCCTTTGAAAAACACTCCCCACTGCTTTCCAATAAAATGCGTAATGCCGTCGACAGGTAAAGCACCTTTAATATCGATGCTTAACTTTGGTTCAGCTTTTTTACGACCACTCTGTAATATTAAATCAAGAGTCTTTCCAAAATAGTTAGCCTTGAGTTTGCTTGCAACTATACCTGCCTCCGTAAACTCGAGAGTTCCAAATACATCTTTCGCATTCACTACTGAAGTTTGAACCAATGAAGAAGTTTTGGGAAATTCAACTTTTCCGCCTATTTCGATTTGGTCGGTGTTGTCCAAATTTATTTTCAAATCTACTTGTGTTTTAAGCTTACCCTGATAATCAATATCTTTAATCGCATCGTAAAGAAAACCCAAGGGAGTTTGTTTTATAAATTCTTTTCCTGAATTATCCTGACTGTTCGCATTTAGACTAAGTTCAAGCAGAGAATTATCTTTTGATAGGTCACTGGAATAAGCTCGAGCAAAGCTTACGCTATTACCCAAAGACTCACCGGAGCTTGCGATAATATCCATCATTGAACCTTCAAACATTAAGCTAGCGTCTAAAGAATTAGCGATTGGCCAGTCGGGCAAGTATTGATAACTTGCATCCTTAACTTCTCCGTGTGCGACAAAAATTCCGTCAACAGAGTCGAACGGAAATTTGCTGACTGGGCCCCTTACGATACTTTTTGCAATGGAAAGTGTTCCGGTTTTAATACTAGAATCTAAGTAAGAGACTAAATCATCCGTCATTACACCAACCGGCAAATACAATGACTTGTTAGCAACCGCTGCTTCATGAAGCTCGGTATATAAATTTAAAGTAGTTAGTCCATCGATTTGTTGAACTGCGCCCGAAGCCACCAAACTGAAATCTTTATTACGTAACTTAAAGCTCTCAATGTCAAATTTTAATTGCTGACCTTCATCCAAGTTCCAACGGGTAACTGCGGATAAACTTGTGGCTTGAATTGAGTGTCTAAATAAGTCAGGTAGCATTAATTCGGTATCTTCGGAATTCAGAGTGAGAGTTCCCGCGCTATTACTATAACTAATACTTCCACTAATTTTTTTAAGGTCGGGAATAGATTCATACGCATTGATAGATAGGTTAGAATAATCCAATTCAAAAGTCAGCGGCTGCCAAGCTAGCTTGTCCTTAGTCAGTGAAACATGCATGTTTTCGATTTTTGCTTTTGCTGAGGTATTATTGAAAAATTGTGTAATCGGGTTTTCATCCTCGAATAAGCTTTTTAAATAGTTGCTAATCGGTTCTGATTCGAGTTCAGTAATATAGAAATCCCACTCCGTTTTAGCGTCCTTTTTCCGAGAGAACCTGACTAGACTATCGGCGCTGGCTTGACCGATATCACCCAAAGTGAACTGAGTATCATGAATGGCCATATAACCATTTTCGATATTTTGATGTTCCCATGAGATCATGGTTTTCAATAAATTATCTTGTACAGTCTGTTGACCAAGAGTGGCGTCATTTAGTTCGATGATAGCCTTGGCATTATGCCAGTGCTTCTCTTTCCAACTACCCCAAAATTTCCAAGAAAGATTTCCGTGTTTTGGTTTGTATTCTGGAGATATGTTAACCCAAGGTAAACTCGAGATATCGATTTGAGAACCTTCAAGGTAAACATTGGAATAACTATCAGAACCGGTGGGGTCGCCATAAACCTCAGAAACCAGTGTTACATCTCCTCCGCCTGTATAACTCAATCGTCCGAATAATTGGTGAATGTCATCGTACTTAATCACATCCAACTCATCGATTAAGTATTTGAACTCAGTTCCTGCCAATGTAAACAAACTTAAGTTGGAGTTGATGATAGTTATTCGTCTCTGGCCAAATAACGCATCGAACAATTGATGGCTAATGCTTTCTAATCCAATGCTTTCTAAAGTCTGGGGATTAGAGTCATTTGACAGTGCGACCCCAAGCTCGGAGCTGATATAAAACTGAATATCTGCTCCATCAATTGTAATGTCTTCAGTAGAAACTCTTTGATCTAAAAGAGAGGCGAATAAGTCGACTTCGACCGACACGTTTTTTACTTCAAGTAAATTATAAGCGCCATCCGCGGATTTGATTTGGAAATCTTTAAGCGTTAGTGAAGGGCCTTGAATGTCCCATTCAGCGGAAAGCTCCGTAATATCAATGGTCAGATCATAGTTTTGTTTGACCCAATCGGTAATTTCTTGATTGTAACGATCGATCTTTGGCAATAGCAAACCAAGAGCAATATGCGCCAGCGCTGCGACGATTATCAAAGTAGCCAATAATAGCCACAATTTGTTAATGCAATATGCAAACACTCGCACAGCTAATTTTCGCTGGGTTGGTTGGTTTGTTACCGACTCGGTCATTAGATTAATACAACGTCAAACTGTTCTTGCGTATATAGCGGTTCTGCTTGAAACCTGACAGGCTTGTTGATAAGGGTTTCTAACTCAGCTAAATGATTGGTTTCCTCATCTAACATTCTATCCACGACCTCTTGTGAAGCTAGAACTAAATATTGCTTAGCTTCATATGCTTTCGCTGAACGATGTAGCTCTCTTAAGATTTCATAACAAACTGTTTGTGCCGTTTTAATACTGCCTCGACTATTGCATGTTGTACAAGGTTCACATAAAACGTGTTCTAAACTTTCTCTCGATCGCTTACGAGTCATTTGCACTAAGCCTAATGACGAAACTTCAGATATCTGAGTTTTCGCGTGATCTTTGTCTATTGCCTTTTCTAGCGTTCGGAGAACTTGCCGTTTGTGCTCCTCATCCTTCATGTCGATAAAATCAATAATCACCATTCCACCAAGGTTTCGTAACCTGAGTTGCCTTGCCAGCGCAGATGCCGCCTCAAGATTGGTTTTAAAAATAGTATCCTCTAAATTTCTGTAGCCAACAAAAGCCCCGGTATTGACATCGATGGTTACCATTGCCTCAGTCTGCTCGATAATCAGATACCCACCAGATTTTAAAGTTACCTTACGATGAAGTGACTTTTCAATATCGTCCTCGACATTAAAAAGATCAAAAAGCGGACGCTCACCGGTATAAAACTCTAATGATTTATTGAGATTGGGTACAAAATCGTCTAAGAATTCTAACAACCGACCATGTACCAGCTCAGAATCAATCCGAATTTTTTCAACATCCGTAGGCACCAAATCTCGAACAAATCTCAGAGGCAGATCTAAATCTTCATGAACCACAGCAGGGGCTTTGGCTTTTTGTATCTTTAGCTTAATTTGCTCCCAGAGTTTTAGCAAAAACTCAGAGTCTCTTTTTAAGTCATCTTCTGCGGCTCCCTCTGCAGCAGTTCTTACAATGTAACCGCCTGAACCTTGTGGCCTATCGTCCAATAATGTTTTCAGGCGCTGTCGTTCTTCTTCATTATCGATACGCTGGGAAATCCCAACATGGTCATTATCGGGCATATAGACTAAATATCGAGAAGGGATTGTTAGGTGAGTTGTTAGTCTAGCCCCTTTAGTTCCTAACTCATCCTTAATGACTTGCACAGTAATTGTTTGCCCATCATGAAGAAGCTCATTAATGTCGGGAGTGGGGATTTTCTGTTCGAGAGTTTCTTCTTCAGCTATTGGAAGAATTTCTGCAGCATGAAGGAATGCAGATCGCTCCCTCCCAATATTAATAAAAGCTGCTTGCATGCCAGGCAAAACACGAATAACTTTGCCTCGATATATATTACCCACTAATCCGCGGCTTGAAGTTCGCTCAATAAGTAACTCTTGCAGCATGCCATTCTCTAGCACCGCAATGCGGCTTTCTTGAGAAGTGACGTTGATTAGTATTTCTTCTTTCATAAACGATTATTTTTTACTTCGTATAGTTGCTGCAACCGATCTCAAAATAAGATGTTGCTCAGAGTTTTAAGACTCTCGATTATTCAAATTGTTCCAGTATTTGTGCGGTTTCAAACACAGGTAATCCGACTACTCCCGAATAACTGCCATTGATGCTCTCGATAAACCGAGCCGCATATCCTTGAATTCCGTATCCACCGGCTTTATCGAAACAATCTCCGGTAGCAATATAGTCCAGCATTTGTTGTTCTTTCAGTTTAGCAAACTTCACCTCGGTCACTGAGGTTTTGTTAACAGTTTTGAGTCCATTCGTGACCACCACGCAAGTCATCACTAAGTGAATATTATCCGATAACATGTTAAGCATTTGTATCGCGTGTTGCCTAGATTTAGGTTTACCGAGTATTTGTTCACCAACAACGACACTGGTATCAGCCGCAACAAGCGGGATCTCTTGTTTTCGAGCGTTCGAAGACCAGCCCGCTACTGCTTTGCTTTGCGCAATCCGCTCTACATAATCTAGAGGGGCCTCATTGTTTCGCACAGATTCATCAATATCAGCAGATAAGCACTCAAACTCCACTCCTATTTGAAGCAACAACTCTTTTCTTCTTGGTGATTTTGATGCTAAATAAACTTTCAATACTTTCCCCATTTATTGACAGAACTTTCGTCGAACGTCTCTCAGTAAAATAAACACCCAAGGCCAAAAAAGCATTGCTCCGACCAACGGAAGCCAATATTGATAATCGCTACTGACGGGTTCAACAAAACCTCGCAAAATAAGGCCTAATAGCATGTGAATTCCTATCACTACAGTGATATTGAGAGATTGTTTCCAACGAGGAAAGAGCCTCAAACGATGAAAAGTCATTTGAATTAGGTAAGCCACCAGAGCAAAGGTCATGGCATGGATGCCAAACACCGTTCCATAAAGTACATCAACGAACAAACCAACGACCCAACCAACAATCACTCCGACGCGATTAGGAACAGCCATTACCCAGTAGATCAAAACCAATGCAACCCAATCAGGCTTAAATAAATCGATAGCGTCCGGGAGCGGCAGAATATTCATAAACATAGCGACCGCAAATGATAGTACGATGACCATGGTTCCCTTTGAATCAGTCTTCGCCATTGATTTCAGCCTCTCCAAAATCTTCAGTTTGATCAGTCCAAACTAACAATACCGACGAAAGTTGTTCAAGTTTTGCGTTGGGGACAGCGGTGATCATGGCGTAAGCTTTACCGGGGTCGTGTTTCACTTCGGTAACAGTAGCAACAGGATAACCAACCGGAAATTTTTGCCCTAATCCCGAGCTGATTAAGACATCGCCGACCTTAATATCCGTTGTATCGGTAACATTGCGTAAAAACAATTGGTTTATTTGACCACTACCAGCTGCGATTGATCGAACATTATTTCGAGCCACTCTTATCGGAATAGCATGTCGAGCATCCGATATCATAAGGACCCGCGCTGAAGTTAGAAAAACAGTTTCTACCTGCCCTACTATGCCATTCGCATCAATCACAGTTTGACCTTCAAACACACCGCTGGAAGATCCCTTGTTTATAACGAAATCTAAACGAAACGGGTCATCGTCGATATGAATAATTTCTGCTAAAAGGCGCTTTTCTAGTTCTAAATTTTCACTACCAAGTAAATTCCTCAGCCTTGAGTTTTCCGCTTGGATAGCAATGAACTTTTGCAGCTGCGACTTTAAAATACGAGATTCTTCTCTAAGTTTTTGATTTTCTTGGCGTAGTTGAGATCTAGTCGCTAATGACTGGCCACCCCAAGCAGAAAATTCTCTCGGTATATCCGCAAGATATATGACTGGTGTCATGAGAGTTCCTAGGGTGTTTCTAAGTCCCTGCAAGTGCTTTTCATGGTGATCAACAAACATCAAGACAGCGGATAGCAGCACAACGATAAATAGCCGAGTGGAGTGAGAATCTCCCTGAGAAAATAGCGTTTTAATGGAATGATTCCTCTAGACCTTACGGCGCTGGCTAACAGTTTGATATTTATAGAATTTTGCTATTTTATCCTATTCTCTAACAGGACTCAAAATTTACTTTGAAAAGCTTAAGAGTGGCACTCAAGATCCTTATGGAGGTGTTTGCCTGCAAGCAAAAACAAACTAATTGCCACCAAAGACACCATGAGAGTCGAAGCTAGTGCCAGTCTAAGTGACTCAATACCATAATTCGGCGCTAACCAATCAGAAACAGCTCCTACAAACAATGGCCCGAGCCCAAGTCCGATTAAATTGAGAACCAAAAACAAAACGGCCGAAGCAAATGCTCTCATGTTAGCAGGAACTAGAGAATGGGTGATCGCGATTGATGGGCCCAAAAACAAACTGACCGCAGTATATGCGATAAAAAGGGAACCTAGCACAATAACTATCGAAGAATGGAAGTAATAGAGTAACAAGAATGGGATTGCTACTATTGCTCCAAACGCTGACACTTTAACGTACCATCGTTTATCGTGTTTTCCGAGCTTATCCGCAAGATACCCTCCTAATAAGGTTCCTGTTGCTCCAGCAATACCAAGAATTAATCCGGCATAAAGACCAATATCGGCTTTCGATAAACCATGTAAACGTTCTAAGAATGATGGTAGCCAATTACCTAGAGCATATGTACCAAACGAGTGTAATCCAGCAGCGAAGGCCAAATATACAAATGAACGTTTTTGCAGTAGTTGCTTAGTTACTCGCCAAAAGCTAAGGGAATTTGCGGCATCGGCAACCGTGGTTCTTTTAGGCTCTTTGACTGTAAAAAAGAAAAACATCGCAAACAGGACTCCAGGTAGTCCAAGAGCTAAGAAAGCGATTCTCCAACCATAGTTTGCATCTAGCCACCCACCCAACGAAAATCCGAATAGAATACCAATATAAATCCCCATCGAATAAACCGACAGAGCGGTGGCGCGTTGGTTCTCTGAAAAGTAGTCTGAAATCATAGAGTGAGCAGGAGGGCTGCATCCCGCTTCACCCACGCCAACTCCGATTCTCGCCAAGACTAATTGAATGTAATTTTGTGCAAGACCACATAAAGCCGTCATCGCACTCCACGCCACTACCGCAATTGCCACCACATTTCTGCGATTACCGCGATCCGCTAATCGTGCTATGGGGATCCCTAGAATCACATAGAATAATGCAAATGAAAGTCCAGACAGTAAGCCCAGTTGAGTGTCACTCAATAATAACTCTTGTTTGATCGACTCCTGTAAGATGACAAGAATTTGTCGATCAATAAAATTAAACACGTAGACCACGGTCAGCATCAATAGAACGTAATTACGATAACCATTGGATACTGAAGATTTCGAAGTTATATTGTCATCGTCTAAAATATCAGTTTTATAAGGCTCTTGCTCTTTATTATCTACACTCATTAACGACCCAATAATTAAGTTTCTAAGATGACTTGTGCTACAGCATACTCTTTTTCGTCACTAATACTTAAAAAAATATGGTTAATTCCTTTTTCTTCTATCTTCGACTTAGTGTCACCATGCAAACAAATCAAAGGTTTTCCCTGCTCATCATTGACGATTTCAATCCGTGGCAATGTGACACCTTCAACGATTCCGGTGCCGAGCGCCTTAGCAAAAGCTTCCTTGGCCGCGAATCTTTTAGCTAAATACCTTGGTTTGTTTTTAAGTGAATCAATGAGCACCACTTCATTAGGATGAAGAATCTTATTAATAAACTTTTCACCATGCTTGTCTATCGATCGTTCCATTCGTTCTATTTGAACAATATCGATACCCACACCAAAAATGCTCACTGTCTGGCCTGCTGCATGATTTGTTTCATATCCGCAACGGCTTTCTCTAATCCAGTAAAGACTGCTCTTGCAATGATTGCATGGCCGATATTTAATTCATAGATATCGTCAATCGCAGCAATATCCTGAACGTTGTGGTAGTGCAAACCGTGTCCAGCATTAACAATTAACCCCAATGAGACAGCTTCGCTAACTCCTTGTTTGATTTGCGATAAACATTCAAGTCGACTCTCTTCCGAGCTCGCATCGGCATAATGGCCGGTATGGATTTCAATATAAGGCGCGCCCGCTTTAGCGGCAGCTTTGATTTGCTCTGATTGAGCATCAATAAATAATGAAACCTTAATCCCTTCTGCAGCTAGCACATCGCAAGCTGTTTTTACTTTATCAAACTGCCCGACGACATCTAGTCCTCCTTCTGTGGTTAATTCTTCTCTTTTTTCTGGGACTAAACAAACAAACTCAGGTCTTGTTTTGAGAGCGATGGCTAACATTTCATCGGTAACCGCCATTTCTAAATTTAAACGAGAGTTGATACATTCTTTGACTAACTCAACATCTCTATCCTGGATATGGCGTCGATCTTCTCGTAGATGAATAGTAATACCATCTGCACCACCCTGCTCTGCAATCAACGCAGCGTGAAAAACTTGCGGATAATCAGTTCCCCGAGCTTCTCTAATAGTTGCGACATGGTCAACATTGACCCCGAGATAAATTGGCTTGTTAGACATGTTAGTTTCTCTGTATTTTCTATTCGAACAATTCTAAATTAGTTTGTTTACAACCATAGTTTACGGCTTTCTAGTGGTTTTTGACCAATAATTTGTCGCAATAACATTTGAGTGATTTGTTGGCAGTTCTTTTCTTCCAGCTCGGTGTAATGACCGGTACCTAGAGCGATAATGGCAGCCCCAGTAAATCGTTTATGACTCTGCTCAATCATATTAGAATGATTTACTTGCTCAAATCCCTGTTCCAAATTAAAAAAGTAGTCTCTGTTTGGCTCGATAGGTTCACCGGAGATATCGAAATTCCAATCGGGCGCTACGCCTAATTCTGTTAGCAATGCGACTTCAAAATTTCTTAAGCTCTTGGTCAGTGATTCGCCAGCCGCTAGCGCATTGATTACTTGCTGATAGTGGTCGAACAGAGCCGGGTATTCCTGCCACTCTTGGATCGCGCGAGTAATTAATTCATTGACATAGTAACCACAAGCCATGGAGCGACCATCGAGTCGATTAAACAAACCTACCGGCTCTACTTGGCAGAGAGTTTTGAGATCTGACCGTCCAGTGTATTCAATGTTTAACAGAGAAAAAGGTTGTAATATAGCTCGTTGAGACTGAGATGACTTTCGTTTTATCCCCTTAGCAACCAGTGTAAAACGACCAAAGCTTTGACTAAAAAGATCCACTAGTAAGCTAGTTTCTCGATAAGGGCGACTATGCAATACGTAACCATGAGTCGTGTGGTTATGCATAACTATCACTAATTAGCTGGAGTGCTCGTCAAAGCCAAGTGAGCGTAAGGCTCTTTCGTCATCTGCCCAACCGTCTTTTACTTTTACCCAAAGTTCTAAGAAAATCTTTTGATCAAAAACCTCGGCCATATCCAATCGTGCATCAGTTCCAACTTTTTTAAGCCGGCTACCCCCTTTACCAATGACAATTGATTTCTGCGAACTTCGTTCAACCAAAATCAAACCATTGATTCTGAGGGTTCCATTCTCATCCATTTTAAACTGCTCTATTTCAACCGTCATCGAATAAGGAAGTTCGTCGCCCAATTGCCTAATTAATTTCTCTCTAATTATCTCAGCCGCCAAAAAGCGCTCACTTCTATCCGTATAATAATCTTCCGGATAAATAAATTCACCCTCAGGCATATACTTGATCAAAAGCTGTTTTAGCTCATCGACTTGATCACCTTGCAATGCCGCCCCAGGAATTAGCTCTTGAAAGGTATGTTTGGCCGATAAAGTTTGCAAGAAAGGTAATAGCTTTTCTTTTTCTTTGATCTGATCGATCTTATTTACAAATAAAATTATTGGCTTGTCAGTTTTTTTAATATGTTGCAGCACTAGTTCATCGTCTTCGGTCCATCTCTCAGGCTCTACGATAAATACCACAACATCGACATCTGATATGGAACTAGACGCCGCTCGGTTCATAAACCGATTAATTGCTCGGGGCTCTTTCTTATGGATACCGGGAGTATCAACATAAATGAGTTGGGTTGTTCCAACAGAATCAATCCCCATTATCCGATGACGAGTAGTCTGCGGCTTTCGAGAAGTAATACTGAGTTTTTGTCCTAACAAATGATTGAGTAAAGTCGATTTACCTACATTTGGTCGTCCGACAAAGGCTACAAAACCACAGCGAGTATTACTCTGCTCATCGTTACTGCCTTCAACACCTTGCTTTTTAGTAGAATTCATCGAGTTCACTTTGTTTTCTTATCAATTTGTAATTCTTCTATCGCTTTGCTTGCCGCGTCTTGTTCAGCTTTTCTGCGACTTGCACCCTGCCCTTGAATTGAAGTGTCTTGATATTCTATTTGGCATTCCACCCAATACTTTTTGGCGTGATCTTTACCTGCCTCTTTTATCACTTCATATTCAGGCGTCTTTTGTCCTCGAGCTTGAAGCCATTCCTGTAACCTAGTTTTCGGATCTTTTTGAGCCATTTTTAGTGACAGCTGAGAAATTTTGTTTTGATATAAGTTTAAAATAAAACTCTGCGTAGTTTCGAAGTCACTATCAAGTTTTACCGCCCCTATAATTGCCTCAAAGGTATCCGATAAAATAGAGTCTCTTCTAAATCCGCCACTTTTTAACTCACCACTACCTAGTATCAAAAAATCACTAAAATTAAGCTCTTTAGCAATTTCAGATAACGCTTTTTCTTTCACCAAAAATGCACGCAGTCTGCTCAATTGACCTTCATCAGCCTTAGGAAATTTTTGAAAAAGTTCTAGAGCAATCACATGTCCAAGTACGGCATCTCCTAAATACTCCAATCGCTCATTATGCAAATGGTGAGCGCTTCGATGAGTCAATGCCTGCTTTAGTAAAGAAAGATCGTTAAACTGATAGCCAATTGTTTTTTGCAACAAGGCTAAATTAGGTTTACGTGACATGAGCTAACGACTAGGTCGAATTTCTTCGTTAAATTCAACAATCGCAGATAGATTACTGATAATAGAAGCACGTTGTTCATACTGTACCAAAATATACTTTTCTCCAGAACGATCGCGCATGGTTTTGAAGGCTTTGGTATCAATGCCACGCACATTGTTGATAGAGAGACGGCTTTGAAGTGTCGAGTTAACCGTTTTATTTGACATGTTTTCAAACTCTCTCGAATCAACTAAATCTTGTAAGGCAGCTCGGATAATTCGATGTTCGAAATAAATAGGAACCACTTTGAAAGCCTGCATAGCAATAAAACCGACCATTCCTATGACAGCTAACCAGCCCCACATGGTGGCACCATTTTGACGTTTTATGTTCATAAGCATTCCTCTAAAAAATCGTAATACTGTCTTATAAGTGGCTTTGTATTTATCAGTTTAGCACAAATCGATTTTGACTATTTTTTCTAACTAAAACTCATAGAATTTTTAACAATGTCCAAACCAAGAGCTATTCGATAGCTCCTACGCGATCGAGATCTACGCCAGTAGGAACCCAACTGAAAAATCGATTCTTGATACCAAACTCAAAGTGCATCCAAATACTAACGGCCTGACCAACCAAGTTTTCTTCAGGAACATAGTGAGTAGTATCCCAAAAGCGGCTGTCTTTACTATTGTCCCGATTATCGCCCATAACAAAGTATTTACCTTGTGGAACAATAAAAACCGAGTTCTTGCGCTGTCCATTTTTAGTATAGTGTGGAACATTTGGATTGTTCAATATACCGTGCGTAGCGCCATCGATGGTTTCAACAAATTCGCGGTTAACTACTCCGACGCCTGAATCTGGATTTCTATCGATATAGCCAGGACCTGCAACAAGCTCTTTTTTGACATGAATCTCCTTTGGACACTCAGCCTGCGCAACACCATCAGGACACGCAGGTTTTATGTACAGCTCTTTTTGCGTGGTGTAGATTATTCTATCCCCAGGAATTCCAATCACTCGTTTAATGTAATCTTCACCTGTATCCGGCGCTCTAAAAACCGCGACATCACCGCGTTTAGGCAGTCCGATATCAACGACTTTTTGAGAGTTTATTGGTAGTCTTAATCCGTAGTTGAATTTATTAACTAAAATAAAGTCGCCTTCTTTTAAAGTCGGTTTCATTGAAGCTGACGGGATTTGAAACGGCTCATACAAGAAAGACCGAAGCACCACTATGATCAATAATATAGGGAAAAAAGACTTAGCATAATCTACATGAATCGGTTCTTTGGCTACTGCATCAATGGCTTCTTGTGGTGGCTTAAGCATTTTGTCATATAGATCTTTAACTGCTTGTTTACGCTTCTTTCCAGCAGTCAATGAGTCGATTAACCAAACTATCCCTGATACAAACATCAAAACGACTAAAATTATTCCGTAATAACTACTCATCTATACAGTCACCCTTATTTAAATATTTGACATTTAGTCGTTAATCTTTAGCACGGCTAGGAATGCCTCTTGCGGAATGTCGACTTTACCGACACTCTTCATGCGCTTCTTACCCGCTTTTTGTTTTTCCAACAATTTACGTTTACGGGTAATATCACCACCGTAACATTTGGCAGTCACATTCTTTCGTAACGCTTTCACCGTCGCTCTCGAGATAATATGATTTCCAATAGCCGCTTGAATAGCAACTTCGAACATTTGCCGTGGAATCAGCTCTTTCATCTTTTCAACTAAATCTCTACCACGGTACTTAGCCTGTTCACGATGTACGATGATGGCTAGAGCATCAACTGTTTCACCGTTGATCAGAACGTCTAACTTAATTAAATCAGCTTCTTGGAAATGGTCAAAACTATAATCTAGCGAGGCATAACCACGACTAACCGATTTAAGTCTGTCGAAGAAATCTAACACCACTTCATTCATTGGAATTTTGTAAGTTAAAGAAACTTGAATGCCCATATATTCCATTCTAGTTTGCACGCCTCGACGTTCAACACACAAGGTTATGACGCTACCTAAATGCTCCTGAGGGACTAAGATATTGACCTCTGCAATCGGTTCTCTTAGTTCTGCAATGGTACTTGCATCTGGCAATTTAGCAGGGTTATCAACATAGACTAATTCATCTTTTGTGGTGAGTATTTCGTAAACTACTGTCGGCGCCGTGGTGATTAAATCAAGATCGTATTCTCGCTCTAATCGCTCTTGAATAATCTCCATATGCAACATTCCGAGGAACCCGCAACGGAATCCAAACCCCAAAGCTTGTGAATTTTCTGGTTCGAAAAACAGTGAAGCGTCGTTTAAGCTGAGTTTATTCAATGCATCACGAAATGATTCATAATCGTCTGAAGAGACCGGGAACATACCCGCGTATACTTGTGGCTTAACTTTTTTAAACCCGTCTAAAATTTCGGTGGCACCGTCTTTCATATGGGTAATGGTGTCTCCAACAGGTGCTCCATGAATGTCTTTGATGCCGGCAATCACGTAACCAACTTCTCCGGCTTTTAATTCTGGCAAGTCATGTCGCTTAGGGGTAAAAATACCAACAAAGTCTACTAAATGCTGTTTGCCGATAGACATAGCTTGCATCTTATCGCCTTTTCTCAAAGTACCTTGTACCACTCGAACCAGTGAAACAACGCCTAGGTAATTGTCAAACCAAGAATCAATAATAAGTGCTTTCAATGGTGCTTTAGGATCGCCTTGGGGCGGTGGAATTTTCTTAACTAGATCTTCCAATAAATCTTCAATACCAATCCCAGTTTTAGCGCTACATTGGACTGCATCCATAGCTTCTAGACCAATAATGTCTTCTATTTCTTGAGCTACTCTATCAGGGTCGGCTTGCGGCAAGTCAATTTTATTGAGTACTGGGATTACTTCTAGATCTTGTTCAATCGCTGTGTAGCAGTTGGCTAAAGTTTGAGCTTCAACACCTTGGCCCGCATCAACGACTAGTAAAGCGCCTTCACATGCCGCCAGCGAGCGTGACACTTCATAGGAAAAGTCCACATGTCCGGGTGTATCGATAAAATTAAGCTGGTATGAATGACCATCTTTGGCCTTATAGTCCAAAGTGACACTCTGCGCCTTAATAGTAATCCCGCGCTCTTTTTCAATGTCCATAGAATCAAGGACTTGCGCAGACATTTCTCGATCAGATAGACCGCCACAAAACTGGATTAACCTATCGGATAAAGTCGATTTTCCATGGTCGATATGAGCAATGATCGAAAAATTACGGATATATTGTGTATAGGACATAAATTACTTGAATATTATCGACTTAGTCGATGTTTACCTAGGGATTTACAAAGGGCAGAATTGTAACCTATTTTATGGCTTGAGTATTGTCCAAATTGCGCTTTTTGCACGCCGATTAACAGTTAGAATTGTTAGCAACAGTGTGACTTTGCGCCATGCGTAACTTAGATAATCATCGGATCAGCATCAATAGATTGCAGGCTCTCCTTTAGGACGGTTACGAAAGCGCTGGTGTAACCACATATAATCTACTGGGTATTCACGTAAGTAATCTTCCAAGAATTGGTTAATTCGCGCGGCATCATGCTCCTCACTTTCGCCGGGAAACCCTTCAAAAGCGGGGTATAAAGTGAGATTGTAGCTATCGTCTTCGGCTAATCTTCGCTGAGTAAAAGGTACCACGGCTGCACCGGTCATTTTCACCAACTTAGTGGTTGCTGTAATAGTCGCTGTCTGAATTCCAAAAAAAGGAACGAATACGGTCGTTTTTCCACCATAATTTTGATCAGCTGCATACCATACTATTTCATTGTTTCGTAGAGCTTTAATGGTGCCTCGAACGTTACTTCGATCGAGCAATCCTTTTAAGTGACGTTGCCGGCCGTCTACCATCGCTTTTTCAAACAGCGGGTTCTTGTTAGGCTTGTACATTGCTAGAAAATCATAGTGATTGCCTAACAAGCAACCTCCCATTTCTAAGCTTGTCATATGGAAACTTAACAGAATAACGCCTTTTCCTTTAGCTAGCGCATTATCAAGATGTTCTTTCCCGGTTATTTGAGTATTAGCCTGCTGATGCTCTAAATTGCTATACCAACAGCTCGCTGTTTCGATAAACCCTTTGCCTGTGGCTTGCATGTTTTCTTCAAGTAAGGAGTCATGTTCCTGCGGTGATAAATTCGGAAAGCAAAGTGATAGGTTTTTACTAGCAATCCTGCGGCGCTTGCTCGCAAATTTAGCCATCAGTTTACCTGTAAAACTACCTAGTTTCGCCCGCTGATTGGGTGTAAGTTTTGCGATCAACTTGAGAAGGTAAAGACCTATATGGACACCCCAGTAGCGAGGAGATTTAAAACTTTCAGAGTTTGATGACATACTTTAACCGAATAAATGTATAGGTAACTAGCAAAAACGAATACAGTGGAATGCCAGAAACATAATTTACTAGATCATACTGGTTACTGATTAATATTTCACTACCATGAACAATAAACAAAGCAAATAAAACACGCCCTGTTACGAGTCGCCACAAGCCGACTCAATGATTTCTCGATAACTCGGAATTAGTTGTTTAGATAAATAACGACTAGCGAGTTCGCGAAACTTCAATGTTTCGTCATTAGAAACCGTTTGCCAATTCTCGATTAACCATTGAAGTTTAACGGCCAGCGCTCGCCCTTCTGACTCAAACTCATCCAAAGAATATAACAATTCTTGGTCGATATATTCAGGGTACGCAACCCTATTGGGAGCGACTGGTACACAATCAAGATTAATCGCCTCCAACATACTTAAGCCTTGAAAATCATGTAAAGCAGTAGACACCACAATATCGGCTTCTAACAAAATTTGATCATATTTAGCTCGCGATTGAAATCCCCAATTATCAATGTAACCGGCGAAATCCAGTTGGGCATTTGCAAAACATGCTGGGACTTTTCTGAAAGACTGCCCTAACACCTGTAGACGGAAATTCAACTTTTTAGCTTGTAGTATCTTAACAGCTTCGAACAAGACTTCGGGCTGTTTATCAAACTCCCACCGATGATTCCAAACAATCGATATAGGGTAACCTTGGTCAGCTTGCGTTCGAGATTTGGTTTGTTTTTCGTTAATTGGTCTTGAGCTACTAGCGATTTTGATCGGCACTGGTAATACAGCGCTCTTAAGTTCAATTGGCTCGATATCAGCTATCGATACGCCATCGGGCAATTTGTTAAATAGCCGGCGAGCTCCCTTGAAGAAAGTCGACAGATTGTAGTTAGAATTGAACAAGACTTTGTCCGCGCATCTCATCGAATAGATCGCCGATAATTGTGCATTTAAACGATTGGACTCTTCTTGAGGTTGGGCATTTCTCGGATAATCGAACTGATTTTCATGACAATACAATATGGTTGGTAACTCGGCAAGCTTTGGAATAAAACCTCGTAGGCTATTAAGATCGACCATACTGGTTACTATTAGACAGTCATATTCTCGATTAAGCTCATTCGAGTATTGATTCACGAGACTAATCGCATTACCTCTAATTCTCCACGGGTAATAACGATCAGGCAATGCTATTTGAGTCCAATCATATTGTCCCAGCTCACTTTGCAGGGTTTGCCGCCAATGGCGATGACTGGCCGCATCATATCCTGAGATTAAGAGAATCTTTCTACGACGCTGGTTTAGAAAAGAGTTTTCGGAAATCGAGTTAATAATATACGCCGCTACAAATCAGTTGATATCACTAATTCTAACTTACTCGTCCCGAGGCTTTGAGACTTTTTTTATACCAACGCACGATTTCCTTTTGATCGGTTGAAATGTTTTTACCCTGTTCCCTAGCCTCGATTGCATGAGTTGCGATCATTGATTCGGCTTTGCGCTCGATTAGCGACAGCATTCTTAGTAGTTCTTTTTTCTCATCATTATTGAGAACCGACTCTAATTTTGAGGTTCGTGTGGATAGAGATTGGCTTAGTTTTTTATAGAGCGATTCTCCTTCAGCTGTTAGGATTAAATTCTTGATTTTGCGGTTCTTGCTGGACTCCACGACTTCAATTAACCCGCTCGAGAGCAAAGTCTTAACCGCTCTGCTAACCGTATAAGAATCTAATCGCCCCAGATAAGCAATGTCCGCGGATTTTATGGGCATGTAACTACCGACATTCAAAAGCACTCTAAATTCTCGAGGTTCTAAATTGCTAATACTTCGAATAGTCGCGTCTTTGCTCAATTGAAGTAAGTTAGTCACAACTGCCACCATAAATGGAAAGTGCTGAGTTAGGTCTATCGGATTGGCAATCCTATCAGTTAATTTGAGCTTAGCTTTACGAGGAAGTTGTAGGGGGTCGGGGCTCATTTAGCTTCCCAGTTTCTGGTAGTTAAACTCATAACTATAATCAGAACATACCGCTTGATAAACGTTGATCTTCGGGTTGAGTTGATGAGCAGTCATTGCAAGTCTTTCAGCTTGGATCGGAGCGACTGCTGCTCCAATATAAATACTCTGAATTAGTTCTTTGGCAACATTGATATGCCGATCAGCAGTTATTTGCTGATCTACGATTAAACGCCATTCTTTTTGAGTTCTGAAGCGGTAGTTTTGAGTGGTTAAGATTTTCTGAAAATCAACTTCTATCTCGTTCAGCTCTCCGACCATGTATTCGACACAGTCGGTAATTCTAACCGTTTTCGCTGGGTGCTTGTCATAGTGCACAGGCACACACCTTTCAAAAATTGAGTCCTCTTCACAGCGAAATTTAATCACCACACCCGCATACCGATCAGCCTCAACTAACCAAAGTTCTGGGTTATTACTATCTGCAAATAGAGGTAAAAGTTGCTTGTTGGCGACATAGGCTAACCATTCTCTGTGGATCTGCAAGGCATCGTTAAATTGCTGATCTACCATCGCGGGTAACAAACCAACTAGAGACTCGCGTATTTCAGCTTCATCGTTAAAGCGGTTTTCGCCTCGCCAACGCCTTATTGCCTTCTGTAATGGATGGTTGGGATTGCCCCTTGGAGGCGATTTACCCAATATTGATGAAGTCATATACTTCACCGTTTTTTCAAATAACTCTTGGCAGTCAAACTGCAATTCACTATTTTGATTAGGCAAAAACGGGTCATTAAGCTGATCCGCTTGGAAAAGCGGCAACATTTGGTGCTGCAACACTTTGGCTGCTCCTTGGTAGCTACCAAAGTAAGCTAATGATGGTGGAAGTTCTAACATACCAAATCAAGACTCATCGTTTTTTAGTTATTGTGACTATGTATTTTCGTGATCGCTTTGTTGATAGCCGCACTCTTTATTAGGCAAGAAAAAGCACACTAAAATTTGTTCGGTTAATGACTACCTCAATAATTGTAGCTAAATTAGCAGTAAATAAGTAAATTATTTTTATATCAAAGACTTAAACATAATATGAGCATCAATAAGTCCTAGTTCGGGGTGCTTAAATGCTGCAGGCAAGGTGCCAACTATCTTAAATCCTAGCTTCTGCCAAAGCCGAATAGCCCCATGGTTACTTGAGACCACAAAGTTAAATTGCATTGCACCAAATCCCCGCTCTATCGCAGCCCGCTGAGACTCAATACACATTTTGGCTGCAACCCCTTTGCCTCTAGCTCTTTCTGCAACGATATATCCACAATTACAAATATGATTTGCGTTTCCGGCAAAATTAGCTTTTAAATAAAATGTGCCTAGGAGCTCTCCGGACTCATCCTCAGCTATAAAAGTCTCTAGGTTATTACTAACCCATAATTCTTTGGCTTGCTGCTGGTTAAGATTAGAATCGAACGCATAAGTAGTTCCCAGCCTAAAAACCGGCGCTATTATTTCCCATATTCGAGGCCAATCACCGGTTTTTATTGGCCTAATTACAATACTTGGATTCGACAAATTGTCCCCTTCAAATTGTTTTTCATAGTCAAGTATATTGTTTTAAGTGTACTAAAATAACTCCTCTAGAATAAATCTTCGCATGAATAATTTATGATTCATAGCTCTACGCTCTGAATCTGAACGCGTCGAAAACACTCCCTTATCAACAAAGATGCAACGCATTAGAATAATTTATTCCTCCAGGGCTGTTTGGAGTGGTATTTATGGTGTAAGATTGCTCGAAATAGATTTATATCATTGTATGACTAAAACTTTTTTATGAATATTTTATTCCTCAAAAAATCTCATTTAAACTTGGTGCTCTTGCTATCTTTAGCTTTAGTAGGCTGTAGCCAGTTACCAATATCTCAAATTCCATCTGATAATTATAATGAAAGAATTCGATATCTAGTTATTCACTTTACTACCATTGATTATCAAGAATCAGTTAGGGCTTTAACTAAAGGTGGGGTGAGTGCGCATTATCTCATTCCCGAAAATAATGACCCCTCATACTCTGAGTCAAAGTTAAAAACAGTCCAACTAGTCGACGAAAGCAAGCGCGCTTGGCATGCGGGACGCAGCTATTGGCAAGGTCAAAATAATTTAAACGATCAATCTATCGGCATTGAATTAGTATATCAGTCAAATTGTCATAAAGAAGAATTACAGGGAGAAGCGCTAACAAACACAGGATTTCAATATGATGGTTTGAATATCGAAGCCAAGTCGGATCGAATTTGTTTTTATCCCGATTTCGATCCAAAGCAAATTGAACAATTGATATTGTTAGTCAAAGATATCCTGAAACGAAACCCAGAAATCACCCCCGATAGAATCATAGGACATGCCGATATTACACCGGAGCGCAGAGTTGATCCTGGGCCTAAATTTCCTTGGCATCAATTGTACAAAGAGGGAATTGGTGCGTGGTACGAGCAACACAAAGTCGCTGAGTACTGGCAATTGTTCAGACAGAATGATCCAAGCGTGCAATTAATTCAATCAGCTTTACGCGCATACGGATATGGTGTTTTAGAGACAGGCCAACTGGATTCTCAAACGATTAACGCGCTAACCGTTTTTCAAATGCATTTTAGACCTTGGCAGGTAGACGGCCAACCGAGCGCGGAAACCGCTGCTACTCTTTTTGCTTTAATCGATAAGTATCGTAACAACAAATTAGCGAATCTACTTGAGCAATTTGACCAAGAATCAAAACTGATAATTGCTCATCAAGACCAAGACTATCGAGGTCAGTTTGATGGTCGCTACCCCGTTAGTGAACTAAGTACCAGAGAAATGGTTAATCACCGCCATTTGTTTAAAGCCTACTCTGGGCAAGGGAAATTAATCATAAGCAATGACGATGCAACATCAGCCGAATTCTATATTAACGGCAAGAAACTCAACTTTGGGAAGACTCTCAAAGATGATGATTCTAAGACTATCGATATTGGACAGTACACTCACTTAGGATTTAATACCTTTAGAATTGATAATGTACAACCAGAAGATGCTAAGCTGAAGGTTGAAATTCCTTTTCCGACACTTTCACCTTTGGTTAATACTCAGTCATTGACCGATTTTTCTAAAAAGAAATTGCAAAAAGTCGATCAATTAATCAATCAAGAAGTAGCCGAGGGATTTCCGGGCGCAACACTGTTGATTGCTCACAAAGGTCAAATTATTAAGCATAGTGCGTACGGTTTCAGCAAGCGGTACGACCGTGAAGGTAATGAACTTGCCGACCCGACAAAAATGACTGAATCGACTCTGTTTGATTTAGCCTCCAATACAAAAATGTATGCGACTAATTATGCAGTCATGAAATTAGTCAGCGACAACAGATTGAATGTCAATTTACCCATAAGTCATTACTTGCCTGAATACAGAGGCGAAGGCAGAGAATCGAGGCTAGTAAAAGATCTACTTAATCATTCCGCCGGCTATCAACCCGCAGTAGACTTTCACAAACAAGATAATAATTTAGGTACAAAGTTTTATTCACAACAAAAATCTAAAACTCAACAACTGCTGATCAAGAGTGTCCCGTTTAAGATTGGTCGTAACTTAGCGTCCGTTTATAGCGATGTAGATTACATGTTACTTGGAACTTTAATCGAGCGGATCACTCACATGCCATTGGATGAATTTGTTGAGTCCTCTATCTATCGTCCGCTAGGACTAAAAAACACTCTATTTAACCCGCTAAAAAAGGGGGTTAATAAATCCCAAATAGCGGCTACAGAATTACAAGGAAATAGTCGCCAATCAAGTATTGAATTTGAAAATATTCGAACAGAAGTTGTTCATGGTGAAGTACACGATGAGAAAGCATTTTATTCCATGCAAGGCGTCGCAGGTCATGCTGGTTTGTTTTCAAATGCTAAAGAAACGGCGATTCTAGCGAGCATTATACTGAATCGCGGAGGTTACGGAGAGCATCGCTTTTTTGACAAAAGTCAAATCGATCAATTTGTCACGCCCTCTCACTTAGATATTACCATGGGATTAGGTTGGCGGCGCGCAGGAAACGGCGAAAGAAAATGGCAGTTTGGCCCTTATGCCAGTCCTTATGCTATCGGTCATACTGGCTGGACTGGCACTGTGACAATCATAGACCCGTTCTACGACTTAGTAATTGTTTTACTCACTAACAAAAAACATAGCAAAATGGTGGCCAAACAAGAAGATGGTTTTGTCACAGATGAAATGATTTTTCAGGGTGATACCTTCGAAACGGGAAAGTACGGAAGCATCATTGCTTTAATTTACGAAGCCCTACTAGAAAATCAATCTAACTAGCCAAACGATAACTGAAAATGATCAATCACTTCAAGCAAATTGTGAACGGTTACAATCCTAATCGAATGATGTCCGTTGACTTACTTCGTGGTGTGACTATTTTCACGATGATATTGGTCAACAACCCTGGCAGCTGGGGAAATTTGTATTCCCCCCTAGCCCATGCAGTTTGGCATGGATGGACTATCACCGATTTAGTCTTCCCGTTTTTTCTATTTATTGTAGGGCTTTCCATCGCATTATCAGCTAACCAAACCGCTTCCAGTTGTGATAAGAAAAATCAAGCCAATACCATTGGCATTAATCGCTTTGAATTACTTCAAATTGTCGCACGTACTGTAAAACTATTTTTGTTGGGTTGGCTTCTTGGCCTTAGCTATTACAACTTTTACGACCCTCAATTTAGTTGGTTCAACGATAAGCTATTATCGATACGTTGGTTTGGGGTGTTGCAAAGGATAGCGATAGTTTACTTTGTTTGCGCCATTTGCTTTAGATTGATGACTAACCGACAACTTATTATTTTATGCATGGTTTTGTTGGGCGCTTATTGGACAGCCATGATGTTGCTCCCTTACATAGACAACAACGGTAACCAACTAGTTGGAGTGCTGCTTCCAGGGAATAATCTAGCCGCCTATATTGACCATCACCTTTTTGGTGTCAACCATCTGTACCACAAATCAACTCAACCTTTTGCTTCTGACCCGGAGGGTTTATTAACCACCGTTCCGGCGCTGGTTAATTGCTTGATTGGCATTCTAGTGGCTAAATCAGTCTTACTGAAACCAAACACGCCGGATGAAAAAACGGCTACCGTTAATCAGGAGCAGAAAGTAAAACAGCAAATAATCAAACTGTTATGGATCGCTTTTCCAATGCTGTTGCTTGCTTATATAGCTTCCAACTGGTTTCCGTTTAATAAAAACCTTTGGTCACCACCTTATGTATTGCTGAGTTCTAGCTTAGCCATTATTGTTCTGGCCCTAGCACGTTGGTTGATAGACTTGATGGGAGCTAAACTTTGGACCGCGCCATTCCTTGTATTTGGAAGCAATGCTATCGCTCTTTTTATGCTTTCGGGATTTGTTGCTAGACTGCTCAGCATGGTAAAGATAGATGGGCTGAGTTTAAAAACATCAGTTTACTCAATGGTCGAACTCATTTCGGACGATGCAAAGTTAAACTCATTGTGTTTTGCGCTATTGTTTATGTTAGTGATGTATTGCCCGCTTTATTGGATGTACCAGAAAAAACTATTTTGGAAAGTTTAATCAATGGCCTTTTAATAAAAATCTTAGAAATCGTTTGGATTAGTTCTAGTTATTAATCGGAAAATATCAGATTAAGTCTGACTATTACTATTTGTTTTGAAAACGAGAGAAATACAAATAATTATCAAAATCAAAAACTAATGCCCAGCGGTTTTTCCATTGCGACTGCGCGGGTCACTGGCTCCAAACAAACCCGCTTTAGTTTTCATAATCGATTGAGTGCTTCCCATCGCCGACTTCATCACTACTTCATGTCCTTTAGCAATTAATAGATCGATAGTGTCAGCATTTAGACTGCGTTCTACTCGAAGCTCATCGGGAAACCATTGATGATGAATGCGTCCAGAATTGGTCGCTTCTGCAATATTCATTTGATGATCGATAACATTCAAAATAACCTGAAGAGTGGTGGTGATAATGCGCGAGCCGCCTGGAGTGCCAGTCAACAAAAAGACTTCATCATCTTTCATTACAATAGAGGGAGTCATCGCACTAAGAGGCCGCTTTCCTGGTTCAATGGCATTAGCTTCTCCACCTAACAAACCAAACGCATTGGGTACACCTGGTTTCGATGAAAAATCATCCATTTCATTGTTCATAAAAACCCCCGTACCTTCAGCAACTAATCCCGAGCCATAACTAAAATTTAACGTTGTGGTGGTGGAAACAGCGTTACCCCATTGATCAATCACTGAATAATGAGTGGTTTGATCACTTTCATAGGCTTGCAGATCGCCATGCTTAATTTGTTGGCTCGGAGTTGTCTTGTTCGGATCAATTCGTTGATAAATTGACTTAGCGTAATCTTTGCTAATTAATGCGTTTACCGGAACTTTATAGTAATCAGGGTCACCCAAGTATTCACTGCGATCCGCATAAACATACTTCATAGCTTCCGCCATTTGATGGACTGACTTAGCGGTATTGTGCCTCATGCTTGCTAAGGAACTGTTTTCAAGAATGTTCAACAATTGAATCAAGTGAACTCCCCCTGATGATGGTGGTGGCATAGAATAAACTTGATACCCGCGATAATTGGTTGTTACCGGCTCACGAATTACCGCTCTATAATTAGCCATATCTTTCTCGCTAAAAATTCCTCCAGCATGATTAACAGACTTAACAATTTTTCTAGCAACTTCTCCTTGGTAAAACCCGTCACTCCCGAGCTTGGCAATTGTTTTAAAGGTTTTCGCCAAATCAGCCTGAACAAGTTTTTCGCCCGGTTGATAAAACTCACCATTTTCTTTGTAAAAGATCGTTTTGGTACTAGGCCAACGTTGTAAGCGATTCTTCATTGCTTTTAAAGATCGTGACAAATCATAACTGACTTCAATTCCCTGCTCCGCTAAGTCAATTGCTGGCTGAATGACTTCAGCTAACGACATGCTGCCAAATTTTTCTAAAGCTAAAACCATTCCCTTTACCGAGCCAAGAATTCCCGATGAGGCGCCATGAAACAAAGACTTGTCCTTAATCACATTGCCTTGTCCATCCAAAAACAGAGCTTTATGGGCAAGCGACGGAGCCATTTCCCGATAGTCTAAAGTGAGAATTTTTGATGGTTGACCCAAAGATTTATTGGCAGCAAGATGAATTACCATAAAGCCACCACCGCCAATGTTTCCGGCACGAGGATAAGTCACCGTTAAAGCGAAACCAACCGCCACTGCGGCATCAACCGCATTGCCACCACGTTTTAGGATATCTACACCAACATCTGTCGCCAAAGCTTCGACACTAGCCACCATACCATTAGCCGCCCAGATAGGTTGTGCAGTATCCATTCCGGCATAAATAGGTAGCTCAGCGGTTGCCGGGATTTTAGTTGGTAAGTTTGCAGCCGATACGGCGTTAACTGACGTAACTAACACAGCCAGAGTTAAGAGCTTCACTAAGATGATTTTAATCAAACTTGGAATAGTTACAAGTGGGTTATTCATTTGAGGTGTTACCTGCTAGTGGGCTAAAATTTAAATCTTCAAAATCAAAGCTAAAATCCGTCTTACTTGAAATCGGCTTCATTGTCATTTTAATAACTTGCCCGGTTGAGCCTAGTTTGAAATCTATCCATGCGTCGGCCTCAAAACTGCGATCATGCCAGCGAACCCACCACCGCTTTTTGTTATACCAAAATACATCGCCAGTTAATCTAGGTGACCTATCGCTAGTAAATGAAATACGACTACCATTGAGCTCTAAACTTACTTTTCCAAACCACGGATCAGAGTAATTACCCAATCTCTCTCTAAGCGATTTATCACTACAGTTTTCTATGATACTAAGCTGTACATGCTTTTTCGGTTGTTTATTTTTCGCTAGACTAGATGAGTTATTTTTACTAGATTTAGAGCTCGATTTGGATTGGGAATTGGAATATTTTTCAATCCAGTCAGTTTTTACAACCGAAGACCTATCCACATATAAGTCGAAAAGCGATCGCACAATGGCACGTCGTCCAGCACTCGATTGTTGATTAGTTAACACCACAAACCCTAAATTGAGTTCGGGTAAGAGTACTATCTTAGACATTGAACCACCGAGCATGCCGGTATGGGATACTCGAGTAACCCCATGATAATCGCTAATTCTCCAGCCCAAACCATAAGAATGATAAGTCGAACCATCTTCCTCTTTCATTCGATTTGACAGCTTAAGTTTAGTTCGCGGCTTCCAAAGTTCTCGCTTTTGCGCTTGAGAAATTAACGACGAGCTTGAATCATCTGCCAATAACATGCTCACCCATTGAGATAAATCGTTAACAGAACATTTTATTCCGCCGGCCGCCGCCATAATACTAGTTTGATTATTGATCCTATTTTTTTCTAAGATCGTCAGTCGGCCATTCACGATGGCATGCGGAGCTACTGAATTATGGTTATGCTGCTTAGCGACTCCACCGGCAAAACAACGATTCATTTTAAGCGGTTTAAAAATGCGCTGTGCAACGAAATCTTCCCAACTCATTCCCGAAACAGCAGCCACCACTTCACCGGCAACAATATAAAGTAAGTTATCGTAAGCATATTTCTTGCGAAACTCGCTAACAGGTTTAAGGTAACGCAAATTGTTAACCACATCTTGTCGGGTAAACTTGGTTGGTTCTGGCCACAACATCAGATCACCCGCCCCAATCCTTAACCCACTTCGATGAGTTAATAGGTCAATAATATTAAATTGTTTGGTCACTTCCTCATCATACATTTTAAAGTTGGGCAGATAGGTGACGACCTTGTCATGCCAACTGAGTTTTCCTTGTTGTACAAGCAGCGCTAGCGAGGCTGAAGTAAACGCTTTACTATTTGACGCGATTTTAAACAGGGTATGCTCATCGACCAATTGTTCACTATCGATGCTGATGCTCCCATACCCTTGAGAATGCACAACTTGATGATTCTTGACCACCGCTATAGCAACACCCGGTATTTGAAACTCTTTGATAGCAGCTTCAGCGATACGCTTTATTTGCTGTTCGTTTAAATTAGTCGACTTGGCTTGCTGGTAGTCGATAGAAAGGAGGATGAGTAACAATACAAACTTAACAGCAAGCTGAATGAACCATTTAATTATCGTCATACTTAATCCCACAATCGCCTATTTTCTTTTTAGATAACATTAATTGAACGACTCAATCAACCTCAGTTGTTTATGATTCATTATTAACTAGTTTTTTAACCATTTGCTGCAATAATAATATATTACTCTTTTATATTCCATTGGAATATTTTATTATTAACTTTTCTAGCGACCTATTAGGTTAATCAATTTGCAGACCTTCTATTATAAAAATAACTCTCTTTCAATTGAGCAGGTTTCAATTGTTGACATAGCTAAGGCGATCGATACACCCTTCTACTGCTATTCCCAGACTCACGTAGAAAATGCCTACGACAGTTATTTAGACAATCTATCTTCCCTTGATGCTTCTATTTGTTACGCGGTCAAAGCAAATTCCAACCAAGCAATTATCAAGACCTTAGCAGATAAAGGATGCGGTGCCGATGTGGTTTCCGAGGGAGAGTTACAACGAGCGCTAGCCGCAGGTATACCTGCCGAAAAAATTGTTTTCTCGGGAGTCGCCAAGACAGAAAAGGAAATGGCCTATGCGTTATCCAAAGATATCTTTCAATTTAATATTGAATCAGAAAATGAACTACACCGTCTCAATCAAGTTGCTCTGCGGTTGAACACCAAAGCAAGAATTGCCTTTCGAATCAATCCAGATGTAGATGCTAAAACTCATGCGAAAATATCTACCGGCAAGTCTGAAAATAAATTTGGCATTCCCATTAGTAAAGCACTACACATATACAAAGAAGCCAACAAATTAGTTGGAATTGAAATTCAAGGCATCGATGTCCATATCGGCTCTCAACTCACCTGTTTAAAGCCATTTAGAGAAGCTTTTGCAAAAATAAAAGCCGTTGTGAATTCGCTTAATCAAACAGGCATTAAGATCAAAGTGATCGATGTGGGTGGTGGTCTTGGGGTTGAGTATCAGCAAGATAACGACAATATTAGTATTAGAGACTACTGTAAAATGCTCGAACAAGAGTTTGCGGATTGCGCCTGTAAAATAGTCTTGGAGCCCGGTCGTTCGATGGTGGCTAATTCGGGATTACTAGTTTCTAAAGTGATCTACAAAAAACAAGGTCAACAATCGATATTCTTAATCATCGATGCGGCGATGAATGATTTGTTAAGACCAAGCATGTACGATGCCCATCACGAGATTTTGCCGGTGAGACAATGCTCAGAAAGAGAAGTTTATGATGTAGTAGGCCCCGTCTGCGAAACCGGTGATACTTTTGCTCGCAACCGAGAAATGAGTATGGTGGAAGAAGATCAATTGGTAGCAATTGCAAGCGCTGGAGCTTATGGCGCGGTAATGTCCTCGACCTATAATAGTCGACTGCAAATCCCTGAAGTTTTAGTCAATCAAAATACGTTTCATATAATAAAACCCCGCGGCAGTTATCAATCAATGATTGAGTTAGATAGCCTCGCTCCTTGGCAATGACGAGTTAGATAGTATCGGAGCAAGTTTAGTTAAAAATACTAGGCTTCGACAAGCTCAGCCGGCTAGCATTGTTTTTCAATGTGTTCTCTGTGGTGAGGTCTTTTCATCTTTAAGTATTTCTCGAGCACGAAGCTTCTAGTCAGACTGAAGTCTGACCTACTGTGTTTCGACGGCGTCTCCATGAGAGAATACTTTCTCTGTGCTCTCCGTGCCTCCGTGGTGAAGTCATTTAATCTTTTATTCTTTTAATATCCCGCAAAGTATTGCCTTATCGATTTCGATAATAAAGACTGCATTTTCATACCAACTTTTGCTTCATCTGCCTCTGTCGCCCCATCGATTCCGACTTGCGCGCTAATAGTAAATTCCTTACCTCCTTGAAAGTGTGGCAAGCAAACATGTGCTAACAAAACATATTCTGCCGCACCCCGAGTTTCGCTGGGTCCCCAACCTATCTTTTGCCAAATTCGCCATTGGCCTTGTGTTAAGTCATCAAGATACTTTTTAGGATTTTGCTGATTCTCACCCGCTATAGTTTCCGCGATGGCATACGCCAAACCTTGTCCAATGCCTTTCATCATTCCACCAACTTTTTCATCGGATTGCGAGTGACCAAGACCGTAGAACAACATTTCTACATCGCTTAATGCTAGGTTTGGGAAATTCGTTACTTGGTCGCGATCGTGTAAAGCGATTCTTTTTAACCATTCCGCCATTGCCAGTGTTGTTTGCGGTTTATTCCCAGTCAGTCCACACTCTTCACAACGATAGCTTTGTGCTAACGGGTCTTGCTCCCCAGATTCAAAACCTTTTAGTTTAAGACCGGCTGGATGGCTGTTAGCAAACCACAAATTTGGTACCGGTCGATAAGGAGCCTCGCCATAGCCTCCTCGAATACGAACCTTTTGATTTGCCAGTTTTAACCATCCGTCCGAAAAATAATTCGTCAGTTTTTGCCGGCCAACTAAATTAATAAAATAGGTCGCAATAGCATTGGAACTGGCTTTTGACTGGCCAAAGTCAGAATAACTATGAATGGAGGTCACTAGATCTGAGAAAGGAACGGAACCAGCCTTAGTCAGCCCTTTCAAACCTGAGCTTCGTGCCTTTGCCATTGCAGCCGTAATCGCCATTACTTTAGAAGAGCTCCAAGGCTCAAATAAGTCATCTTGAGTTCCGTTGGATAGATACTTGTAAACATATTGGTTGTTTTGTTTTTTAATATCAATTACCTGTATTTTTCCTTCGGATGGCTGCGCGGAAAAATATTCCCAGTCGTGAGCGATTCGTTCTTCCCAGCCATATTTTGAATAATCAACTTGCGCGGATGACATGTAATTTTCTGTGGCGGCTGTGGTCTGAGATAACGGGCAGCTAATTGATTTATCGGATAAGTCACTGGGGAGCAATGCCTCTCCAGACATTAACGCCTTCGCATGCTTTTCATTGATTAATGGGCTTTGTTGTTTCTTAGAAATATCGAAACAGGCTTGGATTAAAGCTAACAAGATAACAGTTGTAACTGCTTGAACTAAACGGGTCATCACCACTCGCCTTTTTATGCGGTAAAAAAAAGCCCCTGGCGGGGCAAACCAAACATAACACTCTTGCGGTTTTAAGAAACTCTATTAAAGCGGAAATTATTTCTTCAATAGAGTTGTGTTTGTCAAAGTTAACCTTTGACTGAAAACTTGAGTAAAAAATACTGGGCTTATAAATCCGCGCAAGTTTGGTTAGAACTTCCGCGGAGATTTATTACTTAAAATTCCAGATTTAAAGAAAGTTGGAATCTTCGTGGTGCGTATTGAGCACGTGGTTCGCCAAATGTCGGACTAGTAAAATAAGGATTAAGACTATAACCAGTTTGATTATCAAAAACGTTAAATAAATCAGCCCTGAACTGCAAAGTGTATTTCTCCGACAATTCGAAATCTTGAGTATAGTTTAAATCCAACTGCCAATGACTTGGCCCTCTGCGGCTACCAGCCGTTTCAGCATACCTGATAGTAGAACTCGTTGGAGAACCATAAGGTGTACCATCCCAAGCTTCCCATACGTCACCCGATTGATAGACTAAGTAAGCCCCGATATTGGCTTCCCAATCAGTCGTATAGTAACCGAACGCTTTAAATACATGAGGCTTGTCACCATACAACTTACCTTCTTTACCATCCCAGATTTGACGACCTCTACCATCAGCCAAGTTCGATGAACCAATAAACAAATTACCGTCATTATTCCCACTGATATTATCTTGATCGAAGTTACCATAATAGTGACTCCAAACATAAGATGCATTCAAATAAGTTCTTTCCCCTTTCCATTCCGCTTCTATACTGAACTCATTGTAAGATGTGTAGGCGTCATCGAGCTCAGCAATAACATAACTAGAACCGCCCACTTCATCTCTATAAGATTGAAGCTCTGGAATGTACAGCCCAGCGTCACGCAAGTGCTCAGGCACTCCTCCAAATGGACCGTAGGTACCATATCCTCTTGAACCATTCCAAGTGTCTTCCCACATATGTGAGCCTTCTCTTCGGCGCAAGTGAGTGCGAATAAATAACTCGTCTGAAACGGCCTTAGTTATGCCGATAGTTAACTCGTCAATTCTTCTTGGTTTAATCCCTTTTTGGAAAAACTTACCAGAGGAACCCGCTCTAGGCTCAGACTCGATAAAATTTCCATTTTCGTCGAAGTCAATGTCTAATTCAGCTCTTGTGTTTCGTGCCCATGATGCTGCTCTTGCTAGTGAGCTTGCTTCAGGATTATAACTAGCAAAATTGGCGAATACAGTGTCTTGCTTATCGTATACCCAAGTAACTCCCAATCGCGGCTGGATCATGTCTTTCCAATTGATGGAGTACATTTTATATTTATGACCCGGTGCCAACTCAAATCCAGATACATTATCTGAGTTTCTTTTAAGCCCTTGACCATAGAGTACATCATGGCTTATTAACACCCCCAAATTATATATAAAGTCTCCATGCTCAATAGTGTCATTAAATTCGAAATTATAGGACTCAGTACCCGAACTAATGCCAGGAACTGTTGCTCCACTACCGTCGGAAACGCTCATTTGCTGAGTACGCGTTCTATAATATATAGGCGTTCCATCACTAGCATCTTCAGCGCCTCCGATGTATTCGATATTTCCCCACCCATTAGAAAGCCTGCTTAATAGCTCTTCTCCTTCTTTCCAACTAAAACCAAAGTGTAATCTGTGAGTCGAATTTCCAAAGTCGATCTCATTATCGTAAGCAATCTCGAAGCTATCTCTATAAAATCTTTGATCATTGATTGTCGATGCTACTCCTACATCTCCACCACCTGTAGCGATCCCATTTTCATCGAGATATCCGTACCTATCAATCAACACTTGTGCCTGTACATTATCGTAATTTGGAACGTCTGTAATTATTGTGGGTACAAAGAGGTGACCAATTTGCTCAAGATTATTAATATCTAAACCCGAAGTAGTCGAGGGAATTACATTAGGAATTAAATTATCTGGATTACCGAATGTTTCGAACTCAAAACTACTGTATTGAAAACTTACTGAACTGTAATCATTAATGATGTAAGAACCATCAAAAGTCAAAATTTCTTGCTTAGCATCATCACTTTCGGAAGTGCTGTCAGAAGAAAACGGACCAATAGATTGCCCTCTGCCTTCTCGATCAGATACTCGATAGCTAAAATTTAAAAGTAGATCATCTAGTGGTGCATAAGTAAATTTAGCAAAGTACTCATCTCTGATGCTTTCATAGTCTTTTACTTCTCCATATGCAGTGGCTTTATTCTCTCTATGCACTTCAGGTCGGTAATATGAAGAATAGAAAAAAAGCTTATCTTGAATGATCGGCCCGCCAAGACTTGCTTTAATCCAACTTTTATCTAAAGTGTACTTAGTACCATCAGCATCGTCTCTATCTGCAACAAAATTCTTATTTTGCAATTTGTATTCTAAATTCCCATGAAACTCATTGGTTCCAGACTTAGAAATAGTATTGATCGCAAATCCGCCAGAGCGGTTAAATCCAATTGCTTTTGCTCCACCTTTATCGATTGAAACGTTAGCAATGTCATGAGTTGATGGCTCGGCGGAAAGATTACCAAACATTGGCAACGAAACGTCAACACCGTCAAATCCATATTTATTATCTCTACCAGAACCACCAGCATTGGGTCCTAAGGTTCCCAGTTCAGAGTAAGCTACTCCAGGAATTAACTTAAGCATGTCGCGATAGTTTTGCCCAACAGGGACACCCTTTATTACATCTTCTCCGAGAGAGGTTGAGAGTGAAGAATCTCCTTCTCTAATAATAGCGCTACCCGTTATCACAAGTAAATTGGAATCCGACACTGCATCAGCATCTAGCGCAAAACTTACATTGGCCGTTTGATCGAGCAATACCTGCACACTGAAAGTCTTAACAGCACCATCGGCAGATTTAAAAGTAAGCTCATAATCACCAGGCAGAAGCAATGGCAAGTCATATGTTCCGTCAGGTTTTACAACGGCTGTTCTCGGCTGTGGCATCACACTACTGGTAGCAGTTACGGTCATCCCAGAAACCGCTCCAGCTTCTGCTGTTACTTTACCTTTAATTGCCCCGGTTTGAGCCGCCATCGCCGGTGTACACATAAACATACCGGTTAATAATGCCACCGAAAGTGACTTTATGGGTTTAGATAACGCTTTGTGTGTTGCTTTTGAAAGCAAACTTCGCTCAAATTTGAGATTTTTCATTTTTCGGTCCCCTGTGATTTTTTAGGCATTTTGGTTTCAAAAATTGTATTTGTTACTTCCTAAGGTCCAAGATTGAGAAGTTAGCCTGATTGGCTGACTCAATTTATTATTTCTTTTCCTGAGTTTAATTGGTGAAGAATTTATGCTCCCATTCCAATATGGAATAAAATAACACTTTAAAAGCATTTGTAAATAATTTATTATTCCTTTCAGCAAAAAAATGACTATTTTTAGTGAAATTAAGGATTTTTTGTCTGAATTAGCTCAATATAGTCAATCGACATGCGTGATTATTATTACTCGTAATAATAACTAGTAAATAATGCCCTATCTATTATTTCCAATCAATGGAAGGTAGAACTAAAGAACTATGAACGTTAGAACTCAAATAATTAAGTCCTTCTGCATGACTTTTTTTATCGCAGCAGTGGGCTCTATAGGGACACAAGCGATTGCTGGGAATACCAAGCATCGAATTAATAATGTTGAAGGGATTAATGAAGAGATGCTCTCTCCTGAATTTTGGCAAGCTAAACTAGCAGATCCCGAATCGGAAGTGCTTTCGGCAAATCAAATTAATAAGCTAAATAAAGACCTATTAAACAAGAATTCGCACATGATTGATCATGAGAGCTTAGCCGACTCAATTAACCATGAGCAATTAAGTGCTCTTATCAAATCAATCAGTCAACCTGCGACCAGCGCGCGGTTCTTTGCCGATAAGCGTTTAGTATCAAACGACGACTATTCACGTTTTGAGGACAATTTAAACCTAAAGGCAATTAAATCAAGCCAACCAATCCAATATGGTTTAGTTGTAAAACGCACGGATCTTAGAACTTACCCAACCCACAGCAAGATTTTTAGCACTGCCGACGATATCAACCTAGATCGATTTCAAGAAACCGCTTTATTTCCAGCACAGGTCGTTGCTATTTACCATCAAAGTAAAGATCGTCAATGGTACTTCGTCTCCTCATACAACTACAGCGCCTGGGTAGCGAAAAAAGATGTCGCAATTGGTAAGAAAACCGATGTTTTAGATTATTACCATGCCCAACCCTATTTGGTTATAACCGGTGACAAAGTTTTCACATCCAGTAATCCCTACAACCCAAAAATATCCCAGCAACAACTCGAAATGGGAATACGACTCCCGCTTGTAGAAGAAAAACACAAACCAGTATTGCTGGATGGTCAAAATACTTTTGCTAGTCACGTTGTCAAATATCCAACCAGAAGTGAAGATGGCGAACTGGTCATTCAGCCGGCATTAATCGCAAAATCTCAAGATATTAGCATTGGCTACCTCCCCCTTAATCGTTCGAAAGTTATTCGACAAGCGTTTAAATTTCTTGGCGAAAGATATGGCTGGGGACATTCATTTAACGCCAGAGATTGCACTGGTTTTGTAGGTGAGATTTATAAAAGTTTTGGGATATTAATGCCGCGAAACTCCGGTCAGCAAGGTATCAGTCAGCAGGGCGAAAACATTCGGTTTAGTTCAGCGACTAGCAACCAAGAAAAACTTAAAATGATTAAGCAGCTATCCACTGGAGATTTAATCTATTTGCCTGGACATGTGATGATGTATTTAGGTCAAGTAAATAACCAACCTTATGTTATTCACGACGTTGCAGGATACAGCTATTATGACGAACAAGGTGTTTATCAAAAAAGCCTGCTTAATGGCGTATCTGTGACACCACTGATTCCTTTGCAGCTAAATCAAGAAACTAGCTACATCGACCGTATCTATAATTTAAAAAAAATAAAGTGATGGAAAACCCTTTATGAAAATAACTGATATTAAATTCGCAATGCTCAAAGTACCGCTGAAAACGCCATTCAAAACGGCACTGCGAACAGTCAATCATATTGACGATGTAGTAGTCATTGTAGAAACCGATACAGGCAATATCGGATATGGCGAGGCTCCAGCGACTGCAGCGATTACCGGCGATACTCATGGTTCTATCATTGAAGCAATCAACGTCGTGATCAAACCCGCGATTGTCGGCAAAGATATCAGTAATCTAAACGAAATAACTCATATTATTCAATCCTCTATCGTTAAAAACTATAGCGCAAAGGCCGCCATAGAAATAGCTATTTACGATCTATTTGCCCAGCTATACAACGCACCTCTATATAAAATTCTGGGTGGCGGCGAACCTTCCTTAGCCACCGATGTTACCATCAGTATCGATTACATTGACAAGATGGTAGAAGACTCGAAAAAAGCAGTCGCGCTAGGTTTTGAAACATTGAAAATCAAAGTCGGTAAAGATATCGGCTTAGATATAGAAAGGATGAAAGCCATTTACGCCGCAGTCAAAGATAGTGCACTTTTAAGATTAGATGCCAATCAAGGCTGGACTGCTAAAGAAGCGGTTTACGCGATTAGAAATTTAGAAGATTCGGGAGTCAAATTAGAGTTGGTAGAACAACCCGTTAAAGCGGATGATCTCGATGGCATGAAGTATATTACCGAGCGAGTACATTCGCCTATCATGGCTGACGAAAGTACCTTTGGTCCAAAAGAAGTGATCGAGCTCATCAAAATGCGCGCGGCTGATATCATTAATATTAAATTGATGAAAACTGGGGGGATTTCAAACGCGATCAAAATTGCCGATATTGCTGCAACTTACGATGTAGAATGTATGATTGGTTGTATGCTCGAATCGAGTATTAGCGTTGCAGCCGCAGTCCATTTTGCGGTCTCTAAATCAAATGTAATCCGTAAAATAGACTTGGATGGACCGTCTTTGTGTCAATATGATCCTGTTGTAAGTGGTGTGAATTTTAACAATGCAGAGATAACTATTGGTGATGCACCAGGGTTAGGGATAAAGAGTATTAAAGGTCTAAAAATGCTCGATGTCTAATCGAGCTTTCTATATTCAAAATTCATAAGACTTTGTTTTAAATCTCTAGAGCGTGGTTATAGTTAAATAGTTAACTACTTTTCTGATTCACCGTCGATCTCACCTTCATTCACCGACATTGCTAGCAGAATATCGACTATATGCTGCTGCGCTGCCCGTTTGGCAAAATCATGTTTCGCACTATTTTCTTGGGCCGAGATTGTCGATAAAGTAATGTCAGATAAATGATTGGCAGTATTGGCTGAATAGCGACCGATATGAATAATTTTGACTTGTCGTTCTCGCATTTCGGAGATCAACACTGGGCTTATTTTAAGCTCTTCAATTGCTGAAAGTAAAATTAGCAAATCACCTTTAACTAATCGGCTTAAAAACTGCTTTTGATACGCGGAGTCGTTCAAAGCAAATGCTAGCTTGTTACTATTGAGTAGCCGAATAGCTAAATGCTCAGCGACAAATCGCGATACCCCAACTCCAAAGATTTGGATTTTTTCAGCCTGCTTAATAGCTTCAATGGCGGCCTTAAATGCGGACTCTTTATTTAGCTCAATTGTCGCTGATATCGCGTCTAGTTTACTCTTAAGTAATTTATCAGAAACATCATTTAGATTTGAGTCAGAGAACTTCTTACTGCCTTCTACACCATTGCTAGACGAGCTTCGAGCAACCGCTTCATTAATGGCGAGCTTTATATCTGGGTAGCCTTTATAGCCAAGCTTTTGGCAGAACTTTACAACACTTGACTGACTAACCCCTACAGCACGAGCAAGTTGTTGAGATGAGTAATCTCTAAGTAACGCTGCATTTGACAGTATATAGTCAGCTAGCTTCTTTTCATTAGCCGACATTTCGTCTCGTATAGAGCGAATTTTTAACAAACAACTCATTTTTTGAAATAACGCATGAAGTGTCGCACCGTTACATAACCATTTGACTGCGAAAGGATATCAACACATGATAACTCATTTAGAATAAATTATTCAAACCAACAGAGCCGTTTGTTGAGTATTATTGACTATATCTGAGCACGTTAGGATGATCTGGGTACAACAAATATCGGCTTCTGAGCTTTTGGAATTCAGATAAATCGGCTTTCCAGGACTTTCTTATTCGTACTTCATTCCAGTTGCTTTCGACTTGTTGCCTAAACTCAGATTGACCCGCTAATTTGTCCAAGAAACTAGCTCGGGTAATAAAAGGTTTTCCTTGTTTAGCAAACTTGTCTTTCCACTCAAGAAAATAACTGAGAGTTAACCCTTTATTAAGATCAGTCGACAATCGCTGGCCAAAGAGTGCAGCGCCCGAATGATTTAATTTGCTCCAACTCCCGCTAATGCTACGCGCTTTAAACTCAAATTCCCCCATAGAACTATCTGGGTAACCAAGTACTTGAAATGGAAAGTCAGTTCCTCTGCCAACACTCACGTCTGTTGCCTCAAAAAAGCCAAGGGATGGATAAAGACGAATAGCTTGATCATTCGATAAATTGGGAGAAGGTTGAATAGGCAAAGAGTATTTTTTGCTGTGAGCATAGTCTTCGACTTTAACGATCTCCAACTGACATTGCTTACCATCATCTAACCAGCCTTCTCCATTGATCATCAACGCTAGTTCGGCAACAGTTAGCCCATGAACCATAGGAATTGGGTGCATACCAACAAAACTTTGGTAGTTTAAATCCAATACGGGCCCGTCAATGTAGTCTCCGTTTGGGTTTGGTCTGTCGAGAATTAATAGAGGGACATTATTATCCGCGCATGCCTGCATGACATAATGCATAGTACTAATATAGGTGTAGTATCGGACACCAACATCTTGAATATCAAATATCAACAAATCAACACCATTTAAGTGTTGTCGAGAAGGTTTTTTATGCTTGCCATACAATGAAACGATAGGAAGGTTTGTCTTGATATCTTTATTATTGGCGACCACTTCGCCTGCCCCTTTATTACCTCTGAAGCCGTGTTCGGGTGCAAAAATAACAGTGACTGTATGCTTTCGAGCAATTAAAAAATCAACTAAGTGTTGGTCATTAACCATCGAAGTTTGATTAACAACAAGTCCGAGTCTCTTATTGTTAATAATTGATTCATACTTTTGATAACGTTCTGCCGCTACAGTCATGCTAAAAGCTTCTTTAGTTTGCGCGTCAGTAGCAAAGAAAATAAAAATTACCAACATGAAACAAGCAACGCTTCTTAGTGCAAAATAGTTTACAACACAACCAGCTATATGGGGTTTCTGAAACATTGGCTACTGCTCTTTGCTAGCCAAAGTTATTCGAAGCGAACCTTCTGCTTGTTGCAAGCGATTATCACCATCAATAGCATCAATATCGGCAAGGATCATTAAGATCGCAAGTTTCACTCTCATATCCGCCTGTTTCAGAGTCAACTCCGCTGTATTCTCATCGACACCGGTCACTTGCATGACCATTCTCACACCTCGTGCATATAGTTTTTCGTTGGTTGCTTTTACGTCAACCATTAAGTTTTTGTATACTTTACCGAGTTTAATCATGGAGGCGGTCGACAACATGTTTAGGATTAGTTTTTGAACTGTTCCAGACTTCATTCTGGTTGAACCGGCAATAGGCTCAGGTCCTATTTCTGGCAATAATGAAACGCTTGCAAGCTTGGCTATTTCTGCATTTTGATTGCTACTGATGGCAATTGTAGTCGCCCCTAATTGATTGGCATAAGACATCGCACCAACCACATAAGGTGTGCGACCACTAGCCGCTATACCCACTAAAATATCTTTGTTTGAAAAATCAATTTCTTCCAGATCAAACTGGCCTAATAGAGGGTCATCTTCACTACCCTCTTTCGCTTTGAACATCGCGGATTTTCCACCAGCCAACAATCCAACGACTAACCCATCAGGTACACTAAAAGTAGGAACACATTCAACAGCATCTAATACTCCGAGTCGCCCACTGGTTCCTGCTCCAATATAGACCAATCTTCCGCCATTCTTAATCGAACTTGCAATCAGTTCTACCGCCGCTGATATTTTTTCTAGAATATGTGAAACAGCTTTAGGCACCAGTTGGTCTTGCTGGTTGAGTCTGGTTACAAGTTCAAGTGTTGAAAGCTGATCTAAATCCAGCGTATCAGGATTCTGCGATTCTGAAACTAAGTTTGATAAAGTTGTTATTAATTCAGTTCTTGACATGAAACTTCTCTTTCGCGATAACTTATGAAAATCTTTGCTAGCTAAGCTAAAGCTAAAGCTCTATTAAATTACGAGTTATTAGCCTAGCAGTTTTGTTCTATATATTTTTGCTTTAAGATTTGCTCGCCTAAATAAAGCGCACCATCTACCGCATGACCTTTTGGTTCTATAAGCCGTTGTTGGAGCTTTTCGGATAAATGCAATTTGATTTGATTTGAAAGTCCACCAATGATGGCTACGGGCAAATGTTGATCGTTACTGAAACTATCTACTAGCTCTTCAATATCTTTAGCGGCAGCGTGAATGGTTTCTTTTGCGATTTTACTGCGCATGTAACCGGCAAACGCGACTGGTGCCAATTTAGCATAGTCGCTTGCCGAAGCAGCTTTTAACCAATCCAAAATAGATTGCCTTTGATCACCGATTAAATTAATAACTTCATTAATAATAGGGTCAAACTCTGAGTTATCTTTATCAAACTCAACTAATACTCGAGTGACTATTTGGCGACCTATTTCCGCCCCGCTTCCTAGGTCACCCGCAATAAATCCCCAACCACCAATCATGGTTTCTTTGCCATTTTCGTCTAGTTTCATTGCGACACTGCCTGTTCCGACCGCAACGACGATAATTGGAGCACCTTTCCCGGCACCGTATAATGATGTTTGTGCATCAGTGGTAATCAGTTTACCTAGGAATTCACTGGATAAGTAGGAAGATAGTGTTTCAACATTATTTTCACAACCGGCACCTGCAGCGCCACAAACTAATACGCAGTCTGATAAAACCACATCCGCTTTGGCAACTAGCTGTTCCACTAATTTATTAATGGTTAAACAAGCTCGTGATAAGTCATGCGAAAGCGAAGCACCTCCGGCATTTAGCTCGAAAGTCTGCAGAGTTTCAGTATTCTTAATCACTGCTTTTGTCTTACTTCCGCCTGCATCAATAGCAATAATATGAGGGCACATTTTATCGTTCCTTTAATTCACGACTATGGTTTTGTTCTTCTAATAATGGAGATCCGCAATAACAAACTATAAATGAAAGTAAGCTAGCAATGCAGAGTTGATAAGGGAATGCCAGATCAAATTTTAACCAACTAATATTAAGTGTATCTTGAATGTAGCTTTGAAATAATAATGTTGTCACAAACCCGACAATTAACGCCAGTAGGACGCTGTTGGCATTCCCTCTCTTAGTAAAAAGAGCATTAAAGTAGACTCCGAGAAGCCCACTGTAAGAAAACACCATCACGCTCAGTGCGAAAGCTAACAGCGGAGTGTCTGTATAACGTTGCCAATAAAAGCTAAGGATTGCCATTGCTGCTAAACTAATCGCAGCAATCAACATTCCCACTCGACCAGCAAAAACAAAGTGCACTTCTTCCCTTACTTTATTCATCGACATAAGCCACGGACGATAGAAATCTTGAATTATAACTGAAGACATCGAATTTAATCCTGAGTTAAGTGTTGATAATGCAGCAGCAACGATGCCGACCGTTACTAATCCTCTTAAGCCCGACGGCATTTCATTTAACACGAATGTCATAAAAATGGTTATTTTCTCACCATCAAAAGTTTGAACTAATTCACCTGCTTGTTGCATTCCCATAAGTTCTGGACGGTGATAAAACACATAAAGTAACAAGCCGATGGAAACAAAAATAAAAACGACAGGAAGTACTAAAACCACTGACCATAACATTGCTCTTGCGCTTTCCTTAGAATTCTTACAAGTGAGTACTCTCTGAGTCATATCTTGATCCATTCCAAAGGAGGCGATACCAAGCAATACGAAACCACTAATTGCAGCCCAAACTGTAAAAACGCCTGACGACGAAAAATCTAAACTGAAATCAAGCAAAGTAAATTTCGATTGTCCTCCGCCAATGGGATTCTCTAGTGCCATATAAACTTCGGAGAGTTCACCTGGAACAAGCGAGATTAAATAGATAACCACAGATAACGCCGCACCGACGTATACCGCACATTGAATCGCATCACTATATATCACCGAGCGAATGCCACCAACAAAAGAATATATCAAACCGACCGATGTAAGAATTAGAATCGAAGAAACCACATTTTGTGGCTCGATGTTTCCAAACAGAATCATTGCCACCGCGATTGCTGCCATGTAGAGTCGCGCTCCGCTGGCGAAGACACGCCCAAACAAATACATGAGTCCAGCTTGCTTTTTAGCACGTTCGCCAAAACGAATTTCTAAAAGCTCATAGACTGTAGTCACTTTATGTTGATAAAATTTCGGGATCATTATTTTCGCAACAAAAATTGCCGCAATAACGGTTCCGATGTTAGTCGCTAGATAACTTAAATTTGAACGATAGCCTTGATCGGGGCCACCCAAAAATGTCGCTGCAGACTGAGCTGTGGCCAGTACAGAAATTGCCACCAGCCACATTGGCATTTGATTACCACCTAGAAAAAAGTCATTCGTAGAATCAACCTTTCGAAGACTAAAATACCAACCTGTCAGGGCAATAATTAGGAAATAACTGAAAAATACTACCCAATCAATAATTGAAAGCTCTGCATCCATTTATTTTTCTCTTCTATTCAGTCAAAGGACTGGGACACTCAGTTAAATCCCTAACACAGAGGCGCTGTTCATTGTCTAATCTAACCGGTAGTATTCCTCGAATTGGATTAACGCCGAGCAAAGAAGCAACCACAGCGTTATAAGTGATCCCTTCTAGTTGTCCAGAAACATTATCTTTATAAATGCTAGCATCATAAGCTGTAAGAACTGAATCAGATAAGGGAATAAATCGACGCATCTCGTAAGGAGACTGCATACCGGCAACATAGATTGGCAGGTTGGCTCGGTTCACAATTGCCAGCATTTCTTCTAGCGCGAGTTGACGAGCGTGCTCTAGTTTTTTCTGTTCAACTGGAGAAAGATTAATATCATCTAATTCTCCTTTCACCACCGCGGACTCTCTTCTTTCACTATAAAACAAAAGTAGCGCGTCGGCTTTGGAGATTTCTGATTCAAATTGCTGTTGTTGGTATTCTGACAGCAAAATAAATGTTGGTATAAGTTTGGATTGATTTGCTCTCGGCCAATAGTTATTGAGAGCTTTTGATATGACTGTTTGCTGCTCTGAATCTTGGACTATTATTAAGAGACGACTGCCTAGTCTTTCGGTTAATGGAAACTGGTCAGGTTGACCTTTTAAAAGCGTAATAGAATCGTAGGCTAATTGTTTTTGCCGGGCTCTATGTGACTCATTAGCTAACACATATTGCGCAGCCATTTTACGTTGATCGATTGGCTTATTATTGATTGCCAATTGGCTTTTATTAGTTAGTTGAAATTCCGATTTCAGATTTCCAATTCTTGCTAAGGAATCTTGCATACTCTGCTCAAAACCATTCATGTTAGACATCTTGCTAGTGACTTTTCTAACAAAATGCTTAAATCGATTTACATCATTGGGATATCTGATTTTGAAGGGCATTAACGCGATATCTGCTCCGGCAATGAGAGACAGAGCTGTAGCTTCTTCTAATTCAAAATGTTGACTGATCCCAGCCATATTAAGCGCATCGGTAATAACAACCCCGTTAAAACTAAATTCTTGCTTTAGAATTTCATTGAGGATGGTTTTCGATAACGTCGCTGGAACAACAATTGACTCGCCAGTTTTAGTTTTGATTTTAGTATCATCTAACGACGGGAATTGAATATGAGCCGTCATTATCATACCCGGTTTAGATTTTTCAATTGCATGCTTGTAGGGTAATAGATCTGTTTTATAAATCGTCGACTTGTCGTATGTGACACTGGGTAATCCAGTATGGCTATCAACATTGGTATTTCCGTGCCCAGGGAAATGTTTAAGAGTCGCAATTACTCGTTGTTGCTGAAACGCATCTAACATTGCAAGCCCAAGGTCTGCGACGACTTGAGGATCTTCTCCAAATGATCGCACGTTAATTACTGGATTTTCAGGGTTATTATTAACATCAACATCAGGCGAGAAATTTAAGTTAATCCCTAGGGCATTCAGCTCCTTACCAATTATTCGACCAACTTCAGTCGCGTAATAGGTTCCTTTGGCGGGATAAGTCGCTCCTATGGCCATATTTCCACTAAAAGCAGTGGAGTCACTCCGATTTAGTCTAACGACCCGGCCACCTTCTTGGTCGATACCGATAAACATACCTTCACGATTTATTGAATTAGTAGCAGCGTTTTGCAAGTCATTGGTTAATTGAATCACTTGCTGGTTTGACTCGATATTTTCAGCGAATAAAACAACTCCAGCCACCGAAGTTTGTTCTATCAAACGCACTAACTCTGTAGGTAAGTGAGTAACCGGTTGCAAGCAGTTCTCACCTTCTATTGGTCGCTCGCAGAAGTAGCGAATGCTGACCATTAGCCGCTGAGCCACCTGCAACTCTTGCTCAGTTAATTGGATATCAGGCAATTCAGAATGTTGTGTAAGTGAAGTGTTAATTGGCATAGGGGTACAACTCATTAACAAAAAAGTTATCAGAATACCTACAAATGAAAAAGAATAATTCTGGTTTGATAGCATAACAAACAGCATGTCACATAACGAATGTAGAGGATACTACTACAAGAAGAATAAATAATCAGTGATTTTATTGCGTTTTGTACTAATTTATTCCTAAAGCGCATAGAGGCTTTTTGAAGAGTACCAATATGAGAACATCATATTAGTAAGTCGCGCTAAAAGAAAGGCTTAGGATTCGACAATCCTATAGAAGGGGCTGTCGGAAGGTTAAACCGCCAATCTCTCTACTTTAGCCCCTAAACTGTGAAGTTTTTGTTCTATCCCATCATATCCTCGATCAATATGATAAATTCGATCAATTAAAGTGTTACCTTCTGCGACTAATCCTGCAAGTACTAGGCTAGCCGAAGCTCGTAAGTCGGTGGCCATCACGCTCGCACTTTTTAGCTGGCTGACTCCTTTACAAATAGCAGTATTACCGTCAATAGAAATATCGGCGCCCATACGTAGCATTTCGTTCACGTGCATAAATCGATTTTCAAAGATTTTCTCGATTATGAATCCGGTGCCCTCAGCAACGATATTAAGCGCTGTGAATTGGGCCTGCATATCAGTTGGGAACCCCGGAAATGGTGCAGTCTTTATGTTAACGGCTTTTGCACGCTTTCCATGCATATCCAACTCTATCCAATCTGGTCCAGTATTGATATCAGCTCCTGCCTCACGTAGTTTGGCTACCACCGCCTCGAGTAATGATGGGTCGGTGTCAGTCACTCTCACTTTACCGCTGGTTATAGCGCCGGCTACTAAATAAGTACCCGTCTCAATTCTATCTGGTTGCACTCGATGTTTGGCTCCCGACAGTTTATCAACGCCATGGACGGTGATTACATCACTACCTGCACCTTCTATTTTTGCTCCCATGGAAATTAAGCATTTAGCTAAATCGACAACTTCTGGTTCTCGAGCTGCATTTTCAATACGAGTCGTGCCTTTTGCCAAGGTCGCCGCCATCAAAATATTTTCGGTCGCCCCAACGCTGACCATATCCATACAGATCGTTGCTCCTACTAATCCACTAGGTGCTCGCGCTTTGACATAGCCATCGAGCACTTCGATTTCAGCACCCAGAGCCCGCATACCATTTATATGAAGATCAACTGGGCGAGAACCTATGGCGCATCCTCCAGGTAAAGAAACGTCAGCCTTACCTAATCTCGCCAATAGAGGACCAAGTACTAAGATTGAAGCTCTCATCGTTTTAACTAAGTCATAATGTGCTTGAAAACTCGCCAACATCGACGCATCGACTTTGTATTCGTTCTCATCTAATGATTCGACTCCAGCCCCAAGACAATTGAGAAGATCAAAAGAAGTTGATACATCATTAAGTTGAGGGACATTAGATAAATGACTGGTGCCCTCTGCCAACAAAGTTGCCATGATTACCGGCAATGCTGCATTTTTTGCACCTGAAATTTTGACGCTACCATTTAGCTTATGTCCGCCGGAAATTTGAAACTTTTCCATGAGGTCTCCCATTCAAAGAGTGTTGTATAAGGCTATTTACAAGCTGCTCACCCTGTCTAATGGGTGAGTCAAATCAAGATGAGCGCACTCTAACACTTATTGAACAGGCAAAGAACAACCAAGCAAGCAAAATGCTAGATTGACCTCATTTCCGGCATAATTTGGACACATTTACAGACAATATAAAAGGCGGGATCTATCGCTAACTAACTCCCTAATGTTAAGTTCCTTAGGACATCCAGCGCTTCAGATGAGTTTTTAGCGTTGGCAATTGTTCCGGACCAAAAATTTCAATACTGAGTTCTTTGGCTCGACGTCTTTCGGCGGAACTGATTGGAAAAAAAGTAACCAATGCGGCTTTAGCTTTAAATCCTCCGAGTCGCTCAGCCAACGAATCCAACTTGTAAAGTACTTGATTTCCTTCGCCTCGATTATACTGTTTTGTTTTACATTCTATGACAAACAAATTGTTGTTCACTAACGCAACAACATCGAGTTCGTTCAAAACAGTTTGCGAACCAACAGAACGCTTAATTTCCAAGCTGTAACCTAAGTCCTGGATTTCTGGGAGCTGCTTAGTTAACTCTAGTACCAGTGAATATGTAACTTGTTCTAGCCAGCCACCAGAGCAAAAAAACAGCGTTTGTTGATCACTGAAATACACGTTTTTGCCCTTAACTTTAATCAGCTCTTGTCGATGCAACTCGTCTAATAGCCATTGCAAAGCGTTATCGTCAAGCATGGGTTTGTCCATCTGTGCTATCAGTTTTGGGCCTCTAGCGACTATTGCTAAATAGTTTAACTTGGCAAGCCCTTTGGTCAGCTGCTTTGCTTTTTCTAACCAACTAACCCCTAAATTCCTAACAGTGGATGAGTCACCGCTCAAACTCTTTTGTGATACTAGAGTACAACCATTAAGAACAAAAAACTCATGCAGTTTTATGGTATCTGTAATTTCGATGGATTCTCGGCCCTCAGGGTAGAGCCAACAAACCTTATCCAATGTAGGCTCGACAATGTAAATAGGTAGTTGATAACTACGTACCACCTCATATGCTGAGAGAACTTGTTGCCGACTTCCGTTACTAGCATTTAGCCATATCTGGTTGGGCACTTTGCGAGATTTTGCGTGTTTAGATTCCGATTCAATTAACTGCATGAAGCTTAACTTAAGCTGCTCTGTAGTCGCTCGCTCCGGTAGTAGCCAACAATCGACACTAACGCCTCTTGTCTTAGCCACTTTCTTTAAGGACCGCATCGATGACCTGTGCGGTTCAGTAAAACAAATAATCAGCTTTTGGCTTGGAATAGCCGTATCCGCTAACGGTGTTAAATTTGCGCTAGGGTCATCGCCCAGCAAGCATATATGTGTCACCGTTTGTTGATCTAGTGCCATTTTATCCCTTTTACTTTTCAGTTCTATCGTCGATTTAGAGAATTACGCTTAGCAATCCCTAGTTTCAATCTTAATATCTATACTAAAGTTAAACAATTACAACAGAAGTCACACTTAAGACCTTGTATTTGTTGATTAAATCAATAATCAGGCCTATCATTAAGTTTATATTCACATAAATATGCCAAACTATCATTAAATTGATAGACAGAGATCAACTATTGCTAATAACAAAGCTTGGTCTCACAAAACAGTTTAAGCCACATAAAGTATCTGCGCTGCGATTTACTGCCGAAAAGAGCATAACTCGACGGTAAGCCTAATTGCCATATGTGAAGACTAAACTGCCGTATTTAGCAACATGGCCAGGTCTATGCTGCTGAGGAGCAAACATTGAAATATAAAACAAAATTAATAACTTTCGCATTTAGTTTCATCATTATAATGGTGAGCGCAACCATTCCAACTAACACGTCGCGGGCTGTTGAGATTGAAACCGATCATGTTTTAGTTACTCCTTATGAAGGCTCTACCTTACGTAGAAAAAATGTCCTAGAATTTGACCAATACAAAGCGTTTATGGGTATTGATGAATCCACCGAAGAACCCACAGGTCTAGATCTAGAGGGAAAGGTCACTAAGCTGTATTACTCCCAACCAAAAGATCGTTCAATTTATGAAATTTTTGAAAACTACAAACAAGCGCTTACTGCTGGAGGCGCTAATATTCTTTACCAATGTGACCAAAAGAAATATGAATGCGCGAAGAATTATGCCGGTCCAACTTTGCAAAAGTTCAGTGGAATTAACTCTATTTCAAACCTAGTCGGAAGCTATTTACTGGCTAGATTAGAAACAGCCGGAAAAGTTGCTTACATTGCGATAGCGGTAGGACAACAGTTTACTGATGTGCACGTGATAGAACTTACAGAAATGGATGAGGGAATGGTCTCATTAGATGCTAGCGCGCTAGCCAGTGGTATCGATGCCAACGGCTACGTAATCGTCAAAGGGATTTATTTTGATACTAACAAATCCGTCGTTAAAGATACTTCGACGAAAGCACTGACTCAAGTTGCGAAGCTGTTAAATGACCGACCAGACATGAAAATATATATCGTTGGTCATACGGACATGCAAGGTGCTTTAGAATTCAATATGCAGTTATCGGAAGAAAGGGCTGAATCGGTAATGAATATGCTGGCAAACCAATTTCAAATAGATTCAGAACGCATGCAAGCTCACGGCTTAGGTCCTCTGTCGCCAGAGGCCACAAACACCACCGAATCAGGACGCAGTCAGAATCGACGTGTCGTCATTGTCAGACGTTAGTGTTTTAATTAGAATTGTCGAGCTCTTCTTTCTAATATCATTCTACGGGACTTGCAGAAATTATTTCTAATGAGTAAGTCCCTCAAACGCTTAACTCGATAGCCTGCCTTGAAATGACTTAGTTAAATCTTATTTTATTCTATTGAACTAGATATAGTAGGTCATCCGAAATAGCGATGCCGCGTCTTTGTGCTTCCTCAATAATGACCCTGCGGTCTTCATCAAAGTTTTTAAAACTATCCCGCATAGCATGTAGAACATGACTAACATCTTCTGGATACCTTTCTAAAATTGCGGAATATACCAAATATCGAAAACGTTTTTCTCTAACTCGATACAGTTGCTTAAGATAATTTAAAGCTTGTTTAGAGTCTGCTTCTCTCAATAAGTGTATAAAGTCATACTCTGTTCCAGACATCCCTAAGCGAATTAAACTTAACAAAACGGTGGAATTTCTTCTGTCGGTTACAATGTTTAACTGTTGAACAAATTCAATTTTTTCACTGACAGAAAGAACGCCATAAAGATAAGCCGCTCCGGCTTGATCTTGTAGTTTCGAAGACGATTCGAGACCAACTAAGATTTCTTCAATTTGTCTTTTATGTTTAGCGACATAGTACAAGTGTTTAATCGCATTTAATCTAACTCTTCGAGAAAAATCATTTGAAAGAAACTTTGCCAAATAACGGTTAATCTTCTTGGTTTGTCTCTGAGAGCTTATTTCTCCTAAAACATCGATAGCATTACCTATTACTCGTGAATCATCTGGATTTTCCTCTATCGCTTGAGTTGCAATCCCAATACTTTGCTGTGGTAATCGATCAGCTATTACTCTACAAAAAGATGTTCTAAGCTCTCCTCGCTGAGTATCTTGGTACATCGTTTTTTTGAGCACCGTTAACATGAAATGATCGATTTCAAGCCCTTCGAATCGATTTAGCGCTTTTAATATTTCTAGTTGTACATCTTCTCGCTTAGCAACGTAGAATAGTTCAAACAAATACTCAATCGCTTGTGGGTTCTTCATCTCCCCCATCGTATGGATTAATGCTTTGGCGAAAATTGAACGACTATATTTCTTATTGATCACATTAGATACTTTTGGAAAGTACTTTGCGGCATCCTTGTTAGCCAAAGAATGGCAAGAGCTAATAGCTTCGTAAACGTTGAATGGGCAACGCGAAAATTCCAAAATATTTTCAACATGGAATCGATTTAGCTTTCGTAACAAACTCCTAATTAGAAAGATCCCAACGATCGCAACTACAGCCCCTAAAAACCAAATTGCCTGAAAGCTTATCCAGTCGTTAATCGCCAAAAAACTCAACACCGAGAGTGTTACAAACGCCACTGTGTGAGCGACTTTTTGTGATTTGCTTTTAACTTCAAATCGAATGCTTTCCGGAATAGAAGAAATCAGCATGTTCATCGACTTTCCAACAAAGCTTCGATGAATTATTTTTCTTATCACCCCACTGGCTAGTAGGGTTACTGGTGATGGTATGATACTGATAAGTAACATGGTAAATGTTTGCGCAAAAAACAAAACTCGAAATCCGTCAGACCACATAGTCGATTTGTTTTTTACAAAAAAATACGGGACCAAAATAAGTAGTATCAGAGTATATTGAATAATAGCCAATAACGAAAACAAGGACGTAATAGACTGTTCACTACTCTCTTGCCACTGTTTTAATCCAACAATCACTGCGAAGCCTTGTATGTGCTTCAGCATTAATACAACGGACACAATTGCTATAAGTACAGGAAGAAAATACCGCAAATGTTGCTTAAGAGTAATTGAATGCTGTTTAAGTGCCTCTTCAATTTTGGGATTATCAGAATAGGAACTACTAGCCTTCTCTTCACCTTGCATTAAGAAAATAAAAAGTAACGCAACTAAAAAAGGGAACGACATTGCGATCGGAGTAAGTATCGAGTTAAAAAACATGAACGATTGTGTTAGTAGCAGCGTTAAAATCGCCCCTAATAATCCACCAGTTTCACCAAAAAAAGTGACTATAGTGGCCGCTTTCGGATTTTCTAACATTGATATTTTGCTAGTAACTAGTAGTCTAGTGGTAATATCTATCGCTAACATGACAAAGGCACTTAATAGAAAAACGATAAACGAATAACGCCAACCTAGTTCATTTCGAGCGAATTGATTAAAGTCAGAATTATTGGCGACAAACGCCAGCAACAACCCTATAACTAATGTAATAACATAGAATCGTTTTTCATTGTTCTCACTAATCCTTGTCATTAGCTTGATGGAACCAAACAAGGTCACACCCTGAATCAACATTAACAGCGGGTAAAACTTAAAATCTAACTCGCCGAGTAACTTGACGATCGACACTAGCTTCAGTGAGTAACCAGCCCAACCTAAAAACAAGGCCAGCAGGTAAACAGCTAAGTTGATGTTATTTCTAAAGTAAGATCGCATTTATTATTGTTATCTTTTCATACCGGCTTAGAGATGAGGGTTAAATCACTTAAAACTATAATTAGGATTGTGATTTACTAAAAGATGTGACATATCAAATACAATTATAGTTAAGTATCCAATAATTGCTTTACTGTCATGGTTATTTAGTAGTTACTGAATTTTGTCTGCCACTGATTGACCAAGAGCTCTAGCAGTTGTCCACTTTCCACCAAATACGCTGATCAAACGACCAGATGAAAATATTTCGTACTCTCTACTAGCCTTGCTAGCTGACTCTTCGTCGCCAGCGACTAAGGGTCGCAAGCCTGCATATCGACTCAAAACATCAGCTTCGCAGAGTCGGCCTTTAAAATAGTGGTTGTATAGTCTTAACAAATATTGTTGTTCATCATCTGAACATTTAATCGGCTCGTCAATCGACTGCCTAACTTCTGTTGTCCCCACTAACGTTTTCTTCTTAAAGGGCAGTACAAAAACTACTCGTGATTCGTTTGGCACTTCTAGCAAATGGCCAAATAGACTGATACTCGGTAACAATAGGTGACTGCCACGAACTAGATCGAGATTTTGAGCAGGCGAAATATTGGATTTTCTGAGAAGTTCAACGCTCCATGGTCCGGCGACATTGATGATTTTATCAAATTGCAGTACTTGCTCGCTCGTAGTTAAGTTACCTTTTTCATCAACACTTTGGACCGGTGTCTGTTCCAATATTTCAACGCCAAGATTTCGACATTGAGTAGCAACCCATAAACCAAGTGCGCGATCATCCATCTGGCCATCGAAAAACAAATAGGCACCGGCTAAGTCTTTTTGATTTAAATGCGGTGAGCATCGTTTAACTTGCCGAGGTTCAAGCCATCGGTGACGACCAATCCCCTTCTTTCCAGCTAGAAAATCATACAACATTAACCCAAGTTTGATCTTTATTCTCGAGCGTGACGTTTTATAAATTGGATATAAAATGGGTAATCGCCGAGTGAGCGCGGGTACATGATTTAGCCACCATTGTCTCTCTTTTAGAGCTTCTTTCACTAAACGAAACTCAAAGTTTTCAAGGTACCTAAGTCCACCATGTAGCAATTTGGAAGAGGACATACTAGTTTTCCCCATCAATTGCTCACTTTCAAACAAACTTACCTGATGTCCTTTTTGGGCAATCATCCAAGCAGAACACAAACCGTTAATCCCACCGCCAACAACAGCTACTTTCATTATTCTTTCATATCCATAATGGTATTCCACTCATCTGGACGCACAGGTTGAACCGAAAGCCTTCCACGATTAACCAAAACCATCGCAGACAAGGTTGGGATTTGCTTGATTTCAGCAAGTGGAATCACCTCTTTAAAACGCTCAACAAAGGTTACCCCAATGCATACCCATCTAGGAGTCTCCTTAGTCGATTTAGGATCATAATATTTACTCTTAGGATTAAATTGAGCAGGATCCGGATAAGCTTCCTCGACAACTTTAGCAACCCCTGCCACCCCTACTAACTTGCAGCTACTATGATAAATAAATGCAAGGTCGCCTTTCTTAATATCATCGCGCATAATATTTCTAGCTTGATAATTTCTTATACCGTCCCATGGTTCAATACCTGGTCCCAGCGCTTGCAAGTCATCAATACTAAATTCGTTCGGTTCGGTCTTGAGTAACCAATAATTCATCAAGTCATACTCCCACTTATAAAGTAAACTCACTCGAACAGACACTATAATGCTATTCCGAACTTATCTCAAACCCCCAAATCCGGCGGCACTTAACTAAAGCGCTTAGTGTTTAAGTGTTGTTGCCATCGCTTATATGGTAGTTCCTCTGAATCACTATGAAACTCCGGTTGATTACTAATGAGTTGACTGATAATTTTACCAGTGACCGGGGCTAGAGTTAGCCCTAACATTGCATGACCAGCTGCGAGAAATGCATTCGATATTCTTGGCACTCGTCCAACCAATGGTAAACCGTCCGGAGTACAAGGTCTAAGGCCCGACCATGCAATTTTACGATCGACATTAGTTAGATCAAAGTTTGGAATAAAGCGTTTCACTGACTTGAGAATTCCCTCGACACGCCGAGCGCTGATAGAACGATCTAAACCGGCAAACTCCATGGTTCCACCAAACCTAATTTGATGCTCAAATGGAGTAATAGCAACGGCCGCATCACTGAGAATTATGGGTGTATCGATATCCCATGGCTTATCGATGGTAACGCTGTATCCCTTGCCTGCTTGAATTGGTACTTTTAAGTTTAATTGTTTGGCTAACTGTGGCGACCAACTACCGCCAGCAATAACCAGCTCTTCAATCTCTTTATGAACGATAGAACCATCTTCGACACTGCAACACTCAAGAGACTTCACTTCACCGTGCTTAACATTTAATGAAATGACTTCATAACCTTCCGTAAACTCAACACCAACAGCTAAAAGGTGTTGGTGTAGCGCGCTTAGAAATTCTGTAGGGTGCAAGTGAGCATCTTCCGGGAAGAAGATTCCACCTTTCACGTTTAACTGCATTTGCGGAAAGCTTTTTTGCAAAGTCTGGACAGAAACTTCCGAAGCGTTTAGCCCTAATGCTTGTGCCTGCCTCACGATATCGAGTTCTTCTTGTAGTATCTTGTCACTTTGAGTGACTACATAAATTCCGTTTTGTTTTAATTGATAAGAATTGCCAATACTATCAGCAAGCTCAAGATGGAGTTGTTTGGATGCGGTACAAAGTTCATAAAGCGTGGCTTTAACATTGTTAACATGTTTAGTGTGGCAATGTTGATTGAATTTCCAGAGCCACTGCATCAAAGACAAATCGAGTTTCGGATGGATATAAAAGGGGCTTTCTGGATTAAGCATCCATTTTAAACCTTTCTTAATCATGCCTGGCGCCGCGAGCGGAATAAAGTGGCTAGGTGTGACATAGCCAGCATTCCCAGAAGCACAGGAATCAGATATCGAGTTTCGCTCAATAACTTTGACGGCATGTCCCTGACCTTGAAGATAATAGGCACAAGCAAGTCCGACAACTCCGCCGCCAACAATCGTTACTTGTTTTTGCTTGACCACTAGGACTTAACTCGTCGATATAAAGCCGTTATTGGATAGAACAGCTGTCCTACAAAGGTAGTAGGTAGTTTTACCGTTGTTCCATAATCAGCAGGCCAATGTTGGTTAGGCATGTGGTAAGTCCCAAACAGCCGATCGAATATCACTAAGTGTGCGGAATAATTAGTATCGATTGCAGGCTTCTCTGAACTATGATGCCAATGGTGAAATTGGGGTGTTACAAAAATATAACTTAACCAACCAAATTTAAGTCGGGTATTACAATGTATCAATACCGCTTGTAAGGCCGCAAACGCCACATAAATATCTAATGCTGTTTGGTCAGCACCAATTAAGTAGAGTGGCACCATCACCATCGCTCGCTCTGAAAACACTTGCAGAAAATGACCACGGGATCCCGCTAACCAATCTAGCGTTTCAACTGAATGGTGAACCGCGTGAATTGGCCATAAGGTTTTAACTTCGTGAAATAATCGATGCTCCCAGTAAAGTACAAAATCCGCAGCAACAATGATAATAATGACTTGCAAAATAATAGGTATGGAACGCACAAAGTTTTGAAAATCTTGACTAACTGCCCACTCAAAATGAGTGACGTGATAGTTGGCGTAGAGTAGGATGGCCGAAATTGCCAAGTGATTAAAACAAAAATAAAAAAGATCTAGGCCCCACTCCTTCCTTAAAATAACTTGGTCTCGATATTTAGGCAGTAACTTTTCTAGCGACATAAAGATGAAAGCAGAAGCCAAGAAAGCCAATATGAGCCAGTCTACTCCAATAGACAACTCTCGGGGTTCTACGGCACCAATCGGGATGTTATAACCCCCTAATATAAATGCTACCAAGGTTAAGCAGATTCCAACAACCCCTTGCAAACGCCGCTTGCCAAGCACGAAAGTTAACCCCCCAAAAAACAATGAAAAATACATCCCATATTTTAGGACTTTCTGTAGTTCTGAGGCATCGTAGGCTTGTCGAAGTTCTGTAGTGGTTAAATAAGAAGGATACAGGTAAGCGAAAACGGCTAATAAACTTAACGCGCCAAGAAATAAGGAACTGTACCCACTGATTCTACCATCGCCAAGTTTGAAGGCTTTATTAGAATCCAATTCGACTTGCCTCTCTTTGTACTGATAGTTATGTTCCATATCGTCGAACCTGTCTTTTAATGGCTTAACTCGCAGCATAAATTCAAAATGGTAAAAATGCAAAACTTGTTTGAGTGCCAATAAAAAGTCGTATGTGACGAGCCTTTTCTAGCAAATGTTGCGACTATAAAACCAAAGGGCTTCACCGAGTATTACCCTCTCCAGTATTCATATGATAGAAACCGTTCAAGGCAAACGTTTCTGCTATCGAAAGTCATTTAGGGAAACTGGCGGCTCCTTCCAAGAATAACCTCGTATCGCATCGATAACAGTCCAAGTAGTATGCATTCGTCGATGCGCTGGATGCTTAATATCCCCCCAGCTCCCATCGCTATTTTGGCATCCCAACATATAGCTAATACTGCTATCAATTAAAGCCAAATCGGAGCTTTGTGAAGAAGAGCGCAGTCCATCGATACATTCGCCCAATAAATCTAAATCTCCGCACGCTCTTGCTTGACGGCAAGCTTTCTTTAGGTATGCAAACTCAGTTTTCAAACCTGTTGGTTTAACCTGCCTGAGGCTATAGTTAGTGAGAGCGTAGATAACATGAGTGATGGCGTATGCGGCTTCCCACGCTTCATCTTGAAGACTAATATTTTCGGTCGGATAAGGACGCATTTTATCCATCCATTTCAAGGTTGGTTTAAATAGATGACCACCTACCATTTGATGAATGTTTAAATGATGAGTCACAACAATAGCGTTTAACCAAACATCATATCTAGAAAGCTTGTCTAACTTTTTTCGACAACTAATACAAAAAACTCTGCTCCTTACATTTTCATAGTTACAATGTTGACAATCGTCGGTTAAGTCCGCTGGCGGCGCTTGCTTGGATGGATCAAAACCCAACATTTCGATTACCCGGTCAAGAGTCAGTTTGTTATGCAAGCGTTCTCTAAATTCTAAATCAATACAACCTAAATCATGCGCTGCCTGCTCTGCAATAATGGTATGGATAAGCGCTGTCGTTTTTCTTGGAACCGTTTGAAACTTTCGCCACCTCTGAGCGACCTTGCCTCCTTTTAATAATGCTAATTGACCAAGCTCATGATCGTCGGTCGAGTTAGCAATATGAATAAAGAAAAAAAGAAAATCAGCGGCGTACGCTTTAAGGTAGGTTTGCTTACGGGAAAATGACTCTACAAACTCAATTCCCTTTAGTATTTGTTGGCGCAATTGCACTCCCTAAGTTTAATATTGATATTACCAATGTTTGACTTGCTTAGATGCCTAATCATTATCACCCGGCAATCTCTAAAAAAACATCATTGAGGTTAATAACAGTCTCTCACGATTAGCTTCATCCATCTAACTATATGTGAAAAAATATCACTGAGTATTCATCAACTAAATTAACCAGAAAACTGGCAACTGAGTGGTTTGAGAGCTAAGCTATTAACAAGTAACAATTAGGATCACCCCCTTAAAAGTACCCCGTGCTATAAGATATAGTGGTTAAATTACTCGGGCTATTGGTCTGAAGCGTTCAATAGGGTCTTCGTGTATTTTAGGAGAATCAATGAGTACAAAAAATGTTTCATTGGAAGAGCTTGAGCCAATCGCCACGTCTCTTCTAACAGTTGGCGAGTCCCTCCCCTACGACCTCTATAATTCAAAGGGCAAGTTTATATCCGCAAAGGACTATATTTTTAAGAACGAAATGGAAATCTCCATGGTAGCCCATGCTAAGCCAATGAGGCTTAAGTCAGATTCTACCGAACTCAATACCAATTCAAAGCTACAAGCAGCATCCAGCAAAGAACAAAACTCTGGTAGCTCATCTAAAAACTATGTCACTTATGGCTCAGGAGAGAAACTATCTCCAACAACAACAGAATACGGATTTCAAAAATCGCGGTTAACCGAAGGTAGAGCTGAAGGTGATGGAGCTCAGGCGGGAGTTGTTCATATTATCGGCAGCCTAGTTGACGAATTCCCTGTACTTTATGATGCGTTTTATGAAGATCCTCTAAAAGCTCGCGAATTACTCAATGATATCGTCAAAAAGATTTTTACAATCCTTAATAAAGACGTCGATGCGGCGATTGGCGTAATCCACATCTCTGAAATTCAATCTCAAGCGGAGCACTGTGTATTTGCAGCCACGCTTGCAGCTATTTATGCTCGAACTATCGGCTATCCGGACAGGTTTGTAAAACTAGTAGCTTCTGCTGCCATCTGTATGAACTTGGGAGCGATTAAGTTGCATCACGAACTAAACTCGTCAGACACTGAGCTTAGTGAAGGACTACTCGCGGAAATTCGAAAACACTCGGAAGCCAGTGTCGACTTAATGGCAAAAGCTGGCATTCGCCATCCAACGATTAATAATGCCATATTGCATCATCATGAACGCCCCGATGGAGAAGGCTATCCCAAAGGTTTGCACAGTCAGGAAATTCCTGATGAAGCACTAATTATTGGAATTGTTGATACCTATTTAGCGATGATAGGCCCTCGTGCTTACAGGAAAAAAGTCCAACCTAAAGAAGCCCTAAAACAAGTGCTTTTTGAGGGACACAAATATGATAATGACTTCTATACAACTTTTATAAAAGCGATTGGGGTATATCCAGCTGGAACCTTTCACGAACTAACCAATGGAGAAGTGGTAGTGATTGCTCGGCGGGACCCATCCCATGCGACTAAACCTCAAGTTTGTACCATTATGGGAGCAAATGGGGAATCCGCTTCTAACATCACTATTCAAAAGCTATCTGCCGGTAAACATAGTATCAAGGCACCTCACTCAGGCGGTCGCGGACTCCAGCTAAACCCACATAACATATGGAAGTAACGGTACTAGCAAAACACCACATATGCAGAATAATTAAATGAATTGCTAGATCGAGCTGGTCCGCTTCAATTAGCCAAATCTAGGAAAAGTAACCGTAAACAAACATCGGCACTACTATTATAATAAGCAGCCAAGTTCCTAAAGAAAGTCTAGTAACCGCTTTTCCACAAACAGGACATTCTGAGACTTTCGGGGGAAGCTTCTCCCCACATTCTTTGCATTCACCTGAAAACACTTTTTAAATCCCCATCATTATATTTGAAAATAGTTAGGTGCAAAAAAGTGAATTAAAGAGCACCCAATACTTAGATAATCAAACGGCTAGGCTCCCTCCTCACTCACAAAGGCGAATAGGCTCACCCATTCCCCCTTATAATCTTAGCTCCCTAGAGGTTCTTTGGCTCACTATTTTATTCATTTAGCGGTGCGTCTGTAGCCCGTACTTGTGAATATAGAAATATACTTAAATTAACAGCATTTAAACTGTTCGACTTAAGAACGCAGCTTACCACTAGTTAACATTCCTTATTTTATCAGCAAGATGCTAACTACTCAAAACCTCTACATCGATTTAAGTAATATAGGAGCTCAATCGTTGTAAACCACAAAAGAAATGCAGGTTTGAAATTCATTGAACTATAGACCAAGAAAATGTTTAAATCGCCATACGTTAAATTATGTCTTGAGAAACGGTTGAGTGTTTTTTGATTTTCAGCTCAGCTTATTCTGCCTATTCGGAATCCCACATGTTTACAGCTAGCTCTGACATAAATAAATTGGATAGTTGGTTCTGAATGAAACGGTTTAGTATTTGTTTATTTTTGAGCTTGCTCTTTGTCTCTGCTCTGCAAGCAAGACAGCCAACTCTAAGCTTTGAGCGTTTAGAGTCGGAGAGAGATTTTCCCGGAGGAACAGTTCAAGACTTTTTTCAAGACAGTCAAGGATTTATGTGGTTCGCAACTAGGAATGGCTTGATTCGGTTCGATGGATATACATATAAGACCTTTCGAAGTTCTCCAAATGACACTCAAACTATTTCCGATGACATCGTCCTAGATATTCTAGAAGATCAACAGGGGTTCATTTGGGTATCAACATATTCTGGGTTAAATCGTTTCGATCCTACGAATGAAAAGTTCACTCGTTATTTATTCGATATAACTGACCCAAATAGTATATCTAGCAACTCGGTCTACAAACTTATAAAAGACAAAAATGGAGTCATATGGATTAGTACCCGTGACCAGGGAATTAACAGGTACGTTCCTATCACAAATAACTTCGTTCACTATCGCCGCGATGAATCAGACATCGATGGTTTAAACCACGACTCAATCTTTAGTCTATATGAAGATAAGAACGGCACGCTGTGGGCGGGGACTCCAAAGGGCCTCGCTCGTTATGAGCCTGCCAAAGACCGATTCATCAGATACCAAATTAAAGACGATGAGCGGAATGAATTAAATCACCTTAATATCAATGAAATTTCTGAGGGCCCAGAGGGGAATCTATGGATTTCTTCCTATGAAGGAGTATTTAAACTTTCTAACTCTAAAACAGACATTATTCGCTATCCACTTGAAATCGAGAAAGAGCACGATAAGAAACAACATAATATAGCGACCAACTTTCTTTTAGACACTAGTGGTGAACTGTGGGTTGTCTCTACAGCTGGACTATACTTGCTAGACAAAAAGCAAGACAGGTTTGTTCGTTTTGGACATAACCCTAATGATACACATAGTCTAAGTGATAATGCAGTGCAATCGATATATGAAGATAAATCGGGTGAAATATGGATTGGCGTAGTAGGTGGTCAGATTAACAAGCTAAATAGATTGAGTAGGAATATTTCTTATTTCCGACATGATCCGAATAATCCTAAGAGTGTTAGTCACAGTAAGGTTTCCGCGTTGTTGCAAACTAAAAATCAAAAGCTATGGATTGGAACGCAAAATGGTCTAAACCGATATGCTCCTGATAAAAATAGCTTTGTTCGGTATTATCGGAACGATCAGAAACGTCATAGTTTGCTAGGCAATCGAATTAACGTATTGTTAGAAGATAGAAAAGGTAGAGTTTGGATTGGTTCTGACAATGGACTTCATCGATATGATGAAAAACTTGGTGGCTTCATTCAATATCGTCCAAACCCGTATCCAAAAGACCCTCTAAATACTACTAACAATTTCATAATATCGTTGCTCGAAGATCGAACAGGTAAAATCTGGCTTGGGACCTACCGAGGTTTATATCAGTTTGATTCAACAACAGAAACATTTGTAAATTATACACATAACAAAAATGATCCAACTAGCCTAAGCGGCAAAATTATAAAAAGTCTATTAGAGGATAAGAACGGATTAATTTGGGCTGGTACGGATAATCAAGGGCTTAACAAGTTCGACCCAAAGAGTCAGAGTTTTGTACGCTACCAACATGATAATAAAGAATTAAGTAGTCTGCTTCACAATAGGATAACAACCTTATTTGAAGATCATGATGGTAGGCTCTGGGTTGGAACTGCCACTGGCCTTAGCCGCTTTGATTCTTTCTCAAATAGCTTTTCACACATAAAAGAATTTTCAAATAAGAAAATTACTCAAGTCTTGTCCGATAATGATGGCCTTCTTTGGATAGGTACACGAGATGGGCTTTCTAGATTTGACCCTAAGAAAGAGACGCTTAAGAACTATGAGTCATCAAGCGAATTGCATAACCAAAGCTTCTATGATGGAATAAAACTATCAAATGGAGAATTAGTTTTTGGTGGGAATGACGGACTTATTCGCTTTGATCCTAACCAATTGCAGAATAGTCAACAACCGCCAGATATCGTTTTCACCGACTTTTTACTTTTTAATCAATCCGTTCCGATCGGTAGGGACTCGTTGTCCGAAAAAAGTGCCAACCAAAAAAACAGCTCTAGTGAAGCTAGAACCTCATTTGTTTTAGATAAAGCAATTAACAAAACAAAAAAACTAACTCTTTCTCATGAGGAAAGTCTTTTTACGTTTGAGTTTTCCGCTTTACACTACGCAAACTCAAAAAAAAATCAATACGCCTATAAACTTGAAGGGCTCGACAAAGAGTGGATTTATACAGATTATAAAAATCGACGAGCAACCTATACCAGTATTCCAAGTGGTGATTATACTTTAAGAGTCAAGGCCAGCAATAGCGACGGTGTTTGGAATGAAACTGGTACCAGCATCGAGTTAACCATTCTGCCCCCTCCTTGGCTATCTTGGTGGGCATATACAATCTACATAACTGTTGCATTGAGCCTGTTCCTTTTGGTAGCAACCTTAGCATACAAAAGAAAAATAGCGGAAAAAGAAAAATTGGCCGCGCTATCAATTTCGTCAGCAAAAGAAAACCTATTTGCTAATATTTCTCACGAGTTTAGAACCCCACTAACGCTTATTCTAGGTCCCTCAGCATCAATAAAACAAGAAACTAATGATCAAAAAATAAAATCCAATGTTTCCCTAATTGAACGTAATGCCAAAAGACTTTTGAACATGGTTGATCAAGTGCTCGATTTGGCAAAGTTACAAGGAACAAAGGATCAAGCAAAAACCAATCAAGGTGTTTCCGAGATTGTCGAATTCTTAGTGCACTCTTTTCAATCGCTAGTGGAAGAAAAACAAATTGAATTAAGTATTGATTATTCTGTAAAGGACGACCTTTTTGTTTCCATGGTGCCTGACGCCTTGACCAAGATATTGACTAACTTGTTATCTAACGCATTTAAGTACACTCCTCTTGGCGGTAAAGTAATTATTAAGGTGGATAGAGATAGCCATCACAATGTGTTGTTAAGTATCAGAGATACGGGCTGTGGAATTAGCCCAGAGGACCAGTCAACTATCTTTGAACGATTTACTCGACTCCAAAAAACCGAAGATTCAGTTTCCGGCACTGGTATCGGTCTAGCGCTAGTAAAACAGCTCGTTGAATCTCATGAAGGAACCATCACGGTTAATAGCCAGCTAGAAGTGGGCAGCGAGTTTATTGTTAGTTTGCCATTAGTCGACGATCTGCAAGATCAGCCTGAGGCGATGAGTCAGACTTCAACAAGTTATATCAATGAAATGGTCGAAAACATTAACATAGAGCAGCCACCGGAAGCTCAACATGAAAACCGTTCTGACACTCCACCACACAACTATCCATTAGTTCTAATCATTGAAGATAATAAAGATATGCGCGACTTTATTAAAAATGCGATTAAAAATGATTACCAGGTGATTACCGCCAGTGAAGGTGAAGCCGGAGTCAAACTGGCGATTGAGCGAGTTCCAGACTTAATTATCAGCGACGTGATGATGCCCAAAATGGATGGTTATGAGGTCGCTAGGACTCTAAAATCGAATCACATCACCAGTCACATTCCGCTAGTACTACTCACAGCCAAAGGTGATAACCAAAGCCGTATTCGCGGCTGGCAAGAGAATGTCGATGAGTATTTAACTAAGCCCTTTGACTCCGAAGAATTATTAATTCGAATGAATAGTTTGCTTTCAATAAGGGAATTGTTAAGGGAGCGGTTCAACCAGCAACGTCAAAGCGTTCAACCAGTTTCATTAACCAAGATGGATGGTTCGGAGGAAGAAAGCGAAGATTGGATTTCAGCAGAACAGAAATTTATTGAGCGATATAACCAAGTTCTCAATGAGCACTTTTCAGAACCTAATCTGAAAGTCGGAACGATTGCACAAGCTCTGCATATGACAGAGAGACAACTTTCTAGAAAGATTAAAAGTTTGCTAAATTCAACACCGAGCAGCTATTTGAGAAACTTTCGTCTTGAGAAAGCTTCTATTTTATTAAAACAAGGCAAAAACATTGGAGAAATTGCTTTCTCTGTTGGTTTTTCCTCTCATAGTAATTTTGGTCGTTACTTTAAAGCTAAGTATGGTGTTAGTCCGAAAGAATACAGAACCCAAAGTTCTTGACTGTAAACCTGCGGCTTGTGTGATATTTTTTAGTATTAAAATCTTTAATGATCTAATCGGCAGCAGCACCGATTCAAACACGCTCTAAAACAACTATAAAGTAAATCGGAAAATTCTAGACTAGGGAATTTAATACTGGTGCCCGGTGCTGGATTGAAGAAGACGCCCTGCGGTATTCCCAATGAGATCATTATAACTTTACGAGGCTTCGGCTTCGACTTCGCTCAGCCGGCTTGGTGTTAGCTAAATTAACAGAAAAAGGAGTTATGGAATCAGGTTCCCATTCATCCTGCGAGAGGATGCAGAAAAACCATCCTCGAAAGGTATAAAGTAGCATTGTCTCTTGAACAAGATTTGTGATCAAGAGACAGTGCATTTTACATAAACTACCAGTTTCTATTGAAACCAATATGCATCTAATTGAACACCAGAGGAAGCGGCTGCACCACGTACAATAATAAACCAAGTTCCTTCACTAGGATTGGTGATGTTGCAGCTATGACTATTACCAGCACCAGTTTGGATACAATCATTGTCGAAACGGGTTGGCGTTGAGCCGAAGTTAATCGCTAAATCAGCGTTACCTGTTCCACCAGAAATATCCACTTCTAATGAAGTCGCACCAGCAGGCACGTCTAGGGTATAGCTGAGAATTTCACCTGCTGCAGGTGCCAGGTCTGTTTCGGTAAATCCTCCGCTATTACCACCACCATCGCTGACTGTGACTGATTGAGTTGTACTATCGGTAGCTCCTTCATCATCAGTGACTGTTAAAGTGACACTATAGGTACCAGCAGCGGCATAATCATGGGTTGGATTTTGACTGCTAGAAGAATTTCCATCACCAAAGTCCCAATCCCAAGCAACCACACTACCGTCACTATCTGAACTGTTATCTGTAAATGTTGCTGTTAGATCGACAGTAGTCGCACTAAAATCTGCTGTAGGCGCAGCATTTAAGCCACCTGGGGCTGTCCAGTAGGCATCTAATTGCACACCTGATGAAGCAGCAGCACCGCGTACCACGATAAACCAAGTCCCTGCTGCAGGGTCTGTGATACTGCATGTATGGTTGTTACCAGCACCGATTTGCAAGCAGTCGTTATCATTTCGAGTGGGTGCAGAATCAAATCTGATGGTTAGGTCAACATTACCCGTACCACCAGATGTTTCAACTTCAAGTAAAGTAGCATTGGCTGGTACATCAATGGTGTAGTTTAAGATCTCTCCAGCAGATGGCGCTAAATCAGTTTCAGTGAAACCGCCTGTTATTGGCCCATTAGGATCAACTACAGTCACACTCTGGGTATCGTTACCTGTTGCTCCTTGGTTGTCGGTAACAGTGAGTGTTACGTCAAATGTGCCTCCAGTAGAAAAAGTATGTGAAGGTGTCGCACCGGTAGCACTATTACCATCACCGAAATCCCAAGAATAGGAATCTACAGTACCATCGCTATCAGAACTTGCTGAAGCATCAAAATTACATGATAAATCAGTACAAGAGAAAGTGTAGGAAGCACTAGGTGGCTGATTTCCAGTACCACCACCTACAACATCCCATAAGGCGGTGTTAAAAAAACTTGTTCCATTATTGTTGCCGCCACTAGAAAAACAACCTCCGTGAGTATGAATACCGACTGCCATCCCAGTCGCGTCATCAATGACAGGGCTACCAGAATTTCCCCCGCGGGTGTCGGCTGTATAGCGCATGGTGGTTCCAGAGGAGCTTTCATTAGCACCAACGTCTGTTTGATTGGTTTGGTTAGTAGTTCCGTCGTCTACACCGAAACCAGTGATTCTTATGTTAGCGGGATCTAAGTCCTGCTTGATAGAATAAGAGCCTTGCGCGTCTATAGGCTGTATGCCGGTTTGTGCATTATCAAATACTGTAAAAGTTCCCCAGTCATTACCAACGCCTCCATTGACAAAATTAAAACTGGACTGATCAATAGCGTATTGATCTTCGGGCCCTGGGAATTGTACAGTTCCATCGGATAGAGATGGTGGTGGATTAAATGACAATGTATCCATGGTTGTACCATCTAAACAGTGCCCTGCGGTGAGGAGTTGTCCGCCATCAATCACCCAGCCAGTACAACCAGCGGGATCCATACGTCCTACTTTTGGTTCACTAGAGGCAATACGATCATCCTCAGTACCGCAAATGCTCAAGGGCTGTACAGTGTTTACGTATTCACCAACAGTGATTTCACCAACTTTGAATGACACATCTTTATCTCTTGAATCAACAAAGAGTTTAACTTCAACCGTTCCACCATTGAAATAGGCACTTTGGAAATTCCTCTGTGCCAAAGTTTCTGCGGTTAAAACTTGAGTCGCATTGTCATATAGAGAAGTAATTTCTAAATGACTATTTGGCCCTAACTTTGTGCCTTGTAGGTTTAGTTTTAACCAAGGGGCATCAGCAATAGTAACAATATGACTGACAGGATCACTATTTGACACTCTTTCGTTTCCGTTGATATTACCGGAGTTAAAAGTATATTCTTGTTTGTAAGATGGGATTTCCGCGGTGTCTGCAATTGCAGTTTCGATATGTAATACAGCCGCAGTAGCAACCAGCAGCATTTTAATAAAAATATAACAAATCTTTTTGAGTTCCATTATTTTTTTCCCTTTCAATTAGCTATAGTTTGAAGTGTCTAATGCGATAAACAAGTGACACTATTAATGTTCGTTCAATATTGCAGCAGATTTGCTGTTAAGTATGGACTACAAGGGAACGGGGAACACAATATCAGTAGCGACTTTGAAAAACGAAACAAGACAACGGGACAAGCTTAAGTCACCAGATAAACAACAGTTAATCCAGTTCAGATTAATTAAGCCAAACAACTCCTTAATTTAGAAAATTTATAAGTCCTTAGTACAAACCTTAGACATTTATCCTTGGATTATTTGGTAAATGACTAAGTGCTGCGTTGCTAGATTAGCATGAAAATAGTTTTATATGCGATAAAGAATTTCAGAATTCCTAGACCGTCTATAAGTATCCGAAAAACTTAGTTCACACAATAAATTGTTAGCGCCGGCGCCGAAATGCTTGTCATTCCAGTTTTACTTGCGCAGGCATTTCACTTTAAGCTGCACATGCGATCGGATAAGTCGCACATGTGATTCTAAACGTCGTCACTCAGCAAATAATAGGAATTCGCCGAGAGGACTGCTTTCACCGCTTCCAACTTCAAACTTCAAACTTTAGAATATAGAAAATTGAGATGTTAAAAAGCCAAAAAATACTAGAGATACTTTAAAGCAAAATTAGAGACTAATAATATCAACAGTCGAATTATTTTTATTTGATTCGTTTTCCAATTTATTTGTGTCAACAATAACTTTCCATTCTAGATGCATCTCATATATCGTAAAATTAACCCGATCCGTATTCTTTAAATCGACCTAATTAGTCAAAAGGATATGCAAGTTATCAAAGAAGTGAATGTAGCTTGGTATTTCATACGATGACACCATAAATTTGAATTGCGATATGTCTTTTCTATAAACAGAGCCGAACATCGGCATTCCGTCGCCGAAGGCCCGAAGGGTTAAATACAAGAAAGTATTTCAATATCTAACCGGTAGCCGAATCGACTCAAATATACTCAAACGCAAGTATTCTGTGAATCGGGAAAATCTTAACTTGGGAGTTTAATAATGGTGACTGGGGCCGGACTGGAAAAGATGCCCTGTGAGTTGCCGAATGAGATGATCATAACTTAACGAGGCTTCGACTCCGCTCAGCCGGCTAGATAAGAGCATGAGGAAGAGCAATACAAGGAAGTATTTCATAATCTAACCGGTAGCAGGATCGATTCAACCACACTCAAATGTATGCACTCAGTAAACCGAGAAAATATAATCTAGGAAGTAAATAATGGTGCCCGGGCCGGACAAATACTTATGGAGAATATTTGAACATCGGCACCTCTTCGCCGATGGCCCGAAGGGTGAAATACATGGAAGTATTTCATTATCTAACCGGTAGCCGAATCGATTCAAACACGCTCAAATGTATGCACTCAGAAAACCGAGAAAATATAACTAGGGAGAAAATAATGGTGCCCGGGGCCGGACAAATGAATAGGGAATTCATTTGAACATCGGTATCACCTCGCCGATGGCCCGAAGGGTGAAATACACGGAAGTATTTCATAATCTAACCGGTAGCCGGATCGATTCAAACACACTCAAATGTATGCACTCAGTAAACCGAGAAAATATAATCTAGGGAGTAAATAATGGTGCCCGGGGCCGGAATCGAACCGGCACGACCGTTAAGTCGCAAGATTTTAAGTCTTGTGTGTCTACCAATTTCACCACCCGGGCATCGGGAGGATTTCGCAAATACTCAGTACTTAAGAGTCCTTTGTATTTACTGACCTACAAACAATGTAGGTGTTTACGTAATCTTTATTAGTGTTTGAAACACTCAGTAAAAATTACCTAAATTTGGAGGCTGGGGTCGGAATCGAACCGGCGTTGACGGAGTTGCAGTCCGCTGCATCACCACTCTGCCACCCAGCCATATTTTTAACAACTTGCCATCCTGGCGAGCTTTGCTTAACTTTGACTGAATAAGACAATTTGTCATTGTTAAGACTAAAAAACCCCGGTGCTAATTTCTTAATACCGGGGCTTAGTACTCGGAAGTTACTCCAAGAAAATTCTGGAGCGGGAAACGAGATTCGAACTCGCGACCCCGACCTTGGCAAGGTCGTGCTCTACCAGCTGAGCTATTCCCGCGTCGAGTGCAGGGCATTCTACAGTAAGATTTCTTTCTGTCAAGCGTCAAATTAAGAAGAATTCGATCTTTTTTATAACTTAGTCGATTTAGCTCTAAAGCACCGTGTTATCTAGCTTTAGTTGGCTATTTAATAGCCGTAATATGACTATTATTTGTTCTCTTCTTTGTTTAATGATGGCCATGTTGCTTGTAAATAAATAAACATAGACCAAAGTGTTAATCCCACTGCCACATAGAGGAAAATATACCCCCAAATATATAACCAGCTATGATCCCAGATGGAAGTAACTGACGCCTCTCTTCCAGCAAGCAACAAGAAGAAAATTGCAGATAGTTGCATTAAAGTCTTGAACTTTGCGATGTTAACCACTTTTACCGCCGAACGCTCCCCATGTTCTGACATCCACTCACGTAATGCTGAAACGGTGATTTCTCGACTAATGATGACTAGTGCGGGCACAGCAATCCAAAATGTCGCATGTTGCTCAACTAATAATACTAAAGATGCCGCGACCATTAGTTTGTCAGCCACCGGATCTAAAAACTCGCCTAATTTAGACTGCATATCAAAAGTGCGTGCAACCCAGCCATCAAACCAATCGGTCCAACCAACAATTGCGAAAATAATCGCTGCGGTGGTTTGACCCCACGTGACGGGAAGATAAAAGAAGAACACAAGCAGAGGTATACAAAGAATTCTGAATGAGGTCAGTAGGTTTGCTATGTTCATGTGAATAGGTTCAACCAAAGTGCTATGAGCAATAATGCTGCCATTCTAACACCCATATTAAGAAAAAACAGCGACAATGCGGTTAGTTCGCATAATTACTGGCAGGAAAGAAACTCTGTGCTTTGTCGACGGGTACTTTCAATAAGCAGCGAGGCTCAACAGGCTCAGCCTGCTGAATAAAATCGTTTGAATTCTACTTTTTCTTTGACTAGCAACCCGAGACAAGTAACTAGTTACTCATACCTCAATGCAAATAATCGTAAACCGTTTCGGCCAAAGCCTGATTAATTCCCTCAACTTGTTTGAGGTCCTCTACTCCCGCTTTTTGGATGCCTTGCAATCCACCAAAATGCTGAATTAACGACTTTCGTCTTTTAGCACCAACGCCAGGAATTCCTTCTAAAGTTGAGGTTTTACGTTTCTTGTCCCGTTTGCCACGGTGTCCCGTAATAGCAAATCGATGAGCTTCATCACGAATTGCTTGGATTAAATGCAACCCTGGAGAATCTTCTTCGAGCCGCCTAGCAACAGCCTCTGAGGGAAGGAAGATTTGCTCCATACCAACTTTTCGGTCACTCCCTTTGGCCACACCAATTAACGTTACTTGCGGCAAGTCTAAATCTTCCAATACTTTCTGAGCTTGATGAAGCTGCCCCTTTCCACCATCTATTAATAGTAAATCGGGCAATTTGGCATCTTCTTTTACCAGTCTTTCAAAACGACGTCGAACCGCTTGCTCAATTGCAGCGTAATCATCGCCCGCAACCACACCTTTAATATTAAAGCGTCGATAGTCTGATTTTTTAGCTTGACCTTGTTCAAAGACTACACACGAAGCAACCGTTTCTTCTCCTTGAAAATGACTGATATCAAAACACTCCATCCTAAAAGGCAATTTGTCCAAAGACAATTCATCCATCAATACTTGCATTCGTTTGTTTAAATGAGATTTTGCTTTTAGTTTTGCCAGGAGTATTTGATCGACATTACGTTTAGCCATTGCAAGCCATGAGGCCTTGTTGGTTTTTACCTGATGAGAAATTTTAACTATTCGCCCCGCTATTTCAGATAAACTCTCTGCTAAAAATTTTCCGCTTTCCACTTCAACATTGGTGACTATTTCATTAGGCATTTCTGCAGTGTTTTGAGGGTAGTATTGTCCAATAAACGAATTGAGTAATTCGCCAGTTTCAGTATCGGCTGGCAGTTTTGGTAGGAATTGCTTACTCCCCTGAACAATACCATTGCGAACTTGCAGAACAAAAACTACCGCTGTTTTTTCCCGACTATCAGCAGCGATTACGTCGACACTGTTAGTACGGCTAGCATTCAGATTATTGACCGATTGTTTCTCTAGTACGCTTCGCAGACTAATAATTTGATCTCTTAGTTCCGCCGCTTTTTCAAAGGCTAAATCTTCAGATGCTTTTTCCATGCGCTGAGTCAATTCATCCAGTACCGTTTGATTCTTGCCTTGATAAAAAAGTTTAACTAGCTCGACATCTTTTAGGTAATCTTCGAGAGAAATCTTACCCACGCAAGAACCGCTGCATCGTTTAATTTGATATTGCAGACAAGGTCTTGAACGAAAATTAAACACACTATTTTCACACTGTCTAATAGCAAACAATTTTTGCATTAACGAAATGCTATATCTAGCCGAGCTCGACCCTGTAAATGGGCCAAAGTAATGCCCTTTTTTTGATTGCCTCCCGCGGTGAATGCTCAGTCTAGGAAATTTCTCGTCAGATAAATAGATATAGGGGTAGGTTTTATCATCTCTAAAAATGACATTGTAACGAGGTTTGTGCTGTTTTATTAATTGATTCTCAAGAATCAGTGCTTCATTTTCGCTTCCGGTGACTACCACTTGAATGTCGCGGATTTGCTTAACCATTACGTTGGTTTTAGGGGTATGATCTTGTTTCTGAAAGTAACTAGAAACCCGCTTTTTTAAGTTCTTAGCCTTGCCAACATAGATAATCTCTTTGCTCTCACTAAACATCTGATAGATTCCCGGACGAGAAGTGAGGTTTTTTAAGAAATGGCTAGGGTCGAATGGTGGCATATAATTTAATACGAGTTACGAGTTACGAGTTACGAGTTACGAGTTACGAGTTACGAGTTACGAGTTACGAGTTACGAGTTACGAGTTACGAGTTACGAGTTACGAGTTACGAGCGCATTATCGACTACTCATTGCCAGTCGGCAACACTCGAGTTGAGCAATTAACGACAGTTTTGTCAGTGATAACTTTCCAATAATCCGATTGGCCAACAGTCTACGGCCAAGAAAAGTATAAGCTTCTTTGACCGTTTCTCGTCACCCGCAACTCGTAAATAGCGACTAATTCCTCTTAATTGCCGATTTTACTAGAATCAACTACGCCATAACGTATTGCCATATGAGTCAATTCTACATCATTTTCGATAGAGAGCTTCTCGAACAACCGATATCGATAGCTATTGACCGTTTTTGGACTAAGAAACAATTGATCAGAAATATCCTGAACCTTTTGGCCTTGTGTGATCATCAGCATGACTTGCATTTCCCTTTCTGAGAGAACATCAAAGGGCGAGTCTTCGGTGGGGTTAAGTGCTTTTAGAGCCATCTCTTGAGCGATGTCTGGCGTAATATAGCGCTTACCGCTATTTACCTGACGAATTGCAATGACAATTTCCTCGATATCAGCGCCTTTGGTCATATAACCTGCAGCACCAGCTTGCATAAATTTTGTGGGATAGGGTTCTTCGTTGTGCACAGTGACGGCAATGACTTTGACGTCAGGATCGAAGCGGACTAACCTTCTGGTTGCTTCAAGACCACCGATACCAGGCATATTGGCGTCCATCAATACCACGTGGGGCCGTAACTCTCTTGCAATTGATACCGCTTCTTCACCGCTTTTAGCTTCTCCAACTACATCTATTTTGTCGAAGTCCGCTAACAACCGGCTAATCCCTGTTCTTATTAATTCATGATCATCTACGATAAGTACTTTAATCAAAAGTCGCTCCTCCTTTAGCCTGACTAAAAAAGAGCTTAGCACGAAGTTAAGGTCAGGCAAGTATTTTGGTTTATAAGGTTAACCAATTGAGATTTTTATTCTAGCTCAATCATACCGCCAAGATAGACAATTGTGAAACAACAAAATCGATTAATCTGTGAGGGACAACAATCCCTTGGGCTGATTAACGTTTATAAGGTAAAATTGTGGCTTTAGCTACCACTCGCTTTTAACCGCCTATAGGATCCTAAATGTACCAATATCAGCCGCCAGCAGAACTCTTAAAAGACAAAGTCATTTTAGTAACAGGTGCGAGTGATGGAATCGGAGCGGCTGTGGCAAAGGCTTATGCTCGACATGGTGCGACGGTTATCCTTCACGGCCGAAAAGTCGAAAAATTAGAAGCTATTTATGACGAAATAGTAGCGAAAGGCGGCCCACAACCGGCGATCTTGCCTCTGGATTTGCAAAGCGCTGCTCAGCAGCAATACCAAAGTCTTGCAGAGACTATTGGTAAAGAATTAGGTCGACTTGATGGCGTATTGCACAATGCAGCGATGATTAGCGAGCTAACCCCGATTGAATTCACGGAAGTAAATGTTTGGCATGAGATGATGCAAGTTAATCTCAACTCAGTTTTTATGTTGACGCAAGCCTGCATGCCCCTGCTTAGAGAAGCTCCTACTGCATCAATCATTACTACCTCTTCCGGTGTTGGTAAGAAAGGTCGTGCATTTTGGGGTCCCTATGCGGTTTCAAAATTTGCCATAGAAGGCTTCACTCAAGTGCTAGCGGACGAGCTCGAAGGCTCTAACATTAGAGTCAACGCTATCAACCCGGGTGCAACCAGAACTAGAATGCGGGCTACTGCATTTCCTGCTGAAGACGCATCAAGGTTAATCTCTCCGTCAGAGCTAGAAAATCTCTATTTGTATTTGATGGGAGAGGATAGTGCCGATATTCATGGTCAGTCAATTGACGCGCAACCTAAGTAACTTACACAAACACCAATATTAGAGTTATTGATATGGTTTATCGGCAATAAACAGCCATATTTTTGACTCTTTCTAAAAACTACACTTCTACATAAATATAAGTTATTGATATTAATAGCTTTAAATTTCTGGCATGTTCATTGCTGTATTACTAAGTACGTAAGCTTGAAATCACACTACATGACTGATTTTTGACAAGCCTGCGATAGTTTAATCATTTTTAGTAATTTGCAGGAAACTCAATCGATATGAAGTCGCAGCAATCCAAGGTCATCGGGCTAGACAACTACCGAAATCATACTTATCAAGGTGAAGAGTTCACTAGTGTTTCAAAACTAGCGCTTCGCCTTCAGCAATCGATTGAAATTAGTCCACTTATGCAGACATTTTGTGAAGAGACTGCAAAAATTGTCCCTTGTGACTCGGTGAGTTTTAGTGAGCCGGTACTCGATCTAAGTTTCACCTTTGGTGAAAAACAAATTCATCACTGTAAATACCAATTGAACCTTGAAGGTGAGCAATTAGGCGAAATTCTTTGCTCACGAAAAACACCATTCAGTATTCGTGAAACCGACTTACTAGAGAGATTGCTTTCTTTATTAATCTACCCGCTTCGTAATGCCCTGCTCTATCACAAAGCGATTGCTCAAGCGCACAGAGATCCACTGACTCAAATAGGTAATCGAGCGGCGTTTGACCTTTGTTTAGAAAAACAAATCTCGGCTCACGAACGCCACCATACAGAATTCTCATTAATGGTGATTGACATTGACCATTTCAAAGAAGTCAACGACACCTATGGTCATATTGCTGGAGACAAGGTACTAAAGATGGTTGCACAAACTATTCGAAAAACATTACGACGCTCTGACGAAGTGTATCGATATGGTGGCGAAGAGTTTGTTGTTATCTTGAGTAATACTCAACAAGGTGGTGCTACATTTATTGCTGAACGAATTCGCAAGGCTATTGAAGAACTTAAAGTTGAACTAAATAAAACCATTTCAGTTACTGCAAGTATTGGAATTTCCGCCAGTGAGAAAACTGAGCAGGTTTCACAGACTTTGGAGTTTGCTGATAAGGCTTTGTATCAGGCAAAAGAGTCTGGGCGAAATCAAGTGGTTGTTTGTCCGTAACAGTCTTATCCATAACGGTCTTGTCCATAACGGTCTCAGGGGGCGTAGCTCGAGTTATTCCTGCGTTATTAGGTTAGTAAAGGTAGTGATAAACGCTAACTATCTATTTCCGCTTTTTATCTATAGCGGAAGTTTCTTATTGCTCTTTGTAAAGAACTAAACTTAAAGTTAATGCTTCGACTACGCTCTGCAACCTACTTAGGGTATCTTGGCTTTCTTTAAGGGCGGTTTCGCAGCG